>PVMK01116103.1_pt1 | contig 106478 bp, 96 predicted proteins | sample 1853481 | NCBI WGS metagenome assembly PVMK01 (sample SAMN08533507, study PRJNA380276) | Marine sediment metagenome, whole genome shotgun sequencing project.
TATGACCCCGGCTTTGCTTCGCCTTCATGTGGAAGCGTAGGATCAGGGCGAAGCGCGTCCACGGGCACGGAGTTCCATTCGACCGCTTCGGTTCGGAATGTGTGAGCCGGTATCTCCATGCCGCCCGGCCCGATGCCGAACATCGCAATCTCCTTGGCGATCTTGACGCCGCCGAAGTCTTCGTAGTCGCTGTATCGAGCGGAGCCGACCATGCTGCCTCCTTCATCTCGCACCGTGAAATCGGCTCGAGCCAAGAGGCCTGTCTCCGGATCGATCCAAAGAACGTATTGGTCGATGTCCGAAACGGGTTCCGCGGTTTGCCAACTCGTGAAGAGCAGGTCGTACGGCTTGCCTTCCCAAACGTCTTGACCGGCTTCGAGGGCCACAGTGGCCGACTCCATGCGAAGCGGCAGCTCGAGGAAGTATTGCGTGGTGGGGACAACGAACTCGACGGTATCGTTCTCTTTGAAGACGGGTTCTTCGCCAGACTCGGCTGTCCAAGTTTTCCAACTTTGGATCCCCCAACGGTCGCCTTTGTCGGGGCCGCTCAGGAGCTCGAGCTCGCCCGTCCACGCGCCTCGGAGGAAGCGACCACGGAGCGCCTGCGGAGACTCCTCCCAGTGCATCATGAACCGCTGCATCAGCTCGCCGTGCCAGACGTCCTTGAACGTCACGTCCATCACTTGGTACCCTCGCCAAGCGCGAACGCCGTGCGCTTCGGCCAGTGCTTCGAGCCGCTTTGCGCCGGCCTCACGCGCGCTGGGCGAGTCCGCGACCAGGCTATCGGGGCGAAGGTCGACAACGTAGAGGTACTTCGTCGCGACGCCGCCGATCAAGATCAGGACGGCGAGCAGGAGTAGGGCGTTGCGAAGTTTCGGGTTCATCACCGTCACCTAACTAGCGCTGCTGCTCCTGCATCTTCTTCATCCACTCGTCTCGCATCTTTTCGGCTTCTTCCCTGGTGGTTGGCATCTTCATGTTCGTAAGCCCTCCTGACATATCGGGCATTTCGACTACTTCGTAACCCGCTGGGGGGGCAAACTTGTTCGCTGCCACTTGCTTCTCTTGTATCCGAGTGACTTCGAGGCCGCCCCGCGCTCCATCTTTACCCTTGGACACCATCTTCATGATGAAACCGGGCTTGAACCCGTACTCCCTCTCCACGATTGGCATCCACCCAGTCGTCGGGCTCTCGCCCTTGTCGCCCCCGAACGAGAAGACGGTTTGCCACAGCTTCGCCGAGTAACGGTCGCTCAGCCAAAGGTCGGTGATGCTTCCGTCGTCCTTGTCGATGACCTGCACGTGGCGGGTGGTCTGTCCAGCAACCTTATCCGTGCCGAGCTTCTTGACCTCCACGTTGGCCTTCTTGCCCTTCGTCTGTCCCGGTTCGCCCTTCGTCATCTTCGTGAGCGTGTCCTTTGGGATCTTGGTGGCTTGCTTCCGCACGTGGTCGAGCGCGTAGTCGTATTTGCCCTTGGCGGGCTTGATGTACGACCCACGATGGGTCTTCCCGTTGGGGCCTTTGGTCGAGGTGTCCATCCGCACATCGCCGTTCTTGGAAACATAGATTTGAAATTCGACGACCCCTGCCGCCGCGTTTCCAATCGACTTCGCGTCGACCTCACCCTCGAAGGCAAGAGCGGGCGCTGCGGCCAGCATGACGAAGAGACCTAACAACCAACGCATCGGAGACTCCCAACCTCTTCTTCGCTGTGAACCTAAGCTCCGACGAGCTTATCAGGCCGACGAACTACACGAAAGAGCCGAGCACTCATCCGCGGCGCCTCCCAATCGGGGCCTTTGCCTTGGGGACGGGCCCCGCGTAAAGACGTTCGGGGAGCACGACAAGAGTGGTTCAGACGGTTTCCGCCAGGCAAACGTCAAGCGCGGTCGCGACGTGGCTCTTGGTACTCTATCTAATGGTGTTTGTGATGGTGATCGTCGGTGGCGCTACGCGGCTCACTGGTTCCGGTCTATCCATGGTCCAATGGCATCCGTTGATGGGCGCTCTGCCGCCCCTGAGCGAGTCCGACTGGATAGAGACCTTTCAGCAGTATCAAGCGTCGCCCCAGTACAAGCTCGTCAACCATTGGATGTTGCTATCCGATTTCAAACGCATTTTCCTCTGGGAGTACGCGCATCGACTTCTCGGTCGTCTGATTGGCGTTTTCTTCTTTGTCCCATGGTTGGTTTTCTTGATTCGTCGCAGTCTTGATCGACCCTTGGCTTGGAAAACGTTTGTTGCCTTTCTCTTAGGTGGTGCTCAGGGACTGCTCGGCTGGTTCATGGTGAAGAGCGGCCTCGTGGACAATCCCGAGGTCAGTCACTATCGCCTGGCGGCCCACCTCATCCTTGCTCTCGTGGTGGGACAGTATCTTCTTTGGCTGTTCCTCGACGTACGAAGACCATCGGCGAGACGTTCACCTAGTCCGCGCAGAGGCATGTCGAGCGCGCCAACGTGGGCGTTCATCGCCTTGCTCGCGCTGCAAATCACCTTCGGGGCATTGATGGCAGGCAAACACGCGGGGCTTGTTGCCGTGACGTTTCCCGACATGAACGGGGAGTGGATTCCGTCGACGCTCTTTAGCATCGAGCCCTGGTGGCGTGACCTCGTGGAGAACCCGACTAGCATTCATTTCTTGCATCGCTTCTTCGGCGCCGCCGTCTCGTTGAGCGCGGCAGGGTTGGCCTATTGGGTGCATCGCCGCGCCGGGACGCGATCAGAGCGCTCTTTGGCTTGGCTGCTTGCGGGTTTGACCTTGCTGCAGTTTGCCCTGGGCGCCTTGGTGGTGATTTGGTCCGTTCCGCTGCACGCGGCGATCGCGCATCAAGCCTGTGCCTTCGTCGTGCTCTCCGTTGCCGTCACCCTTGCACATGCTCACTCTTCGGAAACAAGCTCCCCCAGGCACTCTTTCCAACGGTCGACCAGCTCGTCGTAGTGCGCATCGTTCTGACGAAAGATGCGCTCCATCGCCAGGCCCCGCATGAAGTAGACGGTCATTTCGACCGCGATTTTCGCGTCGCGATCGCTTCGGCCGGTCAGCTCTTTGTACGCCCGGTTGATTCGGCGGCCAATGCTGCGTTCGAAGCTCTCGAACTTCTCGAGCAGCTCCGGGTCCGTCCGAGCGGCCACCATGAGCTCGATGGTCGCCCAGTAAAGCGGCCCCGAAAACATCGACCACAGGAGATCCACCATGACACCTCCAGGGGCGTCACCCTGCTCGAGGCGCGTGGCGAGCTCGAGCTCGACCTCCTTCAAGCGCTCATCCGCCAGATGCTCGATGGCCGCGACGAGCAGGTCTGCCTTGCTCGGGAAGTGATGAAGCTGAGCCCCGCGGGAAAGACCCGAGCGCTCGCTCACCTCGATCGTGGTCGTGCGGTGATATCCGATGTCGATGAGGCTCTCGATCGTCGAATCGAGAAGCTTTCCACGCGTGACCCGGCGGCGCTCCGCCTGGGGAACTCGTTCCGGCTTTGGTGCGACGTTTCCTTCTTTCTTCTTCACGCTGCGCGTCAGTCGCGACGATACATGGTCACGACCGCGGCCCCGCCGAGACCGAGATTGTGTTGGAGAGCAATTCGGGCACCCTCGACCTGACGATCCTCGGCCTGGCCCCGCAAGTGCCAGACGAGCTCGGTACACTGCGCGAGACCCGTTGCACCAAGCGGATGGCCCTTCGAAAGCAGGCCGCCACTCGGGTTGGTGACGAACTTGCCGCCATATGTGTTGTCTCCCTCCTCGATGAACTTCTCGGCTTCGCCTTCGCCGCAAAGTCCGAGTGCCTCGTAGGTGAGTACCTCGTTCGTGGTAAAGCAGTCGTGGAGCTCGATGACATCGACGTCCTCGGGTCCAATGCCGGCCTCCTCGTACACCGCCTGCGCTGCGTTCCTAGCCATGTCGAAGCCGACCATCTTGATCATCGAATCGGCGAAGCTCGACTCGTAGTCGGTGCGCATCGTTTGGCCGGCAATGTAGACCGGATTGCTGATCCCCTTCTTCTTGGCGAAATCGTCCGAGCACACGATGGCCGCGGCTGCACCGCAGGTGGGAGGGCAGCACTGATACCTAGTGAGCGGATCGCACACCTCGGGGGAAGCGAGGATCTCTTCGACCGTGAGCAGGTCACGGAAAAGTGCGTAGGGGTTCTTCGCGGCGTGCTGACGGGCCTTCGCGTTGACCTTGGCAAAGGTCTCGCGCTTGGCACCGTACTTCCAGCGGTACTCGCGCCCAGCCCCGCCGAACATCTGCGCGGCTGGTGGCGCCGCAGTGAAGCCCTGCACGTCGTTCATGACGTTGACGTGGAGGTCAAGCGGGTTGGGGCGGTCGTTCCATGCACTAGCGAGCGCACCCTTTTTCATCTGCTCGAAGCCGACGGCAAGCGCGCACTCGACGATGCCCCCCTCGACCATCTGCTTGGCCAGCATCAATGCGCTCGAGCCGGTCGAGCAGTTGTTGTTTACGTTGTACACCGGGATGCCGGTGAGCCCGACATCGTATACGGCGCGCTGCCCGCAGGTGCTGTCGCCAAAGACGTAACCCGCAACCGCCTGCTCGATCTCGTCGTACTCGACGCCTCCGTCGGCCAGCGCAGCCTTGATCGCCTTGGCGGCCATCACATTGTAGTCCTCGCTCTGACCAGGCTTGGCGAACTTCACCATGCCCACACCGATTACGTTTACTTTGCGTCCCATCGTTGCTCCTTAGCGTTCCTACTCGCGAGTTTAGATCAGGCCCTTGAGAAAGTTGAGGCGGTGCGCGGGCTGCACGTCACCGTCCACACGAAGCTTGCCCTGTTGATGAAGCGATTGCGGAGTCGTCCCGCCACTATTGAGCTCTGCGAGATCCGCGTCGGCGATCGTGATGGTCGTCGTGGCGCCGTCGGTCTCCCCTGCCCTGAGCGCAGGCGGCTGGTTCTTGAGATCCACGACCCATTTGGATTCGGGATCCCGCACGTAGAACTGAAGAACCGCACCGACTTCATCGGCGAGGCCCGGTTGTTCTTCGAGGCGCTTACCGAGAGCTTCGAAGAGCTTCGACGCGAGCGGCTCACGTGCCTGGGGCGCTGCTGCTGGTGCGGCTGCCGATGCATCTCCGCCTCCAGCGATACGCGCCTCAGCCTTCTCGAGCACGAGGTCGAACGGCATGGCGCCAAGCGCTTCGAGCTTGTTGACGCTCATCATGTCGCCGCTGACCTTGAGCTTGCCGCCGGAGAATAGCTTGAGCGGATCGGCCTCACCTTTCTGAAGCGCCAGGTAGTTGGCTTCCGAAAGCTGGAGCGTGGCGTCGGGTTTGGCGGTCTCACCTGCACCCGCGTTTCCGGCCTTGAGGTCGATCGTCCAGAGGCTGTCCGGCTCGCTCAGCTTGAGCTGAAACACGGTCTGCGCCTTCTCGGCGACCGACGGGTTCTCCTTCAAGTACTGATCGATCGCTGCGATGACATCAGCCGACGTTGCCTCGATTGCAGCTGGCGCGGCGGCTTCTACAACCGGCTTCTTCTTCTCTTTCGGCTTTGGAAGCTCCTCGAAGAGCTCGATCGCGGCATTCGAAATCACCACCGAGTTCCGCTCCTTGCTCTTGCACTGGAACACGATCCGTTGATCCGACTCCTTCCACATCTCGGTGATGAGGGTCTCGCCGGGGAAGACGTTGTCGGCGAAGCGCACCTTGATGCTCTTGAAGAAATCCGGATTTCCTTCCGGCGCAAAGCTCTCGAGGACCCTGCGCCCGGCGTAACCAAACGTGCAGAGTCCGTGAAGAATCGGTCGCTCGAACCCAAAGGCCTTTGCCATGCTGGGGTCGGCGTGTAGCGGGTTCCAGTCACCGCTCAATCGATAGAGCAAGGCTTGGTTCTCCGGGATCTTGTCTTCGACCACGACATCGGGATCTCGACTGGGAGGCGTGTTGATATCCGCGCTCGGGCCGCGTTCGCCACCCCATCCGCCGGCGCCGCGGATGAAGGCAGTCATCTCGCTCCTGATCAGCAGATCACCGTCTTCGTCGAACGAGTCCAGCGATGTGACGACGAGTGCTCCCTTACCCTTGTCCCAGATGTCTTTGACGACGGCTTTGGTGGTCAAGGTCGCCTTTAGAGGAAGGGGTCGCACGAGCTCCACGTACTGCTCGCCATGAAGGAGCCGGTCGAGACCATAGTTCAGGCCCGGCGCCGTGATTCCTTCCCTAGCAAAGCCGAGGATAGCGTTGGTGCCGGGTATGACGGCAAAGGTCGGCAACGCTTTCATGCCGCTGCCATGCGCTTCGTATACCAGCCGCAGCCCTTGGTCGTCGTTGGGGTCGGTCGCTGCGCCAACGCCGAGCGCGTAGATAGCTAGGTCTCGCTCGTCGTAGCTCGACGTGCGGTCCGGGAACTTCGCCCCAAGCGCTTCGTCGACGTCGATGAACTCGTTTCCACCCTTGCTAGGGCCTGCGTTGACGTTTTGAATGATGGGACCGAGCGATTCCATCACACTGCTGGGGTGCTCGGCTTCAGTGAAGTCGTTGATCTGCGCCCAGCTCGACCGAATCGCCTCGGGCGAGACATCGCGTCCGAGACGGAACACTTTGCCCTTGGTGCGTTCCCACCGAAGGCTCGAGTAAAAGCCGCCCCCCAGCTCGAACACACCGCCCGTCGTATCGTTGGCTTCGCTGCAGAGATACGCGACCAGAGGGCTCACATACTCTGGCTTCAAGGAATCAAACACCGCCGGAGGAAGGAGCCCCTCGGTTAGCCGTGACGCTGCAAATGGCGCGATTGTATTGACGAGCACGTTCTTGCGTTGCCCCTCGAGTGAAAGCGTGTTTGCAAACCCGACGAGGCTCAGCTTGGCCGATCCGTAGTTCGCCTGGCCGAAGTTGCCGTAAATGCCCGCCGATGACGTCGTGAACAAAACGCGGCCGTAGCCCTGCTCGGTCATGATGGGCCACGCGGCCTTCGTCACCTTGTATGCACCGTAGTTGTGCACGCGGAAGATGATGTCCCAATCCGCATCGGTCATGTTCTTGAACGACTTGTCGCGAAGGATGCCTGCATTGTTGACGACGATGTCGACGCGGCCCCAGGTATCCATGGCGGTTTGAACGATCGCGTCGCCATCTTCGACGGAGTCGTAGTTCGCAACAGCCTCACCGCCGGCTTGCTTGATCTCCTCGACCACCAAGTCGGCCGTCTCCGAAGATTTGCCCTCACCCGCGGTGGAACCGCCAAGGTCATTGACGACGACTTTCGCGCCCCGTGATGCGAGCAGGAGGGCATGCGAACGGCCGAGCCCTTGCCCGGCGCCGGTCACGATCGCGACACGCCCGTCGAATCTCAATTCTTTACTCATCTTCTTGGCCCTGTGTGGTTGCCGTGTTGAAAATACTCGAACGGTCGCAGCCTGTTTAATCAGGGCCGCCCATAAACAATCAGGACTGACTGTTTATTCGAAGTTCGAGAATTGTCAACTGTTTTCCCCTACTTTCTCGAGGGCTGGGGAGGGCGCACCCAGCCCAGCACCCGAGTGTCGAGCCTGGTGACAGCAGCGCTGAAACCGTTGAGAATGCCGACCGTCATGCCGCTCCGTCGTCGGCCCTTGGATGCCTTCTTGGTATTCTGGTTCAGCTTGTTTGCTGTCTCGTCCCTCGTTTACGAGCAGTTCATCGTATTCGCCGTCGATCTCTCCACGACGACCGATATTTTCGGTCGCTCCTGGTACTGGTACGCGCATTCGTTCGATCCGATCTTCTTGGATACGCCGCTATGGCTACGGATCATGTGCACGATCGACGCCTACGTGTTTGGTCCGTTTTACTTGCTGCTCATCTATGCACTGCTGCGAGAGCGAAATTGGATCCGCGTTCCGGCTCTTTTGTACGGTTCGGCCATCGTCTATTCGACGCTCGTCTACTTCGGCTACGAGTTTCTCGACGAGTCGAACCGTGCGGAAGCCAACCTCCTCGCCGTCTTCCTCGTAAACATCCCCTACACAGTCGTCCCCTTGCTTCTCATGTGGAGAATGCGTCACCCCGACCCGTTCGGCGCCGGGTAGGCGGCGCAGCAGCGGCAGCTGTGCCCCTGCCGACCGCATGACTCTACGAGTGTGCTTGGACGAGCTTTGGGATAATATGCGCGCCATGCAATCCCGTTTTCGATTTCTAATCTTCGTTCTTGGTGCCTCTCTGGCCTTGGCTAGCTGTTCATCTGGAGACAGCTCGGCTGTCACTCCCGATGGAGGCGTACCCAATTCGGGTGTCGATCCCTTCGCGGACCTCGGTACCGACATGGCGCAATGGGACCCATCGCTCGAAGGTGGCGACGCCATCAATCACACGGCGCTCGGTCTGGCGGATCCTCCGGATATCCATTGGCAGAACCGACCGACATGGCAGCAGGTCGTCCAACCGACCGAGGACGTTTTGCAGTGAGTAGCGACGGCCGCAAGCCCGCGCCCTGAACCCTATGGTCGTTTGCGCCCCGAGTCATTACCCTCCCGCGGAATGTTCGGAGGAGCGATGGAAAGAGGGCGACGATTCTTGGGCCTGGGTATAGCAGTGGGCGTCGGCGCGTTGACGCTCCCCACGAAGGCATGGGCCCAGGACGTCTTAGATACAGGCGACACCGCGTGGGTCCTGATGTCCACAGCGTTGGTTCTGTTCATGACAATCCCTGGGCTCGCTCTTTTCTACGGCGGCCTCGTCCGAACGAAGAACGTGTTGTCTGTCCTCATGCAGTGTTTTGCGCTGACCGCGCTCGTGACCGTGATTTGGCTCGTCGCCGGTTATAGCCTCGCCTTCGACACGGGCGGGATGACAGCCGGCACGATCAACGGCCACTCCTTCATCGGAACCCTGAACAAAGCCTTCCTTCACGGCGTGGCCCCTGACGCCCTGTGGGGGTCGATCCCCGAGGTGCTGTTCTTCATGTTTCAGCTCACCTTCGCGATCATTACCCCTGCCTTGATCGTCGGCGCGTTCGCCGAGCGAATGAAATTCTCCGCCATGATGTTGTTCTCGGCGGTGTGGTTGGTGCTGGTCTACCTCCCGATCTGCCACATGACCTGGGGCGGTGAAGGCGGGTTCCTTGCCGACATGGGCGCATTGGATTTCGCGGGAGGCATCGTGGTCCACCTGACAGCGGGGACTGCGGCGCTCGTCACGGCGGTGATGGTCGGCGCGCAGCTCAAGACACAATCCATTGCAGCGGTAATCACGATCCTGTGGACCTTGGCCGGCACTTACATCGCGCTCAAGGTGGCGAGCATCGCGGGTCTCCGCGTCCACGCAGACGATGAGGAAGTCGGCCTCGACCTGACCCAGCACACGGAGCGTGGCTACGACATCTAGTTTTCGACTGGGGGTGTGTTGCGCACGTCGATGATCTCGGCTGTCGCTTCGCCCCTTGGACGCCGGACGGTGATTTCGTCGCCGATCTCTCGGGATAGGAGCGACTTGCCGACCGGCGAGTCCATGCTGATCCACTTTTTTCCTGCGTCGATCTCGTCTGGACCGACGAGGCGATAGGTTTGCGTGTCGCCGTCCTCGTCTTCGATCGTCACCCAGCTTCCGAAGTACACCCGCCCGTCGTCGGGTGGCTGCTCGTCCACGATAGTCAGAACCTTCATCCGTTCCCCCAAGAAGCGAAGCCGCCGATCGATTGCAGCGAGACGCTGCTTACTGTATTGGTACTCCGCGTTCTCCGAGCGGTCACCTTCGGCTGCCGCGACTTGCACCGCCTTTGCCATCTTCGGGCGATCGACATTCCACAAGCGGTCCGCCTCTTCCTCGAAGCGGCGGTATCCTTCGGGGGTGATGTAGCCGGGTTTACCCGATGTATCCGGTCGTGTGCGGCGCCGCGTCATGACGTTCGCCGCGACGCTACTGCAGCGACAAGACCCGCGCCAGTGCGCCAGCATCTGAAGGCTTTGGCCCCCAAACGCACCATTTCGGTCGGATCTGGAGTCCACGAGCCGACGAGGAGGCCCGCTTTACAGTGTGTTACTGGCGTCGCGTCCCAAAACCAGGCATGAGAGGGTCGCGCGTCGGTAACACCCGTGACTCGCGAGGGAGGCTTGGTGCTTAGGTACGCCGCGGATATCCGCACGCTGATCTACATGGCCATCACGACGGCGTTGCTCGTCGTTCAATGGAGCCGGGACTCGTTCAGCCCCGTGCTGTTCATTGCCTGCCTGTTCATGGCTGTCTCCGTCTCGGTGATTGCTCACAACCACAATCACCTGACGATCTGGAAGTCGAAGGCACTGAACACGCTCACCGATTATTGGATCACGTTGTTCTACGGCTTCCCTGCGTTCGTCTGGATCCCGACCCACAACCAGAATCACCACAAGTTCAATAACCGCGAGGGCGACTACACGCTTACCTATCGTTACACGGAGAAGACCAATCTTCTCACGCTCCTTACCTACCCGACCGTGAGCGGGTTTCACCAGCAGAAGCCGATTCGCGAGTACCTCAAGATACAGTACCGCGTCAATCGAAGCCGCTTCTGGTTCTGCATCTCGCAATATGTGCTGCTAGTCATCTTCCTCGTGGCGGCGTTCGTGATCGATTGGCAAAAGGCGCTTCTGTACATCTTCATCCCACAGCAAGTTTCGCTGTTCGTCGTGCTGATATTCAACTACGTGCAGCACGTCTACACTGACGAGCAGTCACCCATCAATCACTCACGTAACATCGTCGGCCCGGTGATGAACGGGTTCCTGTTCAACAATGGGCTGCACACGGTGCACCACGACATTCCGGGTCTGCATTGGAGCAAGGCACCGGCGGCGCATGCGAAGGTTGCCGACAAGATCGACCCGCGCCTCAACGAGCAGAGCCTCTGGTGGTTCCTGATCCGCGTCTACCTTCTCGGGATATTCAGTGAGAAGGCGCGCGGCTCGTCGATGCGTCTAGAGCGCATCGCCAGCTAACTGGGTCGCGGGCGTTCTTGCAGCGCGAGCGGAGCTACTTTCCGATTGGCTCGAACTTGAACTTTTGGCCGCCGCCTGCTGCTTCGGCCATCGCTCCCTTGATGGGCAAGACCATGATCGCCACACCGTCTTTGTACTTCGACGCGGCGGCGGCGCCCTTCTTGCCGCCGATCGCAGTCGCGGCGGCGCTGCCCTCGAAGCGGCTGTTCTTGAACCGATCGAGCGCCTTCTTGTTCTTGAAGAGAATCACCTCGGCGTATGTCTGTCCGCCGACCTGAGCTCCGATAGTGGTTTGCGTCATCTTGGACCGCCCGATCAGCTTTCCCTTTTGGTAGACCTCACCGTCTCCGTGAGAGGCACCGACGATGAATCCGCCCTTACCGACTTTCGGGAAGATCGCGTACGCATAGGCCTTCTTCAGCGTGGCGTTGAAGGTGCTGTCCTTGGCCTGCCAGGCCTTCTTGATGTCCTGGACTCGCTGGTGAAGCTCGTCGTGGTCCTTGTCGGCGGACGCGGTGCTTATGGCGGTGCTCATGACAGAGAGCAGAAGAACGGACAGGACCAAGCTTAGACGCTGAATGTGGATCATCGGAACCTCCTGCGGCAGGTACTAGCGCGCCTGGCGAGGCAGGCAAGCCTTCCTGTAGTAGGATGCGTGTTCTCTTGGATCGTCGACTGTTCATGTTTCTCTGTGTTGTGACCGTTGCGAGTACGTCGGCTCGTGAGGCCGAAGCGCAGACCGACAAGGACTTCGCGATATGGGCGGCGTTGTTCGCTACCGGGCAGGTTCGTGCAGACGAGCCGAGCCCCGTGTTTTGGCTCGACGTGCACGCGCGTCGCGGCGACAGCGGGACGGTTCACATCCTTCGTCCCGGCGTTGGATACGCATTCGCTCCGTGGGTTTCTCTTTGGGCGGGTTACGCCTGGGTGCCGGAGTGGGTTGACGCTACGGGACGACGGACCGACGAGGAGCGCGTATGGGAGCAGCTGATTTTCGATTACCGAAGCAAGCACGGGCTGTGGTTCCAATCCCGAAGCCGCTTCGAGCAACGTTTCTCCAATGCGGGAAGTGGAACGGCCCATCGGTTTCGCGAGTTTGTCAGGCTCAACTACCGTCCGAAGAAGTCGGTGCCCGTCGGCATTGCGTTCTGGGATGAGCTCTTCGTCGGCATCCAGGGGGCTGACTGGGCCAAGCAGGGCTTCGATCAGAACCGCGTCTTCCTCGGGCTTGCCATCTACGCGTTCGAGAAGCTGTTTCGAATCGAGGTCGGCTACCTCAATGTCTACCTGTCGCGACAACCCAACAGGCTGACCCACGTCCTGGGGCTCAACTTCCTCGTGAGCTTCAAAGGCAAGAAGCTAGCCCCGTGATCGGCCCGCCGCCTATTGCCCTGGGACCCCGTCGATATCCGGCTTGAACCGGAAGATGTGGTACGGCGCATTGGCCTCGATGTGAGCCTTGGACCGAAGCATCTGATCGGGGATCGCGCTGTCGGCGACGTAAAGCCAGCCTTCGGGCCCGTAACTCAACGCATCCGCCCAACGAATCCGATCGCTTCGGATCAGCGTCGTCAGCTCGCCGTCAGGCGTCATTCGCATGACCGAGTTATGCTCGACGTCCGTGACCAAGAGGTTCCCATCGTTGTCCGTGCTGAGCCCGTCGTTGAGCGGCTTGGGGCCAATGGCTTGAACCCGCGCAGCAAGTGAGCCAGCGCTCAGCGAATCGTCGAGAAGAGCCGCGACCTCGACTCGATACATGGTGTCATGCGCCATCGCCCCGTAGTAGACCCACTCGTCGTCACGGTCGATGGCGATCCCGTCGACGCCGGGCTTGAGCACCACGATCCCACCAAAAAACTTCATCTCTTTGGTGGGATTGCGAATCAGCCAGCTCTGGGCGGATACCGACGGGTCGCTGTTCAAGACTCGCCGCGCCTTTCCGAGCTCGACGTCGTACACGATGAGGCCCGGGTTCTTTCGCCAGAAGCTCACATCGGCAATGAAGACGTGCTTCCCGGACGAATCGACCTGCAGGTCCTGCAGAAACGACCCCAGCTGCGCGACTGACGAATCGAACACGTGCTCATGCACGACGGCGTCTGTGTCTAAATCGAAAGCCAAGAGCCGGGCCTGCCCGGTTCCATGATTGCCGTGATCGATCGTCCACAGGCGGTTCTGCCGGTCGACGACGATGCCGAGCGGCGTTTGGAAGAGCGTTTGAGCCGCTTCGCTCGGAAACGCCTTTGGGGCTCCGTCGACCCACTCGAGCAGCTTGGCTCCGCTCGGCCGGCTCTCCGGGTGAATCGTGTAGAACACGCGCCCCTCGGCAGACACCGCAAGATTGCCGATTGGCTCAGGACTCGTCACCACGATCTCGAGCATGCTCTCGTCGAACATCGGCGTGCCGCTGAGGTCTGGGTACGGCTCTCCGCCTCCGTACCGAACGTTGAGCACGATCGCTAGCAGAGCGACAAACCCTACGAGACCAATCAGCAATCGAACCAACAAGCGCTTCATCCTTCAGAAATTGTAGCCGTAGCCCATACTTAGCACGTTCACCCTCAGGTTGTTCGTACGAGTGTATCGGTTGAAATAGACGTCGATGTCGTGCTGACGAGTCCGGCCGGGCGGGGTGATGTGAAACAAAACCTTGGCGCCCTATTCGTGGGCCCAGAACTGCGCCAAGTCCGAATCCGACGTACGCGGAGCGCTCGGATCGAAATCCGCTAGGCCGAGATTCGTCGTCCAGAAATACACGGCGGTCTGGTGGTGCGCTCGATAGTGGGCGCTGACGTATGCGCGTTCGGTCACGTACTGGTAGATCTCCCCTAGAAGGGTGTGGGCGCGAACATCGTAGTCGTCTGCGAAGAATCGATAGCTCAGGCGCACCGTCGTGCTCGTCCTCGGAATGTGCTGCGCGAGAAGACCTGAGACGGTCTGCTTTAGGCGCGTCCCCGGAAACTTCTCTTGTAAGCGCGCGAAACACTCGGTGACGTCTGGGTTACACAGGAACGGCACCGAGTTCCATGGCGTGAGTAGGGCTCCCTTCTGCCAAGCGACTCCGTAGCCCGCCTTGACCAAAGTGGTCGGGCTCAAGATCTGCGAGACCTCCACGCTTCCGCTCAGTGCTCCGCGGAAGTCGAATTTGCTTGTTAGCGGAACGAGACGACGTGGCCATGGCCCGTAGGGCTTGAACCAATCGAAGGAACCATCGATTCTTACGCTGATCGTCGCGTTGTCCTGGGCAAGGTCACGCGTGTAGCCGACACCGCCAAAGACCGAACGAAACCACTCTTCGACGTGGGCGCCGTATGTGAATTTCAGCGTGTCGTCGTCCGTGGTTTTGACACGCGTGTCGATCATAGCCGTCACCGCTTCGTTGTGCAGCGAAGCTTTCGTCACAGCATCGATCGCATCGGTTGATGCCGATGTGATGATGTCGATCGGAACGGTGATGGTGTGTTCGACCTTGTCGTTCTGCCGAAGTCTCACGTAGAACATCGGGCTGTAGACCTGCAGTCGTTCGGAGCCTGCGGGCCCTGGGCCGGCCTGTGACTGATATCCGAACCCCTTCTGGTCGAAATAGGTGAAGCGAATATGTGCTTCCTCGACCCTCGCCCCGTCCTTCGAGGAATCCTCGGCGTCGCTATGTGCATTGCCGCAGAACAAGGCCAGGGACAGCGGCACTAGAGCCCACCTGCCGAACCGCCCGTGCGTCGGTCTAGTTGGAGCAGCCACAACCGCCCCCCGCAGGTGACCAGATGCCCCCACTCGTGGCTTCTCGCGCCCGGTGCAGATGCGTCGTGGCGAACGCTTCCAGCGGATCGACGACGGGCTGCATCGTCGCGTCGCTCAGATACCCGCGTTCGTAGGGCCCCACTCTGACGCACCCGGAACACAGAAGTACAACCACCCAAGTCAGAAAGAGACCTCGCATACGGTCTGTATACCTGAGCGGCGAAAAGGTTTCTTTAGGGCGGTATTACGTCTCCCAGACGACCCGTTTACCGGCGGCGTACCACTCTTCGGTCTTGGGGCCGTAGGTGTCTTCGAGCATGCTTCGCTTCATTTTCATGGTTGGCGTGAGGAAGCCGTTTTCGATCAGCCAGGGGTCTTTGACCACCGTCAAGAACTGAAGGCGCTCGAATTCCTCGACCGCTTGGTTGACCTCGCTCAACAAGGTCTCGAGCTCAGCCTCGATCTGTGCGCGCACGCTGCTGTCGCTCAGCTTCGGGCGGAGCTCTTCGGCGAGGAGGATCAAGGCAAACGGCTTGGGCTGCCCCGAGCCGGTGACGCAGCACATCTCGACGTGGGCGTTGTTGTTGAGGAGATTCTCGATGGGTACTGGGGCGACGTACTTGCCCTTGCTGGTCTTGAAGAGCTCCTTCACGCGCCCGGTGATCTTGAGTCGGCCCTCCTCGTCGCGCTCACCGCGGTCGCCCGTGCGGAAGTAGCCGTCTTCGGTGTAGCATTCGGCCGTCAGCTCGGGTTGCTTGTAGTAACACATCATGTTGCCTGGCGACTTGATGAGGATTTCTCCTTCATCGCTGATCTTCACGTCGACTCCGGGCATGGGCGTACCCACGTAGCCGACGCGCCCCTGACCAGGGGGGCTCGCATGCGAGTAGGCGAAGTCCTCGCTCATGCCGTAGCCTTCGAGGAGCTCGAGGCCCAGATCCCGGTACCATTGAATGAGGTCGGGCGGGATCGGCGCCGAGCCACTGGCCGCTAGCCGAACGTTTTGAAGCCCGAGGCCCGTGAGGACCTTCTTCTTGATCACGCGATTGAGGAGCGGGATGCGAAGGAGCCGTTTGAGCTTCTCGGGCGGGAGCTTGTGGAACACACCGAGCTGGAACTTCAACCACAGACGCGGCACCGAAAGGAAAATCGTTGGCTGCGCGCGATTGAGGTCGGCCACGAACGTATCGAGCGACTCCGCAAAGAAGAGCTGCATCCCCGTGCGAATGCCCTGTATCTCGACAAAGAATCGTTCGAAAACGTGGGCGAGGGGAAGATAGGACAGCATCCGGTCCTCGCGCGTCGAATGGAAGGTCTCCACGGCCCCATCCACCGAGGCGGCAATCGCATCGAAGTTGTGCATCACGCCCTTCGGCCGACCCGTGCTTCCTGAGGTGTACACGATGATCGCGGCCTCGTCGGGCTTGCGGGACGGGTTCCCTTGCAAGGGCTCGGTTCGAGCCCTCACCGAATCCCAGGACTCGTAGTCGTTTGGCGGGGCGAGAGGAAACGCGATGCACGGCATGTCGTCAGGGATGCCCTTTTTTACCTCCTCCCAGCCATCGAGCTTGCCGACGAAAAGGAGCTTCGACTCGCTGTGGTCGAGGATGTACGCGATCGTGTCCGCGTTGAGCGTTGGATAGAGCGCGACGCTCACGTGTCCGGCCATCCAAATCGCCAAGTCCGCGAAGATGAAGTGCGCGCAGTTCTTCGAGATGAGGCCAATGTGGCTGCCGGGCTCGAGGTCGAGCGACTTCAAGTGAGCAGCCATCCGCCTTACCTGGTCCATGGCCTGGGCCCAGGTGTAGGTTTCGACTTCTCCGTTGCCGATCGGCTGAGTCATCCAAAGCTGATTCGGCGCGGTCTTTTCCCAGCGGTATGCGTCGTCTAGTACGAGTTGATGCTCGGCCATTTGGTCACTCCTAGTTTGGGCGGGGGCCGGAGCATACACCGTCCGGAACAGGCGATCCACGGCGACTCAGCTTGCCCCCCCGATTGTGATAGCCTCCTGCGAGAGTCGCGCATGGGACAGGTGGAAGTACGTTTTGTGGGCAGTGGTGACGCTTTCGGGAGCGGTGGGCGGTTTCAGACCTGCATTGCGATACGGGCGTCGGATGACCTCTTTCTCGTCGATTGCGGGGCGTCGTCACTGATTGCGATGCGGCAGCAGCAGATCGAGCCGCGGGACGTGAGCAAGATCCTGATCACGCATTTGCATGGCGATCACTTCGGTGGACTTCCGTTCTTCCTGCTCGACGCCCAGATGGTTTCCAAGCGCACCGCGCCACTCACGCTCGTGGGGCCGCCCGGTCTCGAGAAGCGCCTCATGGAGGCCATGGAGGTGCTTTTCGCCGGCTCGTCCAAAGTAGAGCCCAATTTCGAAGTTCGTTTCGTCGAGCTCAAGGTGCGAACGCCCACTGCAGTCGACGAGATCGAGGTGACCGCGTTTCCCGCCGCTCATTTCAGCGGGGCGTCATCGTACAGTTTGCGCGTGAAAGTCGAGGAAAAGATCTTCGTGTACTCGGGAGACAGCCAATGGACCGACACCCTGATCGAAGCGTCAGACCAGGCCGATCTGTTCGTCTGCGAGTCCTATGTGTTCGACAAGGAGGTCGCGCTTCACAACAGCTACCGCACGATCATGGAGCACCGCTCGCACTTCACCTGCAAGCGCATCATCCTCACGCACATGAGCGAAGACGTGCTGTCGCGGGCCGACGAAGTCGAGCTGCCGATGGCCGAGGATGGGTTGCAGCTCACCCTGTGAGAAGATCGGGCCGAACGGCTAGCGGTGGCGCGACTGAGGCATCCTAGACTAAGCTCTCGCTCATGTTGGATTTCTCTGGCCGGGAAGCTGTCGTCACAGGAGGCACGGGTGCGCTCGGCAGGGCGGTTGTTGGGCGGCTGGTTGCCGTCGGGGCGAAGGTTCACGTCCCTGTCTACGTTGCCGAGGAGCTCGAAGGGTTTCCCTATCGCGACCACGGCGCGGTGAAGCTTCACGAGGGCCTGGATCTAAGCGTCGAAGCGGATGTAGCCCGGCTCTTCACTGCGACGACCTCGCTTTACGCGAGCATTCACATAGCGGGCGGCTTTGCGATGGGTCCCATCGCTTCCACGGGGCTCGACGTTTGGGATCAGCTGATGCGGATGAATGCCACGACTTGCTTCCTCTCATGCCGTGAGGCGGTGAAGGCCATGGAGGGGCGCGAGGGACGCATCGTCAACGTTGCGGCGCGACCGGTGCTCGTGCCCACCGGCCACATGACCGCATATGCCGCTTCCAAGGCCGCAGTCGCTGCGCTGACGCTCTCGCTGGCAGAGGAGCTATCCGGGGCCTCGATTTGGGTCAACGCCATCGTCCCCAGCATCATCGACACCGACGCCAATCGCGCAGCTATGCCCGACGCCGATCACAGCGCGTGGCCGAAGCCGGAGGAGATCGCGGAGAGCATTGCTTTCCTGGCTTCGCCGCAGAACGTCGTGACGCGGGGAGCTCTCGTGCCCGTCTACGGAAAGAGTTAGCGGGACGCACGGGTACGGCGAAGACGGGGTTCTGTTAACCCTTTTGAAAAGGGGACTGACCCCAATATAATTCGGGTAGTATTCGCGGGATGAGATACACGCAGTTGGGGCGGACGGGGGTTGCCGTTTCGCGGATTTGTCTTGGGTGCATGAGCTACGGCACGCCGAAGTGGCGGCCCTGGATACACGATGCCGATGCGTCTGCGCCTTTTTTCAAGCGGGCAATCGAGGCTGGGGTCAACTTTTTCGACACGGCCGACATGTATTCGCTCGGGGTGAGCGAGGAGGTCACCGGCCGGTGGCTTCGCGAGTACGGGAAGCTCGACGAGCTCGTGATCGGAACCAAAGTCTTCTTTCCGATGAACGACCGCCCCAACATGGGCGGACTTTCGCGCAAGCACATCCAGCAAGCATGCGAGGACAGCCTGCGTCGCCTGGGCGTCGAGACGATCGATCTCTACCAGATCCACCGCCTCGATCCGAACACGCCCATGGAAGAGATGCTGGCCGCGCTCGATCATCTCGTCACCCAGGGCAAGGTGCGGTACATCGGCGCGAGCTCGATGTATGCATGGCAGTTCCAGCGGCTGCTCTCGTTGTCCGAGCGCAACGGCTGGGCGCGCTTCGTCACGATGCAAAACCATTATAACCTCGTCTATCGCGAGGAAGAGCGAGAGATGATGCCGCTCTGCGAGGATCAGGGGATCGCCGTCACTCCGTGGTCGCCCTTGGCCCGCGGAATGCTTGCGGGGACGCGGAGTAAGTTGGGTGACAGCTCCACCAGCCGCTCGTCCAGCGACGGGCTCGACCAAATCCTCTACGACCAGCCTTCCGATTGGAACGTCGTCGAGGCAGTCAAGAGGGTGGCGGCCGAGCGGGGCGAGCCGCCCGCTCGCATCGCGCTCTCCTGGCTTCTCTCTAAGCCCGCAGTGACGGCCCCCATCGTAGGCGCCACGAAGCTCAAGCACTTGGACGACGCCATTGCTGCGGTCGAGATCGAGCTCAGCGTAGACGAGGTCGCCATTCTCGAAGAGCCGTATCGCGCCCATCCGGTCAAAGGCATGGAAGCGCCACGCGCCTCGGCGAAGTAGCGATCAGGGTTCGTCGAGCTCCGACCGCAAGCTGCGGATCATCAGGCGCTCGTAAAGGCCAGGCGCAATGCGCGATAGGAGCGCGCTGGTCTTGCCAACCGGCGTGAGCACGAGGCGCCTGCGTCCTGCTCGCGCAGCCTTCAGTACCTCTCGGGCCACGTCGTCCGGATTGCCGAGTCGCCCGACTTTGGAGCGCGGCCGGCTGATGCGCTTGCCATCTCCGCCTAGCGTCGAGGCTTCCAAGCCCGATTCGACGAAGGAAGGGCAGACCATCAACACACCGACGCCCTTGTCGGCGACCTCGGCGCCGAGGCTCTCGAAGAGGCCGTGCATTGCATGCTTGGAAGCTGCGTATCCACTGCGTCCATAGAGCGGCGCCAACCCGGCGATGCTCGAGACGGCGATGATCAGCCCACGGTTCGCGATCAAGTCAGCCATGCAGGCCTGCGTGCAATGGATGGCGCCGAAGAGGTTCACCTCCATCACGCGGCGAAAGACCTCGGGCTGGGTGTCGGCGAAGGGGCTTCGATGCACCATGCCGGCGTTGTTGATGAGAACGTCGATACTTCCGAACGCTTCGCGCACGCTCGTCATCGCGGACTGGACTTGCTCCGGGTCGGTGATGTCGCAGGGCAGGGCCAGAGCCTCGATGCCAGAGCTCTCCAGTTCCTCGCGGGCCGTGCTCAGCGGACTCGAAGGTAGGTCGAGAAGGGCGATCTTGGCGCCGGTGCCTCCAAAGCTCCGCGCGAGCGCGCGTCCAATGCTACCAGCGCCCCCGGTAATGACGAGCGTGCGTCCGTGAAAATCACGCCGAGGCAAGAAGACCTCGTGCGCGGGCGTAGAGCTCGAATGCTTCGCGGCTGGTGAGCTGAGGGGTGTACCCATACTCCTCCTTGAGGCGCCGGTTCGAGAGCACGGGCCGGTAACGCAGGAACGCAACCCGTTCCGGTCCATTCTCGGTCAAGCCCAAGCCCTTGAGCGTCCATAGGATCGCCTTCACGAACGAGGCCGGCAGCGGTACGTACGGCTTGTTGAGCATCCGTGCGATCTCGCGAGGAGTGAGCGCGCCATCGCCCGCCTGGTTGTAGATTCCCACTTTGTCGGAGAAGACGGCATCGACGAGACAGGCGACGAGATCCTGATCCCAGATGAACACGAAGGGCGATGCCGCACCAGCAATACCTATGATCACCGGTTTCTCAAAGAGGTCCGTGACCGGGCTGTGCACGTCTTCCCCGACGATGGTGCCCGGGCGAAAAACAACCTGCCGCAGCTCGGGGCGCTCCTCCCGCCACTGCGCCAACATGTCCTCGACCAGGCGCTTGTTCTTCGAGTACTCGAACTCGTCGTTGCCACGAAGGGGATCCTGCTCGTCGAGCCACTCGGGGTTGTCGGGGTGGTACCCGTAGGCCGCGCCACTCGAGGTGACGATCAGCCTCGTGGCGTTTGAGCTCTCGCAGGCTTCGAGGATGTTCTTGGTGCCCAGAACGTCGACTCGGTACGCCAAGTCTGCCGGAGCGCCTTTCGGTGCACGAACGATCGACGCCAGATGAACGACCGTGTCGATACGATGCTCGCGGAACAGGTCCTTGAGCGCGGGATCGCAGATGTCGCCCTGTTCGTAGACCACGCCATCGAGCCGCTCGGCAAGATCGACCTCGGTCCAGTCCAGCGCGACCAGCGCCGACAGCTCATTCAAGCGTTTGGCGAGGGCCGCAACGCAGAGGCGCCCGACGTAGCCAGCCGCCCCGGTCACCAAGACCGCGGGGCCCGAGCCCATCAGGCTCCGGGCTCCTGGTGCATCGCCTTGAAGTCCTGAAGCCCTGGCGCGAACAAGTGCATGTTCTGGTCGACGTCGACGTGTATGACCGACGGTTTACCGGAGTCCACGCAGCGCTGGAGCGCCGCTTCCAGCTCGGCCGGGTCGGAAACACGCTCCCCGTGGCAGCCCATCGCCTCGGCAACCTTGTCGAAGGCAATCTCTTCGAAGTCGGCGTTGATCGTGCCCTGCTGGTCCGTCCCGATGACCGGACGTAGCGCGCCGAGCCCGATTGATTGCGTGAGCTTCACCATGCCCCACTGCTTGTCGCAGAGTACGAGATAGATGACGGGTAGCTCGTGGCGCAGCGCGGTTTCGAGCTCTTGGATGTGAAAGCCCATCGCGCCATCACCGATGATGCACACGACCTTGGCGTCGGGCTGGGCGACTTTTCCGCCGAGCGCCTGCGATACCCCTGCGCCCAACATCCCGAATTTGAAGGTCGAAAGGAGCGTGTTCGGTTGCTTGATCTCCGAGAAGAAGCTCGCCCACACCGCCGTATTACCACCGTCGAACACGTAGATCGTGTCGTCACCGAAGAAGCGCTGGCACGCCGCTGGCACTTGAGAGCTGTGCATCGGGCTCGACGTGTTTTCCAGGGCCATGTCGAGCTGGGCTCGAACCTTCGCCTGATCTTCCGCAAGGCCAGCCGTTCGTGCCCGATTCGCTTGCAGGCGCTCGTCACTCAGCGGTGATTGACGAAGCTCGCTTGCGAGGGCCGACAGAAAAGCGCCGGCGTCTCCGAAAACAGCAAGCTCTGTGGCCTTGTTCAGTCCGAGAATCTCCTCGTCGATGTCGACTTGGATCATCTTCTGTTCGTCGGGCTTGCCCCAGTACGGCGGCTTACCCCACCAATCGGTTTCGCCGAGGCGCGAGCCGAGCACCAGCACGACATCCGCTTCGCTACGGGCCTTGTTGATCGGCTCCATGGCCCAGATCGGGAGCAGTTGCTCGTGGTCGTCGGGTAGGGTGCCGCGTCCGGCCCAACTCGTGGTGACCGGCGCGCCCAGGGCTTCGGCCACGTCTTTGAGCGCGCCCGAGGCGTGCGCGTGCAGGACCCCGCTGCCGGCATGGATGTGTGGGCGCTCCGCGTTTCGGAGCAGCTCCGCCGTGCGAGCAACCTGCGTTGCGGAAGGCTCGATGACTTCGGTTCGTCGGTACGCCTGCGGCGGCCGAAGGTCGATCCCATCGGCTTCGAAGATGCCGTTCATCACCGTTTCTGGAACATCGAGATGGACCACTCCCGGGCGTCCGCGCCAGCTGATGCGGGCCGCGCGTCGAAACAACTCGGGGAGGCGGTCGAAGGAAGGCACAGCGCCGCTCCACTTGGTCATCGCGCGAGTCACGCCAGCCTGATCAAAGTACTGATACGTGCCGCCGCGATCCGGATATGCGACCGGGGTGCGCCGGCTCGACGTGATCAGCAGGACTCGATTGCCCTCACCGTTCTCCACAGCGACGCCGGGGAGGATGTTTGCTACGCCCGGCCCGTTCGAGGCCATGCACACGCCGAGCTTTCCGGTGATTCGCGCGTACGCGCCAGCCATGTGGGCGGCGCTCGTTTCGTGTCGCGGCGTAATCAGTCGGATACCGTGTTTCTCGAAGCTTCCAAAGAAGCCCATGTACGTGCCGTCGATGATGCCGAACACGACGTCGACGCCCTCGGCTGCCAGCATCTGAGCAAGCGCGTCTCCTCCAACTATCTGGGTCATGGCGATCCTTCCTGCGAAACGTGAATCTACACCCCCGGTGTCCGTGGTCGGAAGCGAAACATTTGCGTCCTAAAACCCTCTAGTTCTGCTCCCTAAGGGCGCTGTTTTCGCGCCGAATTCGCGAGTGCGCGATCCTTGTCTGCGCCCTGAGGGTCGAGGCAGATGAAGGACGGCACACCATCTTCGATCGCGTACGCTGGCAGGTTGGACGAGCTCGAGCAGACCTGTCCGTCTTTCGTGAACACCAAATCACGCATCCAGGTCACCCGAGTCGGGCTCGGATAACTGATGAACCGCTCCTCCTTTGGAATGAAGCACAAGATGCGGTCCGACATGTTGGAGGTTATCCAGACGTCTCCCGTCTTCGGGTGGACGTTGAGCGCGTACGGTGTCTCGTACTCGTCGGGAGAAAGTGTCGGGAGCGGATAGGTCTTGAACTCGCCGGTCACGGGGTCGAAACGCAAGAGTGCACTTTCATCGAACGATGGAATCCAAAGGATGCCGTCTGCGTCGAATCGGGGGCGCCTCGGGCCCTCGAGCGGTGTTTCGTACTCGGTGATCTCGAGGGTTTTGGGATCGATGTGCCCGATCATGTTTCCGTAGAGCTTGGCGTACCAAATACCGCCATCCTTGGGGTTGATGTCGATCCCATACGGGAGGTTGAAGATGTCGTCGTACTCGATGCCGCTGAAGGTTTTGTGCGGCGATAGATCGATGTGCTTGTTTCCTCGTGGGGTCTTTGCCGAGTACTTCAGCAGCATCGGAAAGAACAGATCGGTCGCCCAGCACCAAAATCCGTTGTGTGGAAGCTGCAAGAGCGTGAAGGTCTCGGTTTCAGGATCGAAGCGACCCACCTGATTGGAAACCGCGATCGTGAACCACACGATCCCTGCGCGGTCGATGCGAATAGTGTGTGGGTACAACGCATCTTCGCCGATCTCGTAGATCTTGAAGGCCTTCGTTTCCGGGTCGAAGGACATCAGCGTGGCGGACAGGGCATTGGTGATCCAGAAGCGGCCGTCTTTCGCTTGCGCCATGCTGTGCGGTCCATGCTTCCCGGTGAAGATGCCGATGGGCAGTGCGGCCCCCGAAAGCAGGCCACCCACGGGAAGGTCTGATTCTGGCAGTGGGTATTTCTCTACGACGTTGGTTTCTCGATCGAGCACCCAAACGACGTCGTGACCTTCGTCGACGCCGTAAAGCTTTCCGTCTTCACCGACGTCGGCGTCGTGAATGAACGACATGCCGTCGCCCACTAGCCATTCTCTTATCTTGGCATGCGCAAGCTCAGGGCTGGCGTCGTAGGTCTGAACCACGTCAATCGGCGCGCCGTCGAAACCTGCCGAGAGCACTTCGCTGAATCGCTCGACTTGCTCGTCGGTGACGATCGCCATGTAGCCTTCCATCTTCTCGATGGATTGAACCCACGACTCGGTGTTTCGCTTGCCACGCGTGAGCGGGTTTCCGACCTGGTGGCAGTAGTTGCATTGAGAAACGAACGGTGTGCGCTCTTCTGCATCCTTCCATGGGAGCGCTGTGAGATGTGCGGATGCGGGGAGAGCGTTCGAACGGTCGATGTCGGAGTCAAACGCCGCGACCGTTAGATTGATGGTCTGAGGTCGTGCGTGGCTGATCGACACCTTCTCCTTGTGATCGGCGAAGTTTGACACGCGAGCTCGGACTGTGAGCTCGCCTTCGTAGTCGACGACGATGAGATAATGGCCCTTTGCATCGGTGAACACCGTTTCCTTGCGCATCCTGTTGGCGCTGAAGACTGTCACCATGGCCCCGTTCACCGGCTGACCTGCCGATGTAGTTACGACTCCATCGAGGGTCGCTGCGTTTGCGGTGAAGCTAGTTCCCACCGTACACAGAACGACACCCAATGCTGCAATGCTAGCTTTATTCAACATGATCCAGCCTCCCGTTTGCTCCCGGACAGCAGCATACTAGAAGTGGCCGAGATGGAGATCTGGAAAGAATTCACGTTCGAGGCCGCGCACCTGCTTCCGCACGTGCCGGATGGACACAAGTGCAAGCGGCTTCACGGCCACTCGTTCCGCGTCCGTGTATACGTCGAGGGCGAGCTGGATTCCGACCTTGGTTGGGTCGTCGATTTCGCGGACATCGCGGAAGCCTGCGAGCCGCTACGGCGTCAGCTCGATCACTACTACTTGAACGAGATCAAAGGGCTAGAGAACCCGACCAGCGAGGTCCTGGCGCGCTGGATCTGGCTTCGTTTGAAGCCAACTCTGCCGCTCCTGAGCAAGGTCGAAGTGAGTGAGACATGCACTTCCGGCTGCGCGTACCAAGGCGATTGAGCGACGGCCGTTGATACGCGCTCATGCCTCGCTCACGCCCTGCTCCTCAGCGGCTTGGGATATGATACTAGTGAACGGGTGGACCGGATTGGCTCATCGCTCATCGACTTCACGGAGACGGCTTATAACCTCGAGCTCGGGCCGCAGAATTGGCTGCCCAAGCTGCTCGAAGCCGGGGCTCCGGTATTCGATCATGGGCTCGGGGTCTTCGCGCTGACGTGCATGCGTCCTCTCGAAAGAGGGCCGTTCATCATCGATCAGATGCACCTGGCTTCGGGTCCGGAGGACTTGCCGGAGCGGGCGCTGCGTTTGCAGAGCGAGATGCCCCCGGGCCTTCTATGGTGGTTGAGCCGCCCCTCGATGCCCAAGACCATGAGCGAAGCTGCAGGGGACGATCTAGACGCCTTCAATCTCATCATGCGCCACTTCGATTTCGCGAAGGACGGCCTGGGAATGTCTGCGTTCGATCCGAACGGGCGCGGGATATATCTCATCGCGCCGCTTTCCAAGGTTACCACTCTCACGGAGAAGTCCCGCGAACGCTGGCAAATGCTTGCCGCGCATTTCGGTGCTGGATATCGGTTGAGGCGCGCGCTCGCGGAGGTCGGAACTGAAGTTGCGACGGATCTCCCGCACGGCGCGGAGGCCGTGATCGACCCGAGCAGCTTTCGTGTGACCGAGGCGCAAGGACAGGCGAAGTCGCGGGATTCGCTCGACGCCCTGCGCGAGGCCGCCTTGCGGGTCGACCGCGCCCGTGGCCGTTTGCGCAAGAGCGATCCGGAAAACGCGTTGGAGCTTTGGAAGGCGCTCGTGCGCGGCCGGTGGTCGACGGTAGATTGGTTCGACTCAGATGGTCGGCGTTTCGTGCTCGGGGTGCCGAACGCACCCAACGTGAGCGATCCCCGCGGCCTTACCGAACGCGAAATGCAGGTCGTGGCTTACGTCCGCTTCGGACAAACGAACAAGCTCATCGCGTACCATCTCGGGCTCTCAACGGGGCGTGTGTCGACCTTGCTGAGGTCCGCGATGCGTAAGCTAGGCGTCGCAACGCGCACTCAGCTCATCAAGAAGCTCGGCGACTTCAGCGCGATTACCGAGGACTGAGCTTCCGAAGCCTATCTACGGGCAGCTTCCCCGTCGGCGATTACGAAAACGACTGCGATCTCGATCGTTAGACGCAACACCGTTGCAAAGCTCTAGTCAAAGCTGCGCCTTTTTTGCCAGATTCGATCGCTCCCCAGTACCACTGGGCCCAGGTCGGAATGTTCATGAACAAGCGTTTCCTAAAGACGTTGTTGGTCTTGGGCCTCGGCGTATTGCTGTTGAGTTGCTCCATCACTCGAGTGAAGTGGCGAATCAAAACCGACAAGGCCATGGCCCAGGGCAGCTCGGCTTACTTGGATGCACCGATCGCCATAGCCAAGCCAGAGCGACCACCGAACATCATCGTCCTACTGGCCGACGATTTGGGAAAGTACGAAGTTTCGGCCTACGGCGCGGACCACATTGCGACGCCCAACATCGATGAGATCGGCGCCGAGGGCGTGATCTTCCAAGAAGGCTACGTCACTTCTCCCACTTGTGCTCCCTCGCGTGCAGGGATCATGACGGGGCGAGTTCAAAATCGTTACGGCTTCGAAACCCAGATCATGGAGGTCTATCCAACCAACTGGGTCGAATATATCTCCGGCCGATGGATCGTCGATACCGGCGAGTTCGTCGTGAAGGCCAAGCCGTCATTCCCGGCGGAGTGGCAGGCTCACAAACAGGGCGTGCCGCCCTCGGAGATCATGCTTGCCGAGATCCTCAAGAAGTACGGCTACGCGACCGGCTTGATCGGTAAGTGGCACCTTGGCATGTCGCGCAAGCAGGTACCGCTCGAGCGAGGCTTCGACTACCAGTTCGGTTTCAACGGTGCGTCCACTCTCTACACGCCGGAGTGAAACTGGCCGCACATCATCAACCACGAGCACCAGTCGTTCAGCGCGCAGTACCAGTGGGACATGGGCCGCCGCGAAGCAGCGGCGATCATCCACAACGGCAAGGTCGTTCGCGAAGAGCAGTACCTGACCTACGCGTTCAGGGACCGCATGAAGGATTACATCCGGGAGCACAGGGACGAACCCTTCTTCCTCTACGCGGCGTTCAATGCGCCTCACGTCCCTTTCCAAGCGCCCGTCGACTACTACTGCAAGTACGCCTACGTCGAGGACGACAACAAGCGGGTGTACTACTCGATGATCTCTGCCCTCGACGACGCGATTGGTGAAGTCCACCAGACCATCAAGGACGCCGGAATCGAGGACAACACTCTCATCTTCCTTCTGAGCGACAACGGCGGGGCTTCCTACACGCACGCAACTGACAACGGGCCGCTCAAGGGGGGGAAGCTCACCCAGTTCGAGGGAGGAATCAACGTTCCCTTCATGATGAAGTGGAAAGGCAAGATCCCCGCCGGGATGCGCTACGAGCATCCCGTTTCGTCGACGGATATCTTCGCCACCTCGGTAGCAGCGGCGGGTGGCGTGCTCCCAAGCGACCGCGAGTACGACGGTGTCGACTTGATGCCGTATCTGACCGGCAAGAACGATGGTGTGCCTCATGAGCGGCTGTTTTGGCGCGCGGATCACATCTGGGCGATTCGCGACGGCAAGTACAAGCTGATCCTGAGCACCCGCGACGGCTGGGCCGAGCTTTACGACCTCGAGATCGACAAGCCCGAGCAGATCAATCTCAAGGAGCAAATGCCCGAGCTCTACGAGAAGCTCCAGCAGGAGCACGAGCAGTGGCAGAAGGACAAGCTCCGCAAAAAGCCTATGTGGCCCCGAATCATGGACAAGAAATTCGTCCTCGATGGCAAGGAATACCTCTTCCCGGCGTGATCATGAAGAGGCCGCTCCTGATCACGCTGCTCGTGCTGACCCCGATACTGGTCTTGGGCGCTCCGTCGACCAGTGCGGCGCAGCAGCCGAAGATGGACATCAAGCTATTCGTGGGGGGAGCGCAACCACGTTCGTGTCCATGTTGGAAACCGGCCGCGAACGCGACACCTTTGCCGGTTGGCAGATCGGATTTGGCCCGCGGGTCCGGCGGAGAAAAGCATTCATCGAGATTCTCTTCTCGTTCAATCGATGGGCATTTGCATTCACCGACCCCGACATCGGTGGATTCAGCGGCCGTGTGAACTCTTTCGAGCTTCCCTTCAACATGGGGTACATCCCGTACAAGAATCCGTACTTCAAGTTGTTCCTCTACGCGGGATACGTGAATCACTTCAACACCAAGATCATCGCTACCTTAGAAGACGGGCCGACCGTCAAGCTCAGGCCCAAAGAGGCAGGCTTCGCGATCTATCAGGCTATCGCGCGCTTTGGCGCAAACTTCGATCTCGCCATGTTCAACATGGATTTCAACTACTCCATCAGCCTCAACAGCGCGACGAAGACCTCCTTCAGGACCGGTTCCCACCAGATCCAGCTCAACCTGGCGTATCTCTTCTAAGCCCGTGCGGGTCATGCGCTAGGCTCCCCCGCATGGATCGAAGCAGCTTCCTCAAGATCGTGCTCGCCGCGGTCGTGGCCAGCGCGGTTGTCTGGGTCTACGCGAGCGGGGCCTACGAGGAATTCGACCCGGCCACGATGCGCGACTGGTTTCAAGACGCGGGGGCGTGGGGCGCAGTGATCTTCATCGCAGCCTACTCTTGCCTGCAGCCGTTCGGAGTGAATGGGCTGGTCTTCCTCCTCAGTGCGCCGCTGGTCTGGAGCCCTACGGAGGCTTTCTTGTTGAACTGGGCCGGCACGGTGGGAACGGGGCTCTTTTCGCTCTTCGGGGCTCGCTTCGTTGCTCGAGATTGGATTCAGAATCGGTTGCCCAAACGGATACGCCGTTTCGACGACCGGCTCTACACACACGGCTTCCGCACCGTGTTTCTGCTGCGCCTCATCTTCTACACGACGCCCACCGTGCAATGGGCGCTCGGCGTGTCGCGAGTCTCCTTTGTGCCGTTCCTCGTTGGCACGGTGCTTGGGGTTGCGCCGTTCACGCTGTTGACGACTTTGCTCGGAGTGCGCGTCGCTGCATGGCTGGAGGAGCACCCGCTTGCGACGTGGCCATGGGATCAGCTGTGGCCCATTGTCATCATCGCCGCGGTGCTCGTTGCAGCAATAGGGATCTTCGTCGTGCGAAAGTGGAGAGCCACAGCAGTCGATTGAGCGGAGGGCAGGGGCAGGGGCAGCTACAGCGACGGAGGCAGCTACAGCTACAGCGACAGGGGCAGCTACAGCTACAGCGGCACTGACACTGCCGCTGGCACTGACACTGCCGCCGGCACTGCCGCTGGCACTGACACTGGCGCTGACACTGCCCTTGCCGCTTCCCCCCCTGCCCCCGAGGCGGTACCCTTCCCGCGTGGAGAAGCTGCCGGCGCCCGACCTTCCCGCGTGGATCGCGAAGGAAGTTCCTTTTACTCGCTACCGCGTCGCCGTGGGCGATGGCCTGCACATGCACGTCATGGAAACCGGCCGTGGCAGGCCCGTCCTGATGGTGCACGGCAATCCGACCTGGGGCTTTCTCTACCGCAAGGTTGCGATGTGCCTTCAAGGGCAGGGGCTTCGCTTGATCATGCCCGACCTGATCGGCTTTGGGTTCAGCGACAAGCCGCGCGATTTTTCCTTACACACCATCCGCAATCACAGTAAGTGGCTCGGGTCGCTCATCGATCAACTCGATCTCCGTGAAGTGATCCTGGTCTGTCAGGATTGGGGCGGAGCGATCGGCACGCATCCGTTCACTACGCGGCAAGATCGCCTTGGCGCCATGGTCGTGCTCAATACGGTCCTCGATGCGCCTTCGCCGGGCTTCAAACCGACCGCGTTCCATCGCTTCTCCCACATGCCCTTGGTCAGCGACTTCGCATTTCGCGTCTTGCCGCTGCCGCAGGCAGCATTGCACCTCGCCCAGGGAGACAAGTCGAGCATCAGTGGCAACGTGGCACGCGCCTACCGCTACCCGTTCCGACGGATCGGTGATCGCGTAGCGCCGTTGGCGACGGCTCGGATGGCGGTCGACCGTATGGGCCATCCCTCGATCCCGGCACTCGAAGAGTGCGCCGCATTCGTTAGTGGCTTCGATGGGCCCAAGGCAATGGTCTGGGGCCGTCGCGATCCGATCCTCGCTCGGGCTCTCAAGCGGACTAGAGCCCTGCTCGGCGACCCACCCGTTACCGAGACGCAGGCCGGTCACTTCCTGCAAGAAGAAGTGCCCGACAAGATCGCCGCCGCGGTTCTGGACGTCAGTGTCCGGCTAAGCCGCGCTTCGGCGCAAGCCACGAAGCAGCAAGCGTAGCGAGGCCTGAAACTGCTCTTCCTGCGCGGCCCGCGACGGAATCGTGCCGCCTAACCAGGTCATGAGACCAAAGTAATGCGTGCTGAAGACCTGCTGCGCGGCTTCGATCGGTTCGATCGACGGGTCGAGCTCTCCGCGCCGCTGGGCGTTCCTCACCAAGACCGCGATTCGCTTCACGAGAGCGAACGTCCAAGCCGCTGATTTCGCGCGGCGCTGCCCATCGGTGAACAAGAGCTCCTTGATGAACACGCGGCTCAACCTCCGCTCGTTTGCATAGCACTGCGTCAGCGCGGCAAACACATACGTCAGCTCCTGCTCGAGCGTGGACGGAGCCATGGTGTCAAAGGCGCGGTTTGCCGCCGTGTCGATCTCGCGCTGCATCAAGTGGATCAACAAGCTGCGCTTTTCCGGAAAGTAGTTGAACAGAGTGCCCGCCGCGATGTCCGCGGCCTCCGCGATCTCACGAGTCGACGTAGCCTCGTAACCCCGGGTCCTGAAGAGCCTCCAACCGGCCTCTTCGATGCGTCGTAGCGTTTCTGTCTTGCGGCGCGCGCGACGGCTCGTGGGTTGCACTGAGCGACTGTCGTTCCGCCCACGCAGAGCATCAAGTTTTCCGCAGGTCAGCAAACGTTCGACAGCTCACGGAATAGTCAGATCGTCGGCCCCTGACGGACGTTCACTCTATGAACGTTGATACCCCCATGATACGTCCACCTACCTTGCCCCATGACTCTTTCCAAGGCGTACAAAGCCCTAGCTGTAACCCTTTTGGGTATGGCCCTTGGTTGCGGTGATCCATCTAATGCAGCCGATTGGGGCGACGAAGTTGGCGTCACGACCGCGAAGATCGTGGGCGGCTGGGCCGCGACCACCGATCAGATCTTCGCGACCGTCGAGATACGGCGAGCTGGCGCGAGCACTGGCTTCTGCTCGGGTACGTTGATCTCGCCCCTGATCGTCGTCACCGCGGCGCACTGCGCAGTCGTCGAGCCCGAGGCAGGCGTCATTCGGCCGGCAGTGCCCAGCTCGCTCCAAGTAGTTGCCGGCCATCTCGCGAGCCACGCGGCCCTTCCGAGCATGATCCGTTCCGTGTTCGAGGTGCGTGTGCACGAAGGATACGACCACGACTTCATCATGGGTCGAAGCCGTAGCGGCGCGGGGCAGGGCGGCATCGGCTCGCCCCACGACATCGCACTGCTGTTCCTGTCGGTTCCCTTCGAAGAGGTGCCCAACGCCCCAATGCTCACGGCCGAGCGAGAGCTAGACCTCGTCCATCATGGAGACGTTGGGTTCGTGGCCGGCTACGGGGTGTTCGATCTCGAGGACGACCTGACCGGTGAGCTCTACATCTCGGACGCCATCATCGACATCCTCGGGCAGCAAGAGTTGTTGACGCGCCGAACCGATCAACTCGGCGATTCCTGTTACGGCGACTCCGGTGGTCCGCTCTACGTTCCGACCGAGGAGGGTGATTTCCTCGTGGGCTTGGTGTCGCGCGGCCGATCCGACGTCGAGCGCGACTGCGGGGACGGCGGCGTCTATACCTTGCTATCCGCATATCTTCCCTGGATCGTGGCGACCGCGGGCGGCAGGTTTGAGCCGGGCGCGACGCTCAGTGACGAGGACTTGTCGTTCTTGGCTGAGGGAGCCGACCCGGTCAGCGTTCCGAAAGGCGGTGCGCTTCGGCGCGCTGGCGCGTGTGCTGCATTCTCGTCGACTGCGGGTGGGCACTCACCGGTTTCGGCTCTCGGGCTATTGCTGGGATTCGTTTTGTTCCGGCGGCGATTGTCACACCTTTAGCAGTGGCCTACGCTCCGCGCAGCAATGAGGTTACCGCCGCAACAATCACAAACACGACTCACCAAAATCGTCTGCACGATCGGTCCGGCGACCAGCTCCTGGGATGCGCTCGCCAGCTTGGCCCGGGCGGGAATGAACCTCGCCAGGCTCAACATGTCGCACGGCGACCATGCATCTCACCTGCAGGTCATCCGTAATCTCAAGAGCCTCGGCAAGAAGCTCTCCCACCCCGTTTCGATCTTGATGGACCTTCAGGGCCCTGAAATCCGAACTGGCGAGCTTTCGGAGAGCTTGGACCTCACGGCCGGCGACGTCTTCTATTTCACGGTTTTGGCCGACGATGCCGAGGAGCGAAGTGTTCACGTCAACTACCAAGATCTCGTCAACGATCTACGGGTAGGTGAGCGAGTTACGGTCGACAACGGACTCATCAATCTCGAAGTGCTCGAAGTCTTGGAGCATCGTCTCAAGTGTAAAGTGTTGGATGGCGGAAGGCTCGGTTCGCGAAAGCACGTGAATTTGCCCGGCGTTCGGGTCAACCTGCCGTCGGTTACCAACAAGGACCGTGAGGACATCGCGTGGGCCATCGAGCAGGACCTCGACTTCATCGCGCTATCGTTCGTTCGCGGCGCCGAAGACGTGGTGGAAGCTCGGGAGCTCGTCGATGAGGCTGGCGGGCACCAACGTCTCATCGCTAAGATCGAAAACCAAGAAGGCATCGACAACTTCGATGCGATTCTGGAGGCTGCGGACGGCATCATGGTCGCGCGGGGTGACCTCGGCGTCGAAGTAGCCTTCGAAGAGCTTCCCGTGCTTCAGCGCGACATGATCCGTCGCTGCGCCATCGCTGGCAAGCCGATCATCGTGGCGACTCACTTGCTCGAATCGATGATCGACAATCCCTCGCCCACGCGAGCCGAGGTGACCGACGTGGCGAACGCGGTATACGAGCAGGCGGACGCGATCATGCTGAGCGGCGAGACCGCCGCGGGGAAGTATCCCGTGCGCTGCGTCGAGGTGCTCGATACGATCGCGCGCCGGACGGAGATGGTTCCCGGGCTCGACTTCTACAAGGAACGCCCGGCGCCAACCACGCAGCGCGCACATGTTGCGCAGAGCGCATGCCGTCTTGCGGATTCACTCGGCGCGCGAGCGATCATCGTGATGACGCGACGCGGTTACTTCGGTCAGCTCGTGGCGAGTTACCGGCCGCAGCGCGCGATCATCTATGCCTTCACGAATATGAGCACCACCCGGCGCAAGCTCTGGCTGAACCGCGCGGTGATTCCGTTTCGTATGAATCTGTCCCAGGACCCCGAGAAGACGATCGTCAACGCCCTCGCCAAGCTGCGCGAGCGCGAGGTGCTCGACCCCGGCGAGCCCGTCGTGGTCGTCTCGGATGTGGCCACAGCGACAGGGGATTTGGTGACCAGCATACAGGTACGGGTCTCCGAGTAGCCTCCGGGGCCGTTTGGCCTTAAATAGTTAGAATATGCGTACGCGCGCCTGCTTGGTCTTATTGTTCGGCTTCGCCATGGGTTGCGGGTCCTCCGAGGAGGTCTTCGTCGGCGAGCTAACCGCATCGGTCGTCTACGGCCCCGACGACCGCGTCGAGGTGTACAACCATCCGGACGCCGAGCTGCGGAGCATCGCCGAGGAGTCGATCGTCGCATTGATTCCGAGCTTCCGGGTCAGCAGGGAGCCGGACGGAAGCTACAGTCTGTTTACCGACTCGCTCAAGGATCTGAGGCAGCTCTGCGACGACGAGCTGTTCGGCAATCAACCGACCGCGGCGTCTTGCTCGGGTGTGCTCATCGATGACGACCTGGTCCTGACGGCCGGTCACTGCATCGACGAGCACACACCTTGCGACTCGTACGCCTACGTATTCAACTACCATCTCGATGAGCCGAACCGTCTTGCGGTGATTCGAGATGAGGACGTCTATTCGTGCGCCCGGGTCGTCTCTCAGGGAACGCCCGAAGCGAACGATTTCACGCCTGACTTTGCCATCGTCCAACTCGACCGACCCGTTGAAGGCGTCCAGTCGTCGGTCTCGATTCGCCCGGCAACGCCTCTACGCGAGCAGGAGTCGCTGGCGATGATCGGCTTTGGAAGCGGTCTGCCCGCCAAGATCGACTCGGGCGGAGAGGTGGCTGACCCGCGCGCTGAACGACTCGATTTCTTTGTCGCCAATGTCGACGCTTTCCAGGGACATTCCGGTAGCGCGACGTTCGACTCGGAGAACCGGCTTGCGGGCATTCTCATCGGCGGTCGCACGCCCGACTACGTCACCTTGGAAGGCGAATCTTGCGCACGGGTCACCGTCTTCCAAGACTCCGAGGCCGGCGAGGTGGTCCACAACATTGCCCCAATCGTGGCCTCGCTATGTGCTGATGGGTGGAACGCTGACAACCTTTGCGATCCAAAGGCCTGTGACGGCGAACCGTGTGGTGCCCTCTTGCCGCCACCCGGCGCACCCGGCGGGCCTGGTGTCGTTCCCGCCGAGAGCTCTGGCTGCAGTGCGTCGTCGACTGGCTCGACTGGCTTGATGTCCGGTTGCTTGGGGCTGCTGTTGTTTGTCACAGCGCGCCGTTTCAGGCGGCCAGCCGCTTGACGACCTCGAGCGCTTCGCGGACGTGTTTCTTCGCGTTGAGCTGCGAGTTGAACACGTGTTGCACCTTGCCGTCACGATCGATCACGTACGTTACACGCCCCGGGAGCAAGCCCATCGTCTTGGGCACGCCGTAGGCCTTTTGCAGCGCTTTGTCGCGGTCGCTTACCAGTAGAAACGGCAGCCGGTGATGCGTCGCAAAGTTCTTGTGGCTTTCCTCGCTATCTTGGCTCACGCCGATGACCACTGCACCCGCCTCGACGAAGTCCTCGAAGCTGTCGCGGAACGTACACGCCTCCGCGGTGCACCCAGGCGTCTCGTCCTTCGGGTAGAAATAGAGGACGACGGTCTTTTCCCCACGGAACTGCGACAACGAGATCGTGTCCCCGTTCTGCGTGGTCTTGCTGAAGTCTGGTGCGGTCGCGCCCTTGCCGATGGTCGCCATGGCTTACCTCCGGCTCGGAAAGTAGCACCCCTGCCATGGTTCGACTTGAAAAGAGTGAAACATGTTCTATTTTTGCTGGATGGACGACCGCTTCTTCACCCCGCCGATCCCCAACGGCTGGTTCCAAATCGCTGCCTCCGATGAGATCAAGCCCGGTGACGTCAAGCCGCTGAAGTACTTCGGCAAGGACTTGGTGATCTGGCGCTCCGAAGACGGCAAGCTCTCGGTGCTCGATGCCTTTTGCCCTCACCTCGGCGCTCACCTCGGACACGGCGGCCAGGTCAAAGGCAACTCGATCGAGTGCCCGTTCCACGCCTGGCAGTTCGGAACGGACGGCCGCTGCATCGCGGTTCCTTACGCGGAGCACATTCCGCGCAAAGCCAAGCTGCCGACATGGCACATCAAAGAGCTCGCGAACATGGTCATGTGCTGGCATCACGCCGAGGGCGAGCCCCCGACCTTCGACATCCCTGACGAGATCCCGGAGTGGGGCTCGAACGACGGTGTTCGCAATGACGAGTGGACCGAGTTCATCAGTCGCGAGTGGACGATCCGCACTTGCAATCAGGAAATGGCGGAGAACGCGGTCGATACGGCTCACTTCCACTATCTGCACGGCACGACCAACATGCCGAAGTCGGAGGCATCGGTGGATGGCCCGATTCTGCGCGTGTACTCCGACGCCGGTATGGAGACCCCGCGTGGCACCGTCGATGGCTCGATCGAAAGCCTCAACTATGGTTTCGGCTTCGCGGTGGTCCGCTTCAAGGGCATCGTCGAGACGCTCAACGTTGCGTCGACCACGCCGATCGACGCCGATCACGTTCACCTCCGTTTCAACTTCGCTGTGAAAAAGACCGCGGGCGCGGAGATGGCCCGCGGTGTTGGCAAGGCCTTCGTCGCCGAGGTAACGCGGCAGCTCGAGCAGGACATCCCGATTTGGGAAAACAAGATCCAGTACGAAAAGCCGCTGCTGTGCGACGGCGACGGTCCGATCGGGATCTTCCGGCGTTGGTGCACCCAGTTCTACTCCTGGCCCGAAGAACGAACGGCTGCCGAATAGTGGCGACGTTCGAGCTCGAAGAAGTCGACGAGGCCTTCCGTCATTTTTGGTACACCGGGATGATCCGCGAGGACTGGAGCGCCTGGGCCGACCTGTTCACCGAAGACGTCGTTTATTACGAGCGCGTTCTCGGAACGATGCACGGCCGCGAGACGGTTCGCGAGTGGATCGTTCCGCTCATGGAGCAGTACGGCGAGATCTATGGAGTCTACAATTGGCACATGGCCGATCCGAGCGGCCGCCTCGTGTTCCACATGACCAACCGGCGCGACCATCCAAGCGGGGAGGGCATCATGGACTTCCCAGGCATCACCGTTCTGCAGTACGCGGGCAATGGGCAGTGGTCGTCGGAGGAGGACTATTGGGCGGAAAACCTAAGCACCCAGCAGTGGCAGGAGTACGCCGAGGCCTTGAAGAAGTACGACCCGGACCACCGCCACAAGCGCACCCGCAAAAACTGGGGCAACGGCCCGGACTGGACGATCGGAAAGAAGTCTTTCTGGGATTGGCCCGACCGCCACCGCCCCTAGTACTCGGCGTCGAAGTCGAGCTCGATTGGGTCTTGGCTCGCGGGGCGCGCTTGGCAGGCTAGGATCCAACCTCGCTCGATGTCGCTCGGCTCGAGGGCGTCGTGGCTGGCCATGTTGACGCTGCCGCTCTTGAGCAGCGCCATGCAACAGCCGCAGTAGCCGTCTTCGCAGGACGAGGGTGGTTTGTGGCCGGCTTTGGTCGCTGACTCGAGCAACGTCAGGCCTTTCTCGTAGGGCACCTCGAGGGACTGCCCTTCGAGCAGCATCGTGAAAGACTCTGGAATCTCGTCGTCCGATTGCTCGGGGACCACAGTGGCGGACTCGTCCTTGCGATCGGCATCGATTGGCGAGATGAACCGCTCGAACTTGGTCTGTCCGGCATCGATGTTCGACGCCTTGAAGGCCTCCTCGACGGCGTCCATGTATCCCGTCGGACCGCAAACGAAGAACTCAGCTTCTTCCCAGCCGCGAATGTGCTCCTGGACCTTAGCCACTGACATGAAGCCGCTCTCGCTGTCGAGATGGTGGACGACCTCGAGACGCTTCGGGAATTCAGCCAGCCAAAGGTCGATCTCGCCTTTGAAGATGATCGAGCGCTGGTCGCGGTTGGCGTAGATGAGCTTCACGTCGCGCTCGGTGGTGCGGAGCGCAGATTTCAAGATCGAGAGCACGGGTGTGACGCCGCTGCCCCCGCCAAACAGGACAATCCCGTGATCGCCCTCGTTCGAGCGCATCACGAAGCGGCCCTCGGGTGGCTGCACGAGGATGGAGTCTCCGACCTTGACGGTATCGTTGAACCAGTTGGAGACGCGCCCTTCGTCGACCCTCTTAACCGTCACCTTGGGCCATGGATCGGTCTCCGGTGAGCTCGAAAGCGAGTAGCAACGCCGCAGTTCCAGGCCATTCCAAAGCACGTCGAAGGTCAGGAACTGGCCGGCTCGATAGCGGAACTCCTTGCGCAACGATTCGGGCACAGCGAGGATATACGACCGCGTATCGTGAGTTTCTTGAACGATTCCTGCTATTTGAAGCTTATGAAAGTCCGCGGGCATCGGCTGGAGCCTCTAACTAGAACGTGTTTCACTTTAGGACACGAACGCTGTGCGGTCCAGCAGGCAAACTCAGTGTGGCAGGAGGCTTCTGGATCACGTAGCCTGCTTATTTCCAAGAGGCCACTCCCCCATGGGCCTCTGTTTTCCAAGAGGCCACTCCCCCATGGACCTCACGCAGATTAGACCCCAGACACTTGGTCGGCAGATGCCCGTGCGTAAGCGCAAGACCGTAGGAATCGATCTTGGTACCACCAATACGGTGATTGCCCGGAATTTTGAGGCCCTCTCCATCGAGGGCAGCGGCTGCGTGATGCCGTCCGCCGTCGCCTTCCCCCCAAGTGGAGCTACGCTGATCGGCCGGGCCGCACGCCGCCGGCGGGCCATGGACCCGAGGAACACCATTCTTTCCGCGAAGCGGATCATCGGCGCTCGCTGGCGTTCGTCCTACACGGGCCAGTTTAGCGAACACTACCCCTACGACCTGGTCGAGGGTCCGGACGGCTGGGCCGTTTTTAGGACCCGCGCCGGCCTCGTGTGTCCCGTCGACGTCGGCAGCACCGTCATCAGCGGGCTGTGCGAGCTCACCAAATGTACGGTGCACGACGTGCATGCCGTCGTAACTGCCCCTGTGGGCTTCGACCAGCGCCGACGTGAGGCCACATCGCTCGCCGTCTCCAGGGCGAAGTTCGCTTCGGTCCGGGTCATCGAAGAACCGATCGCGACCGCGCTTGCGTACCTGAACCGCAGCAGCTTGAAGTACGCGTTCGTGTACGATTTGGGCGGCGGCACCTTCGATGCAGCGGTCGTGGATTGCAGCAGCTATCCGTTTCGCGTCATCGGCCACGGCGGTGATCCGTATCTCGGTGGCGACGACGTCGACCGAACTATCGCACTCCACGTCGCCGACCGGACGCTTGCACGCGATGGCTGGGACCTCAGCAATGATGCGGTGACCTTCGACCGCCTCGTTCACGCATGCGAGCTCGCCAAGTGCGAGCTCAGCGAGTCCGAGGAAGCGGCCATTGCGATCCCGAGCGTCGATCCAGCGGCTCCCGAAAGCTGCGGGGTCATTTCGATCACGCGCGAGGAAGTGCAACAACTCACCTTGGACCTGGTGCGCCGCACGTTCGCGATGTGCGATGAAGTCCTGGCCCAGGCAGGCCTGAAGGCACGCGACATGGAGGCGGTCTTCTTGGCTGGCGGTAGCACGCTCCTTCCGGGCCTCCGCGCGTATATTGAATCGTACTTCGGCAAACGGCCCCGCTCCGATTTGGACCCGATGGAAGTCGTGGGCCTGGGCGCCAGCCTGGCGGCAGCGCGGCCGGCCGTCTCAGAGCTCCTCGACCCCTGCGCGTGAGTTGGGCGCCTCGATGTCCATGACGTCTCCACTGCTTGAACGGGTGTTAGCGCAGCAGCTGATCGAGGATGATCAGGTTTTCGGCTTCCACGTCTTCGACGGTGCCATCGGACAAAATTATCGCCCTTGCTGCGTCTAGAAACAGTTGCCGGTGCTCCAGGGGAATGTCCGCAGGGTCGAGGTCGTCGACGCGGGGCGGAACCTCGAGCCACTTGGCGACCTGTTCCTGCTCTTCCTCGTCGAGCTTGAGCCGGACCACCAGGTTGACGATGAACTCGCGTTCCGCGTCGGCGATCTCGAGGTCGGCCCAGGCAAAGGAGCAGACAAACCTCACCAGTTGAAGCCTGTCTTCCTTGTTGAGAGCGTCCAGCATGCGCGGGACTCTACTCCGACCCGTGACGCAAGACTAGTCCGAAGAAGCCGCGTCGGTCACCGCAAAAAGCCGTCCGCAGCGCAACTGCCCCAAGAAGCTACCACGCCGGGTTTTTTCGGCTATCGTGCTGCTCCGATGGCCACCAAAGTGACTATGCCGCAGCTCGGCGAGAGCGTCGTCGAAGGCACGATTGGCAAATGGCTCGTCTCTGTGGGGCAGTCCGTCGCGAAGGACGAACCCATCGTCGAGATTCTCACCGACAAGGCGGACAATGAGCTTCCGGCTCCGGTTGCCGGTGTCGTCACACAGCTGTTCGCCGCGGAAGACGACATCATCGCCGTCGGTGATCCGATCTGCGAGATCGACGAGAACGCTCAGGCCGGGGCGACCCCTGCGGCGGCATCTGATGATGCGCCTGCTGGCACGGATGCAGGCTCCCCTTCGCCGACGTCTCCCTCCGTTCGCAAGCTGGCGCGCGAAAAGGACGTCGACCTTTCGAGCGTTCAAGGCACGGGTGGGGGCGGCCGCGTCGTGCACGACGACGTGATGGCGGCGATCGGCAAATCCTCCTCCCCCGAACGGATGGCGACTCCGCCTCCGCCACCACCGGCCGTCTCCCAGGCTCCGGCTCCTCAGCCCATGCCCCGACCCGCGTCCCCACCCGTTGCGCGGGTCACCGGTCCCTCTGGCGCCTTCCGCTTGCCGCCTTATGTCCCGAAGGATGGCGACGAGATCGTTCCGTTCACGCGTCGCCGCCGAATCATCGCCGACCACATGGTCTACTCGAAGCAGACCGCGCCCGACGTCGTCACCTTCGCCGAGTGCGACCTTCACAGGACCGCGGTGCTGCGAAATCAGCACAAAGCGCATTTCAAAAAGGACGGCGTCAATCTGACGTACCTGGGTTTCGCAATCGCCGCGACGGCCCGAGCCCTTCGCGAGTTCCCGGAGCTCAATTCCCGCGTCCTCGATGACGCGTTCGTCAAGCTCGCCGAGGTGAACGTCGGCATTGCCTTCGATACGGATGAAGGCTTGGTCGTGCCCGTGATTCGCAATACCGATGACTTAACCATTCGCGGGGTGGCTCGCGCAGTTGCCGACGTCGCCGAACGAGCGCGATCGGGTAAGCTCACGCCCAACGACCTCTCCGGCAAGACCTTCACCATCTCGAACCCTGGCCGCCGGGGCAATCTCGTCGGCGGTGCGATCATCTCGCAGCCCAACGTCGCCATTCTCCGTCTCGGCACGATCAAGAAGCGCGTCGTGGTGATCGAGCACGAGGGCGAAGACGTGATGGCCATTCACCCGGTCATGCACATGGCGCTTACCTATGATCACCGCGTCGTGGATGGCGTGCATGCCAATGGGTTTCTGTACCGGATTGCGGAGATTCTCGAGGACGGGGACTTCGAGCTGTAGGCGCAGTGGCAGGGTCAGCGGCAGGGTCAGCGACAGTGGCAGTGACAGGGTCAGCGACAGTGCTCCTCTGACTCGACTTGGTCATCGTGATCTCCTTTTTCCGAGTGAGTGGGGGCGGGCTTGCGCCCTTCTGGGGACCCCACTCACTCGGAAAAAGGAGATCACTCATGGGACTCATCATTCAGCAACGGGCGCTTCAGGCAGCGAGCGACTTGTCGTGCTCGCGAATCGTGTGAAGAACCGGGACCAGCTCTCGCACCACCTTTCGTGCTCTGTCGTAAACGTTTTTCTGTTCCATGAGCGACTCCTTGGATTGGGTTTGGGTCTCACCCCCCGTGGGACCCAAACCCAATCCAAGGACAAGCGAGGACAAAGTCGCGTTCCGTAGGTGCCAGTGCCAGTACCAGCGGCAGTGTCAGCGGCAGTGTCAGCGGCAGTGCTAGTGCAGGTGTCTACTCGTCCTTCTTGTTCACCACGAACCGGAGGTTCTTAAACTCCGTCTGCCCGAGCGTGTAAATCACCTCGCTCAGCGTCCGGTACGGCGTTCGCTTGTCGGCAATAATCTGAACGTCTCCGACGAACGGCTGGTTGGTGAACCGCTGCGCCACTCGCTTCTTGCGGTCACGAATCTCGCTGAGGGTCTTGTAGAGCGGCATGATCAAGAACCCGCTGCTGCCGCCCTGTTTGAGACTCGGGTCGACGATGCCGTTGCGGAGCTCGAGGACAGACTTGCCGTCGACCACGACGCTGCTCCGTGAGATCTGGAGGCCGAGGGCGTCGCTGAGCTCGATCTGCGAGGTGGAGTAGGGGATGCGCAGCTCGCTGCTCTCCTGGACGGCTGCCGCTGACGACGTTGCGAAGAGCGCCATCATGTAGACCAGCAGAATCGTCAGCATATCCATCATGGGGTAGATGTTGAGCCCGAAGTGCTCGGGCTCCGACCGGCGGCGGAGCTTCGCGCGGATGACGCGGTTGACGTACGACATCGACGCTGGCTTATCCGCGATGGGCGGTGCGAGAGAATCTGATGGCGGCCTGCTACTTTCGTTTGCCATTATCGAATCCCCGCGGAGAGCAGGACATCAGGAAAGAGATCGTCGTCGTCACCGCGGACCGCGTCCATTGCGGCGATCAGGTCTTCGTACGGCACCTCCGGGTCCGCACTGAGCGTGACCCGGGTTTCGTCCTTGAACTGCTCCTTCACACGGCGGACGCAAGTGGTGAGGCCCTTCCAGTCGTGTTCGCCGTTCATCGCGGCCGGCACCGTGATGACTTTGCCAGGCGCCGTCGTCGTGCACCCGCGCGCGAGCTTCCCGCCCGATCCGGAGACGATGACCCCTTCGCGCGTCACGGTGACGTTCAAGTTGAGGGCTTCATCTGCGGCCGCTCGCTTGCCGATACCACCCTGGCGATACTCGGGGAGCGCCGCCTCGATCTGCGAGAAGAAGGCGATCGTAGTCAAGGTCATCAACAAGAACATGACGATGTTCACGACGATGTCCAAGAAGGGGATGATGTTGAGCTCCTCACTGAGCTCGGACGGATCAAGATCCGGAACGTACGTGCGCTTCCGTACGTAGGCTCGTTGTCGTGGTGTCAGTCGTGCCGGCATGGCCGTGCCCGATCAACCACCCTGCCGGCGCAGCGTGAGCAGGTTCTCCAGCTGCATCGTGACCTTCTCCATCTCGTGCTTGTGCCTCTTGGTCAGCCCGTGGAGCACGAGGTGAGCCGACATGAAGATCACGGCAATCATGAGACCGAGGAACGTATTCCACATGGCCTCCGCGATACCGGCGGACAACATCGCGGTCTTCTGCGAAGGATCGTCGATGGTGCCCACCGCTTTGAAGGCGCGAATCAGACCGCTGATCGTACCGAGCAGGCCGATCAGGGTGGCGATGTTGGCCAATGTCCACAGGGAACCCGTTCGCTTCTCGAGTGCGGGGATCACCTCGGACATCTTTTCTTCCATCGAGGCGATCACGGCCTCTTCCCCGCGGTTGACCTGAGTCAGCCCGGATTTCACGACCTCGAGCAGCGGCACGGCTTTCGCGTCGCACTGACGAATCGCACGATCGATGTTCCCGGCCTGCACCAGCTTCCGAATTCGGTTCATGAATTCAGTCGCGTCGACGCTGTAATTCATCCGAATGTACCAGGCCCGGTCGATAATCACGCCGACGCCAAAAGCCAAAACCCCGAGATTGATGAACGAAAACGGAAAAGCATCGACCAACGCCTCCCAGAGTTCATGCATGCTTGCCGCTCCTTCCGGCTCGCCCCTGATCTGGCGAGAAAACCCCTGTTTTTCGCTTCCCTCCAGCCTCACTGAAATTTGGACCCACTCAGCTGGAATCCATTGAAATCATTGCGACTGTTGGGGCGAACCCCGCAACCGAGGGGCAAGCTACCCCACGCCCCGCAAACTTGTCAACGCGACTACAGCTTTTTCCGCCTTAGGACCCAAGCTCAGGCCCGCCCTAGTTTCTAACGAGTTGAGGCGGGCACGATATTGACTTGCTGGATCCAACCGTTATCATCCCTATGTAGTAAGCAAACCTTGGAATTGCTTACTATTCTGGGGGAACAGCGGATTTTAGTCAGAAGACAGTGGTGGGGATCGCACCGTACTCACTCGGGGTCTGGATAACACTGTCGAAGTAAAGTTCGCAGGAGGCAGGAAAAAATGGCCAAGTTGGCATACCACTTTGAAGCAGGCGGATGGGCGATGTGGCTGATCCTTCTTTGTCTCGTGTTTGCGATCGGGTTCACGATCGAGCGCGCGATGTATCTCTACAAAGCGTCGATCGATAAAGACGAGTTCATCGCGAAAATGCAGAAGTGCATCACTGCCGGCGATGTGGCGGGCGCCATCAAGGTTTGCTCCGCAGAGCACAACCCCCTGGCGCGCATCGTCAAGCAGGGTTTGCTCAAGGTGAACCGCCCCGACGCCGAAGTACAAGCGGCGATGGATGAAGCTGCGCTCAAAGAGCTACCACTGATCGAGCGGCGCACGCCATACCTAGGCTTGCTCGCGAACGTCGGCATGCTTTGCGGTCTGTTCGGGACGGTTGTCGGTCTCATCACCGCGTTCGGTGAAGTTGCCAAGGCTGATGCGGCCAGCAAGGCGACCGGTCTCGCAAAGGGCATCGAGGAAGCGATGAACTGCACCGCGTTCGGTCTGATCACCGCGGTCTTCGCGCTCCTCATGATGGGCCTGCTCAACGGCAAGACCCAGAAGATCATCGACGACATAAATGCGGCCAGCGTGCAGGTTCTGAACCTCGTCGTGGGCAACCGCTCAAAGGTCGATCTTCAGAACATGCCCGCGGAGTAACGGCTCAAATGGCGTCAATCGAAAGCGGCGGAGGCGGCTCCGGAAAGAAAGCGGTCAATCAGGAGATCCCCCTGATTCCGTTCATCGACCTCCTGCTTTGCTGCGTCATGTTCTTGTTGGCGACGGCGGTGTGGAACCAGCTCGCCGCGGTGAACGCCAACCAGCAAGTCCCAGGGCAGGCTTCGACGGAAGATGCACCGCCAGAGGACGAAAAAGTGAAGCTCATCCTGCAGGTTCGGAACTCCGGCTACGTGCTGGGGTCCTCCGCCGGGGAGAGCATCGACATCAAGAAGCGCGTCGTAGCCAACCAGAAAGAGTTCGACATCGATGAGCTCGAGACCAAGCTCGCTCAATGGAAGCAGGCTTGGGACGAGCGTGACGACTTGATCGTCGCGCCCGAGGACGGGGTCCGCTACGAGGACGTCATCGTTGCAATGGATGTCGCGGCTGCGGCGGGTTTCTCCAACCTGTCGATGGCGGACGGAGCTGCGTTCCTGTAGGGGGGAATCATGGCGATCAAACGGCCACAACCAGAGCTGCTTCGCACCATTCCGCTGAGGTTCGTTCGTGACCGCGTTTCCGGTCACGCTCGCAAGTCGGTGGACCACCAGATTCCGCTGATTCCATTCATCGACTTCCTGATCGTGCTCGTGATCTTCCTGCTCATGTCGTTCTCCGCTTCCGGTGAGTTGGTCGCGCAGCAGCCGACCATCTCGATGCCGGACGCAGATAACACCGTGCGGATCGAGATCTCGCCGATCGTCGCGATCGACGAGCGCGTGATCACGCTCGATGGCAGCCGCGTGGCGGACACACAGACCCAGGGGCAGTCCGCACAGGTGGAGCGGATCGAGCCGCTCATCCAGGGCCTCGAGGCGGAGAAGCGCAAGTGGGAGATGATTCATCCTTCGGAGCCATTCGCAGGCCAAGTCATCGTGCAGGCGGACCGCAACATCGACTTCCGGGTCGTGAAGAAGGTGATGTTCTCGGCCGCGGCCGCGGGCTACGGCAACGTGAGCTTTGCCGTCAACCAGCGCGAGAAGTGAACTTCAACTAGGCTTCGCGTCATGGAGACGTCCGAGCTCACTCCCGCCGAGTTCGACGGCGTTCGCAAAAACCGATACCGGCCACGGATCCCGTGGGCGCGTGTCGGTTTCGTCGTTCTGGTGGCTGCGCTGATCGCGGGCGCCTATTTCTGGCGCCAGAAGGTCCGGGCCGACGAGCTGAGAGCGCGCATCCAAACCCAGCACGCCGAGCAGGTCGCGCCGGTTCTGGACGAGCTAGAGGCCACTCGGCTCGACCTAGGGGGCAAGGCGCTAGCAGCAAGGTCAGGTGCCGCCCAGCGCTTGGTCGAGGCGGAAGTGCGGCTCTCGGCCCTACACGAGAATGAGATCGTCTACCTCCGGGTCCGCGCACTCGAGCTAGGCTCCGAAGACGCCCTGCTCGTGGCTATCGACTCAGAGGAGGAGGACGCCATCGGCGCTTGTCTCGGTCTCGAGCTGACGCCCTTGTCGGCGCTCTCCGACGTGCCTGAAGTGTTGACCGTCAAGTGGCTCGATCGAGCCGGCGAGACCAACGATATGCAGCGCCTCTCCGTGCGGGAAGAGCAGCTCACGCGGGCGATCGAACGCGAGCTCCCCGCGTTGAGAGAGCGGGTGCCCGTCGACTATTTCCTGCTCCTGGTCGTGCAGGGCAAGAGCCGCCTCCGAGATCCTGTCGACGTGTTCCTCTGGGACCTTCGGCAGGACAAGCTCGTTCTGCGGTCGCGCACGGAGAACCGCGGTCGTTTGATCACGGTGCGTAGCCAAATCGGTCCAAAGTCAGACTCCGCCAAAGCCGAGGGCGATCCCATCGTCACCGCCGACTGCTCGATCGCGGCTCACATCAAGGCTCAGCTTGGGGAGCCGACGATGGACCTGGCAACGCCGGACTGACGGTTCGCGTCTGCGCATATTCGATCCGTTCGAGCCAACGCTCCGATTCCGCATGGGCGGCCCGGCTCGTCCAAGCTCGTTGTCTCCAGGCCTCCGCGGACTCGCCGTAGCGGCCGAGCGCGAAGAATGCGATTCCCTGGAGGCGGCTCAGCTCGCGCCGCAGCCGAAGCGTCGGTAGGCCTAGGCGCTCGGCGTCTTGTAGTAACGGAAGGGCGAGGGCGAAGCGGTTCTGCCCCATCAGCTGCCGTGCTTCGAGATACTGGCCGAGGCCATCGTCCCGGAGGGTCGCCAAGGCCTGCGCGAGGTGGACCACGACCGGGCTCGATGACCTGCCGAGGAGCATCTCGTAGATGAGCTCCCGCTCTGCGGGCGTGGCTCCAAGCGCGAGCTTCTTCACCTCACTTTGCCGCGCCGGCCCGTCGGTTCGCGGGATTGCCAACAGCTCCTCGTAAAGCTTTGCAGCCTCGTCCAGGTTCCCGAGCGTCCACCTCGCGTCGGCGTACTGTTCGAGGGCGGCGGCCACGATCGGCTTGGGCGCGTTCATCGCAGCCCGAAGCGCGTCGAGCCTTGCTAGCGCGGCCGCATCCTCTCCGGTGCGCGCCAGGGCACCGACCAAGGCGGCCTGGGCCTGGGCTTCATGTTCGTCGATGTCCAGGATTGCGCGGCAGGTCTCGATCGTACGGGTGTCGTCACGAGCGGCCGCATCGCCCGAGAGGTGGGTTCGCAGCTTGGCCAGCTCGTGCGGGCACACTGCCGAGAAGATGCTGGGCCGCGCCAGCTCGACCTCGGCCACGCCGCGTTCGTGCGGTGTGACCGGGACGTCCTCGAGATAGGTGTGCCACCGCGCTTCGAGCTCATTCAGGCCTTCGATCGTGCCGGCGCGATACGCTTCGAGTAACGCGTCCATTCCGCGCGTCGCGATCAAGAAGCGAACAATCGACCCCGCTGCCATGTAGGCGCGGCGCGCGGGCAGGGCGCTGAACTGCACGCTCATGACGGTGCTGGCGGCGGGGAGCTCTTTGCGGTCCATCATGATCCTCGACCATTGGTCCGGGTCGAGATCGTCTCGGAGGTCCCAGGCAAGGGCCACCGCCGCGCCTTCGACGATTCCTGGATTCGGAATCAAACCGCCGAACGTCGCCGCAACTGAGAAAGGCCCGCGCCCAGCCTCTCCGAGCACGGCGTGCACGATTTCGTGTCCGAGTACCGGATGCGGCCAGCCCGCCATCTGCAGATAGACCTCGCCTCGCCAGGGCTTGGCGATCAACGTGCGGCCGACACCAATGAGGTCCTTCTTCTCGGTACGATTGCGAAAGAAGTACGCGGTCACCGGCTCGGTCGACGAGAGACCGACGAGCTTTCGGGTACGCTCCACGTGGAAGTCGCAGTCTTCGAGCAAGCGTCTGGCGTCTTCCGGCAGCGTTTCACGCGGCATGTGCGCCACGCAATGCCGCCCTTGCTCGGTCTTGCCGAGTCGTTCGAGCACGTATTCCTCGCTCACCCAGTGGCCGAGGTGATCACCGTGCCAGTACGACGCAGCGACGATGCCCAATGCCCCTACGGAGACCGCGATTGCACCGAGGTGGGAACGGCCGCGGCCCCGGAGGTCGAGCTTTCCACCGGACGGGTTCCACAGGGCGTCGAACAGCACGGTGAGCGAGAGGATCGCCACCAGCATCGTTGCCCGGTAGGTGAGATAGCGGTTCGGGACTTGCACGAGGGCGTCGTAGATCGCTCCGGGGAAGTAACCTGCAAACGCGCCAAAAACGTACACGGTCGGGGTCGCGTAGAACGCCCACAAACCCAGCAGCACCGCGCCGATGGGGACCGCGGCCGCGATCCACGGGGACAGGCGCGCCCGGCTCGTCGATCCGGCCACCCACACGCCCGTGCATGCGGCGAGTGCACAACCGACCGCCGGGCCCAACACCATGAAGGCCAGCCCTTCACCAGGTGCGCACTGCCGGATCCGAAGCGAGCTCAGCGCAAGCAGTACGACCGGGATCGACCAGATCAACAAGCCCGCTCCCATCGTGCAGAGCATCAGATCGATGCCGCGCGTGCCTCGATGTTGCTCGGTGTAGCTCGCCGCGGTGGCTGCGACCCACGGCGGAAGAAGCAGGCCCAGCGCGAGGGCGCTTTCCACCCCGTGCACCGCGAGCAACGGAATCGACGCGAGCACGACGCCGACGATGGCAGCAAACGCCGCACTCAACCGGAACGTGAACAACTTCGTCACGGACTATTCGGCTGCTGCGGGCGTGCCCGTCGGCTCGTATGCTGCAACGAGTTTCAGCACCTCGTCGACTCGGGACACGAGGCAGATCTCGAGATCTTTCCGGACCTCATCCGGCACTTCTTCGAGGTCCGCCTCGTTTCGTTTCGGCAGCAGGATGCGAGAGATCCCAGCGCGGTGCGCCGCCAGGCACTTTTCCTTGATCCCGTCGACCCTGAGCACGTGACCGCGGAGGGTGATCTCGCCGCTCATCGCGACGTCCGGCCTCACCTTGAGCTGCATGAGCACTGAAGCCAACGCCACGAACAGCGGGATACCCGCCGCGGCGCCATCTTTCGGAACCCCCCCCGCCGGCAGGTGCACATGAACATCGGTGTGGCTGACGAAGTCTTCCGCGAGCCCGAGCTCCGCGGTGCGCGCGCGCACGAACGTAAACGCGGCCGCGGCGGATTCCTTCAAGACGTCACCCATGTTGCCGGTGAGGTGGAGCTTGCCGGTGCCGGGCATGTGGGTGGCTTCGACGAACAGGAGATCGCCGCCAGCGTGGGTCCATGTGAGGCCGGTTGCGACACCTGCCTTCGGACTTCGCTCCGGCTCTTGCCGCCTAGCTTTCGCGGCGCCGAGCACGCTTTCGATGAACGGCGGGTCGGCCATGATCGACACGTCCTCGCCGTTCGCGAGCCGTACGGCGACCGCACGACACACGGCTGCGGCTTGCTGCTCGAGCTTTCGGACGCCGGCTTCGTGCGTGTACGAGTCGATCATCACGTCGATGGACTCGTCCGAGAAATCGAGGCGCTCGGGCGAAAGGCCGTGGTCGCTGAGCTGGCGTGGGATCAAGAAGTCGCGCGCGATCGCCCGCTTTTCGCGCGGCGTGTACCCGGGGAGCTCGATCACCTCCATGCGATCGAGCAACGGACCGGGGATCGTGCTCGTCTGATTCGCCGTCGCGATGAACATGACCTTGCTGAGGTCGAAAGGCACGTCGATGTAGTCGTCGGTGAACTGATGGTTCTGTTCGGGATCGAGCACTTCGAGCAGGGAGCTCGAGGGATCGCCTCGATGGTCTCTGCCGAGCTTGTCGATCTCGTCGAGGACCATCACCGGGTTCCTGGTGCTTGCCTTTTTCAAACCGGAGATGATACGGCCTGGAAATGCGCCGACATAGGTTCGACGGTGCCCACGCACCTCGGCTTCATCGGATACGCCGCCCAGCGAGACGCGGACGAAGGCGCGCCCCGATGCGCGTGCGATCGAGCGGCCTAGCGACGTCTTTCCGACGCCCGGCGGGCCGACGAAGCACAGAATTGGCGCGCGTCCGTCTCGTCGAAGCTTGCGGACGGCGATGTGCTCGATGATGCGTCGTTTAGGTTTTTCGAGCCCGTAGTGGTCCTCGTCGAGGACCCGCCGTGCCTGCAAGACGTCGAGCCGGTCTGCGTTCATCTTCGACCACGGTAGATCGGCGAGCCACCCTACATACGTCTGCGCAACTTGGTACTCGCTGCTCGCCGGGTTCATGTTGCCCATGCGCCGAAGCTCGCGCTTCGCAGCGGCCGCGGCCGCGCTCGGGAGCCGCCCCGGCGCGATTCGCTCGCGGAGATTCTCGATGTCGTCTTCGTCGATGTCGGTTTCACCGAGCTCTCTGCGGATGGACTTGACCTGCTGTCGGAGCAGATACTCACGCTGCGAGCTCGACATCTCCTCTTCGACCATGGTCGAGATCTCCTGCTTGACCCGCAGCACCTCGTTCTGGCGATTGACTTGGTCGAGGCCCATTCGGACTCGTTCCCGAATGTCGAGCATTTCCAAGACTTTTTGCTTGGACTCGTTTGCAACTGGAAGGTTCGACTCGATGAGGTCGGCGAGCGCGCCCGGCTCACGGACGTTGTCGAGAATGTGCAATGACTCGCGCGACGCGGTCGGGAGGTCGTGGAGCAGCTGACGCGCCGCCTCCCTGAGGTGCGCGGCCAGGGCCTCGATCTCGACGTCGACGGCCGGCGTCTCGTGGTAGCGGTGCACACGCGCGCGCATCGTCGGGTGGCGGCCGAGGGGTTCCTCGATGCGCATCCGGCTCACGCCTTGCAGCACGACGCTGTACTGCCCCGAGTTGAGGCGGATGACTTTCAAGACGCGGGCAATGGTGCCGATGTGGTAGACTTGATCGAAGGTCGGGTCCTCCACTTCGGCTTTGTGCTGCGTCACTACCCCGATGGCCGGACGCTCGCGGCCACAGGCCTCTTCGATCAGGCGCACCGATCGCGCCCTGCCCACGTTGACCGGCACGACCGTCGCCGGGAAGAGCACCGAGTTGCGCAGGGGCAAGATGGGCAAGATCGGTTCGGCGCCAGCGGGGAAAATCGAATCCGTCATTGGTTTTACCAACAATATTCGAGATCTATGCTGTCAGCAACGGCCCGACGCAATCCACTAGCGCCGGCAGCGGTCGGCTGGTATCAATCGGGCGCCCGAGATGGTGGGACGGAGATCGACATGGGGAGCTGGGCTGCTCGGACTGACCGCGATTAGTGGTTGTCACGGCGGACTTACGCTCAATGCCATTGTATTACTCGTTACCGTGGGTATTTTCCTGGGCACTATCCTGTTGGAACGGTCTCCCTAGCCGTGTCTGTCCCAGAGCTCCGTAGTCTCAGCGATTTCACCCTGGCCGATCTCGAGGGGATTCGTGTCCTCTTGCGCGGCGGTTCGGTGGTCGACTGGCATCGATTCAACTTCGCTGACGAAAGCGAGGCGGAGGGCTTCGTCCGCGCTCAGGAGATCGATCCGGAGGACGAGGGCGACGCAGCTCGGGTGACGCAGGTGAAGGAAGCCGCGATCGACTATCTCCGCCGTCACTTCGATTTCCCGGTCCCGAAGCCGGTGGCCAAGAAGGATTTGGTGGGCCTTCTGATGCTCGCGTCCTCGAAGGGCCATCGGCAGATCTGTGCCTGCGCGATCTTGAAGGTGATGCACATCATCCACCATCTCGAAGCGCGTGAGCTCCTGTTCTTGCTGCCGACGGCGGACGAGGAAGTGTTCCAATGGGTGGAGCACAAGGTGTACCGAGTCATGGCGGCAGCCTTGGCCAACGACTTTCCGATCCTCGAGTTCATCGGTGGACGAAAGAACAGGGATTCTCTGTACACCAAGCTCTTGTCGAAGCCCGACGTCAGCGCGTCGCAGATCTACGACAAAGTGCGTTTTCGAATCGTGACTCGCACCTCGCGCGACATCTTTCCGGTCCTGAACTACGTCCAGCGAAGTATCGTTCCTTTCAACTTCGTCATCCCGGGTCAGTCCACGAACACACTCGCTCGGTTTCATGAGTATTGTCGGTCGGAGCCGGAGCTCGCGAAGTTGATCCCCAAGTTGCAGCTGCCGCTCGATCTCGAGGACGAGCTTTCGTCGATTGACAATCGCTTCACGGCGCCAAGCTACCGCATCGTGCACTTCGTCGCCGACGTGCCGGTCCGTGTACCGGACAAGGTGCTGGCAGCCGCGCCCGCTGCGACGGCGGGGCTCGGTCACACCATCTTCGTGCAGACGGAGTTTCAGGTGCTCGACCGGGCGACCGACGAGAGCAACGAGGCGGGAGATGCCAGCCATCAGGCGTACAAAGAACGTCAGAAGCTCGCGGTGATGCACCGGCTGAAGGTCGGCCGGTTCTCCTAGTCGATGCTCAACAAATCCGATGCTCAATAAACAAAGGGCGAATGCCTTTCGGCATCCGCCCTTCATCGTGTGTGTACCTGATGCAGGCCTAGGCTGCTGCTGCGCCGTTACTAGCCCTGACCGCCGGCGCCGCCAGCGCCGCCAGCTCCGCCATCGCCACCCGCTCCGCCAGCGCCACCCGCTCCGCCAGCGCCACCCGCTCCTTCGACGTCAAACGTAAGGGGACCGGAGCCTTCGACAGCCACGAGTTCGGTACAAGGTTCTACACCGGCCTCGAGCGTGATCTCACCGCCCGCGACGAGCGCGGGCGGTAGGCCACTGATCGTGGCTGACATCGCGGCCACCGAAAGGGCGATCTCGGTTGCGTCTGCGTCCGCGGTGACCGCCGTCATGAGCGGTTCGGTGCTGAACTCAGCGACGGGCTCCAGTGGCAGGTCAGCAACCATGTATCCGTCGATCAGTGCGGGCGTACCGCCCGCGACGGCGACCTCGGAGGTCACCGCGGTGATCTCGGCGGCCGGCGCGAGGCCGGAAGCGAACCGATGAGGGCGGGAGCCACGAGGTAGTCGAGCACCGTGGTCATATCCGAAGCTTCACCCTGCGTGAAACCTGGGTCGTCTGCGTTGATCTTGATGGTGACCGGAAGGTCAAGGGTCGACAGCGCGCAGGTGAATGTGTACACGCCCGCTCCCACTGGGGCGCCGCCGCTGCCGCCTTCACCGCCGCCGCCGCCTGAGCCGGCTGAGCCGCCGGTGCCGCCTGTGCCACCGTCGCCGTCATCGCCGCAGCCGAAGGCCATCAGTGCACCACCAAGTAGTGCGATTAGGCCCAAAATTGACCGCTGCCGGCGAGCAGCTTTGAGCCTGGCTCCTATCTCCGCGTTTTCACAGTGATTTCGCGGTTTGCCTGATTGCCCGAAGCATCAAATGCGCGAACCGCAATGATGTGGGCGTCACGTGACAAATCACCGAGCGGGACGTCGAAGCCCTCGCTCGCGCTGTCTAGCAGCGAGTCCGTAGGGAACACGTCGCGCCACGCGCCGGCGTCGATCGACATCTGAATGCGGGCGATCGGCCCCATCTCGTCCACGACGCGCCCCTGCACGCGCCCCTTACGCACCTCGAGTCGTTCGATGCGGGGTGGGTGGTTGTCGACGCGAATCGGCTCCGATGTAGCGCTCGATCGCAGGGTGCGCTTGTCCGGGTTGGATGGCTCGTCCGAGGCTTCGACGCGTACAACGTAGTACCCGTCGGGAATACTGCCTGTGTCCCAGCTGTACTTCTCCTCGCTGAGAACCACGTCTTCGTCGAACATGTCACGCCACCTGGGTTGACCGTCTTTCCGATAGTCGATCCGGTAGCGCAACGGGTCGCGATCGGGGTTCTCGACCTTCCAAGTCAGGTTGAGCACGGTGGTCGGTGGCGGCGGCTGTCGGGTCGTTTCGCCGTGCTTGAGAGGCGGCCGGCTGCCTTGCACGTTGGAGACGCGTGCACGCTGATTTTGCGGCAGATAAAAGAGCTCGACGGCGCGAAGCACGGCGGAGTCGTTCTTTGGGAACTTTGCGCGCACCTGGATGAAGCGTCCGGCTGGGCTTGTGATGGGCCGAGGCCGTTTGAGATCTTTCGACCAAGCGCTCCAGGTCTCGCCTGGCTCTTGGGTATTGCCCGAGCGTGTTTGGAAAACGAAACGCCCTCGACCTCGCCATGTGAGCCGGCCCCACTTCGATGCGAAGCTCGCGTCGAGGGCCTTGCTGGTCCAGACCGCGTCGCGCCGCGTTCCCGACCGCGCTCGGTAGATGGCCGCGGCGTCCCCTGTGACGAACGAGGGGTTCTTGGCGCGCAGGTCGAGAGCCAGCACCTGTCGTTCTTCGACGTCGACCCAGATCGAATAGCTCGCGTCGGGCTCGACTCGAAAGATGCGGCCTTCGTGCCCGCCACCCGCGTAGATCGCCCCGTCCGTACCCCACTGGACCGCCGTGAAATGCGTGTCTTTGCGGCTCACCAGCATCTCGGCGCGTCCGTCGCCGTCGACTCTCCACAGCTCCCCGCTCCCAGGGCGGGGGCGGGTGGCCGGGCGGGCTGGGGTGGCTGACGTGGTGGAGGTGGCCGCTGGTCGAACCGTTGCCTTGAACTGGCTCCCTGGGGCGGTCTTGAACTTGTTCGCAGCAACCGCGAGCCTCCCGTCGTGATAGTCGATCGCGGTGACTTCGTTGCCAGGAAAGTCGTGCACGACATCGACCTCGTTGTCCGGCCGGATCCGCAGAACCAAGGCGTCGTCGCTGGTGCCGGCGTAGATCGTGCCCTTGCCGTCACCAGCGAGCGTCATGATGTGGGAGGCTTCTGCTTTGTAGAGTTCTTTGGCGCGACCGATTGGGTCGATTGCGAACAGCCTCCCCTCGGGGCCGGTCCCGGCGATCAGCCGCCCGCGCTTCTTGTCGTAGCGAAGCGCCCAAATGTGTTTCGCGCCCTTCGGTATCGAGAAACGTTTCATCTTTGCGGACTTGGTATCGATTCGATAGATACGGCCGTTGGGCAACGTGCCGGCGTAGAGCGCGCCGTCGCTGCCGAATGCGAGCGATGAGACGAGCAGCTCGCCGGTGTTCGCGAACGCCTTCACCTTCTTTCCATCGAACCGGTAGACGACGCCATTGGTGCCTGTTCCGATGAACGTCAGGCCCCCGCGCTGAGCCACGCTGTAGGCGAGGGGAACATTCTCGATCTCGATCCGTTCCGTGGCGGCACCAGGTCGCACCGAGCCGTCCGAGTGAACCGCGGCCCCCTCGACCTCGCCTTCGAAGAACGCGTCAGCGCTATCGAGCACGAAGCTCTGGGTGGTCACTGCGGCAACACTGGCGCTCGTTGCGAGCACCAGGCCTGCCAACGCGATTCGGATGGTCGTCTTTGAGATTTTCATCGTTTCGTTACTCACCGAGAAGCTGGTCGCGTGCGACCTCACGGACGCGAAGTGCAAGTTTGGCACTGCCGACCACGACTTGTTGCAGCTCGATCTCCGTGCGGGATTGCGTGACGAATGGCCGACTGTTTTCCGTCGTGCTGACGAGCTGGAGGGAGTTCAGCGCGGAAGGTGGAAGCGAATCGACCACGTGGCCCTCGAAACGAAGGCCGCGCGTGGGCATTCGAAGGGTCACGACCAAGGAGGTGGCCGGGTAGCGCAGCTGGGTTCGTTCGATCAGGTCGCCGAGCGAGCCGGCTCGTGGCTGCTCGATTGTCACTTGGTTGCCCGCGACGATCGCCAGCCGGACGGTCCGACCGGCCGCGGCCTGTGGAATATGGACCTTCACCGCGCGGATCGTGTCGGGCTGGTCCACGCGGCGCAGCCTGACGTAAATCGTTACTTCCTCGCCGGGGTCGACTTCGTCGTAGGCCAGCGAGGCATCTGCGATCTGCAGCACCTCGCGACTGAACTCGAGATCGAGCTCCAGGTCGATCGAGGTCACACGGGAGCTTTCGAACGGGTTGGCAAACGCGGCTTCCATCAGTCCGAACATCCGCAGTTGCGAAAACACGGATGGGCTGGCGGCGCCCATGGGGGAGAAACCCTGCTCGTCGAGCGAGACGACGCCGTGCCCTTCGATCCCCACTTTGCTTCTTGCCCGAAAGATGACGTCGGTGATGTCACCAGCCGTGGATTTGACCGCGTTTGCGATCACGGCAAACACGATTGACGGCGTGAGGACGCGGTGGCTTGCCACGTCGACGTGCCATTCTGTCTTGGGAGCACCCTCGACGCCGTTCACCTTCACCCGAACCGGAATGCGCGCCGGCTCGATGTTGGGATCGATGACGATCGCCGACTGCCGGTCCTGCACCAACGCGCCGAGCGATTGGGCCGACTCGGCGATCTTGAAGGAGCGGACTTCACTCACCAAGATGTGGAGCACGCGCGCTGTGCCGGTTGGGAGCCCGGTGGCGCCCGCATCCATCATGGGGTGGCCGAACGCAAGAGTTCGGCCCCCGCTGGCGACGTAGGTGACTGTACCGACGCCGGTCATGGAGATATCGCCACGCGCGAGCTCGACGGCAACGGCCCCACCCGGCTCGAAGCGCCTGGGGCCGCCCTTCGAGCGTCCACCCGTGCTCGACTGCGTGGCGATGAACCCTAGTGGCTCTAGCTCCTTGGCGAGCATGTGGGCGACGGAGTCGTGCAGGCCGCCGAGCATGATGGGGGTGGTGGCGCGATGGAGGCCGACCGGTGCCTGCGCGTGGGCGCTCTGTTTCTGGAGCGCGCGAATCGTGGAGAGCGCGCTCACCTCGTGCTCCCCGCGAAATGGCGGCAAGCCTGCGAATCGTTCCTTCGACGGCGGCCGCCGCATCGACTCGGCGCGCGGTCGATTCGGGAGCGGCTTGGCCCCGGGGAACATATCTAGACGCACCGGACGTTTGAGCTCCGCGAGCATGTTTGCAATTGGCGTCACCCCGACCACCGGGTCGGTGCCCGAGCTCCAGCCGTACGCGTAGGCCCCCGCCAGGCGGCCATTCAGATAAATGGGGCTCCCGCTCATGCCGGCCACGCCCCGCGCCCGGTCGAGCAGTGGGTGCGGCGTCCGGATCAGGATCAGATCCTGATTGGGCCGGAAGTTGTGAAGGACGTCGATGACCTCGACATCAAACCGCTCGGGCGCCGTGCCCCGAAAGACGGACAGGCCGTAGCCCTTCATTCCTGGACGAATCTCGTCGACGTGGATGAAACCCGGCGTCGATTGGGCGATGGCGGCGCCCAAGACCAACAGGCTTAGTACGAAACACAACCCGGGCAGCAGTCGCTTCACACCTACGAAGCCTAGCAGGGCTACTCCGCGGGGGCCGGTGTAAGTTGTAGCGAGTCGATCAGAGCGCGTAGTGCTTCGAAGCGAAATGGCTTGGCCAGGTAGGCGCTCACGTCGGTGGAACGCTTCTGGGCAGTGGGCTCTGGGGTCTGCTCAGCCATCAGAATGACCAACAAGTCGGGGTTCCGCTCACGGAGCTGCCGGGCGACCTCTTCGCCGCTCGTTCCCGGCAAGCCCGACGCCACCAGCGCGAGGTCTGGATGCCACTGCTCGATCACGGTGAGGGCGCTCTCCCCAGAGCTGGTGCCGATGACGCGGTTGCCATTGACCGTCAGCATGCGCGCGAGGCTCCACTGAAGGTCCGGGTCGCTTTCCACGAGCAGCACACTGCGGTGTCGTGGACGGCTCTCCGCGATCGTCCTTGCTGCGCTTTCCAGCTTTCTTGCTCTTGCCTGGGGTGCCATCTTCAGTGTTTGGTCGTTTTCTTACGGAGACAGCAGATGAACACCTCGTGTCCGTCAGTTGTTCCGTCTTGCCCGACCGAGGACCATCATAGAGAGGTCCGGCCCTCGGCGCAATCGACCCCTTCGCTTATGCGGAAATCACTCGATTCCAATGAGAAACCGCGGACTAAGCGGTTACCCGCGGCTCGCTTTGGGCGTTATTTCCATGCGACTCACCGGGCTGAATCGAGTCGGGCCCGTGGAAGGTCTGGCCGCTCCGGGCGATCTCTTCGAGCACCGGGGCCGGCGAGAACCGGGGCCCGAGTTGCTTCTCGAGCTCGCGCAGGCGCCCGAGGATCTCCTTGGCGCCGACCTGGTCGACGAAGCGGAACGGTCCACCGCGGAATGGCGGAAAACCGAGCCCGAAGATCGCGCCGACGTCACCGTCGCGCGCGCTTCGAAGGATGCCCTCACCAAAGCATCGGCACGCCTCGTTGACGAACTGAAGGGCGCAGCGCCAGGTGATGTCTTCGCTCGTGATGCTGTTGTTGTTGGGGGTGACGCCGAGGATCTCGTAGACCGACTCGTCCACACCCTTCTTCTTCTTGTCGCCGTAGAGATAGAAGCCGCGGCCGTTCTTTCGACCGTAGCGCTCATCGTCGATGAGATTTTGCATCCCGTCCGGTGGGCTCATGCGCTCGCCGAACGCGTCGAGCATGATCTTGCCGACCTTGGCGCCGACGTCGATACCGACCTCGTCGGTCAGCTTGATCGGGCCAACCGGAAAACCCCAGTCGAGCATGGCCGTATCGATCTTTTCGATGGGCACGCCCTCGGCGATGAGGTGCGCGGCTTCATTCAGCATCGGCGCGAGAACGCGGCTCGTGTAGAAGCCGACGCCGTCCTTCACGACGATGACCTGCTTGCCCTGCTTTTTCCCGAACTCGACGCACGTCGTGGTGACCCAGTCGGCCGTCTGGTCGGTGACGATGATCTCGAGCAACGGCATCTTGTGGACCGGGGAGAAGTAGTGCATCCCGATCACGGTTTCGGGGTGCTTGCTGGCCGCGGCGATCTTCGTGATCGGCAGCGAAGATGTATTGGACGCGAAAATTACGTCGTCCCGGCCCGCTTCCTCCACGTCCCGGACCATCTGCCCTTTGAGCGAGAGGTCCTCGAAAACCGCCTCGATCACCACGTCGGCGTCCTGAAAGCCTGCGTACGTCGTCGTTCCCGTAGTTTGCAGCATGAGGTGGTTGGCTTGCTGTTCGGTGAGCCGCTTGCGCTTCACGCGGCCATCGATGATGCCGCGGACGTAGCGGAGGCCGGCCATCACGCCGTCGGCGTCTCGGTCCTTGAGACGCACGGGGATCTTGGCGACGGAGGTCGTGATGTACGCGATGCCCGCGCCCATCAAGCCGGCTCCGAGGATACCGACCTTCTTGACCTCGCGGGGCTTCACGCTCGGGTCGTCGACGCCCGAGTCCTTTTTCAACGCGGTCGTAGCGAAGAAAATGCTCATGAGATTTGCGGCTTCCGGGGTGGTGAGCAGCCGGCCGAACCCCTGCGCCTCGGCCTCGAGGCCCGCTTCGAAGCCGTGCTCGAGGCCCGTTTTCACGATGTCGATGATGAGGTCCTGGGCGGGGTAGTTGCCGCGGGTCTGCTTGTGCAGCTGCTTGCGCGCCTGGTCGAAGAGGATCTTCCGGCCGACCGGGTTTTTCGCAAGCGCAAATTCCGTGACTGCCTCCTTGTCGCGCAGGCGCTCGATGAAGCTGTCGCGCTTGGGGGCGTAGTCGACGCGTGACAGAGCGAGCTCCGCTGCGGTCTCGAGAAGGATCGACGGCGGAACGACGTCGTCGACCAAGCCAAGCTTGAGTGCCTTTTTCGCCGGAACCTGCTTGCCGGTCAGCATCATGTCGAGCGCCGCCTGAACGCCGATGAGCCGCGGAAGCCGCTGCGTGCCACCGGCCCCGGGAAGCAGGCCGAGCTGCGACTCGGGAAGACCGAGCTGAGTCTTCTTGCTGTCGCTCGCCACGCGCGCGTGACACGCGAGGGCCACCTCGAGGCCGCCGCCTAGCGCTACGCCGTGGATCGCTGCGACGACGGGCTTCGGACAGTTCTCGATGCGGCTCATTGCCTTGTGGCCTTCGCGCGAGATGCGCGCGCCTTCCTCGGCGGTACTCACCGTTTCCAGCATCGTGACGTCAGCGCCGGCGATGAAGCTGTCCTTCTTGCCCGACGTGAAGACAACCGCTTTGATCTCGGGGTCGTTCTCGACCGAGCTGAACACCTCCATGAAGGTATCGACGAAGTCGGCCTTCAGCGTGTTCATCGGCTCGCCCGGGATGTCCATGCGAACGATGGCTACGCCGTCGCCGCGCTTCTCGATGGTGAGTCCTTCGTTCGCCATCACTCTGCCTCCAACACCATGGCTGCGCCCAGGCCGCCCGCCGCGCAGGCAGTGCAAAGGGCTAGGTTACCGCCCCGCCGCTTCAGCTCGCGGAGGGTCTGTGTGATCTGACGAGCTCCTGTGGCCGCAAACGGGTGCCCGATTGAAAGCGAGCCGCCGGTCACGTTGAACTTGTCCCAATCGATGTCGCCGATCTTCTCGGAGCGGCCGAGGTGCTTCTTCGCCCAGTCGGCGGACTCGAAAGCCTGCGTATTCGACAGAATCTGAGCCGCAAATGCTTCGTGCATGTCGATGAGGTCGAGATCCGAGACCTTCACGCCGGCCCGGTCCAGGGCCAGCGGCGACGCGTACGACGGGCCCATGAGCAGCTGGCCTGCCGGGTCGAGAGCGGCAAACGCATAGCTTCGGATGAAGCCGAGCACATCGAAGCCGAGCGACTTGGCCTTGTCCTCACGCATGAGGAGCAACGCGCTGGCGCCGTCGGTGAGCGGCGAGCTGTTGCCCGCGGTGACCGTGCCGTGCTTGCGGTCGAAGGCCGGCTTCAACTTCGCGTACTTCTCGATCGCGGTGTCCTTACGAATGAGGTTGTCTTCGCGAATCGCCTCGTTGAAGCGATTTGGCACGAAGACCTCCATCACCTCGTCATCGAGCTTGCCTTCGGCCCATGCCTTGGCTGCGAGCGAGTGGCTTCGGTGCGCGAACTCGTCTTGAGCCTCGCGGCTGATGTGATTCTCCTTCGCCATCTTCTCGGCGCTGTCGCCCATGGAAAGGCCGGTCGAAAATTCCTTGATGGCGGGGGGCACGGGGACGAGATCCCGTGGGCGAAGACCCGCAAAGGCCTGCATGCGCTCACCGATGCTTCGCGCCTTCGTGGCCGCCACGAGGGCTTCGGCGAGCCGCTTCGATACGGTGATCGGCACGTTGCTCGAGCTGTCCGCGCCACCGGCGAGGCCGGTGTCGATCGTACCGGCCATGATCGCCTCGGCGACGTTCACCGTGGACTGGTAGCTCGTCGCGCAGGCTCGCGAGACGCTGTAGGCCTCGATGCTTTTCGGCATGCCGGTCGCCAACACGATCTCGCGAGCGATGTTCGGCGCTTCGACCGAGGGGACCACTTGTCCGTAGACCACCTGTTGGATTTGCTTGGGATCGAGACCGGTCCGCTGCATCAGCTCGGTGACCACGATGTTGGCGAGATCGAGAGCGCTGACTTCCCGATAAGCTGACCATTGTTTCGCGAAGGGCGTCCGCAATCCGGCTACGATCGCCACGCGCTTTCCATTCGATTCCATGCGCCGAGCTCCTGAAAATGAATCTTGATTCAGTGGAAGGCGGAGCCTGAAACCCGGCCCTATTGATGTCAAGCAAGCACAAGGCCGTTGACCGATAAGCCCCGGCCCCTAGACTCAGCCGGTGCGCCGCCTGCCCCTGTTGCAAAGTCGGTCCGCGGTCTACGAAGACTGGCCTGCGCGACCCGACGATTTCAACGCGATCCCGCTTCTGCGCGACTCGCGCGGGCGATGCTACACGTATCTGCGCCTCAGCGTGACCGACCGCTGCGATCTTGCATGCGTGTACTGCATGCCGCCAAGCGGTGAGGACGAGCATGTGGTCCGACGTGATTTGCTGACCTTCGAAGAAGCGGCGCGTCTGGTGTCGGTGTTTGCATTGGCGGGCATTCGGCGAGTGCGGTTCACCGGTGGTGAGCCCTTGGTGCGCAAAGACATCGTGCGCCTGGTCGAGCTCGTGCATCGGCGCACCGAGGTCGAGCAATTGGTGATGACCACGAACGCGACCCGGCTTTCCGAGCTTGCGCGGCCGCTGCGCGATGCAGGGCTCCACGGCGTGAACGTGTCGATCGATACGCTGGACGCGGACCGGTTCTTCGAGATCACGCGCGGTGGCGATTTGAGTCGCGTCTTGGCGGGGATCCACGCCGCTCTCGACGTGGGGCTCGAGGTGAAGCTCAACACGGTGCCGCTTCGGGGCCGTAACGACGACGAGCTGCAGCGCATCGTTGATTTTGCCTGGTCCCTCGGAGTGATTCCCCGCTTCATCGAGTTAATGCCGCTCGGGGAGGGAGCTAAGCTCCCGCAGAAGATGCGAATGAATGCTGATGACGTTCTCGAGGTTCTAGGCGACAGCGTGTGCCGGGAGCCGCCTCGCGGCATCGAGGGGCAGGGGCCGGCGCGATACATGGCGGCCAGCGACGGCTCTGCTCATCGCGTGGGCTTCATCACGCCGATCAGCAACGAATTCTGCGATACCTGCAACCGGGTGCGGGTGACGGCGCGGGGCGATGTCCGCGCGTGCCTGGCGTCGCGTCGCGCGATCAGTCTCCGTAACATCATGCGTGCTGGTGGCACCGATCTCGACCTCGCCTGGGCGATGGTGTGGTCGCTGTCCGGCAAGGAACGCGGTCATCATTTCTTGGAGCCGGAAGAGCACGAGCACGAGAGCGTCGGGATGAGTCTCATCGGCGGATAGGCTACAGGGACGTGGTGTCGATCAGGATTATGGGAGCCTGCCTGTTGATGGCGGCGTGTTCGAGCGAACCGGCAAACCTTCGCCTGTGGACCCCCGAGGACCATGCGCACCTACCGGACACGCAAATCGATCCCAATCGAGTGCCACAACTAGACCGCCCCGATCTGACGGTTGGCGAGCTTCTGTGGCAGCGAAATTGCGCGCGATGTCATGGTACCGACGGGCATGGTGGACGCGAAGCCAAGTTGAGCTTCGTCGACAGCGAGTGGCAGGACGGGATCAGCGACGCGACCATCGCAAGAACGATCGCGCGGGGACAGCCTCCAACGATGCCGGCGTTCGCAGAGCTGCTGACGTCGCAGCAGATCGGAGAGCTCGTGAAGCACGTCCGGACCCTCCGCCCGCGAAGCGAGTAGCCAAAAAGGGGACGGTCCCCTTTTTAAAAGGGTTGATTCTCTGACAGCGGCAGCGGCAGGGGCAGGGGCGGTGGCGGTGGCAGGGACAGCAGCACTGGCACTGCCGCTGTCGCGGGGCCCGAGTCACCTGCACTGACACTGACAGCGGCAACGGCAGTGCCCGCGTCAGACGGTTTCGGCTAGAAACTGCGCTATCAAATCTGCCACCGAATACACCCGCAGGAAATCGCCGTCCGCGAGGGCCTGGACGTGGGGACGGGTGTTTGTACACGCGATTCCCTTCAGGACGCCGCTGTCCCGAATCTTTCCCAGTGACTCCTGCGCGAAGACGCCGTGGGTGCATACCGCGTAGATCTCGCTTGCGCCCGCGTCTTGATACGAGCGCGCTGCCGAAATCAGCGAGCCGCCGGTGCGGATCATGTCGTCGTAGATGACGACTGGGCGGCCTTCGACGTCGGCGGCGAGGGCGGTGATCTCGGTTTGGGTGTCGGAAAGGCGACGTTTGAAGACGAAGGCCGCGTCGACCAGGAGATCGTTTGCCAGGCGCTCGACCCACTTGGCCCTGCCGGCATCGGTCGCGCCGAGGACGAAGTCCTCTCCACCAAAGTCGCGAATGGCTTGCAGCACGACCGAACGAGCTTGCAGGTGAACCGGGCGAATGTCGCCGGAGAAATACTGAGGGATGCCTTCGGAGTGCAGGTCGACGAGAACGATGCGGTTGCCCGAGCCGGCTGATGGGATCGACGACAACAGACGCGCTCGGTTCTTCGCCGCGACGATCTCGCCGCGCTTCGAGGCGCGCTCCATCGTTTGATAGCCGAACCATGGCAACACGAGGGTCAGCGTGTGAACCCCCAGATGAACCAGTCCGCATGCGAGGTCGTAGATCTCGAGCATGTCGACGTCGTCGATTGTGCCACCCACCAAGACCACGTCGCGCGCGGCGCAGTCGGTTTCGATGCGGCGGTATCGCTCTTCGTCCGGGAAGATTTTGCGTTCCACGAGGCCCAGGTCGAAATCGCCCGCTCCGGCGATCTCGTCGCCGAGCTCTTGGTATCGTTCGGTCGCGAAAAGGAGCCTTGGTGGCTTCATAGTGCTGCCCTCATGACAACATAGGACGCTTTCGCAGGCTAGTGTTTAGCTAAAACATCGAGAAGCACTTCGGGCAGGTCGGTCATGAGGCCGTCGACCCCGGCCTCGAGGAGCTCGTGCATCGCGCCTGGCTCGTCCACGGTCCAAACGTGGACCTGGATTCCATGATGGTGCGCCGCCTCGACGAATCGCGGCGTGACTACCTTCATGCTGCGGAAGGACGACGGGATCTGAAGGGCGTCGAAGGGGAACATGGCGTGCTTCCACGCGCCTGTCACCACTCGCGCCCAGAAACCGAGCGCCCCCTTGCGGCCCGGCGAAGTCGCCACCCGCCCACGGCTGTGCTTGCGAAAGGCGTCCGTCGCTTGGTCGTGCTCCGAGGCCACCAGCACCCGGTCGTGAATGCCGTGATGTTCGATGAACTCCCAAAGCCGCCGCGCGAACGTCGGATCATCGGGCTTGATCTCCAGGTTGTAGTGAAGCCGCGGATCCAGCTCGAGGGCCTCCTCCAGGGTCGGAATCTGAGCTCCGGCGCCTCGAAACGAGTAACTACCGCCTTCGTTGAAGTTGTGCCCTGCATCGAGGCGTTGGAGCTCGGCAAGTGTGTGGTCGCGAAGATTGCCGCGACCGTTGGTCGTGCGCTCGAGTGCGGCGTCATGGAAGCACACGAAGTGGCCGTCCGATGTTTCGTGGATGTCGGTTTCGATGTGCCCGTATCCGAGCTCGGCGGCGTTGCGAAATGCCAGAAGTGTGTTCTCGGGCCAACGCTTCGCACCCCCCGCGGTGCGCGAAGGCGATCGGTGTCGTTGGGCCGAAGTAGGGGCGAGGCATCGGGAGGGCAGCATAGCGCCGTTTGTCGCGCGGGGGACGCAACACTTGTCGGCCGCGGCCTTTTTGTCCATCGTGCGGCGTCGAAGGGAGTCCGGTAATGGCGAAGGACTTGGCAGGGAAGGTCGCGATCATCACCGGGGGAGCAGGCGGCATCGGCAAGGCCCTGGCGGAGGAGATGGCGGTCCGTGGTTGCTATCTGGTGCTAGCCGACATCAATGCAGAGCTGCTGGACGAGACTGCCACCGAGCTTCGTGCAACGGGGGCGCATCTCGACGCCAAGACCGTCGACGTTCGCAATGCGGCTCAGGTACAGGCACTCGTCGAAGGGACGTTCCAGGATCTCGGGCGCATCGATTACCTTTTCAATAATGCGGGCGTGAACTTGTGCGCCGAGCTTCGCGACACGACGCTCGAGGACTGGAATCTACTGATCGACGTGAATCTGCGCGGTGTGGTCCACGGGGTTCACGCAGCCTATCCGATCATGCGCGAGCAAGGTTTCGGGCACATCGTGAACACGTCATCCGCGGCTGGATTAGTGCCGGCCGCAGCGGAAGGTGCGTACGCCGCAACCAAGCATGCGGTGGTGGGGCTCTCGTTGTCGTTGCGTGTCGAGGCCGAGGCGTTTGGCGTGAAGGTTAGCGTCGTGTGCCCAGGGTTGGTCGACACACCGATCCTGGACTCCACCAAGTACGTCAAGCTCGATTCCGAGTCGATCAAGAAGATCGCCCCCGAGAAGCCGATTCCTCCTCGAAAGGCGGCACGGCAGATTCTCCGAGGGGTGGAACGGAATCGCTTCTACATCATCATTACGGCCACCGCGCATGCATTGTGGTGGCTCCACCGCTATGCGCCAGGAATTTCGATACGAGTCGGGAAGATCGCCATGCGCATGTTCCGCGACGTTCGCGTCGAGGACGATTGAGCTCAAATGAACTCGGAGCCAATGCCGATGACGCGTAGCGCGTGCTCGTGCATCCGGAACTCTGCCGGCCCGATCCCCGGCGCCTCGCCGTCGACGTCCATCCAAGCCGTGTTGGCGATCGTCTCCACCTCGACGTGTCTTCCGCGGTACGTGCTGACGATCGGCGAGCGCACGTGGGTGCCCTTGTAGAGCCCCAGCATCAGGGGAAGCCCGCGAAGCGTCGAGGTCGCACGCATCAGAATCACATCGAACATGCCATCGGCAACGCGGGCCTCGGGCGCAAACATCATGCCGCCGCCCGCCCATCGGCCGTTGCACACGCACACGTTGCTGATGTCGTGTTCGCCTTCATCTTTGCCATCGATCCGCAGTCGAATTCGGGCGGGCTTGTATTTCATTTGTGCGCGAAGCACGGCCCTGAAATATTTGGCTTTCCCGCTGCTTTTTGATTTCGACTCCGCGACGAAGCGGTCGACGAGGCCACCCATGCCCATCGAGCTGATGTTGAGGAAGAAGCGGCCCTCTCTATGTCCCTCGTCGTTCAGGTACTGGACCCATCCGATGTCGATCGGGACGGCCGGCTCCTTGCGGATGACGGCGCAGGCGCTCTCGAGCTCTTCGGCGCCGGGGATCAATTTTCGGAAGTCACCACCAGTGCCAGCGTGAAGAATACCGAGGGTGACCTCTTTGTTGACGCCGGATCGCATGATCGCGTCGACGACCTCGCTATGCGTGCCGTCGCCGCCAAGCGAGATGATGGTCCGCACTCCGTTCGCGATGGCTTCCCTGCCCATCCGCAAGCCGTCTCCCCGCGACTTCGTGAGCTGAAGATCAACCGGCCCGAGCGCCTGACGAATCTGCGCGCTCAGCTCCGGCCAGTGGTCTCCGACGAAACCGTGGCGGGCCATCGGGTTCGCAATGACGAGGGTCTTGCTGGGATCGAACATGGCAGAGGCCCTCGTACCGCATTTCCGGTCTTTGGGGTAGAGTGGCGGCATGCTTACCAGAGCGCTTAACGCGCTTTTCGTGATTACGTTCCTGGGCTGCGGCAGCAGCGCCACGTCGAGTGAATGTGAGGGCTTGACGGCGGAGCAATGCGCTCAGCCGGACGCTGGGATTCCCGATGGCGGCACGCCGCTTGGCTCCGTGCTCGTGGTCGACACCGATTGGTTGGAGGCTCACCTGGGCGATCCGGACGTCCAGCTGATCGACACCCGCGCGTCGGGATACGAAGCTTCCCGGATTCCGGGCGCGATCCATCTGACGCCCGGCGATTTGGCGATGACGATTGACGGTGTGCCTTCGCAGGTAGCTCCCCCGATGGAGGCCGTGCCCGTGCTGCGCGCGCTGGGGCTCCGCGATGACGTGGTCGCCGTGGTGTACGGCGGGCCTCCGGAGTACGACCCCTCACGCATCGTTTGGACACTTCGGTACTATGGTCATGGCGAAGTTCGCTATCTCGACGGCGGCTACGCGGCATGGGTCGCAGCCGAGGGGGCGCTCGACACGGATCCTCCCAGTGTGGAGTCGACGGAGTACACGATCGTAGCCGTCGATGAAGATCTGCGCGTGACTGGGGACTGGGTGCTTTCCCAGCTAGGCGATCCTCCCTACGACATGCCGGCGATCCAACTCGTCGACGCGCGCTCGGAAGGCGAATACGCAAGCGGCCGCATTCCAAGCGCACGCAGCGTGAACTGGACATTGAACCTCGACAGCGGTTTTCTGCGCCCGACGACCGACCTCGAAGCACTCTACGAGGGGATGGACCCGGCCAAGACGACGGTGGCTTACTGCGTTTCGGGCCGGCGAGGCTCGTTCGCATGGCTGACACTGACCGCGCTTGGGTATGACGACGTGAGATTATACGACGGGTCGTGGAACGAGTGGGGAAACGGCGAGTTTCCGGTGGAGCAGTAGCAGGGACAGCGACAGGGACAGCGACAGGGTCAGCGACAGCGGCACTGAGACTGGCACTGACACCGTCGGTGGGACAATTCCCCGGCTAGCTGGTATCGGCTTGCCGTGCTCGACCTCTTTCCCCGACTCACGCGTGCTGACTCCCGAATCGCGCTAGTCGTCGCGGACGAATCCTGGACCTATGCTGAGCTTGCGGGGGCCGCGCTAGAGCACGCCGCGTTGCTCGAGCGGACCGGTGTTGAGCGCGGCGATCGCGTTGCGGTATGGGCGCAGCCGGATCTCTCTACGGCGGCCGCCATGATCGGGAACGCCCTAGCCGGCGTGGCGACGGTGCCAGTCAATCCAAAGCTTGGATTGGGCGAGCTCGGTCACATCTACAAAGACTCCGCGCCAAAGCTTGCGTTTTGCACGGAACAGCACGATCTGCCGCACGAGATGGTGGGGGTGCCATCGCTTCGGGCCACGTACGTGCCGGTTTCTGCGTCGTTGCCGGCACTTCCAGTTGATGACTCGCCTGCGCTCATTCTCTACACCTCCGGCACCACGGGCCCACCCAAGGGCGTGGTCATCACGCGACGCAACATCGCCGCCAATCTCGATGCGCTAGCCGAAGCCTGGGAGTGGACCGAGCGCGACACGGTCGTTCATTCGCTCCCGTTGATTCACGCCCACGGTCTCGTTCTGGGGCTCTTTGGAAGCCTGCGTGTCGGCGGCGCGCTTCACTACGTGCCGCGCTTCACTCCCGAAAGCATCGGGGCGGCTCTCCTCGATTCGCGCCATGAGCAGACGATGCTGTTTGCGGTGCCCACGATGTTTCACCGTATCGCCGAGGGGGCAGAGCATGACGAGCGGCTCTGCGAGGCGCTGCGCCGGCCGCGGCTCCTCGTTTCGGGTTCGGCGGGATTGTCGTTGCGAGAGCATGAGCGCATTCAGATCCTCACGGGCCGCGGCGTACACGAGCGCTATGGGCTGACCGAGACCCTCATCAACTGTGGAGTTCCAGCGTCACATGCTCCGATGCCGGGTTACGTCGGGCCGCCTCTCCCGGGGGTCGAGCTGAAGTTGGTCGATGAGCAACGCCGCGAGATCGAGGCATACGACGACGAGACGATCGCCGAAGTCGCAGTCCGGAGCGAGGCTGTCTTTGCCGGGTACCTCGACCGTGATGATGCGACCGCTGCGGTCTTGGACGATGAGGGCTGGTTCTACACCGGTGACCTCGCGACGCGGACCGAGGAGGGTGCGATTCGCATCTTGGGCCGCCGAAGCACCGATCTGATCAAGACCGGTGGCTACCGAGTCGGCGCCGGAGAGATCGAAGCCTGTTTGCTAGAGCACCCGTCGGTTCGAGAGGTGGCGGTCGTCGGGATCCACGACGATGATCTCGGTCAGCGGATCGCTGCCTTCATCGTCTTGCGACCAGGCGAGAGCGAGGAGCCCGCCGCTTTGACGGCCTTCGTTGCCGAGCATCTCAGCCCCCACAAACGCCCGCGCGACATCCACTTTGCCGCCGAGCTTCCGCGGAACGCAATGGGCAAGGTCCAGAAGAAGCTTCTAGGCGGTTAGCGGTAGCGCGTCTTTCGTGATGGCGCAGGCCTCGGCCACGTCGTCGCGATACGCGCGCCAGGCATCGACAGCTTGGCTCATCGCGCTGACGACGCCGACGCGGTCGCTTGCCGGAAGGTGATTCAGCATCACTCTCCACGCGGCCTTGCGGTGCTCGCCTTCGACGGAACGGTGCGCTTTGGTCAGCGCCAGGCACTCGACTGGAAGCCCGTAATGTTTCGCGAGCGGGTGATCTTCGAGGGGAGGCTGCGGGCGAGGGGGTGCTGAAGCATCCAGCTCGTGCCGCTCGTATGCGGTGCCTTCGATGAAGAGCGTCGAGATCGCCGCGGCAACCGCCCAGCCTCGATTCGTGGTCACGTCATCCAGGAACTCGCGATACGCGCGCGCCGCCGGAAGCAGTTGGACCTTGGCAAATCGCTCCACGTTCATCCCAAGCCCGCGCGGATACATCATGAACAGCTCAGGGTGCGGTTTGCCCGCCGCAAGCCCGCCGGTTTCTTCCTCGTAGAGGTTCTCCGCCAGCTCTCGGCGCACTTCGGCGATCGGACACTGCACGTACGCGCGCCCCACCATGATGGGAAAGTCCCGCACATAGACTTCCCACTCGTGCTCTAAGTGAATGTGCAGCTTGTCTTTCGGCACCAGGCCACCGGTGAAGGCCGGCCAAGCCCAGTGCGTTTTTCTCTCCATCTGCTGAAGCAACGCCTCTTGGAACTCGGCTACGTCCACTCTTTCAGCGTAGAGGTTGGCCGGGTCCATGTCTAAAACGTACGCAAAAACCGGCGAATTTAGGCGTCGCCCTTGAGATACGTGTAGCCGCGCAGGCTTTCTTCGTAGTGGCGCATGAACGTGCGCAGCTGGGGCAAGGTCATCCGGCCTTGGTTGAGCGCGCGCTCCGCTTGCTTGCGAACCCGCTCCACCATCTCTTCGGGGTCGTACTGCAAATAGCGCAGCACTTCGTCGATCGCGTCCCCTTTGATGACGTTTGCGACGCTGTAGCCGTAGTCCTCGAGCCGGACGTGTACGGCGTTTGTATCGCCGAAGAGATTGTGAAGGTCGCCCAAGATCTCCTGATACGCGCCGCCCAGGAACATCCCGAGCAGGTAGGGCTGACCGGCTTCCACCGGATGAAGGTCGAGCGAGTGCTGCACCTCTTCGACGTCGATGAAGTGGTCGACGATGCCGTCCGAATCGCAGGTCAAGTCCGCGAGTCGAGCGCGAACCGTGGGCTCCTCGTCTAGGCGATGAATCGGCATGAACGGGAACAAATGGTCCATCGCCCAAATGTCGGGCGCCGATTGGAACAATGAGAAGTTGCAGTAGTAGAGCGCGCCCATGAGCTCCTCGACGGCGTTGAGCTCTTCCGGCACGTACTTCAGGCGGCGCATGTTTCGTCGGATTTTTTCGCAACAGCTCCAGAACAAATGCTCGGCGCGCGCTAGCTCGCGAATTTCGAGATAGCCGAACTTGAATAGGCTCCGTGCTTCTTCGAGTGCCTGTTGCGCGTCATGCCAAGACTCCTGCACGTTCTTGGGTTGGATGCCCTTCCAAGTCTCGTAGAATTCATCGAGGATGCGGTGGTCGTCGGATGATGGCTTTCGAGGATCCTCGAAGTCGACGTGGTCGACGCCCAACACATCGAAGACCAACACCGATTGATACGCGGCGATCGACCGTCCGCTCTCACTGACGATAGTTGGTGGCCGCACACTGGCCTTCTCGCACGCCTCCTGAATGCCAGCCACGACGTCGTATGCGTACTCCTTGAGGTCGTAGTTCATCGAGCCGCGGAAGTCGGTCTTCGAGCCGTCGTAGTCGACCGCCAAGCCGCCACCGACATCGAGGAAGCTCATCTCGCAACCCATTTTCATCAGCTCGACGTAGATTTGCCCTGCTTCGCGCATGGCGTTCTTCACTGGGATGATGCTGGAGACCTGGCTTCCGAGATGGAAGTGAAGGAGCTTGAGACAGTCGAGCATGTCGCGCTTCTGGAGCTCGTCGACGACGTGAACGATCTCCGACATCGTCAGGCCAAACTTCGCCCGGTCGCCGGCCGAGTTCGCCCAGCGCCCCATGCCTTTGCTGCTCAGCTTCGCGCGAACTCCGAGACACGGTCGAATGCCGAGCTTCTCGGACGCACGGAACGCTAAATCCAATTCTTCGATGCGTTCCAGCACCACGACGACCGTGTTGTCGAACCGCTGCGCTACGAGAGCTGTCTCGAGATAGGCGAGGTCTTTGTACCCGTTGCAAATGATGAAGCCGTCTTCGTCTTCCATCGCGGCGAGCGTGATCAGCAGCTCGGGCTTCGATCCGGCTTCCAACCCGAACCGCCAAGGCCTGCCGGACTCGACGATCTCATCGACGAGGTGCCGCTGCTGATTGACTTTGACGGGAAAGACGCCGCGATACTTCCCCTCGTATCCGTACTCGCGGATCGCACCCTCGAAGCACTCGTTCAACAACCGGATGCGGTCCTGAAGGATGTTCGGGAAGCGGATCAACAGCGGCAGGTCGAGCCCACGTTCTCCTAGCTGCTTCGTGAGCTCGTAGAGATCGATCGCTTTGTCCTCGGTCGGGTCGGGCCGCACCTCCACGTGACCGGCTTCGTTGATGCGAAAGTACGGCTCCCCCCAGCCTTTGATCTGGTAGAGCTTCGTGCTTTTCTTCACGCTCCATTCGCGGGGCTGGCCGTTCCCATCCATGAGGCCCCTGGGTTAGCACATTGGACGGGGTCGCGGTCCTCCCGGCGCCGTTGCTCCTCTCGCCATGCCGTGGTAGCCGAACGCGCGAGGGGGAAGTCCTATGAAGAGCCGCTTGGTGCTTGTTATCGTTCTCTGTCTGCAGGGATTCACGTGTGACCAAACTGGGGCAGAGCCCGACGCTCCGCTCGAACAAGCTGCCGGGGAGCCTCCCCAACAGGCCCAAGCCCCCGTCGCTGCCTCGCCCGCTCCCGCTGTCGCGCCCGCTCCCGATGGCTCGGCCACCTACGAGGACCTCCTCGCGCTGCTGCACCTCGCCGATGTCTATGATGCCGCAGGTCTGTTCATCGACTTCGGGACCACCGCCCGTCTCAAGTACACCCTTGGGAACTGGAATAGCGGTTGGCAGGGCGAGAGCCGCGAAGGTGATGCGCGCGTGTCGACCTTCGGCAAGACGGCGCGCTTGTATCTTCCCGCGGCCTCGAAGCAACCGATGCAGCTCCGGTTCCGCGCCAAGCCCTACGCGACGGGTGCGCTCATCGTGTATGTCAACGGCAAGACCGTCGGAGAGGCGCGAGTCTCGCAAGGAGACGGCTTTCGCGAGATCGTGATCCCGATTTCCGAAGCCGACATTCGTTCTGGAGAGAACTCGATCATGCTCCGCGCGACGAAGACCGCCAAGGTTCGAGGCAAAGCGCGATCGTTCGCGATGGACTGGTTGCTGTTCGAGCGGTCCCCTGCCGAAGGCACGGCCGCGCCTCGTGGTGTCACGGTCGAGCAAGCTTCGGCAGGCGGGGTAGGCCGGCGCGCGGTCGTCTTGGCGCCCGGGGTGCAGGTCGACTGGTTCATCGAAGTGCCGGAGGATGGCACGCTGGTTTTCGGGTCCGGCCTCGGCTCTCAGAGCGCCGGCATCTTGGCGTTGGAAATCAGTAGTGACGGGTCCGCCGGTTCTGCGAAACGCATCGACATCGGGGCCGCGTGGAACGATCAACAAGTTTCGTTGAGTCGACTTGCCGGTGATATCGCGCGCCTGCGCTTCCGAAACGAGGGGACGACGGATCTCGCCCTGAGCGATGTGCGTGTCGTGCGGCGTATGGGCGAGGTTGTCACGATCGACGAGCCTGCCCGTAACGTTATCGTCCTGCTCATCGACACCTTGCGCGCGAGCAAGGTGCAGGCCTACTACCCGAAGACCCGAGTGAAGACCCCGACGATCGACGCGTTCGCCTCGCAGGGCACGCTTTTCGAACGGTCGCAGACACCGGAGAACTGGACCAAGCCTGCGGTCGCGAGCGTACTCACCTCGCTCCACCCGGCGACTCACAAGACCAAGCAAGACGCTTCGAAGCTTCCGAAGTCCGCCTTGATGCTCAGCGAGGTCTACCAGAAAGCCGGTTTCAAGACCGCAAGCTTCATCGCCAATGGATACGTCTCGAATGCGTTTGGCTTCGACCAGGGTTGGGATCACTACACCAACTACATTCGCGAAGCGCGCAATACGAACGCGTCGAATGTCTTTGGTGAGGCGCAGGGCTGGATCGAGAAGAACAAGGACGGTCGATTCTTCGTCTACATCCAGACCATCGATCCGCACGTGCCCTACGACCCGCCCGCCAAGTTTCTCGAGATGTACGATCCGGCGCCATACGACGGTCAGGTGAAGAATCGTCGCACGCACCTGATGCTCGACGATGCCAAGAAGAACCCGAAGAAGTACGCGTTTACGAAGCGCGACAAGGAGCGCATCGAGGCGCTGCACGATGGTGAGATCAGCTACCATGACGAGTACTTTGGGAAGTTCCTCGACAAGCTCCACGAGCTTGGGCTCGATGAGAACACCATCATCGTGGTGACCTCCGACCACGGCGAAGAGTTCCAGGAACATGGGTCCTGGGGCCACGGCCACTCCGTGTATCAAGAGCTCCTGGGTGTGCCGCTCCTCTTTCGGTGGTCGGGCGTCATTCCGGCGAACACGCGCATTGCTCCGGTTGTCAGCACGATCGACATCGGGCCGACGGTGCTGGAGGCCACGGGCGTCCCGATTCCAGAGAAGTTCGAAGGCCGCAGCTTGCTTGGCTTCATGCGGGGCGACTGGCCTGCGGCTCCCTACGTCGCATTCAGCGACTTCCTCGAGCACCGCAGGGTGATTCGCGGCGGCGATTGGAAGATGATCATTCGGGGTAATCTATCTCAGGTCATGTTCGACCTCGGAAACGACTATTGGGAGAAGAAGGAGCTCGACGGCAGCAAGCATCCCATCGCCCAGCGTTACCTGCGGACCCTTCACGGACAGTTCCTCGGCGCGGAGAACCGCGGCCATTGGCTGGCGGCTTCCGTCAGCTCATCGGGCAAGCAAAAGCCAGGGCTGACCGAGGAAAAGCAGGAGATGACGCCGGAGCTTTGCCGTCAGCTGGTGGCCCTCGGCTACATCAGCGCCGAGTGCGACCAGCTGCTCAGCAATTGAACGACGCGATCGATTCGCTTTGCGCCTAGCGTCGCGGGGGCTTCGCGCCGCCGATGAGGGCGACCAACGTGGTCACCATGTAGCCGACACCGACCAAGCCGATCGCCATCATCCCGTCGGTGAAGGTAGGCGAATAGAGCTCGGTTGGGAACTTGTCCGGTGTCAGCTCTGCGAGGCGCTCGGCCGTCAACAGCTGTCCCTTGAACATCTCGCCGACCTTTGGGGCGACGCCTTCCTGGAAAGGCCACAAGCCGAACACAGCGCCAACCAGTAGTCCCATGAGCACACCCAATGTCGGTTGCTCGTGCCGCTCGAGCACGACTTTGATCAGGTTGCTAATGAGCAAAATGCCGATCACGACGCCGATGCCGACTGGAAGCACCACACCGAGGACCGGCTCGGACGCGCTTGCCAAGTCGTTGGTTCTGAGCGCTTCTTTGAGCGCGTCGATCGCGCTTAGCACCGGGACATACACCCCCAGCACCAACAACAGATACCCGCCACTCACACCCGGCAGAATCATGGCGCTCGCGCCGACAACTCCGGCGATGAACATCATCGTGACGCCTTCGCGACTGGTTCCGGAGCTCGCGCCGTAGACCTGCAGCCACGCCAACGCAGCCATCACCAGGAGCCCGGCTATCGTGCCGACGGAGAAGGCGGCGGTGGCTGGCCTGGCCATCTGCCAAAGCACGGGAACACCGCCAAGCGTCAGCCCGATGAACAGGCTGTACATCGCCCACCGGTTCTCGACGACCGCGTCCTTGACGGGGCCGGCGCCCAAGAGAATCGCCGCCGCCGCAGCGGTGCCCACGAGACCCAAGATCACGAATGAGCTCTTCCGAAACCGAAGTCCGCTGAGGTCGGCCAACGCCTCGATGAAGCGGGGATAGATTCCGGCTGCGAGCAACATGGTGCCGCCGCTGATACCCGGGACGAGATTCGCAAGCCCCATCAGCACGCCACCCAACAAGCACCGCAGTCCCCATTTTGGGCTCATCGACTGGTCTGCCGGCGCGTTCATGCCGCGGGGTGTACGGCAGATAGACTGCGACGCCAAGCAAAGCACGTGGGTAGCGCCACCCTAGGATCGGTCTTATCTTCGTTCCGTGGGCCGTCTTTTCCTGTTATTCACCGTCGTTCCGCTGGTCGAGCTGTATCTCTTGATCGCCATCGGGCGAATGCTCGGACCTGTAGCGACCATTGGGTTGGTACTTTTGACGGGAGCGCTTGGCGCCTGGTTCGCGCGGCTCGAGGGCGCTCGGGTGATTCGTCGCTGGCAAGAGGCGATGGCGCGTCAGCAGTTGCCGAAGGACGGCGTCATCGATGGGCTCCTGATCTTCATCGGCGGGCTGATGCTGATCACGCCCGGCATCCTGACCGATATCGCCGGCCTTTCGATGGTCATGCCGCCGACGCGCCGTGTCATTGGCGGCATCGTCCGGGCGTGGTTCGAGCGGCAAATCGCCACAGGTCGGGTACAAGTGTATGCGCCTGGCTACAACGGCGGATCCCGCGGCCCCCAGGACGCGATCGAAGTCGAAGGCGAAATTGTTGAGGTCGTCGAGGTCGTCGCGACACCGGAGATTCCGGGGCAGCTAGAGAAGTAGACAGCGCGGGTGCAGTCGGCTACCACGCCCAGATGAAATCTATCTGGACCCTTCTTTGTTGTGTGGTGCTCGCCGCCGCGCTGACCGCCTGCAAGAGCAGCGAACCGGCCGAGGATGAGCCCGCCGCGGATTCGGATTCAGAAGCGCCGGCCGAAGAAGCCGAAGCCGCCAAGGACAAAGTCGTTGTGCAGAACATCGTGGCGCAAGGCACGGTGCCAGGCGCTATTCCGGCACCTCCCGATGTTGCCGCGCCGCCCGAGAACGCCAAGCGCAGCGAGTCGGGTCTGGCGTGGACGGTGTTGCAAGAAGGTGCCGGCGACAAGCATCCAAGCGAGTGGGACGTCGTGACGGTCAACTACACCGGCTGGACAACGGCGGGGCGCATGTTCGACAGTTCGACGAAGCGTGGGAAGCCGGCGGAGTTTTCACTCAACCGCGTGATCAAGGGTTGGACCGAAGGCGTGCAGCTGATGGTCACCGGTGAAAAGCGCCGTTTTTGGATCCCTGGTGATCTGGCCTACGGCGAGGCGAGCACGAACGATCCGCACGCGGCGATGGGCCCGCCCCGAGGCACCCTCGTGTTCGATATCGAGCTCATCAGCTTCAAAGAAGCGCCTAAGCCGCCAGCGGTGCCCAAGGACGTTGCCAAGATTCCAAAGAACGTGAAAAAGACCAAGTCTGGCGTTGGATCCCGCGTGCTGAAGAAGGGCACAGGCAAGGAACATCCCGGTGCCACGAGCGTGGTGACTGTGCAGTACTCGGGATGGACGACCGATGGGAAGATGTTCGACAGCTCCGTCGTGCGTGGAACTCCTGCGACGTTCGGTCTGAATCAAGTCATCCCGGGCTGGACCGAGGGTCTGCAGCTGATGGTCGTTGGCGAGAAGCGCCGGCTTTGGATCCCCGAGGACCTCGCGTACGCGGGGCGGGCGGGCCGTCCCCAAGGCATGTTGGTGTTCGACGTCGAGCTGCTCGAGATCAAGAACTAGCATCGAGCTCGTCGCTATCTTTCCGTAATCGCATCGGTTTTCATGCCATAGATCCAAATTGCGTGCTCGCGCGTCTACCAGGCAAGTGAGGAGCAATCGATGAAGCAAGCAATCGCTGTCTTGGGTCTGTGCGTGGCCATGGCTTGGCCAACTACGTCGCGCGCGTTTTGTGGGTTCTACGTGAGTGGAGCCGACGCGTCTCTGTACAACAACGCCACGATGGTCGTGATGATGCGCGAGGGCACGCGAACGGTGCTGTCGATGCAGAACAACTATCAGGGTCCGCCCGCGGACTTCGCGATGATCGTGCCGGTGCCGGTGGTTCTACAGGAAGAGAACGTTAAGACCTTGCCGCCGGAGATTTTTTCGCGAATCGACAAGCTCGCAGCGCCGCGGTTGGTCGAATACTGGGAGCAGGACCCGTGTCGTCAGATGGTCGTGTACGAAATGGCGGCTGGGGCGCCATCGGCGCGGCGTATGAAGTCAATGGCGGCTGACGAAGCGGAGGCGAAGTACGGCGTGACGATCGAGGCGCAGTTCAAGGTCGCGGAGTACGACATCGTCATCTTGAGCGCGAAGGATTCGGGCGGGCTCGACAGGTGGCTGCGCAAGAACGAGTACAACATTCCGAAGGGCGCCAAGGAGATTTTGCGTCCGTACGTCGAGCAAAACACCAAGTTCTTCGTTGCCAAGGTCGACGCGAAGAAGGTGAAGTTCCAAGACGGCAAGGCAGTGCTCTCGCCGCTGCGGTTCCACTACGACTCACCGACGTTCACGCTTCCGGTGCGGCTTGGTTTGCTCAACAGCGCTGGGAAGCAGGACTTGATTGTGCACATTCTCGGCAAAGGTCAGCGCTATGAGGTGGCCAACTACAAGAACGCGTCGATCCCGACCAATATCCGAGTCGAGGACAGCGTTCGAAAGAGCTTTGGGGCGTTCTATGACGCGTTGTTCGAGCGAACGGCCGAGAAGAACCCCGGCGCAGTCGTGACGGAGTACGCTTGGGACGCGACGACTTGCGATCCGTGTCCGGAGCCGCCGTTGAGGCCGGAAGAGCTGACGCTTCTGGGCGGCGATGTGATTGTGCCCGCCGAGCAGGATCCGTACTCCGACATTCCAGGGGTCGTCCCGCGGCGCAAACGGCGGCCGTCGTGGCAGCCGTATGGCTTCGTGCTGACCCGCTTGCACTATCGCTACGACAAGGACGGACTCGACGAGGACCTCGTGTTTCGCGCCGCGGGTCCAATCGTCGGCGGTCGAGGGATGCCCGATCAGAAGGGTGAGCTCGGGGAGCGGCGCGCCCAGGCGTCGAGCGTCAACAACTTCCAGGGGCGGTACGTGATTCTGCATTCATGGGAAGGCGAGCTCACGTGCGAGAACCCGCAGCGCGGGATGTGGGGTGGGCCGCCCGGTGGACCCGCGCCTAGGCCCTTTGCCGCAGGTAACACGGCGCTCAGAGGCACCACCACGAAGACGCTGACCAGCCAGCTGCCCGGACTGATTCAAACCGACATTCCCGAGCTCGACCTCGAGGCGGGTGTCGTTGATCTGGCGCCGAAGCTCGATCCCGACGCGAGTACCTCCGATGGCTGTAGCGTGAGCGCCGCCAAGAGCGCTTCGTTCGGTTGGATTGCGTTGTGCATCGTTGCTATGTGGCTGGCGAGGAGACGCACAGCTCAATAGCTCATGGCGGAATTCATCTACACGATGAAGGGGGTGACGAAAGTTCATCCCCCGGACAAGAAAATCATCGAGGACCTCTATCTTTCGTTCTTTCCGAACGCGAAGATAGGGATCATTGGTGTGAACGGCAGCGGAAAGTCCTCGCTGCTGCGTATCATGGCGGGCGAGGACGACAGCTTCACCGGCGAGGCCTGGATTCGTCCCGGCGCGAAAGTGGGCTTCCTGCCACAGGAGCCGGACCTCGGGAACGCCAAGACGGTGTTGGAGGCAGTCGAAGCAGGCGTGGCTCCCGTGCGCGCCATTCTCGACGAGTTCAGCGAGCTCAGCATGAAGCTTGGTGAGCCGATGAGCGACGACGAGATGGCCAAGCTGCTCGAAAGGCAGGGCGCGCTCCAAGACAAGATCGACGCCGTGGACGGTTGGAACCTCGAGAGCACGCTCGAGATCGCGATGGACGCGCTTCGTTTGCCCCCTGCTGATGCGGACACGAAGTCGCTTTCGGGTGGGGAGAAGCGTCGTGTCGCGCTCTGTCGCTTGCTGCTCGAGAAGCCCGAGCTCTTGTTGCTCGACGAACCGACCAACCACCTCGACGCCGAGTCGGTTGCTTGGTTGCAGGGATATCTCCAGAAGTATCCTGGCTGCGTGATCCTCATCACCCACGATCGGTACTTCCTGGACGAGATTGTGGAGTGGATTCTCGAGCTCGATCGTGGTCAGGCGCACCCCTTCGAAGGCAACTATTCCCAGTGGCTCGAGGCCAAAGAGGCGCGGCTCGCTCAGGAAACAAAGAAAGACAGCGCTCGGAAGCGTCGGATCGCCCGAGAGCTCGAGTGGGTGCGTTCGTCACCCAAGGCGAGGCAGGCCAAGAGCAAGGCGCGCATCACCGCGTTCGAGAGCCTGGTGGCTGATGCGTCCAAGGCTCGCACCGATCCCAACGAGATTCGTATTCCGCCGGGGCCGCGCCTCGGTACGCAGGTATTCGAGGTTGAGGGGGTGAGCAAAGCCTACGGCGATAAGCTCCTGTTCGAAGACTTGAGCTTCCGTGTTCCGCGCGGGGCGATCGTCGGCATCGTCGGGCCCAATGGCGCGGGTAAGACGACGTTGTTCCGAATGCTGGTTGGCGAAGAGACGCCTGACTCGGGGACGATCACGGTTGGCGACACCGTGACGCTCTCGTATGTCGACCAGAGCCGCGACGCGCTTGGCGATGGCAACACCGTCTTCAAGGAGATCACGGGCGGCGCCGACGAGATCGACGTTGGCGGCGGCACGGTGAACTCGCGCGCGTACGTCGGCTGGTTCAACTTCCGCGGAAGCGATCAGCAGAAGCCGGTCAAGAACCTCTCTGGCGGCGAGCGAAACCGAGTCCACTTGGCCAAACTGCTCAAGAGCGGCGGCAACGTGTTGCTCCTCGACGAGCCTACCAACGACATCGACGTCGAAACTCTACGTTCTTTGGAAGAAGCGATCCTGAGCTTTCCGGGCTGCGCCTTGATCATCAGCCATGATCGCTGGCACCTCGACCGAATCTGCACGCACATCCTCGCCTTCGAAGGCGACAGCCGCGTCATCTGGCACGAGGGCTCCTACGCCGATTACGCCGCCGACCGCAAAGCCCGCCTAGGCACCGAAGCCGACATCCCCCACCGAATCAAATACCGAAAATTCTCCCGCTAGGGACACACTCCCCTTGTGGCGGCTATTAGGTGGGTGGTGATTTCGGGTTCTAGGGCGGAGTGGCCGGATTTTGGGGCGATTTTTAGGGTGCTGTTGGGCCAGGCCCGGTGGAGTTGGTAGGCGCTTTCGGCGGGGCAGACGACGTCGTAACGGCCTTGGACGATGACGGCGGGGATGTGCGTAATCCGGTCGATGTTTCGTAGGAGTTGTCCGTCTTCTTGAAAGAAGCCGCCGTTGATGAAGTAGTGGCACTCGATGCGGGCGAACGCCTCCGCGAACGCTTCTTCGCCCGTGCGCTCGATCAGATCCGGGTCGGGGACGAGCCTACTCGTGCTGCCTTCCCACATGCTCCATGCCCGGGCGGCGCTCATGCGTTCCGCTCGATCGCTGCTCGTCAGCCGGCGATAGTAAGCGCCCACCATGTCTTCCCGCTCGTCTTCGGGAATCGGTTCCAAGTACTTCTGCCAAGCCTCCGGGAAGATGCGGCTCGCACCTTCTTGGTAGTACCACTGAATTTCGTGGCGCCGCAGCAGGAAGATGCCGCGCAACACCATGTCGGTGACGCGCTCCGGATGCTGTTGAGCATAGGCCAGAGAGAGCGTGCTTCCCCAGGACCCACCAAACAATTGCCAGCGATCGATGCCGAGATGCTCGCGGATTCGCTCCATGTCCTCGACGAGGTTCCAGGTCGTGTTGTTACGTAGCTCCGCATGGGGAGTGCTGCGCCCACAGCCTCGCTGATCGAAGAGAATGATGCGGTACACGGCCGGGTCCCAGAAGCGGCGGTGCATCGAATTCGACCCGCCTCCGGGCCCTCCGTGCACGAAAATCGCCGGTTTTCCCTCCGGATTGCCGCACTGCTCGTAATAGACCGAATGAATCGAATCGACGCGAAGGTGCTCGGAGTCGTAAGGCTCGATTTCTGGAAATAGCCCCGCCATCGGTAGCGGGCATCACAGCACGTTCGCGGGCTGGCGCAACCGAGGACAATAGCTATCTTGCCGCCCGGGCATGGGCCAGAACCAATTCCAGCGGCGGCGTACCTTCGCGATCATCTCGCATCCAGACGCCGGAAAGACGACGTTGACCGAGAAGCTTCTGCTCTACGGAGGCGCCATTCATGCGGCCGGCGCGGTCAAGTCGCGCAAGGCAAAACGGTCAGCGGTCAGCGACTGGATGGCCCTCGAGAAGCAACGTGGTATTTCGGTCACGACGTCGGTCTTGCAGTTCGAGTACGACGACATTCACTGGAATCTGCTCGACACGCCCGGCCACAACGACTTCAGCGAAGACACCTATCGAACGCTCATGGCGGCCGATTGCGGGATCATGATCCTCGACGCTGCAAGGGGCGTCGAGCAGCAGACCCGCAAGCTGTTCCACGTGTGCCGCATGCGAAACACACCGGTCGTGACATTCATCAACAAGATGGACCGTCCCGCCCGTGATGCTTTCGCGCTGATGAGCGAGGTGGAGGAGGTACTCGGCGTGAGCACCGTGCCCTTCACCTGGCCGATTGGAAGCGGCGACTTGTTTCAAGGAGTCTACGACCGCATCAACAAGCTCGTCATTCGGTTCGAGCGTTCGGCTGAAGGCCAAGCTAAGCGAGCGGAGATGCAGGTCACCGGCATCGACGACCCGCAGCTCGACGCCTTGCTCGGCGAAGAGATAGCCCAAACCCTCCGCGATGAGATCGAGCTCCTCGACGGGGCGGGGGAGGAATGGGACGAAGAGCGGTTCCTCGCCGGCGAGATCACGCCCGTCTTCTTTGGCAGCGCACTCACCAACTTCGGAGTCGAACCTTTCCTCCATGCGTTCAAGGACCTGTGTCCTCCCCCTGGTGAGCGTGTGGCAGCCGGCGGCATCAGCGTACGCCCCGGCGATGATCGCTTCAGCGCATTCGTCTTCAAAGTACAGGCCAACATGGACCCGTCACACCGGGACCGGATCGCCTTCGCGCGCATTTGCTCCGGCAAGTTCGAAGGAGGCATGCGCGTCCACCACTTCCGACTCGGGAAGGAGATTCGGCTCAGTCGGGCCGAGCAATTCTTCGCTCAGGAGCGGGAGAGTGTGATGGAGGCGTACGCGGGCGACATCTTGGGCTTGTACGACCGGGGGCTCTTTCGCATTGGCGACACGCTGTCGACGCACGGGCCTATGAGCTTCGACGCGGTGCCCCTGTTTTCCCCAGAGCATTTTGGCCGCTTGCAGCTCCTCGACCCGCTCAAGCGCAAGCAGCTTCAAAAAGGCATCCGGGAGCTTTCGGAAGAGGGCACCGTGCAGCTCTTCATGGAGCCAGGGCGCGAAAAAGATCCCGTATGCGGCGTGGTTGGTCGCCTACAGTTCGACGTGCTCATGTTTCGCCTCGAGCACGAGTACGGCGCAAGAGTCAGGTTCGACCTACTTCCATACCAGCATGCCCGTTGGGTCGAGGGCGCCGCGAACTGCGCCGAGCTGAAGGCAAAGCGGGTTCCGATGGCCGTCCTCGACCGCGACAATCGCCCGGTTGCGTTGTTTCGCGACGAATGGGAGCTCGGCCGCGCAGAGCGAGACAACGAGAATTGGACGTTCCACGAGACCGCACCGATAGTGGCGGCAGCGTGAATACCGGGGTGTAGCAGGCGTCCAAGAGCGGCATACTGAAAGACACGAGGGGAACGAGCGAATGATGAAGAACGCCACCAGAGTCAGCGTGATCTTGGCCGTATGCATGGCGGCTCCGGCGATCTCCCAGGCCGATTCCATGACATTTCGCGTGCGCGACGATGGCAAGAGCCGTGTGACGTTCGTCTCCGATGCGCCGCTCGAGACGATGATTGGCAAGAGCTCGAAAGTCATAGGAAGCGTGACCTTCGACCCCGCGGACATCAGCAAGACGACAGGCTCGTTCAAGGTGCCGGTCGTGTCGCTACGAACCGACAACGAGCTTCGCGACGAGCACCTCCAAGGCGACAGCTGGCTCGATGCGAAGAAGAACCCATACATTCACTTCGAGATCGTCGAAGTCATTTTAGGCAAGAAGAGCTCGAGGGAGCTCAAGAAAAACAAGGGCACCAAGGTTCAGCTAAAGGGCAAGTTCACTGCCCACGGGGTCAGCAAGCCCGTCACGACGAGCGGGACCATCAAGTGGTCCGATGGTTTGCTGCACATCAAGGCCAACTTCACCACCAAGCTCGAGGATCATCAGATTTCGGTGCCGTTCATCGTCCGGCTGAAAATCGCGAACGAAATAACCGTATCGGTCGACCTACGCGCCGTCGCGAAGTAATTCTTCGCCCGTCGACAGCTAACCCCGTGGGCGATGCGGAGCATCGACTTTACGGGGTGAGAGCCCCGCGCGCTCCAGTAATGGGTCGAGCTCCGGCCCCCGGCCCATGAAGTCCTGGTAAAGCTTTTCTGCCTCTTCGCTGTTGCCCTTGGAGAGAATAGTGTCGCGGAACGCGCGTCCGACCGCGGGATTCGTGATGCCTTCCTTCTTGAAGCGGGTGAAGGCGTCGGCGTCGAGCACTTCCGCCCACTTGTAACTGTAGTAGCCAGCTGCATAGCCGACAGGGTGCGCGAAGATATGGCCGAATCCCGCGAGCATCGCGTAGTCATCAGGAAGCTTTGTTGGCGAGTGTGCCTCTAGGATTCCCCGTGCATAGTCCATCACGTCACCGTCTCGGGCCGGTTCGTAGTTCTGGTGGAGGGCTAAGTCGACGGCTGCAAGCCCCAGCTGCCGCATTTGCGCGTTGGCCGCGCGATACGTACGTGCGCGCACCATCTTTTCGTACAATTCTGCGGGGATCGGCTCGCCGGTTTCATGGTGTGCCGCAAACAGATCGAGCCCGCTTCGCTCCCAACACCAGTTCTCCATGATCTGAGAGGGCAGCTCGACGAAGTCCCACGCGACGTTCGTCCCAGCAAGGCTCCGCACGCTCACATGGCTGAAGCAGTGATGGAGTAGGTGCCCAAACTCGTGGAAGAGCGTCTCCACCTCGCGATGGGTCAACAGCGCCGGCTTACCGCCGACCGGCGGATTGACGTTTGCACAAAACAGTCCGAGGTGCGGCCGAGGCTGCTCTTCATCATAGGCCGCGCTGATCAGCGCGTTCATCCACGCACCTCCCCGCTTGTTCTCGCGTGGAAACAGGTCGATGTAGAACGCGGCGATCATCGTGCCGTCAGTCTCCCGGATGGCGTATGACTTGACCTCCGGATCCCATGCGGCAGCGTCCCGCTCGACGATCTCGATTTCGTAGAGTGCCTGCGCGGTTGCGAAGAGGCCGTTGAGCACGCGGTCGAGCGGGAAGTAAGGTCGAAGCTCTTCCTCGTTGAAGTCGTACTTCGCCTGCCGTTGCTTCTCGGAGTAGTAGGCCACATCCCAAGGCTCGAGCGCGCGCGCCGAGCCGTCTTCGATTTCGTTCCGGTAGGCCTGAAGCTCTTCGTTCTCGTGATCGAAGGCGTCCTGGGTCCTCGCACGGAGGTCGTCGATGAACGCCCGTGCCTGCGCCCCGCTCTTGGCCATTCGGTCTTCGGTCACCAGATCCGAAAAATTCCCGTATCCGAGGAGCTCCGCCTTGGCTCTACGAAGCTCGAGGATGCGCCCGATGATCGGTCGGTTGTCGTGCGAGCCGGAGATAGCGCGCGCATTGTAGGCGCGCCAAACCTGCTCACGGATGCTTGCGTCGTCCAAATAGGTGAGCAATGGAATCATGCTCGGCGCATGCAGCGTGAAGCGCCAACCCTCGACAGATTTCGTGCTCGCGTTCTCCGCAGCCGCCTGCTTCGCGCTATCCGGCAAACCAGCGAGCTTGCTTTCGTCGGTGATGAGCAGCTCGAAGGCGTTTGTCTCATCCAACACGTGCTGAGAGAATTCCGTCGTCAGCTTGCTGAGGTCGATCTCGATCGCCTGCAGTTTTGCTTTGTCTTCGGGGCTGAGCTCCGCACCGTGCCGCCGGAAGTCGTCCAAGGCCTTCTTCAAGAATCGCTTTTCGGTCGGTGGCAGCGTCGCCGCTTCGTCCGTCTTCGAAAACGCTCGCATCGCTTGATAGAGCCCATCGTTCATCGCCAGCTCCGACCAAAACGCGCTCACCTTTGGGCGGGTGGCGTTGTAGGCGGCGCGCAACGCATCGGTCGTTGCCACGCTTTCCAGATGGTCGATCACCGTCATTGCTCGTTCGAGCAGCTCGGTTGCGTCCTCGAGCGTGCCGAGCGTATTCGCGTAGGTGCGCGGCTCGTGACTCGCGACGATCGCATCGACTTCTGCCTGTGATCGAGCCAGGAGCACATCGACCGCGGGCTCCACGTGCGAGGCTTCGATTTGGTCGAAAGGAATCTCGAATTCAAGTTGGATCAACGGGTTACGCATCGGCGAAGCCTAGCAGCGGGACCGGGTTTGCGCGGCTCCCTACCGAATGGTAGAGAGCTGGGTCGGGCGGCAGGCATTCCACCGTACGGGCGAGTCGGGAGAATCGATATGGCGGTACCTTCGCGTTACATCCTCCATCAGGGGCCGATGCTCGGCGCGCTTGCCCGCGCGGCCTTCGTTGCGGTGAAGAGCGCTTCGGGGCGGCCCAATGAGGCGCCCGCTCAGATCCCGGGTCCCATCGTCTCGGCAAGGATTTCGCCTCGGCGGGCCGATCTGGTTCGCGACTACATTCGCCACGTCGGGGGAGACCCAGCCTGGTATCGGCAGCAGGTCCCTGCTCACCTGTTCCCGCAGTGGGTCTTCCCTCTGCAGGCCCGCGGCATCGAAGGACTCCAGTACCCAATCCAGCGCGTTCTCAATGGCGGGTGCAGGCTACAGATGAACGCGCCACTACCGCTGGGCGAGCCCTATGAGCTCAAAGTCCAGCTCCTCGACATCGACGACAACGGACGTCGTGCCGTGATCCACCAACGCGCGATCACGTCCACCTCGAGTCAGCCCGAGGCGATCATCGCGGATGTGTACGGCATCGTTCCGCTCGGCGGCGGAGACAAGTCCGCTAAGCGCAAGGATGACCGCCCACGTGTTCCGGTCATGGCCAAGGAGCTCGCGCGTTGGAAGTTTGGCACTCACGTCGGTTTCGAGTTCGCCAAGCTTACCGGCGACTTCAATCCGATTCATTGGATTCCGCCCGCGGCTCGCGCCAACGGTTTCCGCAACGTCATCAATCACGGATTCTCCACGATGGCGCGCGCGATCGAAGGGTTGAACCGTTCGCTCTTTTCCGGCGAGGTGGACCGGCTCGAGGCGATTGACGTGAAGTTCACGAAGCCCCTCGTGCTTCCTGCCCAGGTCGGTCTCTACATCGAGGACGACAGTGTGTTCGTGGGAGACGCGCCCGGCGGCCCCGCGTATCTAGTTGGAACCTATTCAGTGAGGAGCTGAGCTCGAATGACGGATCTTTTGCTTGAGAATCAAAACGCCCGAAAACTGATCAAGGCGCTTGGCCTTCCGATTCCGGTGCCAGAGAAGCTGGCGCGTGCGAAGGGCCCCTACGAAGAGCGGCCGCTCGACGACAAGAAAGTGCTCGTCTGCGGGGCAGGTGGGTTGCAGGGTGTCCTTGCCCAAATCCTCACGAAAGCGGGCGCCACACCCTGGATCGTGGGGGATTCCGACGCCATTCTCGAGCCCTACATCGGCCCGGGTGAAGCTTGGGCGAGGACCGCACGGCGAGTGGAGCCCGGCGAGGCGCCCGAGGGCGAGCGCATCGATGCCATCGTCTTCGACGGCACAGGCCTCGAGTCGCCAGACGACCTCCGCCAGCTCTACGACTTCATGCATCCCTGGATTCGCCGCCTCAATCGGTCGGGGCGCGTGGTGGTCATCGGCCGTCCGGCCGCGGACGCCAAGAAGCCAGCCCGCGCAGCAACCCGCGCTGGCCTCGAAGGCTTTACGCGTAGCCTCGCCAAAGAGATCGGGGCGAACGGAACCACAGCGAACAGCGTGTTCGTCGAAGAGGGGGCGGAGGGACGTCTTGGCCCCGTGCTGCGCTTCCTCTTGTCTCCGCGCTCGGCATTCATCAGCTGCCAACCGTTTCACGTCACCAATCTTGCCAAGGGTGACCAAGCGCCCGAGACGCACGTGCTTGGCGGCAAGGTCGCCCTAGTCACAGGTGCCGCACGCGGTATCGGCGAAGCAACGGCCGAGCTCCTCGCTGCGGAGGGTGCGCACGTGGTTTGCTTGGATCGACCCGCGGACGACGCTCCGTGCAGCAAAGTGGCACGGCGGATCGGCGGATCGGTGCTGCTCGTCGACATCACTGACGAGGACGCGCCCGCGCGAATCGCAAATGAGCTCAAGGAACGTTTCGGCGGCGTCGACGTCGTGGTGCACAACGCGGGCGTTACGCGTGACAAGACGCTCGGCCGGATGAAGCCCGACGCCTGGGACATGGCGGTCGACATCAACCTCGGCGCTGTGATCCGTATCACTGACCGGCTGCTCGACGACGCGGTGCTGCGCTCGGGCGGGCGAGTTATCTGCCTGTCATCCGTCTCCGGAATTGCCGGAAATCGCGGGCAAACCAACTACTCGGCTAGCAAGGCCGGCGTGGTCGGCTTCGTGGAAGCGCTCGCGTCCAAAGTCGCGAAAAAGGGCATCACCGCCAACGCGATCGCGCCTGGTTTCATCGAAACGCGGCTCACCAGCGCGATGCCGGTTGCGATCCGCGAGGTCGCACGCCGCATGAGCGCTGTGGGGCAGGGCGGTAAACCCGAAGACGTCGGTCAGGCGATTACTTTTCTCGCAAGCCCCGGTGCAGTAGGCGTGACCGGTGCAACCGTGCGTGTCTGTGGCGGCGCACTCATAGGAGCATGATCATGGCCAGGAAGAAGAATAGTTGGGGCAAGAAACAGCGTGCGGTCATCGTCACTGGCGTTCGCACCCCGTTTGTCAAAGCGTTCGGAAAGTTCCTCAAGCTCGACAGCATCGACTTGGCGGATATTGCGGTGCAGTCGCTCCTCGACCGCACTGATCTTCCCTACGAGGAGATCGACAGCATCATTTGGGGTGGCGTCATCCTGCCGTCGCTGGCGCCGAACATTGCGCGTGAGATCGCTCTCGACTTGCACCTTCCCGCGAGCGTCGAGGGCATGACGTGCACCCGCGCCTGTGCGTCTGGGCTCCAAGCGGTCACGCTGGCGGCTGCCGCGATCGAACGGGGCGAGGCGGATGTCGTCATTGCCGGTGGATCGGACTCCACGAGCAACGCGCCGCTCAACCTGCCTCAGAAGGCGGTCCATGCCTTGGCTCCTCTCGCGTTCGGCAAGGCAGCAACACCCGCAGACTACCTCGGGGTCTTGTCGCAGATGATGCCGATCACCGAAATCCTTCCCAAAATGCCCAAAATCGCGGAGCGCACGACCGGTGAGGTCATGGGAGAGTCCGCCGAATCCATGGCTCGCCGTAACGAGATCACGCGCGAGGCGCAGGACCGTTTCGCGGAGCGCTCGCACCACCGCGCGGCGGCGGCCATCGCCTCGGGCCGTTTCGACGATGAGGTCACCGCGGTGGAAGCCACCGGCGGCTGGGTGTACGCCGATAACCTCGTGCGCGGCGATACGAGCCTAGAGAAGCTTGCGAAGCTCCGTCCAGTGTTCTCGAAGGACGGCACCGTTACTGCCGGCAACGCATCACCATTGACCGACGGCGCGGCCGCAGTCTTGTTGATGAGTGAGGACAAGGCGCGCTCGCTCGGATACAAGCCACTCGCAGCCTTGCGCAGCTGGGCGTACGTCGGCGTCGATCCCGCGGACCAACTTCTGATCGGACCAGCGCTCGCGATGCCGACCGCGCTCGACCGCGCCGGCATGGAGCTCGAGGACATGAACTTCGTCGACATGCATGAAGCGTTTGCGGCTCAGGTGCTCTCAGTGACCAAAGCCCTCGCCAGCAAGGGCTTTGCCGAAATGAGGCTCGGCAAGAGCAAGGCCGTCGGCGAAATCGACGACGACAGCTTCAACATCTATGGTGGCTCGCTTTCACTTGGACACCCGTTTGGGGCCACTGGTGCGCGAATGGTGACGACGATGGCGAATGAGCTCGCGCGCACCGGCAAAGAGACGGCCCTTCTGGGGATCTGTGCGGCCGGTGGCTTGGGTGCTGCTGCCGTGCTCGAAGCGGTCAACTGAGCGTGAGGGCGTGGGCGGCAGTTGCCGGGGCGCTGCTGCTCGTCTGCGCTGGTTGCACGAAGAAAGAGCCGCGCGGACCGGGGCGAATTGTCACATTGGACACCGACGTCGCCGGCTTGTCGGGGCTCACCCTGGACGATCACGGAGCGTTCTGGGCCTCCGGTGAGGACGGTGACGCGGTCGTCCGGATCGACCCCACGACCTTTGCCGTCACCCGCTTCTCCGTCATCGGACGACCACCGGAGGCGGAGCTGGAGGCGATGTCCTGGGTCGACGGAACGCGTTTCATGCTCGGTACGGAAACACAGGAGAAGGGACGCCTCAGTGACGTGATCCTCGACGGCCGCCTCGATCACGGTTCATTCGTCGTGGCTCCGATTGGCCATCTCGACTACGCCCGCTGGCTTCTAACGGCCCCAGATAACCGTGGCATCGAAGGGATTTGTCACGTAGATGGCGTGTTGGTTCTGGCGACCGAGCTCGTGGAAAGGCAGCAAGGACGCCGCTGGGCACCTGTCGGCATGTTCGATCCGAAGACACAGAGCTGGACCGCGCACCGCGTAGCCCTCAGCAGCAAGACCGGGAAGCTCGCCGCGATGAGCTGCCGAGTCATCGAGGGATCGATCGTCGCCCTCGCCGTCGAACGGCACTTCGGGGTGTCGCGCCTCCTTCGTTTCAACATTCCTCAGGGTCCAGAAGCTCAGTGGATCGAGCCAATCGTGGCGGCGGACTTGTCGGAGTTGATCTCGCCCCTGCCGAACTTCGAAGGGCTCGCCTGGATGGAAGACGGCTCCGCGGTGCTGATCACAGACAACCAGTATCGACGCGGCCCCCGCGAGCCGAGCCGGCTCTACTTCATACCCGCGAGCGCGATTCAATGAAGCGAGCCGCGTTTGCCCTAATTCTGGCGTGGGGAGTCGCCGGCAGCGTCCAAGCCGAGCCGATCGAGCTGGGCGACGCCGTCAAAGAGCATGTTTTGGAGATTCACGCGCGCAACCCGGAGCTCCGCAACGACGCCTTTTCGAAGATGGGCGGCTCCAGCGTGGCGAGCAAAGCGTTCCTCTATTGCTTCGCGACGCCGTACGTCGATCTCGGCGAGCATGAGGATCTCGCCGGAACCGTCGAATACTTCAAGCACGGAAGGCGCAACTCGTTCAACCGCGAGAGCGACGCTGCGGGTGTGAGCTGGAACCTCCGCTACGTCCTTGGCGGACGCCCAGCGAACTTCCGTCAAGAGCTCGGTGCCACCCAGGCGCAATGGGCGCTCGTTCTGTTCGGTGGCAACGACGCGCAAAACGAGAACGAGCGAATCTACTTGCGGCGCCTGGTGTACCTGATCGAGCAGCTCGAAGAAATGGGCGTCGTCCCCATCCTCGGCTCGGCCCTGCCGAGAAGAAACACTTACAGAGACCGATGGATCCGCCGCTTCAACGCGATCACCCAAGCCGTAGCGAAACATTGGTCGCTCCCGTACACCGACTATCACGCCGCATTGAATGCCCTCCCGCGCAAAGGCTTGGCCCGCGACGGCGTACACCCAAACGTGCTGGGCCAGGGCGGCGTCCGAGCAGCATGTCAGCTGACGGAGAAGGGGTTGCGATATGGCAACAACGTAAGGAACCTGCTGACGTTGGAAATGCTGGACGCCCTCCGAACCACGGTGGCTGTCACTGCCACGGACGCTCCAGTCGCGGACCTCGAGTCACGAGTGCTGAGTCCCAAGCCTCGGGTCCTGAGGCCCGAGACCCGAGACCCGCGGCCCGAGACTCGAGATTGGATCACTGACGCTGGCACCGCCACCGGCACTGACGCTGGCACTGACGCTGACACTGGCACTGACACCGGCACTGACGCTGGCACTGACACTGATACTGACGCTGGCACTGTCCCTGCCGCTGGCACTGACGCTGCCCCTGCCACCGATCCCTTCCCCCTCTCCACCCTCGTCTCCAAGCCCGATCTCCCCCCCCGCAGCCTCCCTCCCCAAAAACTGCGGCTCTCCCAGACCCAACTCTCGCCTCTACCGCACGCGTCTCAATCTTCTCGAACGCACCCGCCTCCGCGCCTCCGCTTTCGACCTTTCAGGCTACAAACCCCGCGTCTTCTGGGTTCGCATCGGTGAACAAGGCGAGCGCTGCGTCCGCCGGAGGAATCAGACGCTCGAGGTGGATGCTCGGCCTGGAATGTGGGATCTGATCGTCGAGGTCCCCGCGCGTGCTGCGAAAGAGGGCCAGATGCTGATTCTAATCACTCGCAACCCACGCTGATCATGGCCGCCGCTGACCAGATACGGATTCACGAGATCTATGAGTCGATTCAAGGCGAGTCGACCTTCGCGGGGCTTCCTTGCACGTTTGTCCGGCTCTCGCGCTGCAATCTCCGTTGTCGCTGGTGCGACACCCCTCAGGCCTTCGAGGGCGGAACGCAACTGGCGCGTGCCGACGTATTAGAAAGGGCGCTGTCGTTTGGAACGCCGCTCGTCGAGCTCACCGGTGGCGAACCTCTGCTTCAGCCGGGCGCCATCCCGTTGCTTCGAGAGCTCTGCGATTCAGGACGGACCGTCCTTCTCGAAACCAGCGGCGAACGGGACATCTCCGAGGTCGACCCCCGCGTGCATCGGATCATGGATCTCAAAGCGCCGGGGAGCGACGAGTCACATCGCAATCGCTGGGAGAATATCGAGCACCTCACCGGGCGAGACGAGGTCAAGATCGTCCTTGCCGATCGTGTTGACTACGACTGGGCGAAGCAGGTCGTCGAGGAGCACGGCCTGGCCGATCGCGTCAATGCGGTGCTGCTCAGCTGCGTTTGGGGAGAGCTCGACCCGAAGGATCTCGTGCGGTGGGTCCTAGAGGACAAGTTGCGGGTTCGCGTGCAGATTCAGATGCACAAGGTAATCTGGGACCCGGATACTCAGGGAGTGTAGAGATGGCATTGGATCCGGAATTCGTCGCCGATTGCCCGTATGGACCGGGCGCGATCTGTATCGACGAGATCGTCGAAATCGACAAAGAGGCGGGCCTCATACGCGCGCGTATGCCCACGCATCCCGACCTGCCGCTGACCCGCGACCAGCGAGCACACCCCGTGCGGCACCCCCGGCACGTTAGCGGCGGTTTCATGGTGCACCTCACCGGGATGCTCGGGTTCATGCACACCTATTACATCCTAGGCCTGCGCCACGCCGATGGCTGGATCGGTTACGGCGGACGCATCTATGACGCTCGATTCGCAGCCCTCGCGAAGATGGGTCCACCGCTCGACCTCGAAGTCCGAGCAACGAAGATTCGCCAACGCGAGAATCAGGTCTTCGGCCGATACCTGTTCCGCTTCACACAAGAGGATACGTTGATCTACCAGGGCGACCAAGTCGCGATGTGGATGAGAGTGACGGAGTCATGAGCGCACAGTCGAAGACGCTTACCGTAGAGACTCGCGGGCGCGGCACCACGGAGATCACGACTGAGGTTCAAAATGCCGTCGCAGCGTCAGGCATCTCCGAGGGCCTGTGCACCGTGTTCATTCATCACACCAGCGCATCACTGGTCATCAACGAGAACGCGGACCGGGACGTGCAGCGCGACCTCGACGCGTTCCTGTCGAGGCTCGTGCCAGATGGGGACTCCCTCTACGTACACACGATCGAGGGCCCCGACGACATGCCGGCGCACGTCAAGACCGCGCTCACCCAGACCTCGTTGAGCATCCCGGTCACCGGCGGCCGCTGCGCTCTAGGTACCTGGCAGGGGGTCTTCCTCTGGGAGCACCGCCGCCGCGGCCAGCAGCGACGGGTCACCGTCACGGTCGTCGGTTAGACACCGCCCGGGACTCCGTCGTGCTGGCTTGGTTTGATCAGGGCCGCGCCTGGGGCTGCGCCGAACCATCCTCGGCGTACATCGCCTCTATGTCGTCGGCGAAGTGGTCGTTCACTTTGGCGCGCTTCACCTTCAAGGTCGGCGTGAGCTCGCCGTCCTCGACGGTGAAGTTGCGGTGCAGGATGGTGAACTTCTTGATCTGCTCTACCCGGGCGTAGTGCGCGTTCATCTCGTCGAGGTGCGCCTGGATGCTCGCCCTGAGCTTCGCGCTCTTGTGAAGGGCGTTCGCATCTTCGCCGTTGGCTGCAGCCCATGCCGCGCCCGCCTCGGGATCGATCGTGACGAGCGCGCTCAGGTACTTGCGGCGGTCGCCGATCACCACAGCTTCGTCGATCAACTCGTGGTTCTTCATCGACCCTTCGAGGTTTTTCGGCGTGATGTTCTTGCCACCTGCGGTGATGATGATGTCCTTCTTGCGGCCGGTGATGTTCAAGAAGCCGTCGTCGTCGAAGGCGCCCAAGTCGCCGGAGTACAACCAACCGTCCACGAGCGTGGCGTTGGTTGTTTCGGGGTCCTTGTAGTAGCCCATGAAGACGTTGGGACCCCTGACCAGGATCTCGTCGTCCTCGGCGATCTTGACCTCCACGCCCGGGAGCGCCGGACCGACGCTGCCGAAACGGTATCTGGTTGGGGTGTTGAAGCTCGTCGGGCCGGTGTCCTCCGACTGCCCATACACCTCGAGAACGACGATATCCAAGGTCGCGAAAAACTCGAGCACCTCGCGCGCGATCGGCGCAGCGCCAGAGACGCACACGCGGGCGTTGCCCATGCCGATCGCGGGCTTGAGCTTCGAGAAGATCAGCTTGTTTGCGAGCTGATATTGCAGGCCCTTGTGGCCATCGGGCGTCTTGTTGGCCTCCCAGCCCACCTTCATTGCCCACTTCACGAGCTTGGCCTTCACGCCGGTCGCATCTTTGAGCTTGGCCCCGACGCCGGCATGGAACTTCTCCCAGATGCGCGGCACGCCAAAGAAGATCGTCGGCTGCACCTCCTTGAGATTCTCCGGCACCGCTTCGATCGATTCCGCGAAGTACACGCGCGACCCGGTGGTGATGGGAACGTGAAGCGTGAACATCTGCTCGGCGATGTGCGAAAGCGGTAGATACGAAAGCGAGATGTCCGTAGGGCCGGGCGTGGTGATCTCGGCGGCCATGTTGGCGGTCCAGGCCAGATTGTGATGGCTCAGCATCACGCCCTTGGGCGGACCGGTGGTGCCCGATGTGTAGATCAAGGTCGCGAGCGCGTTGGGGTCCAAGCTCTCGAGCCGATCCAGATATGCCTTCGCTTCGATTCCATCGCCCTTGGCCATGAACTCTTCCCAGCTCATCACCATGTCGTCGGCGATGGCAGGGGTGCCCATCATGGTGACGACATGTTTGAGGTTCGGCATGTTGGCGCGCTCTGCCTGCACCTTCTTCCACTGATCCTCGTTCTCGACGAGAATGATAGGCGCTTCAGCGTGGGCGACGATGTAGCGGACCTCGACGGGCGAGCAGGTGGTGTAGATCCCTGCCGGAGCACCGCCGGCGCCCATCGCGGCGACATCCAAGATCGTCCACTCGGGGCGGTTGAACCCGAGGATGCAGACCGTCTGTCCGGGCTCGAAGCCGAGCGCGATCAACGCGAGGCCCGCCTGCGTCACCTGGTCGGAGTAAGTACCCCAGCTCGTTCGCTTCCAGCTTCCGCCTTCCCGGCCGTAGTACGCCGGGCCGTTGGGGGACTTCTTCCCCCTTTGTAGTAATCGATTGGGAATCGTGTCAGCAGCCACAGCGTCACCTCTTTGGGTTGCCAGCCGTACACCGGCCGGGGTCGCGAAATATAGGACAGGATCGCCCCGAATGCGAAGGGCAAGTTACGCACGCATGTGCTAAATCGCCCCCTCACGGAGGAGTGGCCGAGCGGTCGAAGGCGGCGGATTTGAAATCCGTTGTAGGGGCGACTCTACCGGGGGTTCGAATCCCTCCTCCTCCGCCAAGTTCGCGCTGTGTTTTCCGGGGCGCGCTGAATCGGTGTCACGCCGGTGTCACGCACCATGGCCTCCGAGCTCGATCACTTGCGCCATCTTCGGAAGCTGAACGCACTGCACCGCTTTGCACAACGTCTCCCACGGCCACCGTTCGTAGACCTCCATCACGTCACGTTTGCGCCCTCCGTGGGTCAACACTGTTCGAATCCCTCCTCCTCCGCCGATTTCAGGGACAGCGACAGGGGCAGTGCCAGAGGCAGCGCCGGGCGCAACGATTGCACTATTGATCGCGCCCTGGGATCGGGTAGCGTAGCTGCCTCTTTAGGAGGAGCCATGACGATGCAAGGAACGATGCTCTCGCAAATCGAGGGATGGGCCACGTCACACGGGGGCCAAGCCGCCCTTCACGATCGCAATCCGGATGGCAGCTGGGCGACCACGACCTGGGCCGAGTACTGGGCCGCCGTGCGACGCGTCGGCAAGGGGCTGATGACCCTCGGCCTGCAGCCCGAGGATTGCGTGGCCATCGTTGGCGCGAACCGGCGCGATTGGGTGATCTGCCAACACGGCATCAATGCCGCCCAGGGGATTCCGGCGCCGCTCTACACCACGCTTCTGCCGGAGCAGATGGCGTACATCATCGGCAATGCGCAGGCGAAGATCGCCATCTGTGACGACCAAACCCAGCTCGACAAGTACATCTCGATCGCTGGCGGCGACAGCACCATCGAGCACATCGTGACGATGGATGACCTCGGTTCGAGCGACCCGCGCGTCATCACCCTTGCTGCGCTGATGGACAAGGGCGATTCGCTGGACGACGCCGAGCTCGATGCGCGGCTCGACGCGGTGCAGATGGATGACATTGCGCTCCTGGTCTACACCTCGGGCACGACGGGGCTGCCCAAGGGGGCGATGCTCTCGCACCGAGGGATTGAGGTCAGCAGCAGCGCCGTTGCGGAGGTGTTCCCTTCGCTCCTCGAGACAAAGACTCGATACGTCAGTTATCTGCCCCTGTGTCACGCGGCCGAGCAGGGGATGACAAACTTTGGCGGGCTCATGGTGGAAGCGGAGACTTACTTCTGCAGCGACCTCACGCAGATCAAGGACTATCTCACCTACGTGCATCCGACGTTTTTCCTGGCGGTCCCACGGGTCTGGGAGAAGTTCGAGGCGGCGCTTCGGGGCAAGTTGGCCGAGGCGACCGGCATCAAGGCCAAGCTGGCGAGCTGGGCGCGACAGACCGAGCTCGAGGCGTTCAAGCAAGAGAGCGCGACCGGCCGTCCGGTGTCGAGCTTCTCGCGAACCCTCGCCAACAAGCTCGTGATCTCGAAAATCAAAGAAGCACTCGGCTTGGATCAGTTGCAGGTCGCGATCAGTGGCGCGGCGCCGATTTCGGTCTCCACTTTGGAGTTCTTCGCGTCGATCGGTCTGCCGATTCATGAGGGCTACGGGATGACCGAGACTTCGGCCTTTGCATCCGTGCAGCCGTACGGGAAATTGAAGTTCGGCACCATCGGCAAACCCCTTCCGGGCGTCGAAGTGATGATCGCCGACGACGGCGAGATTCTGCTCAAAGGCGACAACATGGTGAAGGGCTACCATCGCCTGCCCGAGAGAACAGCCGAACTCTACAATGAGGAGGGCTGGATGTACACCGGCGACCTCGGCGCCATCGACGCGGATGGCTACATCTTGATTACGGGGCGCAAGAAGGACTTGATCATCACTGCCGGCGGAAAGAACGTCGCGCCCGCCGAGATGGAGGGTTACTTGCAGTCGATTCCGGGGGTCGGACAAGCGGTGGTGGTCGGCGACCGGCAACCGTACCTGGCGGCGTTGATCGTGCTCGACCTAGAGGCGCTGCCCGAGCTCGAGGTGGCCTCTCAGATTTCCGGATTGAGCGACGTCGCAAGCGCCGCCCGGAACCCCGAGGTGAAGCGCTTCATCGAGGAGGAGATGCAGCACGTCTGCAATTCCAAGGTAGCGCGCTACCAAACGATCAAGAAGATCCAGATTCTTCCGACGGTTTTCAGCGTCGACGGTGGTGAGCTGACGCCGACCCTCAAAGTGAAGCGCAACATCGTCAGCGAGAAGTATGCGACCGAGATCGCTGCGTTGTACGCGGAAGGGCAGCCAGCCCAATCGGCCCGCGCGTGAAAACAGGGGTCAGTCCCCTTTTTGAAAGGGTTAACGCTTCTGAAAAAGGGACCGACCCCTTTGTCGCGCAAGACTTGCGCCTGGATGTTAGTCGGAATCGCATGACCGGCTCTGCTGGGTGAGCTAAGGTCGTCTGCGAGCAACGGAGGTACGGGCATGAGCGATAGAGTCGAGAAGATCCTCGCCAACTATGCTGGGGAGAACCCTGGCGTCATCGGAAACCTCAGGCGGCTGCTGAACACCGGGCGGCTCGCGGGAACCGGCAAGGTCGTGATCCTGCCGGTTGACCAAGGCTTCGAGCACGGGCCGGCTCGTTCGTTCGCGCCCAACCCTGCTGGCTACGACCCGGCCTACCATCCGGCGCTCGCGGTCGAGGCGGGCTGCAACGGCTATGCGGCGCCTCTGGGCTTCATCGAGTCGATCGCGCACGAGTATGCTGGCCGGCTCCCGCTCATTCTCAAGGTGAACAACAGTGATTCGCTCGGCGGGCCCGACACGCCGTGCTCTGCGCTCACCTCCGCCGTCGACGACGCGCTTCGGCTCGGTTGTGCGGCGATCGGCTACACGATCTACCCGGGCAGTGGCCTGCGCAATCAGATGTACCAGGACCTTCGGGACCTCATCAACGATGCGCGCGCCGTCGGTCTACCGACCATCGTGTGGTCGTACCCGCGCGGTGACATGCCCAAGGAGGCGGAGACCGCCATCGACGTCGCGGCCTACGCTGCGCAGATTGCCTGCCAACTCGGCGCGCACGTCGTGAAGGTAAAGCCTCCGACCGAGGTGGTCTTCCAGGACGCTGCCAAGAAGAGCTACGAGAACATCCCCATTGGGACCCTGGCAGAGCGCATCCAGCACGTCGTGCAGGCGGCTTTCAATGGCAAGCGCATCGTCATCTTTTCCGGCGGCGCGGCCAAGGGCACCGACGCCGTGCTCGAAGAGATCGGCGAGATCGCCAAGGGTGGCGGCTACGGCTCGATCGTCGGCCGCAACGCATTTCAGCGATCCCACGCCGAGGCCATCAAGCTCCTGCACGACATCATGGACATCTACGCCGCGCAGGCGTAGAAAGCCCTCGTTTGCGTGTGACTGAGCCGGCTGTTCCACCGATTGTGACCGCAGCCTGGGATGCCTACGGGGATCCCAGGGAGGTGGTCGAGGTGCGCGAAATCAGCGCCAATGTGTCGACCAACTCGGTGTACCTGCTCGTTCTCGACGACGGACACGCTGTGGTGGCCAAGCGCTCGAGTTACGGTTCGTACGTGCACTTCCGTCAGGACCACTATCGAATCCACGAGTGGATTCACCGGCTCCGTGGGACGCGTTACGCGTCGTTCCTTGCGCCAGTGCTTCTCAAGAACGACGAGGTCTTCACCTATCGCGACGAAGACGAGTGGGTCGTCTTCTATGGGCAGCAGCCCTTCTATGATTTCCTGCCGAGCGTCCTCACCGACGCGCAGGTTGAATCGTTCGGCCAAGAGATGGGTCTGTTCCACCGGGAGTGTCTGGAGATCTCAGATCGCGTGAAACCGACTTGGCAGACGCTCGGTGCCGACGTGGCGAGCCTACACGACGCGATCGGAAGCTCGGAGTGGCGCCGCGACCGCGGCTTCATGGACTCGTCGGTCGGCTTCGTTCGAGCGCACTGCGACGCGTTTCTCGGCAATGCCGACGACCTCGGCTACCACGAGTGGACGAAGATTCCGGTCCTGATCGACTGGAACATCGGGAACTTCTCGGTTGGCATGGACGGTGAGGGATTCAAGTTCTGCTCCCGCTGGGATTACGACTGGTTCCGCATCGAGCCGCGCATGCTCGACCTCTATTTCTGCGCGCGCGTGGTCCGCGCGGAGGGCGACCAGACTGCCTTCAGCTACACGGTCGACCCGTTCTTCGACGAGCGCTTCATCAAGTTCCTGCGCGCCTACCACGCGGTTCACCGACTCACCAAGGAAGAGCTTCTCTTCCTCAAAGAGGCCTACCGCTTCTTCATCCTAAACTACGTCCTCCGCATCGGAGAGCACTTCTTCCAGCCCAACATCTGCCACCGGCTACAGCAAGAAGCCGTAGAGGAGTACTTGCCGCATCTGGAGTTGGTGGACTTCGAACCATTGCTCGAGGTTCTGTAGGCCCTCGGGCCCCGAGACCCGTGACTCTAGACCCTACGTCGCTATCGAATGGCTGATGAATGTTGGGATGATGCCTGAGGCGCGGATCATGAGGTCGGCTTGTTCGGGCAAGGTGTTGCCTGAGAGCACTAGGGTGGTGTCGAAGCCGTAGGTGTTCGCGCCGATGATGTCAGTGCGGAGGGTGTCGCCTACGAACAAGACGTCGCGCTTCGTCACGCTCGGGAGTTGCTCGCGGGCGCGGGCCAGGGCGTAGGCGAACATCATCGAGTCCGGCTTACCGAAACGGACGAACGTCTTTTCGGTGATATCGGCGAGGAGGGAGCCGAGGCTTCCCACCGCGATCGCAATTTCGTTGCCACGCATGGGGTAGGTGATGTCGGCGTTGGCAATGATGACCGGGACGGTCATACGACGAATCAAGTTCAGGGTCGCGTTCACGTCGCGGAACCAATCGAAGCCCTCGTCGTCGAGAAGGACGATGGCGACCGGCTTGTCCTTGAGTGAGCAGTCCGCAATTGGAATTGGGATCTTCCCTGCGATTTCGATGTAGTGCGCGGACTCCGGCTTTCCGAGGTAGGCGACCTTGCCATACGGGATCTGCTTTTCGAGGTATTCGGCCGCGAGAAGCCCCGAGGAGATGTAACGCTCGGCGGGCAAGAGCTCGCCTCCCGCCTGCTGGGCGTAGCGCTCGGCCATCGATTCAGGCGAGCGCGAGGAGTCGTTGGTGACCACGAAGACCTCTTTGCCCGCGTCGATCAGGGAGGTGACCGTCTCCAAGGCGCCGTCGATCAGCCCCGTCGCGCTCTTCAGAACGCCATACGCATCGAGAAAAATGACGGAGTACTTCTCGGTCGTCTCTCGGAAGGAAACCACATCCATACAACGGACATATTCGTTCCGCGGGGCGCGGTCAATCCTTGCTGTCACCGCGCTTTCGAAGCACCGCGAGCACGAGCACCACGGTAAGGAACGCGACCACGCCCATGACCGCGAGAACTTCGATCAGGCGAACGAAGAAGTGGTCGATCAGGCTCCGGCCGACGTCGTTGAGCTTGGTCGTCACTGCACCTGCCTGCCCATCGAGCTCGTTCATGATCGAGACACGCTCCTCCTCGATGGCGGCCAGGATCGCAGTGCGCTCTTCCTCGACCGCGTCGAAGACCGCGATCCGCTCCGCCATGATACCGGCAAGCAGCGCGTTGGTTTGCGTGGCTAGGATCGGCTCGAGCTCGTCGAGGAAGTCGACCATCGTTTCCATCGCGTCGAGCATCGACTCGGTAGGTTCTCGGACCCGTTCCTCGAACAACGAGTTCGTCAGGTACTCCGCTTGCCAGCGCGCTTCCACCGGCATCTGCACGGTGAGAATGGTGATTCGGTCATTCAGATCCCGGAACGTTTCCTCGAGGCTGACCACCGCTTTGAGGCCACCTTGCTTCTGCTCGGGGACCAGTCCGGCGAGGTCGGCGCGGGCCGTGGGGCGAATGAAGAGCTGGCCTTCGATTGGGTGTTCGTCGACCCAGGCGTGCACATTCGCGGTCATCGTCTTGAGATGGTCCTCGTTTATGATGGTCGACGCGATGTGCTCCGCCTCCTCTTCGAGGCGCCTCGTCGTTTCAGGCACGCATTCGTAGTGCGTGCCGAGGGAAGCTACGCCGCCACCTTCAGTGAAATAATGCCGCTGCTGCCCGGCCAAGACCCAAAGCTCCACCAGGCCGACGAATGGGTCCTGGTCGAACGCCGCAGCCCGAGCCTGAGGCATCGCCCACATGCGCCACTGGTACGCGCGATTGCGCACCTGCACGTCATCGCTCTGCGCGACGATATCTATCACGCACGCCGCAACGAGCTGGCCAAAACGGTCTGCGAACCCGTAGTCTATCGCGCGCAACTGAGTGACGGTGATGTCGTCCTTCGCCATGTTCGCCATGACCGCCGGCTTCGGAGGCACGCTGCTGCAGCCGAAGAGCGAGACCGACAGAACGACGACAGCAAGCAGGTGCGGCCGGCGTCGCATCACCAGCACAGCGCCGATCAGCAGCAGCGCAAACAACCCGAAGCCGGGCCCATCCGTGTTTGCCGGAGACGCAGCGCACTTGCCCTTGCTGCCGCGCGAGTCATCGAACTGATGCGAAGGCTTGCCGAGGAAGCGCAGGTCCTCTTTCGCGCTCTCGATAGGCGTAGTCCGGCTACAGAGGCTGACCCGCATGGGGTCGGCTGCGTCACGGACCGCGTAGACCAGGTACGTCCTGCCCTTCACGAAGGTGTACCCGCAGGCAGCCCTGCTCCCGGCCGTGTGGACCTTGATTGTCTCCTCCGGAGCGCCCTTCCAGACTCGCTTCACCCGGAGGGTGACTTCGAGTCCACGGAACTTCGTCGCCTCGTTCGGCTCGATCTCGATGACCTCCCCCGTGAAGACCGCGTGCGACGACGAGAGGCCCTCGGACGGGGTTAGCTTCATGCAGGAGCAGGCCCGTGCCTCGCTCGTTTGGGCCAAGCTCGCCAGGCCGAGAAACAGCAGGAGTAGCCAACGCATGAGCCACGTTGTAGCACGGCAGCAGAGCCGGCCCGAGGGCGCTTTGACACTCCTTTGGGGGGCGGCTACATAGGCCGCCCGCGCGCCGCACAGCGCGCGGCTCGCGTTGAAATCCTTGCTTGTTGGAGAGGTGGCCGAGTGGTCGAAGGCAGCCGCTTGCTAAGCGGCCGTGCGGTGTAGAGCCGTACCGGGGGTTCGAATCCCTTCCTCTCCGCCAATCGGAGCGCTTGACGCTCCAAAAGGGGCCGCTACGTTGCCTGCCCCGTGGTGACGCAGTCACTTTACGGGGCGCGCCCCGGGGACTCATAGCTCAATTGGATAGAGCACCGGCCTACGGAGCCGGGGGTTGGAGGTTCGAGTCCTCCTGAGTCCGCTACTCGACGGGGTACACGTTGACGTAGGCTTCGTCGTTTTGGGAGGCGAGGACGGCTCCGATGACGATCGACGAGACGAAGAGGCCTACGCCGGTATAGAAGACCCCCGAGTTACGGATTTGATTGCCGTTCACGAACGGGTCGTTATGGTAGCTAACCGAGGCGAACATCATCGCCAAGCCAGCGATCGAGCCGGCAACGAACGTCGCCCAGCCGGCCTTGCGCATGCGGCTTTTGTCGATGTACCGGCCTTCGACGATCGCGTCGGCGCTCAGATCGATTGGTTGGGCGACATCGACGGGCCTGCCACCTTCGAGGGACAGCGCCATTCGGTGTCGACCGGAGAGCAGCGTCGCATCGCAGGGGGTTTCGCAGATGGGTTGGTAGGCCTTGGTGATGACCTCTCCGTAGTAAGGTGCGACTCCGTAGCCGACGCCGTAGCCGCCCCATCCGTAGCCGCCCCATCCTCCGTAGCCCACGCCGAAGCTGACGCCGCTGATCGAGGAGTAGCTACCGCCCATTCGCAGTTGGAACGACACGCCGTCCGTGGGCGAGCGGAAGTGGACGCGCACGGGCGTGCCGGAGATCAAAACGCGGCCCGGCCGCTCGAGGACGACGCCGGTCGACGGCGTCTGCAGCTGGAGCCGCCCGGGCGGGGACTGCGGCGGCGAGTCGATCACTTCGATGGACGAGGGCTCGTCTCTGGGTGGAGCCGTCGAGGGTGGTTGGCCGTACACAGTGGCCGGCTGAATGACCATGGCGAGCAAGATGAGGGCGATTGAAAAACGCATGAATCGCTCCAGCAATACTAGTAAGTCCCCTTGCCCGTCTCATTACCAATATAGCGTAAAAAAAGGCCCCGCCACACGTCGGTTACCGCTACCGTTGCTCCCTTCCGGGCCTGGCGGGTTTCACGGGCCGACGTTGGCAGGACCATAACTGGCGGAGAGGAAGGGATTCGAACCCCCGGTACCTTTCGGCACACACGATTTCCAATCGTGCACCTTCGACCACTCGGTCACCTCTCCAGGCGGAGTCCGCCTTCCTTTTCGCTTCAGCTTCTGCCTTTTGGGGCAGGGGCTTCGGCGGTCCAAAACTTGTAGGTCAAAGAACGTGGCGGAGAGCAAGGGATTCGAACCCTTGGTACCTCTCGGTACACTTGATTTCGAATCAAGCACCTTCGACCACTCGGACAGCTCTCCGCGCCGGAAGCTAGCAAAACGCGTTTGCCTGTCAACGCATGTTTCGTGGGTTGTTCTTGGCTCGGATTGCCGCAAAAAACTCGCTCAAGAGTGCGCTGCATTCGTTGCCCAGGACGCCCGGCACACATTCGAACCGGTGGTTGAGCCGGTCGTCATTGCCGATGGTGTAGAGGGTTTGGGTCGCTCCGGCCTTCGGGTCGTCGCAGCCCCACACGACCCGGGGCACACGTGCGTTCACCAGCGCGCCGGCGCACATGGGGCAGGGCTCGAGCGTGACGTAGAGGGTGGTGTCGATCAGGCGCCAGCTGCCGAGCTGCTTTGCAGCTTCTCGAATCGCGATCATCTCCGCATGCGTGGTCGGGTCTTGCGAGGATTCACGCTCGTTGTGGCCGCGTCCGATGACCTGTCCTTCGTGGATGATCACCGCGCCCACCGGGACTTCGCCCTTGGCCTCGGCGACGCGCGCTTCGGCGATGGCCGCCTGCATCCACTGTTCGTCCGTGTCGTCCGTCATGGCTTGCGCTGCGTTTCCCGATACCAGGCGGCGAGCTCGGTCATGCCTTGCTCGCGCGTCACGACGGGCTCGTACCCGAGGTCTTGCTTCGCTCTATTCATCTCGAACGCGCTCGTCTGCCCGCGCCGGATCACTTGGCTGGGGTGAAGCGACGATAGCCCGGTCCGGGACGAGATCCAGGCCCATCGGTAAGGGCCGACCCTTCTCGGTGGGTTCCATCCGAGGGCATTGCTGAGCTCCGTGAAGAAGTCGCGCGAGACCGAGAGCTCCGTGTCGACGACGTAATAGACATGGCCCGTCGTGACCTTCGCCCGTAGCGAGCAGAGCACTGCGTGCGTCAGATTGCCGATGAAGGTCGTCGACATCAGCTTTTTTCCGCCACCAATGATGCCGATGCCACCCTGATCGGCTTCGGCCTTCCAACCCGGTAGGTGCGTGGTGTCTCCTGGGCCCCAAACGAGCGCCGGCCGCAGCGCGGTGGTCCAGAAACCTTGCCTGCCCGACACGCGTACGAGCTCCTCGGCCTGGAGCTTGGTGCGAGCGAGCTCGCCAAGCAGTCGCGGCGGGGCCTGGTCTTCGTTCCAGAACGACCGCGGGCCGTCGTAGAGCGTCACGTCAGCGCAAGAGATGTGAATCATGCGCCGGCACCCGGCTTGCTTGGCGGCATTGATCACGTTTTCGGTGCCGGCGATGTGTACCCAGCCGAGTGAGTCCGGGTCGGCCGTGGGATTGGCGATTCCGGCGGCGTGAATCATCGCGTCGCAATTGGCAGCAGCGACCGCGAGTCGGTTCGGGTCCCTGAGGTCGCCCACGATCCGTTCGACGTGCTGAAGCGCGCGCAAGTCCGAACCTTCGCGAACGTATGCGATGACTTCGTGCCCGGCCGCCTCGATGCTGCGCAGGATGGCGCCGCCGATGAACCCGGTTGCCCCTGTGACCAGACAGCGCACGCCCGTCTTGTAACAGGAAGCGCCCGGTTCACAAAGCGCTAGAGTCCGTACACATGATCGACGCTGTACGTGGCGACCATCTCGATCTGGTCGACCACGTGGCGTTCGATCCCGAACACGATCTTCTCCGGGAACGACTCACCAAAGTGGCGCTGGCACGCGACGAGCACCTCGCCAGTGGCGCGATCAAAGGGCACGTCTTCGAAGCGCACGAGCGGCGCACCCTCGGGGGTGCTCAGCACGAGGTCTACGCGGTCGGCACGCGCAAGCTCGAGTCCCCCCAGCCGGTGGATGAGTAAGCTTCCACCGTCTGGGAACTCCGCCCGACGGTGCTCACCCGGTTGCATTGCGTTCTCGTTCATCCTCTCGCCCCGGTCCTGGAGTGCGCGGAGTGCTTCGGTCGAGATTACCGGAGGGATGGCTAACCCGGCGCCACCGGCCACAGCACCCCAGCGTTCGGCTTCGGCAGCGCATTGGGTGCACTCGAACAACAGCAACTCGAGACGTTCGCCGGCGTTCTCGTCGAGCTCGCCCGCGAAGAAGTCAATCCAGCTCTCGGCCGCAATGCCGTGTGAGCACGCCTCGGTCATGCCGAACCTCCCACTTGGTCCATACACTCCCGCAGCTTGCGCAGCGCCCGGTGACGGATGACCCGAACATTTCCAGGCGCGACTCCGAGCTGTTCGGCGATCTCAGCGCTCAGTTGCCATTCGGAGAACGACAGCTGTACGACGCGCTGTTCGCGCTGCGAGAGCCCGCCGAGGCAGAAGGTGAGACGCTCCAGCGATTGTTTCCCCCAGGGCGGCTCGGGAGGCTGTTCGAGTGCCGGCGCCGGCTCGAGGGCCAATCGCCGCGCGGCCTTCGCCGTCCGCTCCCCCGATCGTCGCAGCGCGTGGGCGACGTTGCGACATACGCCGAGCACGTACCGGTCGAGGACCTCGAGGTCGTCCACACGACCCCGCCGCAGTGATGAGAGCATCACCTCCATGGCCTGTTGTGCAAGATCCTCGGCTTCCGTTACACCGCGAAGGTGGCGAAGCCCGTAGAGTCGCGCCCGCTGCCAGAATCGTTGGCAAAGCTCGGCCTCGGCGGCCCTCGCCTTGGGATCGTCCTCCTGGATCCGTCGGGCCAACTCCGCATTGCTGGGGTCGTCCGCTGTCGCCGCCACCATCGGCGGAGTCTACCTGATCTTTTTCTGTAACGGACCCCGGTCTGCGGACACGTCGGGCTGAATCACCAAGGAGGCCGCCCATGCCAGTGACCAACGAGGAAGCCGGAACCCGTGTCGACGAGATCGCCCCAAGATCTTCCGCAGCAGCACCCCGGTGCCGCCCGAAGCCATGCCAGGGGGCTTCACGTTCAATCACTTCCTCCTCGTCGATGACGAACCGC
>PVMK01125899.1_pt1 | contig 106398 bp, 95 predicted proteins | sample 1853481 | NCBI WGS metagenome assembly PVMK01 (sample SAMN08533507, study PRJNA380276) | Marine sediment metagenome, whole genome shotgun sequencing project.
AGAACGGCGAATCGGATAAAATCGTGACAGATCTGTTCCGGCTCGAATTGGCAAAATGCGGATTACAGAATCGTCGTTTCGTGTTCGAATGTCCCTATTATGGAACAAATAGGCCTCAGCCAGATTTTCCAAGCGTGTACGGACATCTTGATTTTCTATCGCTATAGGCTCCTCGCTCAAGTTGCCACTGGTTAGAACCAGAGCCTCGGGAAAATCCAGTGCAGACTCTAGCAGGAGATAGTGCAGCGGCGTGTATGGCAGCATGACGCCCAATGTATTTTGTCCTGGAGCGACTGCCTCGACTATGCTTGATTCAGATAGGCGTTGCAATATGACAATTGGGCGCTCTCGTGATTCGAGTGCTTTGCGCTCAGAATCATTGATCAAACAATGCCGCCTGATTACCTCAAGGTTAGGCATCATTAACCCAAAGGGTTTATCGACCCGTAATTTGCGCTTGCGAAGTTCCGCGACGGCAATTGGATTGGTCGCGTCACAACACAAATGAAACCCTCCCAGGCCTTTAATGGCCACTATCTGACCTTGGCGCAGAAAATCGCGCGTCGTTTGGATCGCCTTCTCCTGGCTATATCGATTTGCATCAGATGATAGCCTAGGATTAAGCTCAAGCCAGACATGAGGTCCGCAGTCTTGGCAAGCAACAGGTTGAGCGTGAAATCGCCGATCCAAGGGATTCGAGTATTCAGCGAGGCAGGCAGGACACAACTCGAAATCAGCCATGGTTGTTAGCGGCCGATCATAGGGGATGTCCTCAATTATAGTAAAGCGCGGACCACAGTTTGTACAATTGATGAACGGGTATCGATAGCGACGATCCTGTGGATCGAATAATTCATTTAAGCAATCGGCACAAATAGATACATCGGGCGATATTGGCTGATAAGCTCCTTCAATAGGCTTTGATGGTATGATCGCGAACTCTTTGAAGCCGTTAGCCTCGCGTTCAGCCACAACCAGACTGTCGATTCGAGCCAGCGGTGGCGCTTCCTCTTGTAGGCTTGTCGTAAAAGCCGCCAGCGCTTCTGGGGAACCGTTAGCCTCGATGTCGACTCCGGCCGAAGTGTTACCTACCCATCCGGTTAAATCCAGACGTTGGGCCAGGCCATAAACAAACGGCCGGAAGCCAACACCTTGAACGACACCGGTAATATGAATATGTACGCCGTCGATGGTCAATTTTCCTACTCTACTACTGACCCCAAAACAACTTTCTAAACCGTTTCACACCATATCAAGGTAGGTAATGTTTACAAACACAGTTTCAGGTCAGTAAATTACTCATGCCTCAGATGGGAATTGAATCCCCAATTGAAGCTGCTCTGAGATCCAATCATTCCATTCATCAAGACCATTTCCTGTTCGGCAGGAAATGGAGAAGGTCAGCAGGTCAGGATTCAAGATTTCGACTCCTTGCTTGAAATAGGCAAGGTCGAAATCAATATATGGGAGCAAATCAATCTTGTTGATAACCAGGATATCCGCTCCCTGATACATGCCCGGATACTTGTAAGGTTTATCATCCCCCTCGGTAACGGAGGCGATTAGTACGTTATAGTGAGTGCCTAGCTGAAAGTTTGCCGGGCAAATCAAATTGCCTACGTTTTCCACTATTAAGAGATCGATGATTGAAAGATCAAGCTGATTTAATGCTTCCTGCACCATAACGGCATCTAGGTGACAGTCGCCACCCGTATTAATTTGCACGGCAATGGCCCCAGCAGCGGCTGCTCGGTCGGCGTCTATGCTCGTCGCGACGTCGCCATCCACAACCGCGATCTTATGCTGCTGGTCAATGCGCGCCAGTGTTTGTTCTATAAGACTGGTCTTGCCGGCACCTGGGGAAGCCATAAAATTCAGACTCATCACTCCGGCTTGGTCAAGGGCGGCTCGATTGATTTTCGCAAGCCGCTCATTGGCGCCCATTATTTTTTCAACAACAGTTATTCGTTCTTTCATGGTGTTTCTAAGGAATTGATCGCGAGTTCTTCTGGTGAGACTAAATCACCAATATCAATTGCTTCCAAATAAAACTCTTGTCCAGCGACTATTTGAATTTGGCTGCTCTGGCAGGCTGGACAGGTAAAAATCTCCGTCATCTCGAAGTGTGTTTCACAAGATTGACAGAGAAATCCGGTTGATATACGCCTAAAATGAAGCTTTGCTCCATGCGCGATCGTCCCCTCGCTAATAAAGTCCCAATAGAACTGGACCGAGTCATCTATTACCGAGGATAGATCGCCAATAACAAGATATAGATCAGTCACTCGTTCGGCACTAGATTTTTCAGCATGCCGTAATGTGATCTCAAGTATGCTTTCGGTAACCATAAGTTCATGCATGACTTCACTGTCGCTCAAATAGTTTGCAATTATGTTGAAAATCTTATCATGAGTGGCCTACTTTGCTTAGTGCTTTTTGTCATTCACCAGGGGTGACTGACATCACCAGATGTCAGCCTGATAGCAACGGAAGTGCTGCATAAACCTTCACAGCAGCTGATAAGACTGCGTATGCTTAATCCGCGACCATTTAGATCCAGAATTGAAAAATTACGTAGGGATGATGGGGATTCCAGGTTCAATACAAACCTAGAATCAAGGGTGTAGGATCGAATCAGGATGTCCGAAGATGTACCAGCTAAATTTTTCTTAAAGCCTCAGCAAAAATGCCGCACATCACCGGAAAGCAGATATCCGAGGCGTTCCAATCCCATCGTCGTGTTAGCTGAAATCTTTAGCTGGGCGAGGTAGCAGCCGCTAGCTGAACGCGGGTTGAATGAAGTCTGTCAACGGCCGTTCTAGCTAACATGCCTTGTAGACCACAATTCAAGTTCAGATCCTGACTGCACAAGGCTCTTAGAGCAAGACCATCAATTTGCAACAGCTGGCATTCTCCAATGGCAATGGCGGTGGAAGTATAGCGGTAGGGCTCTATGCCCACCGATATACCAAGGAAATCGCCCGGGTTGATAATGCCAATAACAAATTCTTTCCGGAGTTCAGAATCAAATTCATCAACGACAACATAACGCAATTCAATGCCACCAGTCATGAGAAGATAACAGGCATCGGCATTCTCATCTGTATTGAAGAGAATTTGTTCCTTTTTCAATCCGACCGCTTCGGTGATCATGGCGATTTCACGGAGCTGATCCGGGCTGAGGAATGAAAATAAAGGATAGCGTCTCAAAACTTCGGGAGAGATCATTAAACTATTCCTCCTTCTTGCTAAACTGCACAATTATTACGAATATCAATTTGCCAATTTTGTGAAGGAGCTTACCCGCACTCAAGGATTTCAGCGGAGCACCATTAACGAAAGCGACCGATCAGAGATTTATCTAAACAAGGCTAATTTCTTCGAGAATGTTCATTACCGCCTGAGTAGCCAGCGGGATTGCGGCTTCGACAGCAGGTGTCAATTCTTCTGAAAAGTCGTATACACGCTCGGTTTCGATACCGACAATGAAGATATCTTCTGGGAGCTGAGCGCCCATAGCCTTTCCTAGTTCTATTGCGGTTTGCAAAGAGGTATCATGGACTGCTGTCGTGTGCCCGGCCGAAAAGTCGCTAAGCTCTTCAAGCCGAAAGTTGAACACCTCTCCAGTAGGAGCCTGTTGGGTCTGGATGGCGTCAATAATAATCACCTGCTGGTAACCGATTAGTCGTTCCATCAGGCTGAGGCCTCCTAAAGCCAGACAATCCACCTCAACGAAAGGAAATATCGTCTTAAGGGACTCTGCCACGCGCCAACCAATACCATCATCACCTAAGATTGGATTACCCAGTCCGACGACAAGCGTATTGTGAAGCTTGTTCTTGCGAGTAGAGACGCTCACCTGAGCGTCTCTACCTCGCTTAACAGAATTGTCGTAATACATTCAATGGATTTCCATCAGAGTCAAGGATGGTTACTTCTAGTGGCATCTGGCCCGGCAGCGAGTGTGTCGCACAGCCAAAACAAGGATCATAAGCTCTGAAAGCCATTTCCACCATGTTCAAAAGACCCTCAGTGACCACCGTGCCGTTTCCGATAAGACTTTTAGCCGCCTTGGCGATTGACATACTGATTGGTGCGTAGTTGTTGGTTGTCCCGACGACGAGATTTACTTGGGTAAGAAGGCCTCTTTCGTCTGTCCAATAATGATGGGTGAGTGTTCCTCGTGGGGCTTCTACAATGCCTACGCCTTCTGTCGGGATCTTGGTTGGGACAGTGTGAAAATCTGGCGAGGTAATTTCAGGATCTGTCACCAATTCCATCCATCGCTCGGCCGCATATAATAGTTCAATCAGTCTGGCCCAGTGAGTGGCCAGCCTCTGGTGAACAGGTTTTCCGCCCAATGTTTCATAAAACTTTTCATATTCCGCTTGAGCCAACGGCGTAGCTAGACCATCGGCCGCATTTAACCGGGACAATGGCGTTGCAGCATAGACGCCTGATTCTTTGCCGTCGACAAAACCTTTCCAACCAACATTCTTTAAATAGGGGAATTTCAGATAGGTCCAAGGTTCGACATGTTCGGCTATCCAATCCGTATATTCATGGGGCGCATATTTGCCCAAACGTTTGCCGTCCGGATCGACGACGCTAACCAGGCCATCATAGAAGTTAACGAGATTATTGTCGTCAACCATACCTATGTAGTGGGTTCGATGAGTGTATATGTCGCCCAGTATCAGGTCGAGATATTCCTTGTTCGACAAAACAATATCATTAAATAGCTGCAGACTGAATTGGGCAAACTCAATAGCCCAGATACCCATCTTCTCGATTTTTACTCTTTCTTCTTCAGTTAGCCCTTTGGTTACACCACCGGGAATCGAGGTACAGGGATGAACTTTGCGGCCGCCCAAGATCTCGATGACCTCGTGACCATATTTGCGAGCCTGGATCACCTTACCGCCGATTTCCAAGCCGACCTTGTGGATTACTCCCAAGATATTGCGTTCGGCAACCGGAGCATCAGGTCCCATGATGAAGTCAGGACCACCCAGCGCGTAAAAATGGGTTGTATGATCCGTGAAAAAGAAGGCCATATATAACAGCTCTCGCAGTTTTTTGGCCGCTGATGGTGGATCTACTCCGTAAACTGCATCAGCCGCTTTTGCTGCCGCCATATGATGGGCTTCTGGACAGACACCACAAATCCGATTTGTTAGCAGGGGCATCTCCTCAACTGGCCGGCCGACACAAAAGCGCTCAAAGCCACGCAACTCAGGAATCTGGAAATAAGTATTGGCTACATCACCATTATCATCCAGGAATATTTCGATCTTACCGTGACCTTCCAGCCTAGTTATGGGGTCAATTGTGATACGTTCCATATCCTTCTCTCCTCATCCTATCCCGGCAGAGACCGGTTTGGCGGCATGCAAAAGCGATTTTGGCAGACTGAAGCGGTAAAAGGACCCCGCTGGATCAGGAATGCCATCTAGAATCTTGTCAATTTCGTCTGGATCTTGGCTGTCGATAACCGAAGCCAGGGCAGTCATCATGCGAGCGCCATAGTCGACGACATCAGCAGCAGGACCATAGCAGCCAATACAGGCGGCATTGACTCTGGGGCATAGCCCACCGCAGCCGCTGCGCGTGGCTGGACCATTGCAAAGAATACCTTGTTCCAATAGGCACAACTCGGGGTCAATCGACTCGGCCTCATGAATACGAACGAAACCATTTATTTTTTTGATATTTCGTTTTCGGCTGCATTCATCACACACTGTTGAATCGCCAGCTCCAATTACCGATCCTTTTGGCGGCAGCTGCGCTTCACCATTTAGGGCTTTGATTACCAGTTCAACCACGGCCGCGATCTGATGTGATTCCGGTGGACAACCAGGCATGTAATAATCTACATCCACGACCTGGTCTAATGTTCGCACTGTCTGGCTAAAAACCGGAATATTGATAAGCAAACCTTCCGGCGTTTCCCATTCATATTGCGGCCTGATGCCATCTGGATTGTCCGTGGTTACAGAGTTGAAAGCAGCCTCGAAAATCTGCTCTGGTTGGCTGAAATTTGCCAGACCAGGAATACAGCCCTCAGTTGCACAAGAACCGAAAGCAACCAGGATAGCCGTCTTTTGTCGTAATAGTTTTGCCAGGTGTTCGTTCTCATCGTTGCGAATGCTTCCGTTAAAAAGGGTTAAGGTGATCGACTTATCCGCCATAGCCTCGACGTCTTTATATTTAGCATCCATGGCCACAGGCCAGAATGCGATGTCGAAAGCGGCATCCACATCGAGTATCTTCTCGCCGATATTGAGGACGGCAATTTCGCAACCGCCACAAGAGGCAGCCCAATACATGGCAAACTTGGGTTTACCGTTTTCACTCATGTTGGCAACTCCTCAGTAATTTGTGTTTCTGGAATGCCCCTTCCATTGCTGTGGATCGGCACCTTTGGCCAATTTAAGGGACCCAAGGCCCGAATTTCTTCAACCATTTTTGTAATTTCACCGGCCAATCTCACACCCTCGGCCGCGCTCGCCCAAACCAATTTGACTCGGCCCGGCTCCACACCAAACTGCGCCAATGTGCGCTGAAGCAATTGATAACGGCGCATTGCCTTGTAGTTTTGCTCCAGATAATGACATTCACCCGGATGGCAGCCGGTTATTAAAACACCATCTGCTCCTTCCGAAAGTGCTTTTAACACGAAGGTCGGATCTAGTCTTCCTGAACACATCAGCCGGATTAGACGGATGTTTGGGGGATATTTTTGCCGCGATGTCCCGGCCAGATCGGCGGCCCGGTAACTGCACCAGTTGCAGGTAAAACCCAAGATGATTGGTTCGAATTGTTCTGTCATGGAAATCCTCCTAAGCCGGTACTGCTTCAGTGACTGATATCTGACCGTTAGGTTTGCTATACATCAACATGCCTTCAATTTGGGCCAGAATTTGTTCGTCTGTAAATCCACTTCCGCTGATCGCACCAGCCGGACATGCAGCAACGCATGTGCCACAACCTTGACATAAAGCCTGATTGATCTCTGTAACCATCTCGTCCTCAAGGAAAGTGATGGCATTGAACGGACACAGGTCATTACAGATGCGACAACCGGAGCATTTTTCGGCCTCGACACTTGCCCGCACAGGCTCCAGTTCAATTTCTTTCTGTCCAATAAGACTTAGGACTCGAGCTGCAGTGGCTGCGCCTTGAGCAACACTGCTAGGAATATCTTTAGGACCCTGCGCAGCACCAGCGATAAAGATCCCTTCGGTCATTGTGGCCACCGGATCTAATTTCGGATGTTTCTCGATGAACCAGCCATTTGCACTGCAGGATATGCCAAATGTTTGGCCAACTTCTTTGGCATCAGCTCTCGGCTCCAAAGCGACAGCTAAGATTACCATGTCCAGGGGAATACGGCGTTGCTTACTGGCTAGCGTATCTTCGACTTGAACGATCAACTTGCCCTCTTCGCCTGGTAAGCGCGCAGCGTCGGTGACTTCCGCTACCTTTCCCCGTACAAAGAGCGTTCCTTCTTCTAAGACTCGTTGGTAAAACTCGTCGTAATCCTTATAGGCGGTCCGCATATCGATGTAGAAATTGTAAACATCCGCATCGGTCCTCTCTTTGACCAAATGGGCAAACTTCAAACTAGCCATGCAACAGATGACCGAGCAGTAATTATTGTATTTTCGATCGCGACTACCCACACAATGGATAATGCCCACTGCTTTGGGTTCAGTTACCCCATCTCTCAAGACTATTTCACCATTTGTGGGGCCTGCTGCATTGCACATGCGCTCGAACTCTACGCTTGTAAAAACGTTCGCTAATCGACCATAACCATATTGTGGAATGCGTCGAGCATCGAAAGTATCGAATCCAGTTGCGAGAATAATATTGCCTACATTAATCGTGAGATATTCTTCTTCTTGCTCAAAATCAATGGCGTTGGTTGGACAAAACTTCTCGCAAGCCCGGCATTTGCCATTAAAGAAGTAGGTGCAGTTTTCAGTATCGATAACCGGATATCTGGGTACCGCCTGGGCGAATGGCGTATATATCGCCTTGCGATAACTAAGCCCCGCCTCAAATTCCGTATCGATAACTTTCTTTGGGCATTTCTCCCAACATATGCCGCAACCGGTGCAATCTTCCGTAATAACGTAACGTGGCTTCTTGCGTATGGTCACAGTGAAATCGCCCACATAACCATCTACGCGCTCGACTTCGCTCCAGGTAAGTAATTCAATATTGGGCTGTGTGTCTACATCTACCATCCGGGGGGTTAAAATACAGGCTGAGCAGTCGAGAGTAGGGAAGGTTTTATCGAACTGGGCCATATGTCCACCGATTGAAGGATCTCTTTCCACCAGGTAGACTTTTTGGCCCGAATTAGCAATTTCTAAGGCGGCTTGGATGCCGGCGATGCCTCCACCAACTACCAGCGTAGCAGGGTTAATGGGCACGTGCATTGGTTCAAGCGGTTCATTAAGGATGACTCGTTTCACACTACTGGCGACCATTGCTTTGGCCTTGGATGTGGCGGCTTGTCTGTCGGTATGTACCCAAGATACTTGTTCGCGAATTGAGACCATTTCGCATAGGAACGGATTTAATCCGGCCCGATTACAGGCGCCGCGAAATGTCGCCTCATGCAGATGCGGTGAGCAAGCGGCGACAACAACCCGTGTCAATCCTTCTTTCTCAATGTCGTTCTCGATCAGTTCTTGGCCCAAACTTGAACACATGAACTTATAATCCCGAGAAACAACTACGCCAGTATCGCCAAGCTCTTCTTTGGCCCAGACTGCTACATCTTCAACGTCGACTATGCCAGCAATATTCGTGCCGCAGTGACATACATAAACGCCAACACGTTCCTGAGCACCATTCGTTTCAGCTGTCATTTGGTTATCTCCTCGGCTTGAGGCATCTGGGGCATCGGTAAACTAGGATCATCCTTTCTGCGACGTTTACGCCGTTTGGGTTTCTTTTCTTCTTCCGGCACTTGAACGCCGATTTTTGCCAGGGCTTTTGTTGACTTTACGAACTCCTTTCCTAAACCGAGCTCCTTAGCATCATGGCCGAAGGCTAGTCCCATTAGTTGGGTGAAATAGAGAATGGGGATGTCGTAATGGGTGCCAAAGTGTTTGTTCACATCACCCTGATAGGCGTCCAGGTTGAGCTGACACATGGGGCAAAGCGTGACCAGGATATCTGCTTTGTATTCATCCGCCGCATAGAGGAGCCGGCGGATCATTTCAAAAGCTGTCGATTCGCTTATTTGGGTCATGTGCCCGCCACAACAGTGAGTCTTTACTGGAAAGTCAACCACCGAGGCTCCTAATACGGTCATAAGTTTGTCTAAGGCCATCGGGTATTCTGGATTGTCATAACGGTGATCATAATCTGGCCGGACAAGCATGCAGCCGTAATAGGGAGCGATCCGCAAACCTGTTAATGGATTGACAACTTTTTCTTCAATGTGATCCAATCCCACGTCGTTATAGATGATGTCAAGCAAGTGACGAATTTTCACGGAGCCAGGTTCATATTCAAGCCCGCCGGCCGCCAGTGCCTGACCAACAAGATTATTTAGATCTGCGTCTTCGCGGAGCTTGTAATCCGCCTTGGATAGGTTTAAGTAACATGCGCTGCAACCGGCTACCAAAGTATTGACTCCATTTGCTTGTTGGCTAGCCAAGGCCAAATTACGCCCAATCAATGAATAAGCTGGAATCCGGGCGACTGAGGCATACTCAGTGGCTCCACAGCAATTCCAGTCCTTTACATCCTCGAGTTCAATATCGATGTCCGCCCGGATTGCCATGGTAGAATCAAGATATGGACGGGCACTGCGTTCCATTGAGCAACCAGGATAAAAGAGATATTTGCTCATGCCTGCACCTCCGCCTTGTCTAACTCTTTTGCTTTCTTTAAGATGGATTTTAGTTGGTCGATCCCCTCAATTTTCTTAGGCGTTATGTCAAGACGCCCCATGCTGAACATTTCAAGACCAAATGTAGCACCTCCGACCAACTTAAGTGGCTGGTGACGCAACCAGTGTCGAGTAGCTAGGCCAAGCTCAAAGCTTCGACCATGACTCTCTAACTGGCCTACAAATGTCTGTGACAGATCGGCCGCTTTCTTTTCTTCATAAAGATTGGCATCGATGGCCATTCTCTTGAGGGTGTACATGATATCGGTAATATGGATGTCTTGAGGGCAACGGACGGTACAGAAATAGCAAGAGACGCAATACCAAGGCGCATTACTTGATAAAACTTCATCTCGCATGTCTGCACGTACGAAGGCGAATAGTTGTCGAGGCGTGTGGTCCATGTCCATTGCCGATGGACAAGAACCACCACATGTGCCACATTGTATACACATGTCTAAGCGGGAGTTCCCAGGAGTTAACGCCATAACCTGCTGTAAAAAATTCTTTTTAGGGATGGCGTCCGCAACTGGGGGGGCCTCAATCGTGATATCGGTAGCTGTGGTCAATGCTTACCTCCTGGAGGATTCCTTCCTACCAAATAAAAAAAGCAGCCTCCAACCAAGTCCAAACTGGGCTTATATAGAGGCTGCCTGATTGCCAAATTAACCTGTCCTTTCGGCTTTGATGTGATAATAATGAAACAGGAAGGCGTGGTGGCACCTAGCCTGAATTCTATTTATCCTTGTGGAATTATCTAAGTGACAGAAGTCATATTTTTCATATGACTGTTGGTATATGTTGGCCAGTTACGCAGGATCATATTAGAAAATTAGCTTTGACAAGGGTGGATGATTTGCCGACCCAGCCTCGTTGGGCATAATCAATGTATCTGTTGAATTTTGCTTAGAATGAGACGAATGTATGAAAATTGGCGTTGTGTACCCACAAACGGAATTTGGCAATGATCCTGGAGCTATCAGAGAATATGCTTTATTGGCCGAGAGTCTAGGTTTCACACATATCCTTGCCTATGATCATGTGCTCGGGGCTAATCCACCATCGCCGAGTCAATGGAGAGGCCCTTATACTTACCAGCATCCTTTCCAGGAGCCTCTAACACTATTCAGTTTTATGGCAGGGATAACGGAAAAGATTGAGTTTGCAACGGGTATCCTGATACTACCCCAGCGGCAGACTGCTTTGGTTGCTAAACAGGTGGCGACTTTGGATATTCTAAGCGGTGGCCGCTTGAGGTTTGGCGTAGGTATTGGCTGGAATGCCGTCGAATACAAAGCCCTGGATCAAGATTTCCACACTCGTGGGAAACGAGTGGAAGAGCAGATCGAGTTACTGCGTAAGCTCTGGACCATGCCCTTGGTAAAGTTTAAGGGACAGTGGGATGCCATTCCCGATGCTGGGCTCAATCCGTTGCCTGTTCAGCGGCCGATACCCATCTGGTTTGGCGGTCACGCCGAGGCAGTCCTCCGTCGAGTGGGGACAATGGGGGATGGATGGATGACCAATTACAGAACAGCTTCCGATGCAGAACCATCACTAAAGACCATCGAGCAATACGCGGATTCCGCCGGTCGAAATAGACAAGAAATTGGTATTGAGGCTCGGATAACGTACGGTTCAGGGAAACCGAATGACTGGGTCAGGCGAGTAAATGAATGGAAAGCGGTTGGGGCCAGCCATATTTCCTTCAATACAATGGGTGCAGATTTTAGTAAGCCAGAGGATCATTTTCAGGCATTGAAGCGCTTTGCCGAAACCATGGGCATTTCTTTGTAAAATGAAGATGGAATAAGCGGTTTGACCACTAAATGCACAATTTTCAACTTATGCGCTTAAGTATTCTCATTAACTGCGCTCTTGCTAAAAAATACAATTCATGTCATAGGAATGAGCGAAGAATAACCCTACAAAAAGTTAAAACGAAGGGAAACTTTTGTCCACATATATTAGGGCATGTTGATATTTCAACGAAGCCAAGTGAGAGCGCCCGCGAAGGTCAGCAAGGCCAAGATCCGCGCTTAAAATGCCTGGTTCCAACGGCCGCTGAGCGCGAGAAAGATAGTCGATCAAGATCCTGTATACCAGATCAAAGCCATAAATCGGGAGAACAATGAGACCTGCGGCAGCCCTGGGTCGACTGCGAACAGCGGTCACAGCATAGATTAGGTCGATTTGGTGCCTATGAGCCAATAGAACGAGGCGTTAAGAATCCATGGCGGATCAGGTGGGAACAAGTCCAGATGGTGCTGGCCCAGAAAGTCCAACTCTGTCACGCGCCCGAGCTGGCGTCAGCAGCCGATTTGAGCTTCAAGAGCCAGATAAGCATCGTCAACAATCACATACCAGAAGATAAAAATTTCCTCCCAATTTGATTTAGTGATAACATCAGTCAAGCCAGTCACAATGTACCTCCTTTTTGATTTCGTCACCCCAAGGATGATATCGCGACCGGTCCTTTTCATGTTATCGAATTTCCGAATTAGGTTGCCTGATATGCGGTTGGACAATACAACTATCTACCAAAGCGTGGCTCAACGGAACACCTGGCTGGTGACGGTTCGCGTTTTTAAGAAGACATTTCCCGTTTTTCTATTTCTTCTGGCTTTTCTACCGCGAGCCCTTCATCTTGTAGCTCGTTCCACAGTCTGGCATAGTCGCGCTATCCCTTTCAGCCGGGCCATATTGGATGGCGATTGGGGTCGGACATTACAGGCCCCGCATCCAGGTGTCACTACGATGTGGTTAACCGGGATTGCCTACCGGATTGGCAAGGCATTCAATCCAGATTATGACAAACTCCCGCTTCAACAGCAGATGACGGTTGAATTGATCCCTCTGGTAATCGTCATTGCGCTGGCGATCGTGCTGGCTTACTTTCTCTTAACGCATATCTTTGACCGCCAGGTGGCGGTCGTGGTCGCCTTACTCCTAGCCCTCGATCCCTATCACATTACTATTTCCAAGACACTACACGTCGATGGACTCTTGGCCGTATTCATGTTGCTTTCTACTCTATTCATTTTTCTCTATATAACGCCTGCCGGGCTGCAACGACGACGTTATCTGCTGCTATCAGGTTTTTTCGCCGGTTTGGCATTGCTATCAAAGACGCCGGCATTGTTCATGGTGCCTTTTTTGCTTCTTAGCCTTGGGGCTTGGAAGCTGTCCGAGCTGCTGGCTTCAGGGGAAATACGAGCGAGGCTAAGTGATTGGCGTTATTGGACCAAAATGGCCGGCGAACTGGGACTTGCCATTTTGCTGTGGTTGCTGGTAATGGTAGCTACATTTTCCATACTCTGGCCATCAATGTGGATCCAACCGGAATCCTCAATCGGTTTCAGTGTGCTCGAAACATTACGACTTGGCGCCAACGCCCATGTCAAGCCGCTGTTCTTTTTGGGCCAAAGTAAAATCGGTGATCCGGGCCCTCTATTTTATCCGGTGCACATGCTGATCAAAACCACAGCTGTCACTCTTCTGTTCTTCATCGTTGGCGTGGTCTTTATCTTCAGCCGCCGGATAGATCGCTACAAGCGCCTCGTCTTGCTACTGTGCCTGATTTTTATCGTCTTCTTTGCGCTGGAGATGACCCTTAGCATGAAGAAGCAGCCACGTTATATCCTGCCCGCCGTACAATTTGTTGTCTTAATAGCAGGATTCGGATCCGTTTACTTTTTTCGCTGGCTAGCACGCGGCCGGCAAGGTTTCCTATATCTGTCGTTAATCTTGGTGATGGCTGTTCAGTTCGCAATCGCCATCCCTCGGCACCCCTATTACGGGACCCATTACAATCTTCTTTTGGGTTCAACAAAAGGAATACTCGAAAAAGGGATCGCACCTGGGCAGGAACAAGGGGAAGGATTGGACATCGCTGCAGAGTACCTTAATAGCCTTCCATTGGCTAAATTGTTGGTTGTTGCCACCCAGATAGACAGATCCTTCACGCGGTACTTTGACGGAAAAAGCGTCCGGATGAGGGACGACAATGTAGACTACATGGTTTTTGCTAGGAATTGGGTAATGCGTGGTGTTGAAGCCGAAAACGGCCTATGGGAAAAGTACCGGACGCGAGAGCCAAAGTTTGTCGTTGAATTTAATGGCGCGCCCTACGTTTGGGTATATAAAGTGGGACCCGTAATTGACGAATCCTCTTATGGCTGGCCGCTCAACGCAGCCGTCGGCCAGAATATTCGACTCTTGGGTTACGATCTGGAACCTAGCCAGGTTCGACCAGGCGAAACCATCCAGCTCACGCTCTACTGGGAAGCTAAGGAAAAACCGACCGGTGACTATACCGTCTTCACTCACCTGCTGGACCCATCCGGAGGACTGCGAGGCCAGGTAGACAGTCAACCCCAGGGAGGTATGTATCCCACCTACCTATGGGATGAGGGTGAGCGCATTCAGGACCGTTATAATTTGACTGTTGCTCCCGATGCACCGCCAGGAGATTATGAAATAGCCGTTGGCATGTATACTTTGGCGACCCTAGAGCGTCTGTCCGTAATTGACCAGCAAGGTTTGCCTGCTGCCAACGACAGTCTCATCATTCCCGGGCCAAAGATCTTGCCATCTCAACGCGGTTCAGAATAATCTACCGGACGATGTCATAGATGTACGGCAGAGGCGGCAATTATATTGATGCTCCCGTGCACAATCCTTGTTCTAAGTGATATTTTCCTCCAATAAAACTAAAGCTGACAGTCATATTGTCTGGGGTGTGTTGACATTTCACCGAAGCCAAATGAGGGCGCCCGCGAGGCTCAGAAAGCCGAGGTAACCCTTGGCCAGCTTCTCGAATCGAGAAAAGACACGCCGATAATGCTTGATTTTGTTGATGAAACATTAAACCAGATGATGCTCCTTATACAAATGCTTGTCGGATTCACGCTGTTGTTTGCGGTTCGAGCGGGGTGGGATCACAGCTTCAACTCCGCGCCCATTCAGGTGTTTCAGCAGATCGTCAAAATCATGTGACTTGTCAGCTATCAACCGTTGGAACTCATACTCAGTTATCAATGTCTCCGCCTGGCAAGCTGTCATGGCATTGCCCAGCGGTCAAGATGAAGCACAAAGGGTTTCCCAATACATGCACATTTACATGGATCTCGGTACTGAACCCGTCACGACTTCGTCCCAGGGACTGGGCATCTTGGTCGCCGTTTCTTTGGATACGCCAGCCGCATAAGGATGCGCCCGAAGGATGGTGCTATCAATGATGACGTTTTCTATATCGCGGTCATCGGTAAAATGAAGATGCATCTTTGTCATCTGGCTAGTATCTGCCAAATGTCAATAGAACCTAGTTTAGGGTCGCTAACGTCCGAGTAGAAAAAAGAATCATTGTCACGGCTACTCACCAGTCACAATTTCTAGGTCTTTCAACTGAATCCGTCCATCTGGCCAGAGAGTGTCTAAAGAATCGATTATTGGAAGCCTTTCGAGAGTATCGAGAGAATACATGCCAACATAGAGTTCATAGTTGCCTGGGGGTGTTTCCACCGGGATCACAATTTGATATTGATCCATTATGCGCTCATTCTGATCCCAAAGATAGGTAGGGTATTTGCCAGACTGAGGTTGGCTGTCACTTTGCACGACTAATTGACCCTGTGTATCAAGGAGGTGAGTAAAAACAGTATAGTCACCGGCTGGTCTGTTTAACGCCTCCCAATAAAGTGTTACCCGGACAGTGTCTCCAGGCTTCGCTTTGGTTGGTTCATAGCCGTATCCAAGCAAACGAATATCTTCTCCGATCATGGCATTTACCGGATAAGGGTAGCTATTTTCGCTTATTTCCAATCCAGTCTTATAGATCCAAACATAGGGTATACCATCGAATTCAACAGTAAATTTCGGCTCTCTATTCTGGTATTTTCCCCAAATTTTTTGCCAGTCGCCTATGTCGAATTCTCTCAATAGCGCACTCCGTGTAAAGAGCAAGTAATCAACATCTTCGTCAGAAATTTTACTTGTCCTGCCGTCGAAGTATCTAACAAGCGATCCCGAATCTTGGGCCCCTACTACCAATAATTGAGATAGCGGAAGTGTATTTAGATAGTCGGCCGCAATTTCAAGCCCTTCGATTTTTTCTTGCCCGGATATTATTTTGCTTTCAAGGATTGTCTTTGGTCCACCTAATAGATAGTTATAGTGGGTTCCAAAGTTTGGAAAGCGGGTAAGAGAAACACCTGCTTGAGCCAATATAACGAACAATAGCACAAGAGTGAAAATAATGGGTTTTTCTTTCGTATATTTACGCAGAAAGAGGACGATACCAAATCCTGCTAGCAGGGTGGTAAATTGCAGAGCTGGTAAAGCGTAACGAGCTGACTTCTTATCACCTAAGGCCATCATTAGTGTGAAAAAAACAACAAATGTTACAGCAAAAAATAAGATAGCTCGTCGATTACGATGTAGTTTGCGATCAAAAAGCATAAAGAGGCTTAGAAGTAATCCAATAGAGACAACGGCCGTTGTCTTGAAAGCCATGTTCAATGGATAAAAGAGCATTCCCGGGTCTGTTCGCATCGATTGCCCAAAGAAAAAAATCGGGAATGGATGAGGCGTTGTTCTAAAGGAATTTGTACGCAAAAGACTTTCGCTCAAAGACTGAATTGGTTGGATCCACATTGAAGGCCAAAGAATAAAATAGGTTGCTGCTAATGAGGCAAACCATATAAGGGAGGCATAAATAAGTCTTTTAATTATTACGATTAACTTTTGGCGGTCGAGAATGCTTAAACCGTCGGATTCACTATGGCTTTCTATCAATAGCCCAGTGAAGATTACGAGTAGAAAATAGGGATACAAAAAAAGGGACGGCGTTTTAGTCAACAAGGCAAAACCGGCAAATATGCCCGAGAAGACCAGTAATCGGGAGCGGTGCTGCCTTATGTAGGACCACATGAAGAGGGCTGATAGCAAAGCGAAAATGCTTACTAGCGCGTCAACATGAATGGCTTGAGACAGTGAGATGTGATAAGGATCCAGTGCTAGAAGCAATGTTGCCACCGCTGCTATTTGCCAATCAAGTACATCACGCAGTAAGAAATAGGCAATGACGATCGATATGGCGATGACAATTGTGATAGGAATTAATTCAATGGCCATCTGTTGATTCGTGCTTCTGTCGGTGAAATCAGAATCTAAAAGCCCCCCAATTTTTTGGGCTATTCCAGCTAACCACATGGTGGTTACACCTGGATGAGGAGCCTGGAACGTAGAAGCCCAATCTTGATTCTCGATGGCTTCCATGAATAGTCCTGCTCGAGTATGCCATAAAGCAAATATCGTTGTTTGGTGCAGTACGCGAGGAACAAAGGCAACAACAAACAATAAAACCGGAAATATTTGTTTGAATCTATGAGCTAAAACGGAGGAACTGGGCACACTACCTCGTCAATTGGATGCTGAAATCAGCTTCGGTAATTCAGTCTGAGTTACACTGACTGCAAAAAAATAGACAAACAATTGGAGTATTGACGCTTGAAAACTGACTAACGAAACTTCTAATTCCAGAGCAATTGGCTTCGAGTTTCCCAATAGATATCTGGAGGCTGTGATAGGTCGCTGAGCTTCTCGAACATTTCGGCGGTATAGTCAATGTCCATGGCTTTTACATTTGAATTTAGTTGATCCACAGTCGCTGCCCCGCTCAAAACTACACTTGACCATGGCTGGGATATGACAGCTGCTAAGGCAAGGGCATCAATGCTAGCTTCTTGCTCGACCGCAAATTGCTCCAACATCAGTTTCTCTTTTCTGAAGCTTGGCTCAACGTTTCTGGATGTCAGACGGCCGTTGGCCAATGCTTCTTTTACTATGACGCCAATCCCCGCTTCGCTGGCTTCCTGGAGGGCCTTCCCGGCCGAAGTTTCTAACAAGTTCCAAGTCGCCTGAACAGAACCGAAAAGCGGCTGGCCGTCGAATTGAATTTCCATTGCCGCGCGTAACGTCTCGGCCTGTCGTGGGCCACTTAAGGACAGACCAATTATTAGGCCTGTATTCCGCATTTGAGCAAGTTCCGCTAATACTGGTTGGTTTTCCAGAATCCCACTTTCAAATGTAGCTGAATGAATTTGGTAAAGTTTTAGAAGATCACCAAGTAACGAACGGCTTTCCTCTATTTGCTGGCGCAATACGGGAAGCGAATGATCCTTTATTTCGTGTTTTTCTGCTTCGACTTTCCAACCGGCCGTATAGATATAGCCCCACTTTGAACCGATTGCGATATTTGCTGAACTATTATGCCTACTTGCCAACCAGGAGGACAAGAATTGTTCAGCCCGGCCATAGGAACGGGCAGCGTCAAAATAGCGTATACCTGCTTTCCAAGCTGCATCCAAAACTTGGTGTGCCTGTATCTCCATCTCATGCAGACTATAGGCATCACCGACATCTTCGCTATGTCCTATGTTAATGTATCCAGGTCTGCCCAAGGCAGCCAGCCCAAGTCCAATCGGTGTCACCTGTAATTTGCTCTTGCCAAGCATGTGTTTCTTCATATTTCCAAAGTTCGGCTTCTAATCGGTTTGAGATTGAGATCAAACCGATGGGGTTTGTTAAGTCAATTACTTATTAGAGATACATGTCCAGGCAGCTATCATTCTATTTATTAGGTTCTTCAATTTTAACCCAAAGCCAATAAAACAAAACGATAACAATTTCTTATTCCTGTCGGCGGTCGTTGCCCTGGACGCGTTCTTGTAAGATCAGAAAATGACCGCCTATTATAGCTATTGTTTATCCTGATTGTGATTTACATACTTAAGGTCGATGTATTTCTGTTAGGGATCGCCAGGGGTGGGTGTGTGCACTGGGGTTGGCGTGTGCGCCGGGGGTGGCGTAATGGTTGTTTTATTGGTGGATGTAGGTGGCAGCGATGTATTAGTGGGGGTAGGCGGCAGCGGTGTACTAGTGGAGGTGGGTGGCAATGGTGTATTGGTAAATGTAGACGGTAACGGCGTATTGGTGGATGTAGGTGGTAGCGGAGCAGTTGCCGTTGGTATTGGTGCAGTAGGTGTTGGACGCCTTGTTGGGCTGTCTGTAGGTGTCGATGTTGGATTCCGAGTAATTACGATTGCTGGCGTCGGGGTTTCATCAAACTCTTCGGTGGCAGTTGCTTCGTCAGGCGTTTTCGTAATTCTGAACCTTGGTGTTGGCGATGGCGTTGGTAGGATTGATTCAGGAGTTGCCGGTTGGTCGCCCGGGGACACCGTCGTTGATTGTCCGACATTTAGTGTGACCGTCATGCCCATAGCTGTAACTTCAACTGTGCCTTCGATGACCTTTACTTCAGTGACTCCTTCGTCACTAACGCTCACGGAAAACTCAGTACCTCGCACAGTCACTGTCGCGGCAGGAGTCTGAATTTCGAATATCGAATTGGCAGAATCCGAAGGTTGAACGAGGTTTAGTGTTTGGCCTAAGTTTTGTCTAATTAAGATGATGCGACGATTTCCGCTGGGAAGAGAAGACATTTGCAGAATCTCTAATTCGGTATTTGGAGCCGCAACTGTCTTGCTATCATCGGGGTAGGTCAGCAATACGCTTGAATCTTCACCAGTTCGAATCTGAGTACCAGAATCCAATAGGGTATCTTCGGTTAGAGGTTGCCAGATCTCGCTATCGGGCGGCAGAGCCAACACGGTGCCAGCGGCCGCTGCTACAGATACTTCTTGTTTCAAACTCGTCTGGAACTGGGTTCGCAAGAGTAAACCCAGGGCAATCACGAACACCAGAGTGACCGCAAAACCAATGGCTGCCCGTCTCGGTTGAGACCAGAGGTTTTGAAACCATGTAATCAACGGCAAGGCTGGCTGAACCCTTGCCTGGTTTTCACGGAACATCTGGCGTACGGCGCTACTCAGGCGCGGAGGTGGATCCAGCCATACATCTGGGGCCATTAGCCTCAAAGTTTCCGTAAGCCAGTTCAGGTCCGACTGACAAGAAGCGCATTCGGTTCCCAGATGACCCTCGACAATCTGGGCATCATTAGACGAAAGCCGCTTCTCCAGATAATCGAGCAATTGCTCAATTGTCAGATGCGGACCCGGCGCCAAATCACTATTCATGACATCTCTATTCTAATACATTTTACCCTAAAATATCTAGAGCAAATCTTACCAATTCTGAAAACTCATTGATTAAGAAGGCGATAAACCCGTCATTTCGGCTTTCAACTTACTTAAACAGCGAGCTCGCATAGGTCCAATAGAGCCTACCGGCATATCCAATTTTTCGGCCACATCTGCGTACGAAGGCACTGTGGCATCAAGATAAAGAGCCCAAAGTAAGCGACGACACTGATCTTGGAGTTGGTCAATCGCCTGTCGCAAGGACTCATACTGGCGATATTGGCTTACTACTTCTTCGGGCGGCAGTTCATGTCCCTTAATGTTTACCAACATATTGTCAAAATCAGTTGCAACCGACCTTTCGTAGTCGGCTCCGCGCCGTTGCTCCCAACATTCTCGACGTGCGGTTGTTACAAGCCAAGCCGACACTCGATCGGGTTCTCGAAGTTTGTCTAAACTACGCAGTAACGAAAACCAAACCGACTGGAAAACATCGTCGATTTCGGCTGGGGTAAGTCCATATCGAACCGGAACAGTATAAACTAAGCGTTCGTAGCGTTCGACAAGGGTATTCCAGGCCCCCTCATCCCCCCTGCGACACGCATCAATCAGTTGTTCGTCGGGAAGCTGGTGTGTATCGACCATATTAGCTAATTGAAGATTTTGATACGATATTACTTCGTGCCCTCAAAGAGCGCTACTAAATGGTTAGCTATGGGCGCAGCCTAAACATCTCATTTTGCGAGAACTTAAGCTTTTCACTGTGGCCTGGGAGGAGATCAACCTGGGGATCGTAAATGAAGGATGTGTGGAAAGGTAAGGCAGTAATTTTATCCTAGAGATATTTGTTAAATTGCGCAAAAGGGGCAAAAGAAAACGACAGTCGATAGTTGTTTCTGTCGACTGTCGTTACGATTTACTCGCTCTTAAAAGCGTAATTTCCTAATTAATTCTTTATTTTCAGGCTGCTATTGCCAGACTGTGGCGTCTTAGTTTGCCCAGGAGGCTGTGGCGTCTTGGTTAGCCCAGGAGGCACATGCGTACCGCTATCAGGCGTCGGCGTATCTACGACTGGGGGCGGCATTGTCGGCGATGGTGGTGGCAGTGTCGGCGATGGTGGTGGCAGTGTCGGCGATGGTGGTGGCAGTGTTGGTGTTGGGAGTGGCAGTGTCGCCGATGGTGGCGGCGTACTTTCATCTCCACCATTACCATCGCTGGTAGGCGGCGCAGTAGGTGTTGGACTCCGGGAAGCAGTCGCTGTCGGAGTTGGACTGGCCACAGGTGATGTTGATTCGGGTGAAGGCGCATCGATTTCAATGGGTTCTCTGGTAGCGCCTTCCTCCACAGGTTGCGGCGTCTTGGTTAGTCCAAGTCCAGGAGTCTCTGTGTTGTCTCGAGTTGGTACTGCCGTTGGCGAAGCAGGTTCTTGACCTGGTATCACCATTGTTGATTCACCAGCGGTGAGCGATACGGTTGTTCCCATGGCGATTACTTCAACAATTCCTTCGGCTACCAATACTTCGGTGGCACCTTGCTCGTCGACAATCACTGTAAATTCGGTGCCGCGAACAACCACCCGCGCTGCGGGTGTTCGAATTTCAAATCGGGAGTTGACCGAATCCGATGTCTGTACCACGTTGAATGTCTGACCTAGAGTCTGGCTAATTACTATCACACCACGATTTCCATTAGGCAGTGATGACATTCGCAGAATCTCTAGTTCGGTATTTGGAGCAGCAACGGTTTTGCTATCATCGGGGAAGGTCAGTACCACACTGGAATTTTCCCCAGTTTGGACCTGAGTGCCAGAAGCCAAGGTCACATCTTCAGTTAAAGGCTGCCAAGACTCGCTATCGGGTGGCAAGGCCAACACAGTGCCTTCGGCCGCTGCCACAGATACTTCCTGGTTTATGCTCTCAGGGAACTGAGTCCGTAAGAGCAATCCGAGTCCAATTACAACCACCAAAGTGGCCGCGAAAGCGATAGCAACAGGTCTGGGTTGAGACCACAGATTTTGCAGCCATGAACCCAGTGAGAATGAAGGAACAGCCTCTGACTGGTTTTCGCGGAATAAGCCCCGCGCCGCGGTACTTAGTCGCGGTGGCGGTTCCAGCCAAATATCCGAGGCCATGAGGCTCAAAGTCCCGTTCAGCCAATTCAAATCTGACTGACAAGAGGAACATTCTGTTGCCAGATGACTTTCGACATGCCTAACATCATCTGGTGCCAATCGGCGTTCCAGATAATCGAGCAATTGCTCATAGGTCAGGTGCGAAGTATGTTCTAACTCACTATTCATAACAATACTAATTTATGACGTCTCACTCTTGTACATACAGAGTAAGTCAAGACATTTATGATACATCTACGGAGTCGCCGATAATCCAGTCATCACTGCACGCAGCTTTTTTAAGCAACGAGCTCGCATGGGACCAATCGAGCCAATGGGCATATCCAATTTATCGGCAACATCAGAGTATGAGGGGATATTGGCATCAAAATAGAGAAACCATAGCAAGCGTCGACACCTGTCCTGGAGTTGCTCAATCGCCTGTCGCAGAGATTCATGTTCGCGATAAGCGCTTACTACCTCTTCAGGCGGCATTTCATTGCCCTCATGATCTATCAATATATCGTCAAAATCGGTGGAGACTGTGCGCTCATAGTCAGCCCCACGCCTGCGCTCCCAACATTCACGACGCGCTGTCGTCACAAGCCAGGCCGACACTCGATCGGGCTCGCGGAGTTTGTCTAAATTACGCAGCAATGAAAGCCAGACGGACTGGAAAACGTCATCAATTTCAGAGGGGGTGAGGCCGTAGCGAGCCGGTACCGTATAGACCAGGCGCTCATACCGTTCAACCAACGCAACCCATGCACCTTCGTCGCCACCACGACAGGCATCAATCAGTTTTTCATCAGTTAGCTGGCCAAAGTCAGTCATAAAATAAAATGCATTAAGTGCTAGGTGTATTTTTGCTGCACGCTCTCCCCAAAGGGCGTAACTGGCCAATTATCCGCTGCCATCTACCTAATTATAATATATGTATAGCAGCTGTTATAGATTACATTCGCTCCTGGTAATGCACGTAACTATTAGAAGCGTTTCCGATTTGGTTAAGAGAAACGTAACTAGATTCTATTCACTCCTTATATTATCCGTCACACAGCTTTGTTCGACAAACGATAAACACTTAGTACTTATTCACTAGGATTTATTTCTGAGAGCTTCATAGATTGACCTGGATTAAGAATTCGAACAGTAATATCGGGTGCTGTGGAACGAGCGTGCTTGGCGAAATTCACTGGTGGCTCAGATAGAAAACGAGGGCGGAAGATATCTAACCCGATAGGGCAGTACGTGCCCCAATGAATCGGAATGGCCATATTCGGCTCCAGTATATTCAAAGCCTCGGCCGCTCGCTTGGGATCCATATGGCCGTCACCCAAGTTAGGTCCCCATCCCCAGACGGGAAGTAAAGCAAGGTCGAGTTGTTGGCCGATATCGGCCATTTCGTCGAATAGATCCGTATCGCCGGCAAAGTAAATTTCAAATGTTCCATCAATTACAAATCCGAGGGGTTTTACTATGGGCGTCCAAGGAAGATTGCGACCACCATGCACAGCCTTCGTGGCTGATATTTTTACCTCACCGATAGTAATTGTCTCGTCCGCTTCAACCTCTGTCACGTGACCAAATTTGCGCAATTTAAGATAGGGACCTGCACCCTTCGGAAGAATAATATGTACGCTCTCATTTAATTTTTTCAGCGACGCCAGATCAAAATGATCGCCGTGGAGATGGGAAATTAAGACAGCGTCCACATTGGTCAATTCAGGATCCGGAAGAGGACACTGGCGCCGCAAAGGGCCGATAAATTTACGCAGAAGAGGATCCGTTAAGAGCCTTATGCCATCCATCTCAATAAGGGTGGTGGAATGTCCGATGTAGGTCACTGAAGCAGCTGCCAATTGACTATTCATAGAATTGATCTTCATTATTTATTATTTTACTAGCAAAATGCTTATCTTCAGGACTAATTACCTAGATAAAACTCTCATATTCTGCAAAGCTATCCAGTTGTTGATACTAGAAATTTCTAACCGTTGTAAGTTCAGTGTGTTGGTTGAATAAAGTTGAAGCGAGGGGAAAAGCCATTAGCCCTGTCCGGAAAGATGGCTGAGGTGGCCAAACTCGTCGAGATAATCCTGCATAGCTGCCTCGACCACCAATATGGCTTGATCGCGTCCATAAGTCTCTTTTATCACGACTTTCGTATCATCACCTGGTATTAATTTGTAGGTAGCAAAGTAATGTCGGATCCTATCAATTAAAGCTCTGGGAAGCTCATGTACATCCCTGACCTCTCCCCAAAAACTATCCTTCTGCAACACAGCAACGATTTTGTCATCAGATTCTCCCCCGTCAATCATGCGTACTCCACCAACTACCTGGGCTACCAAGATGACTTCCGGGCTCATTATCGGCCGTTCACTGACAACAAGGATATCCAGTGGGTCCCCATCTGACTTTTCTACATCGGGTTCCAGGCTAGCTACATTGGCCCCACAGTAGGTGCGCGGGATGAAGCCATACAGGGCCGGAGGCTGAGACGAAGTGCGCTGCGGTCGGTCTACCATTAAATAACCCGTCACTTTATCAACCTCGTATTTAACGAAATCATAGGGCGTAATTTCGATATATGCATAGACAGTCATCGGCGGACTGGGGCCGACCTCGAGGCCATGCCAAGGATGTGGTCTCCAGCGATTAAATGGCTTCATTGACATAACGTCACTCCTTTTTAAAACATTGTGACCTAATAACACGCATTTGGCAGCAATTTCTATGTCTACTTTACCGCACAGCTTGACTTTTTGCCCGAAGATAGACCAGCGTTGGATCATTTCGCCGATTTCTAGGGCTTGGGCACAGAATATCGCTACCTGTACTTGTTCATTGTGGGTAAAATATATTCCATAATAATGAAGTGATGCAGGACGTCTATCGTGGAAGAGAAATTATTAAGCGAAAAAAGGCTTATCAGCAGTTTCACCGGTCTTAAACTGAGTGACTACGGTCGAGTTGTTATTAGGCAGGGTCCGGAAGTAAGTTTGAAGATTGAGGCTGAGGCCGATCTATTACCCAAGATTCGTTCGGAGGTGGAGAATGACACACTCCATCTCAAGCTCGATCAGGACTGGATTGAGCGTTTGGTTTCTGGATTACGCTCCCTAATTGGAAGCCCAATTAAGTACACTCTGACTGTCAAACAGCTAAATCGACTTTACATCGGCGGCAAATTTGAAGTCATCATTCATGATCTGGATACAACTGAATTGTCGATCCAATCCAGCGGACTTAGCAAAGTCGAAATGGTCTCTTTGCAAGCCGAACGATTAGACGTCAATCTCAGTGGTCGGACAGAATTTGTCGCTGCAGGAGAAGTGGCAAAACAAACTGTCCAGGTAAGCGGCTCTGGCGATTATTTGGCCAGCCAGCTGGAAAGTCAACAAGCGAGTGTACATATTACTGGTCATGGTAATGCCCAGGTATGGGTAAATAAAACTCTAAAAGTAGAGATCACCGGACTCGGACAAGTTCAGTATACTGGAGATGCCTCAGTCTCACCTTCGATTACTGGACTGGGCAGCATTACTAGAATGAACGATTAGGGCTAACTCCTACCAAACATTGAATGGCTCGGTGGTTGGCTCACTGCTATTATCGTTGTGAATAGAGTCATTGTTCGCTTTTCAAGGTCGTTGGCAGGATAAATAATAGATGGCTCGGGATATAAAAATTAGGGTTAAGGATGGATTGTGCCGGATTTGTCCTAAGTGTCTGGCTGCCCAAGTGTGTAAAGTGCGAGCCATCGTTCGTTATGACAGTGACGAGGCACCTTATCTAGATGTGCACCGCTGTTATGATTGTCGATTGTGCCTTCCAGCCTGCCCATTCGGCGCTTTGATAATAGTTTCCTGATGTTAGATATCTTCTCCGAATACTGTGGATGCGCGCGTCGAGAGTGTCTGGATTTAGCGATGGTAAATATGACCAAGGGCGCTTCCTTAAAAGATTCGAGTCTGTAAGGTCCTCGAGACACGGATCAAAATGACGGATGCCCGCAAACGCGAGCATCCGCCATAATATCACAGGCACCTGAAAATTACTTAAATTCTCTCAATCGTTCAGGTGATCCGTTCAAAAGTTAAACCCTTTCCGTTAACATCGACTCGTATCGTATCACCAGATGAAAATTGTCCCTCAAGTATCGCCAGAGCTAGGGGATCAGTAACCAAACGTTGCAAGGTCCGCTTCAAAGGTCGGGCACCATACGCCGGATCATAACCTTGTTCGGCAATTTGAAGCTTGGCTGACTCAGTCAACTCTAATTCTAGTTGCCGCTCATGTAACATCTGGCGCAGTCGTTGAGACTGGATATCGACAATGGATTTTAAGTTTTCTCTATTAAGACTATGGAACACGATGATATCGTCAATTCGGTTCAAAAACTCCGGACGGAATTGTGCTCGAAGGGCAGTCATTGATTTTGCAGAATCATATTGTTCGCCCAATAAAAACTGACTGCCGACGTTGCTGGTCATTACCACGACTGTATTACGAAAACTGACTGTTCGGCCGTGCCCATCGGTTAGCCGGCCGTCGTCTAACAGTTGCAGCAAAGTGTTGAAAACTTCAGGGTGAGCCTTCTCAATTTCGTCCAGTAGAACAACTGAGAAAGGGCGCCGGCGTACAGCTTCAGTTAGCTGACCACCTTCGTCATAGCCCACATATCCAGGGGGCGCACCAATGAGACGACTCACTGTGTGCCTCTCCTGATATTCGCTCATATCGATTCGGACCATAGCGTCCTCATCATCAAAGAGAAATTCCGCAAGAGCTCTTGCCAGCTCTGTCTTGCCCACACCTGTCGGACCTAAAAATATGAAAGATCCTACCGGCCGTTGCCGATCTTGCAGGCCTGCTCGGGAACGCCGAACGGCATTGCTAACAGCCAGGATAGCCTCGTCTTGACCAACAACTCGCCGGTGTAATCGCTCTTCCATTCTTAATAACTTTTCGATTTCACCCTCGACTAATTTACTTACAGGAATACCAGTCCATTTAGAGACGATTTCAGCAATATCTTCACCGTCCACCTCTTCCTTAAGCATTGCCCCTTTTGACTGTAAGTCGGCCAGACGCGATTCTTGCTTCACCAGTTGTTGTTCTAACTCGACGAGCGTGCCGTACCGCAAGCGAGCTGACTCCTCAAGATCTGCCCGGCGCTCAGCTTGTTCAATCTGTACATATAGCTTATCAATTTGAGCTTTTGTGGATCGTATCTTGTCTATAGCGAACTTTTCTGTTTCCCAACGGGCTCTTAAGGCATGAGCCCGTTCCTTCAATTCAGCGATTTCAGCCTCGATAATCCCAACTCGTTCCTTTGATGCCTTGTCACGTTCTTTTTTTAAAGATTCCCGTTCAATCTCTAACTGAAGAATTTGACGATCGACTCGATCCAATTCCGTTGGCTTAGAATCAATGATCATCTTGAGTTGGCTTGCAGCTTCATCAATCAGATCAATGGCTTTATCAGGCAATTGTCTGTCTGAAATGTAACGATGAGACAGGGTGGCGGCAGCAATGACAGCGCTATCTTGAATCCGAACACCATGATGAACTTCATACCGTTGTTTCAGCCCACGTAAAATCGAAATAGTATCTTCAACTGTCGGCTCATCGATTAATACCGGTTGGAATCGTCGCTCCAACGCCGCGTCTTTCTCGATGTGTTTACGGTACTCATCAAGGGTTGTGGCCCCAATTGTGTGGAGTTCACCTCGTGCCAGCATCGGCTTAAGCATATTGCTGGCATCCATGGAGCCTTCAGCGGCGCCAGCGCCCACCATCGTATGTAACTCATCAATGAAGAGGATGATCTTGCCTTCGCTATCGGCAATTTCCTTGAGTACGGCCTTTAGTCTTTCCTCAAACTCCCCGCGAAATTTAGCTCCAGCGACGAGGCTGCTGAGATCCAGGGCAATCAATGATTTGTCTATCATACCGCCAGGAACATCGCCGCTAACGATTCGCTGGGCCAATCCTTCAGCGATTGCCGTTTTTCCTACACCTGCTTCACCGATGAGTACGGGATTGTTCTTCGTGCGGCGACTGAGAACTTGTACTACGCGACGGATCTCTTCATCTCTACCAATGACCGGGTCTAGCTTCCCTAGCCTTGCTAGTTGAGTCAGATCACGGCCGTATTTGGATAGGGCTTCATAGGTTGCCTCCGGATTTTGGCTCGTTACTCGCTGACCACCACGAATTGAGTTTAGCGCTTTAAGCACATCCTCGCGGCCGATCCTTGCTTCTAAGAGGGGAGACAGGCTGCGGATATCCTTGGCAACATCAACCAAGGCCAACAGTAAGTGCTCAGTGCTGACAAATTCATCCTTCATTTTAGAAGCTTCACGTTCAGCAGCCCGAGCCACATTGGCTAATTCTCGGGAGACATTTACCTGCGATGTCGTGCCTAAGGCCTGCGGCAGACGAGTCATTTGTGATTCGATTTCTTGCTCGAATAACTGAAGATTAATACCTATGCGATTTATTATGTGAGGAACTACGCCCTCTTCCTGAGCTAGTAATCCAGCCAGCAGATGAATAGCTTCTATCTGGCTATGATTCTTTTCTTCGGCTATATATTGAGCCTTCAAGACAGCCTCTTGGGCCTTTTGAGTAAACTTATTCATATTCATTTGGTTATCCTTTCTTCAAGCGTAAATTCGCTCAGTCTTTCAATTCAATGGCATCGGGCGATTCAATGCGGCCTATATTTAATCCACGATGCCCTATTAGCAAGTGTGCGTTTCCATCATTTAGAGCTTATTAGGACGACATCAGATAGCCATATGTACGATATAAGAAAAGCGTTAGCAACCCCGGCATGCTTGGCCTATAATTCAATCAAGTAGTGCCAGAAAAACCAATTAATAGTTTTCACGGATTTCTGGCTGATCTTTCAGAAGACTTTCAAAAAAGAACCTGGTTTATGCGGCCGGGTTCTTTTTATGGGTAATAAACAAGTTGATTTTGAAGCCCATTCCTATCTGGTTTCCTCAACGAAAAGTGATTCGCATTTTTGAATATGTATATCTTGGGGTTAAATCCAAAGAGTAGATCAATTTCAGTGGGGCAATTCGGGACCAGCTCTCTAAGGAGAATAAGATAAATATGGCCGAAAAACCGAGCCTTTTTGAAAATGTAACTAAACAAGTCGATAAGGCGGCCGATCTCATGGGTCTGAACGCTGACATTCGACTAATTCTTTCAAAACCAACGAACGAAATTGTAGTTCACTTTCCTGTAAAGTTGACTAGTGGAAAAATTGAGATGTTTACTGGTTATCGAATTCAGCACAACAGTGTCCTGGGTCCGTATAAGGGTGGATTGCGTTTTCATCCCGCTGTAAACCGGGATGAAGTGCGAGCGCTGGCGGCCTGGATGACCTGGAAAACGGCCATCGCCAATCTACCTTATGGTGGTGCAAAAGGCGGTATTCAATTTGATCCGGCCGATTACAGCGAGGAAGATCTTGAGCGAATAACGCGACGATTTACTTTCGCCTTGGGCAGCAATATTGGTCCGGAATATGATATTCCTGCCCCGGATGTAAATACCAATGCCCAAATAATGGCCTGGATACTGGACACTTATCTTTCAATGCAAGCGCCCCAACAACGACAAAACAATTTTCACGTTGTTACTGGAAAGCCTATTGAAGCTGGCGGCAGTGTCGGTCGCGACAAAGCCACCGGTCAGGGTGTCGTCTTTCTAATTGATCGCTGGGCCCAGGATAACCAATTCGAATTAGGAGAAGCAACTTATTTTGTGCAAGGCTTTGGTAATGTCGGTTCCTGGGCAGCCAAACTTATGAAACCACATGGATCCCGCCTTTTGGCTGTTGAGGATGCTTCAGGCGCCATCTATGCTCCAGAGGGTATCGATCCAGATGATCTATCCGAATATCTGGAATCCAACCACTTATTAACAGACTACCCTAAAGTCCAATCTATAGACCATGAAATGTTTCTAGCCACGCAAGCAGATATTTTCATTCCGGCGGCATTAGAGAGCCAAATTACCGGTGAAACAGCCAACCTACTTCGAGTTAGATTGGTAGCAGAGGGGGCGAATGGTCCTACTACACCTGAGGGCGATCACATACTTATCGAACAGGGAATAGCTCTTTTGCCGGACGTATTATGCAACGCCGGAGGTGTAGTTGTAAGTTATTTTGAGTGGCTTCAAAATAAACGTAGTGAATTTTGGGATTTGGACATGGTAGATGCAAAATTGCATAAAATGTTGATGACTGCCTATGATCGTGTTTTTTGGACCGCCTCAGAATACGACACTGATTGGCGGACTGCAGCTTATATCGTCGCTTTAAAGCGCCTCGAACGCAGCTATATACGCCGGGGTATATTCCCTTAATCGCTGATTGGATCGGTCGCTTCCGAGTATAGAGATGACCTTACTTGGGTTACAGGGAATCAATTTGGCTCGAACGCTATATGAGCGACTTGGTTTCCATCCTTCAGGCGAGACTGAGACCCACTATTCAATGCAATATCGATAATTTTATTGATCTGGCATCAACAAAAAAAGAGAGATCTTTTACCTCTTCTTACGCTAGCTAAATCACCGCGATCCGGGACTAAAACGGTGAATTATTTGTCTGGCGCAAATGCTGCATGAATTCATTACGTGTCATAGCATTTTCTTTGAAAGATCCAAGCATTGCACTTGTAACCATGCGAGGATGTTCTTTTTTAACACCTCGCATCATAGAGCACATGTGAGCCCCTTCAATTACGACAGCTACTCCTAGTGGCTCAAGTATCTCCTCAACCAGATCTGCAATTTGGCGGGTCAATCGTTCTTGTACCTGAAGCCTACGGGCAAACATTTCCACGATTCTAGGGATCTTGGATAGACCGATTATTTTCTCGCTTGGGATGTAGGCGACGTGAGTACGACCATAAAATGGCAACATGTGATGCTCGCACATGCTGAAGTATTCAATATCCTTGACTACGATCATCTCATCGTAGTCAACATCGAACAGAGCCCCGTTCACTAACTTTACGGGATCCACCTCATAACCTGCCAATAGCTCATCATACATTTTGGCTACCCGGTGAGGCGTTCGCTGTAATCCTTCTCGCTCGATATCTTCGCCGACATTGCTTAAAATTGAGCGAACCGCATCTTCGATATTCTTTTTTTCGCTTTCCCTCGCGTTAGCTTCATAATCCCGATCTTCTTCAACAAGCTGCATACCTTGCTCGTTTAAGACCCAATTCTTCCCGTTTAAACTAGCGGTTTTGACTTCTTGTTTTGTTCCATTTAAATAACTCATGCTTTCTCCTAAGTTAAAGGCCTTCCTCCTACTCAGTTGGCCGGCGATTCAATCCTATTGGCAATAGATCCTGCCGAGAGAGAAATAAATCAGCTATCCAATTTGATTCAGCCAATAACTCTGTTATTAATATCAAAATACATCGCTTCTCGATAAGTCAAGCCTTAAGTTCTGAACCTTCTAACACTTTAGCTAATCCACCGAAGAAAAATGTAAGATCACGCACCATTGCCGTTAGAATTGTATAAGCAAGGTAATTCATAAGGTGGCAATAGATTGTAGAGGTGATCTACTTGACCAGATCGATTGCATTTTGTAGGATGTAAAAGTTGAAGATGACCGTTAATTAATCATTACCCTTTGGAGGCCAGAAAGTGGACAACAGTGTATATAAAGTAATCGAATTAGTAGGTACCAGCGATGTTTCTTGGGAAGATGCGGCTAAGAACGCAATAGAAACTGCCGGCAAGTCCCTGACAAATCTCCGTATCGCTGAGGTTAATAAACTTGATTTAAAGATCGAAGATGGGAAGGTAGTTGCCTATCGCGCTCGAGTATTCGTATCTTTTAAGTACGAAAACTAAATCGTCATTGAATTATATGAAGCCCAGCAATCGACAAGAGCAGGCCTTTTTTATTCTGCTGGTTTCCCTGACCGGGAAAATCAGAGATAACGGTGGATTCTTGCTGTTGAATTGACAAGTTCAACAGTTATCTCTGTTTTTGTTGGCGTACCCAGTATTGTTCAATCTAAGCTGATAATCTGCATTTAGGAATTCGGCGCTCTATCGACGTCACTTTATATGTTTTACCGATCGACTAATCTTGAGTCCGTCGATTGTTTTCTTGAACATCTGATTTATACTATTACTCGACTATGTCCCAGTTACCTGCCCCAGAAGTTACCCTAGATGCCGTACTTCGACTGGTGCTACCGCTAAGCACAGCAACAGTTGGGAGTGAGTACGCTGGACGCGCTGCTAATTGGGTGACGATCCTTACCGAGCTGAATGAACTACCTAATCAAGTTATGGCAGGTGATATTGTTATCCTACCAGCCAACCTGCAAAAAGGTGCAAATTCAGCTTCCCTGAAAAAATTATTGACCGAACTGAACGAACTCTCAGTCTCAGCTTTGTTAACCTTTCGGCCGATAGCTGATAGTGTGGTTAGTGAAGCTGAATTGAACGAAATACCCATCCTCATTGTCACTGGAGATGTGACACTTCGGGAAGTACACCAAGGTATTGCTGGATTGTTGGTCGACAGACAGAAGCAGATCAGGGAAAGAGGAATGCAACTTTATCGCCGACTAACGGAAATGTCTCGGGAGGGGCTGGGCTTGGCGGCCATGACTGAGGTGATGTCTCGTCTCACCGGCAAAATTGTTTCTGTACAGGATAAGCGAATGGATATATTGGCAATGACCATTCCTTCTACAATGAATTTGGATAGCACAACGGTCCGATCTGCCTTAATTCGACTTGATATTTTGCCGCGAGCGCTTAAGAATCGAAAGGCGGCAGCCAGTGCCCTTCAGGATCACTGGCAGCAGCTACTATCGGTCGGCGATCTTCAATTGGGGCGTTTAATAAGTCCAATCGTTTCTGGGGATCGAGCTCGAGGGTATGTATCTGTCGTTGGGTTACCAGAGGATCTTGACTTGTTAGACACGCTAACAGTGGAATATGGGGCGGCCGCCTGTGCCCTGGAAATGGCTAAAGCGAAAGCTATTAGCGAAGCCAAAAAGGAATTGAGAGGCAACTTTCTAGAAGGATTATTAGCCGGTACTTTGCCAGACGCAGAAATCAATAGACTCTCTGGTCGACTTGACCATGATACGACTCGTCCACATGCCATCATTACTTTTAATTGGGATGGCCAGGACCCACCCTCTCTGCGCCGCTTAGAATCGCCTTTAAGCTGGCTGGTGTCAAGTCACAATAAACCAGCTTTAACTCATATTTACGGCAATAATCACGTTTGTGTTTTTCAGTCCCTGGACGAAAGTGATGATAAAATGGTTTCGGCAATCGAGTTGGCCCATCACGTTCGGGAACATCTGCGGGCTGAATTCCCAGACCAGCGTTTGTTGTGTGGGCTTAGTGGACCCGCTGCATCACTGGAGGAGTGGCCCGAGGTTTACCGCCAAGCCTTGCAAGCCATGAAGGTAGCCGAACGACTCCATCTGGATAAGACAGTTGAGTTTAACAATCTGGGAGTATATCGATTATTAACGGAGCTGGTCGATGCGCCAGCGGTGCAAGAATTTTGCAGAGAAGTTATTGGACCCCTAGTGAAGTATGATGAACGCCATCGAAGTAATCTTGTGAAGACAATTAACGCCTATTTTGAGAATCACGGAAACATTAGCCAGACGGCTGAGACACTCTATATTCACCGAAATACGCTATTGTACAGACTCGAAAGAATTCAAGGTTTGACCGGTCAGCATCTTGACAATTCTGACGAACGCCTGGCTCTTCAGTTAGCACTCAAGTTACGACAGATACAGCCAGACAACCACAAAGCTGGCTAGGCAGACAACTTTAGGTCAACTAGTCACGAAAAGATCAGATCATAGGCTCCAACACCATATAATCTAGCCAGTCCAGATAACGTCCGGCCCGACCTCTAACAGTGTCTTGATAAAGCCCTTGCATATGACGAGTCACCGGGCCAACTTGGCCAGCACCAACGGGTCGATAGTCGATTTCCCGAACGCCTACTACTTCCGCAGCAGTTCCACAAAGAAAAACTTCGTCAGCATAATACAATTGATCTCGGGTGATTGGTTCCTCAGTCACCTGGTAACCGTGGTCGCGCGCCAATTTAATAATCGTGTCGCGTGTAACGCCTTCAAGGGTCGCTGATTTTGGTGGCGTAAGGATCGCGTTATCCTGAACGAGTAAGATATTTTCCCCCGTACAACCGGCCACGTAACCTTTAGGATCCAACATGACTGCCTCATCAAAGCCGGCTCGCCTGGCCATTGTCTTCACCATGATTGGATTTACATACTGCCCGCTAAATTTCGATTTCGTCATGCCGGCATTAGGATGCATGCGCGTAACTGATGAGACCATCACACTTACGCCGGAGTCGAGGGCTTCTTTTCCAAGAAGAGGATCCCATTTCCAAGCAGCTATTCCAATCACCGGATAATATTCGTCTAAATTTAATCCCAAAGCCCCTTCGAAATATAACAGGGGCCGGATGTAACATTCAGTTAAGTTGTTCGCGATAATCACGCGGCAAACTGCGTCTCGTAAAGTCTCTATGTCGTGGTGTATATCTTCGACGCCCAAAACTCGAACTGAATTGAGAAAGCGTCGCAAATGCTCACCCATTCGAAAGACAGCTGGCCCACGATCTGTGTCGTAGCATCGTATACCTTCAAATACACCAATTCCATAATGGAGAGTCGGGCTTAAGAAGTGCACTTTCGCCTGGTCAAAGGGGACCAATTCCCCATCCATCCAAATGAAGTCAGCCAACTCTGATGAGGTTTTCGCCAAATTGTTTGCTTCAATCACTCTCAGACTGCCACCATTCTGCGAACCTTTCGAGTAGCTGTTCATGATTCTCTCTCCATATTTAGGATCATCCGGGTCATCTCGCTTGTACTTAGCGGCTCCCGGTTATCATCGACTAGATCTGCGGTCCTATAGCCGGTTTTTATCGTCTTTAACACGCTTGTTTCGAGCCTTTCAGCCAGTGTTTTCAATCCCAATGAATGATGCAGCATCATGGATGCTGAAAGTATCGCCCCGATTGGATTAGCTATGTTCTGACCAGCAATATCTGGGGCGGATCCGTGAATCGGCTCGAATAGTCCCTGCGGGAAGCCATGACGATTTTGAGTCGCCCCCAGAGAAGCAGAAGGAAGATTGCCCATCGATCCCGATAAAACCGATGCCTCATCGGTCAAGATGTCTCCGAATAAATTGGAGGTAAGGACCACATCAAACGTAGCAGGCCGGCTGATCAGATGCATAGCAGCCGCATCAACCAATAAATGTTCAAGAGTAACGTCTGGGTAATCGCTGGCCATTTCAGATACAGTTTGGCGCCAGAGTCGGGAACTTTCCAGAACATTGGCTTTGTCTACCGAGGTAACCTTACGATTACGTTTGCCAGCGATCTCAAATGCAAGCCGGGCGACGCGACGAATCTCGCTTTGACTGTAAATCATCGTATCCACAGCCTGGATCTCATCGCCTACTTTACGCCGCTCTCTGGGTTGACCGAAGTAGATTCCACCTGTTAACTCGCGAATCACCAGAAGATCTACCCCTTGAAGCAATTCTGGACGAAGCGGGGAGGCACTCAATAAATCTGAAAATAATCTGACCGGTCGCAAATTGGCGAATAAACCTAAGGCTTTACGCACACCCAGCAATCCCTGTTCCGGTCGCACCTCTGCCGTGGGATCATCCCATTTTGGCCCACCGACGGCTCCCAGCAATATCGCATCCGCCTCTAGGCAAGCATTCAAAGTTTCTTCAGGCAATGGCGTTCCGCAAGCATCAATAGCGCAACCACCGATAAGGTACTCCTTAAACAGGAATTGGTGGTTGGTTCGGCTGGCTATTGTCTCCAACACGGTAACCGCGGCCGCGGTTACCTCTGGACCTATCCCATCTCCAGGCAATACGACGATGTTTGCTTCCATATCCGGCCTATTGATCTCTTTTACGTAAAATTTCGCTGTCTTAGGGCCAATATTGCTTATTCAGTAGATTGAATAGCCGCATGACGGACTGGTGAGCCTAACTCTTTTAATAATTAGGGTCACCGTTCAACAAGGCAAATTCAATACTATCGTATAAAGCTTTCCAGCTCGCATCTAAAATATTCGTACCAGCTCCGACAGTGCTCCAGCGCTGCGCTCCTTGTTCCGTGTCAATCAACACGCGGACTATTGCTCCAGTCCCGTTCTGGCTGTCCAAGATGCGTACTTTGTAATCGGCTAAATGGACTTCCGATAGTGATGGATATACGTCCAGAAGCGCTTTTCTTAGGGCAGCATCAAGCGCATTTACAGGCCCATTGCCTTCGGCGGCCGTGTGCAGTATCTGGTCACCGACTTTAACCTTGACCGTTGCATCGGCACTCACACCTTTTTCTTCACGGTGTTGGACAAGGACAGTAAAATCCATTAATTCAAATGGCGGTTCGTATGTGGGCTGCATTCTATGTAACATCAAGCTCATTGATGCTTCGGCGCTTTCAAAAGCAAATCCCTGGGCCTCTAGTGATTTGATCTGCAGCAGAACTTCTCGCGCTTGGGAACTGTCCGTATCAACGCCATATTCCGCCGCTTTTTCCAAAACATTGCCTCGTCCAGAGAGTTCTGATATGACGGTGCGCTGCTGGTTGCCGATTATCTCTGGATCAATGTGCTGGTAGCTTAAACTATTCTTGCGCATGGCAGCCACATGAATTCCCCCTTTATGAGCGAATGCGCTGGCACCAACGTAAGGCGCGTGGCTATCAGGGGCCAAATTGGCCACCTCAGACACAAAGCGGGACAATTCCGTCAATTGTTGTAGATTTTCGGCCGGCACACAATGCTTACCCATCTTGACCTGTAAATCAGGAATAATCGTGCTTAAATTGGCATTGCCGACTCGCTCTCCATAGCCATTTATAGTTCCCTGCACGTGATTTGCCCCAGCTGTCACTGCTGCAAGTGTATTGGCAACACCGCATCCGGCATCATCATGGGTATGGATACCTACTGGTGCCTCGATCCGATTCACCACTTCATCAACGATCTCCCCAATTTCCCAGGGTAAGGCACCGCCGTTAGTATCACAGAGAACGACCACATCGGCCCCACTTTCGGCAGCTACCTCGACGGTCATCAAGGCGTATTCTGGGTTTGCTTTATAGCCATCAAAGAAATGTTCGGCGTCGTAGACAATTTCCTTTCCTTGCCCTTTAAGATAGCTAATACTCTCAGAGATCATGGCTAGATTCTCCTCAAGATCAGTTTCCAGAACGTCGCGAACATGCAAATCCCAACTCTTTCCGACCAGTGCGACAACCGGTGTTCCGGCATCCAATAATGCCTGGATGTTGGGATCGGCCTTAGCTAGACTATCTTTTCGCCGCGTCGATCCGAAAGCTGTTATCTTGGCATTCTTGAACTCCATTTGGCGGGCAGCGGTGAAAAATTCCGCATCCTTGGGGTTAGAACCAGGCCAACCACCCTCAATGTAGTGGACACCAAATTCGTCCAAGCGCTGGGCAATTTGCAGCTTGTCATTGAGGGAAAGAGAAATCCCTTCCCGCTGCGTCCCATCTCGCAATGTTGTGTCATATAAATACACTTGCTCGCTCATACCTTTCTCCGGAAAACTCTAATCGCTTGTATTGTTCGCTTCTCTTCTTAGACAGATACCTCTAGTCATCAACAGCTTTCAACTTTCGTTCATAGGCACTGATTGCTGGTTCTCGCTTCAGCAGATAGCCTAGTTGATCGACGCCTTCAATCATACATAGCTTGCTAAATGAGTCGATCGGGAAAATCACGTTACGCTCGTCAGGCAATGTTAGGGTCTGTTCGGCTAGATCAACAATTACTTCTGCATATGGATCCTCATCTACTAAACTAAATAGCTGGCCATGGGTATCTAAATCAACAATAATTGGTAATAGAGAATTCTTAAGGGCATTGTTACGAAAAATATCGGCAAAGGAAGTGCTGATAATGGCTTTGAACCCTCTAGCAGTTAAAGCCCATGCTGCATGTTCTCTCGAAGAACCCGTGCCAAAGTTATCGCCAGCCAGCATTATTTGGGCATTCACACATTCTGGTCTGTTTAGAGCAAATTCAGAGATGGGAGTGCCGTCGCCATTGAAACACCAATGGGCGAATAGCCCCTCAGCCAGACCATCCTTTGAAGTTACCTTGAGGTAGTTGGCAGGAATAATTTGGTCCGTGTCAATATCATTTACGGCTATAGGGGCCATATTTGAACGAATTATCGTAAATGGTTCCATCGTACTCTCTTGTTTTTTGATGCATCAATCATAATCTTCACAAAAACAACTTGTGGTTAAAAATACTCAGTTCAGCATTGTTCGAGGATCCGTCACTGCCCCATTGACAGCCGATGCTGCTGCGGTCAAAGGACTGGCCAAGAATGATCGTCCGCCCTTGCCCATACGACCCTCGTAATTTCGATTGCTTGTGCTGACGGCGTATTGACCGGGCTCCAATTGATCGCCATTCATCGCCAGGCACATAGAGCAGCCTGCAAACCGCCATTCCGCTCCAGCATCGCGAAAAATTTGGTCCAGGCCTTCCGCTTCGGCCTGACGACGTATATTTTCAGAACCAGGTACAACTAACATCCGTACCCCAGAAGCCACTTTACGTCCCTTTATTAAACCGGCTGCCAAGCGCAGGTCGGATAAGCGAGAATTTACGCAACTTCCAATAAAAACCACGTCTACTTTGTGACCTAACAATGGACGACCGGGTTGAATATCCATATATCGGAGTGCTTTTTCTAAGGCCAGGCGGCGGTTTAAGTCGCCTTCCTTTTCAGGATCAGGTACTGGATTACCGATAGGCAAGCCCATCCCTGGATTTGTGCCATAAGTTATCATCGGTTCGAGGTCGTTTGCGGCGAGGGTGACTGTCCGGTCAAAGTGGGCACCGTCGTCTGATGGCAGAGTTCGCCAATGAGCTAAAGCTTGTTCCCAGTCCTTACCCTTGGGGACAAATTCTCGCCCAGCCATGTATTCGAAAGTGATATCGTCGGGATCAATCATACCCGCCTTGGCACCACCCTCGATAGACATGTTACAAAGAGTCATTCTTGATTCCATCGACAAATTCTTGACTGCCGGACCTCCGTATTCAAATACGTGTCCGGTACCCCCGCCTACGCCTATCTTGGCGATGAGGGCAAGAATCATGTCCTTGGCCGTCACGCCGGCGCCAGTTTCCCCTTCAAATAACACCTGATATGTTTTTGGACGAAACTGGAGGAGGCATTGGGTAGCCAGAACATGCTCCACTTCACTGGAGCCGATGCCAAAGGCCAAGGAGCCAAAAGCTCCATGGGTTGAAGTGTGGCTGTCGCCGCACATAATCGTCATACCAGGTTGCGTTAGTCCCAGCTCTGGTCCGATGATATGGACGATGCCGCGCTCCCGGCTTTTTAGATCAAAAAGGCGGACGCCAAATTCTGAGCAGTTGGTTTCTAGCTGCACCAATTGGCGCCTGGCCATTTCATCGGCCACTGGCAACGAAAGTGAGGTTGTCGGAGTTGAATGGTCCATTGTCGCAAAGGTTCGCTCCGGCCGGCGTACAGTGATGCCCCTAGCACGCAATCCCTCGAAAGCCTGTGGCGAGGTCACTTCATGGACTAAGTGCAGGTCAACGTACAATATTGTTGGCGAGTTATTCTCGCTTTCAACAATGTGTGAATCCCAAAGTTTATCAAAAAGCGTTCTGAGTTTAGTCATAGATAGTCAATATTCCTAATTATTCTAATGAGGGTTGCGAGACGACACTTGCTTCAAACTTCCTGGTCAGTCATATTTGAACCGCTCATCTTGATATACTAATTAATCGATTTCCCGCTCGCGCCTTTAGACACTAATTTTGGCCGTTTCTTCGACTTCGCCATAGCGGCCGCTGGCAACGAGGACTTTGTTGAGGGCAGATAAATAGGCCTTGGCGCTGGCAACGATGATATCTGTATCAGCGCCGTGACCGCCGAAAGTTCGGGGACTCATTTGGCCACTCTGAGGAGAAGTTCGTTGCAGAACTGATCCGTTTTCAGCCTCTAATCTAACAGTGACTTCACCAATTGCATCAATCCCTTCAGTAACGGCGTGCACAGCAAATTCCAGCAACCGGTTAGGCACCTGCACAACCATATCGATAGCCTTGTAGGCAGCATCAACTGGCCCTGTGCCGATTGCAGCTTGAACATGATATTCTCCGTCGGGACCCGTTAAACGGACTGTCGCCGTTGGCATGCCCATAGTGCCACAGGCAACCTGGAGTCCTTCTAACGTATATATCTCTATAGCTTGATATAATTGGTCGGTAATTAAGGCCGTTAGATCGGCATCGGTAATGCTCTTTTTCTTGTCGGCGAGCTCCTTAAAACGGGTGAATGCCTCTTGCAGCTCTTCATCGCTCAAATCATAGCCAATCTCGGCGAATCGTGCTTTGAGTGCATGTCTGCCAGAATGTTTGCCAAGGACTAATGAAGATTGCTGTAGCCCCACTGTTTCCGGCCGCATGATCTCGTAGGTTTCATGGTGCTTTAACATGCCGTCTTGATGAATGCCAGCCTCATGGGCAAAAGCATTGGCACCGACAATAGCCTTGTTTGGTTGCACTGGAATGCCCGTGTAATTGGATACCATACGGCTTACCCTGGTAATCTCGGTTGTCTCAATGCCAGTGTCTAATCCATAAAACGAAAAGCGCGTACGTAATAACAAGGCAACCTCCTCAAGTGATGTGTTGCCTGCTCGCTCGCCAATGCCATTTACAGTTACTTCTGCTTGACGTGCTCCTGCGGATAGCCCGGCCAGGGTATTGGCTGTGGCTAATCCGAGATCGTCGTGACAATGTACCGATACAATCACATCGTCAATTCCAGGGGTGTTGGCCATAATACCCGCAATCAGAGTGCCATATTCGCCAGGAGTGTTATAGCCAACAGTATCGGGTATGTTGAGGGTGGTCGCCCCTGCCTTAATCGCTTCTCCAAGAACGAGATATAGGAACTCCGGATCGCTACGACCAGCATCTTCCGGCGAGAATTGTACGTTATCACAATAACTTTTCGCGTAGCTGACCATCTCGATAACTTGTTCCACAACTTCCTCAGGATCCAAACGAAGCTTGTGTTTCATATGAATTGGCGAAGTGGCCAAGAAGGTATGGATGCGCGGGCGGGCGGCATATTGTATTGCCTCCCAGGATTTATCGATATCACCCCTCGTAGCTCTTGCCAGGCCGCAAATAATCGGTGGCTGGCCAGAAGGACCGGGCATATTACCCACTTCGACGGAAATTCGGCGAACACCTTCCAAATCGTCGGGTGAGGCGGCCGGAAAACCGGCTTCCATAATATCGACACCAAGACGGGCTAGTGCGCGGGCAATCTCCAGCTTTTCAGCTGAGGTTAATGAAGCACCTGGCGACTGCTCACCGTCTCGAAGCGTTGTATCAAATATTCTTACATAGTTTTTGGTACTCATGGTTTCTGTTCCCAACAGTAATACATATGCCCGGACACTGACCGGATGCGCATAAACATTATTCTCCCGGCTTGACCGTGACTGGATTGATGAAGGGCATCATTTCTCTCAAATTAGCACCTACTTGTTCAAGAGGATGATTTTGTTGTCGCTTGCGCTCATCATTAAACCACGGCCGTCCAGCTTCGTTTTCGGCGATCCAATTCTGAGCATACGTTCCGTCCTGAATATCCTTTAGAATCTGGCTCATCTCGTACTTTGTTTCTTCAGTCACGATGCGTTGACCAGAGACGTAGTCACCATGCTCAGCCGTATCAGATACGGAATAGCGCATGTAATTGAGACCACCCCGATAAAATAGATCGACGATAAGCTTGAGTTCATGCATACACTCAAAATAGGCAACCTCGGGTTGATAACCTGCTTCCACCAATGTCTCAAAGCCCGCTTTCACCAGTTCTGAGACACCCCCACATAGAATCGCCTGTTCACCAAATAAGTCTGTTTCTGTCTCTTCACTAAAAGTAGTCTCTAATAGACCTGCCCGGGTTCCCCCCAAGGCGAATCCGTAAGCGAGTGCATTTGCCTTGGCCTGACCGCTGGCATCTTGAAAGACGGCCAGCAAGCAGGGAGTACCAAACCCCTCTACATAGAGCTCGCGCAGGCGGTGCCCGGGAGCTTTAGGAGCAACCATGGTTACATCCACGTCAGTTGGCGGTACGATTGTCTTGTATCGAATATTGAATCCGTGAGCGAACATGAGCGTTTTGCCACTGGTTAAGTGTGGGGCAACATGTTCAGTATAAAGGGACGGCTGTTCCGTATCCGGAGCCAGTATCATTATTGTGTCGGCCCAAGCGGAAGCGCCTGAGAGAGTATCGACCTTAAGTCCTTGAGCCTCGACCTTGGACCAAGATTTACTCCCTTCGCGAAGTCCGACGGTCACATCGATCCCACTATCATGTAGGTTAAGGGCATGAGCGTGGCCTTGGGAACCGAATCCAATAACAGCCACTTTTTTCTTCTCAATCAACTTCGGATCCACATCCGAATCATAATACATATTTGCCATGATTTCTCCTTTAATTGGCTCTTTCTTCAAAGTCGCCGGCTATTAATTGCTTGTCTCTATTTGCCGGTAACGAGTGTTTGTTTGAAGTTCCATGTTTTCTTAAATCGAACTCACAATCTCATATCGTCATGTGTTAACACATCGGTAACGTCGATCATCCATTCTTGAGGCCGGTCATTTGCCAAATAATGAGATAACTTTACGCTTTTGTTTTGACCATATGTCCATTCCCATGACCGTTCGCCTCAGGTCCTGCTCCTGGTGTATGACGAACGCCCTGGGCCAATCCACGCATCATGGCAACATGGCCGGTTCTGACGATTTCTACCACACCCCAGGGTCGCAGGAGTTCGATCAAGCTATCAACCCTGTCTTCAGATGCCGAGACCTGCATAATAAGCGTTTCAGCGCCGACATCTATGATCTGGCCTTAAAGACATTAGCTAAACTGATAATCTCGGTTCTATGCTCTGGCGAAGCCGAGACTTTGATTAAGGCAAGTTCTCGAAATACGGCCGGTTGTCCCGTTACATCTTGAACATCGATTACATTTACTAATTTGTATAGATTGGCTTCTACTAAACGAGCTTCGGTATTTTGGCTATCTACAACGATCGTCATTCGCGAGAAATCTGCGTTTTCTGTACGGCCAACGTTCAACGAGTCGATATTGAAGTTGAGACGGCGAAAAAGAGAAGCAACGCGATTTAAGACACCTGGTTTATTCTCTACAATAGCTATTAATGTTTGTCGCATCAGTTTTTCTCCTCCATTTTATTCCCTGGTTCAGCCTGCCGGCGAATTGGTCTTCGTATCATGTCATCCAAATCAGCCCCTGCAGGTACCATTGGGAATACTGCCTCTTCCATTTCCACCACAAATTCCAATAAAACCGGACCATCTGTCTCTTTGGCAAACTGTACAGCGTCCTCGATCTCTTCCCGTTTTGTAACTTTGCGTCCGGGGACTCCATGCGCCTCGGCCAGTTTGACGAAGTCGGGATTCTGCATATACACGGCCGAGTATCGCTTTTCGAAGAAAAATTCTTGCCACTGCCTGACCATACCCAGATAGCTGTTATTAAGTATCACTATTTTGACGTTGGATTGCTCCTGAACGGCAGTAGATAACTCGGCGGCAGTCATTTGGAATCCACCATCACCAACAATTGCCCAGATCTCTTTATCCTTATGGCCAAACCAGGCGCCAATTGCGGCCGGAAAGCCAAAGCCCATCGTACCGGCGCCACCAGAAGTAATCCAGCGATACGGCCGTTCTAAATGATAATATTGGGCTGCCCACATCTGATGTTGGCCCACATCAGTCGTTATGATCGCTTCGCCATTTGTTATTGACCATAAGTCGCGGATCACGTGAGATGCGTACAGAAGATCATCCTTTGGCCAGGCTAATATGTCTCGACGTTCTGTGTCCTTTTTCCAATCGGCAATCGTGTCCAGCCATTCTTCATGGTCTTGTGGTTCAACTATCGGAGTCAGATCGCCTAGCACGGTCTTCAAGTCGCCGACCAGAGGAACGTCTACTCTTACATTTTTGTGGATTTCCGAAGGGTCAATATCTACATGAATTTTTCGGGCGCGAGGAGCATACGTGCGAAGATTACCGGTCACTCGATCATCGAAGCGCATGCCGAAAGCTAACAATAAGTCAGCTTCTTGAATGGCGTTATTGCAAAATGCTTCACCATGCATACCCATCATGCCCAGACTCAGGGGATGTGAGGCAGGTAATCCGCCCAGTCCCAGCAGCGTCATAGCTACAGGCGTCTGCGTTTTCGCGGCAAATTCCCGCAATTCGGCCATGGCTTCTGATTTCAGGACACCATGTCCGGCTAAAATAACCGGTTTTGTGGCTTGCCTGATCAGTTCGGCAGCCTTCTCGAGGTCGGCCATGGGGGCATGCTTAGGCGGATGGTAGCCAGGAAGCTTCAACTCTACCGGAGTAGAAAATTCGGCCTTTTCGATCTGGGCATTCTTGCAAAAATCGACCAATACGGGTCCCGGCCGGCCGCTTCGGGCAATGTAGAATGCCTCCCGAATGACTTCGGCCACTTGGTCGGCGCTTGTGATCAAAAAGTTGTGTTTCGTGATCGGTAAGGTAATCCCGGTAACATCAGTTTCTTGAAACGCGTCGCCGCCTATTAAATGAGCCGGCACCTGGCCAGTAACACAAATGATCGGCGAAGAATCCATCATGGCCGTCCCAATGCCGGTAACAAGGTTCGTCGCTCCTGGTCCTGAAGTAGCCATGGCAACACCAACCTGACCGGTTGCCCTGGCGTAGCCATCGGCCATATGGGCCGCTCCTTGTTCATGACGAACGAGGACATGGTGGATCGGATAATCAAGCATCGCATCATATGTAGGCATAATAGCGCCGCCAGGATATCCGAAGACTACCTCGACGCCTTCTTCAACCATACATTCCCATAAGATTTCGGCACCTGTTCTTTGCATTTTCTCTTCTCCTTGCCGGTCACTACCAGCCATAAGTAAAAAGCGCCCGACTATACGCCCAATTGCGTCTTGTCGAGAGCAGCCAACTATCCTGTTACTGCACCTTCGGCGGCTGAGGAAACCAACCGGGCATACTTTGCCATGACACCAACTTTATAATTAGGTTCGGGTGGCTGCCAATTGGCCAAACGGCTTTTCATTTCGTTTTCTGTCAAATTCACATCTAATCGACGTGCTGTGACATCGAACGTAACGATATCGCCATTCTGGAGAGCAGCAATAGGTCCGCCGACGGCAGCTTCTGGAGCAATGTGACCGGCCATTAAGCCATGTGTTGCACCTGAAAACCGGCCATCCGTCAGTAAAGTTACAGTTTCGACCAAACCTGCTCCAGCCATCGCGGCCGTTACCCCGAGCATCTCGCGCATACCGGGACCGCCCTTAGGTCCTTCATAACGAATGACAACAACGTCTCCAGGTTTAATGTGACCTTCCTGGACCGCAGCAAAGGCATCTTCTTCACAATCAAATACACGAGCCGGGCCACTGTGGTGGCGCATATTATGACCGGCGATTTTGACAACGCATCCATCAGGGGCAAGATTGCCTTTGAGGATAACCAGCCCACCAGTTGGTTTGATTGGTTCCTCCACGGACCAAACCACTTTCTGTCCCGGCGTTTCTACAGCGGTCTCAGCTTCGCTGGCAATCGATTTGCCGCTGACTGTAATGGCTTCGCCATGCAGCTTTCCAGCTTCAAGCAATTTTTTGGCCACTAAAGAGATTCCTCCAGCCTGATATAGGTCTGTGGCAACATATTGCCCACCCGGCTTGAGATCAGCAATTAGTGGCGTGCTACTGCTTAATTCGTCAAAGCGATCGATGGTTAGTTCCACGCCCGATTCTGCGGCAATAGCCAGTAGGTGAAGAACCGAATTGGTTGAGCCACCTGTTGCCGCGACTGAAACAATGGCGTTTTCTATTGCCTCCTTGGTCAGTATCTGGCGAGGAGTAAGGTCTTTCTCAAATAACTCCATAACCAGCTTACCGGCTTGAATGGCTACCTCGTCTTTGTCTTCAGCTGTCGCAGGAACACTGGCGCTACCCATCGGAGATATGCCTAAGAATTCGCAAGCGGTGGCCATTGTGTTGGCTGTGAACTGTCCGCCACACGCCCCAGCTCCTGGACAAGCCACATCTTCCAATTCCTTTAATTGTTCAGCTGATATTCGACCAGCTGCATAGGCGCCGACGGCTTCAAAAACATCTTGAATCGTTACATCTTTTCCTTCAAATTGACCGGGAGCTATAGAGCCACCATACAACATCAGTCCTGGTATATCTAGGCGGGCCAGCGCCATGACTGTGCCGGGAATCGTTTTGTCACAACCTGAAAGAGCGATTAAGGCATCAAACTGATTTCCCCGGGCCACAAGCTCAATTGAATCGGCAATCACTTCACGGCTAATGAGTGAGGTCTTCATGCCCTCGGTACCCATGGTAATGCCATCTGATATGGAAACCGTGTTAAATTCCATCGGCGTTCCACCAGCTTTTCGGATGCCTTCCTTAACCTTGGCAGCCAGCCGGCGTAAGTGGAAATTACAAGGACCGATTTCGATCCAAGTATTGGCTACCCCAATCAATGGGCGGCGTAAATCTTCATCAGTAAAACCTACTGCCTTGAACATTGCGCGAGCGGCTGCCCGGTCGTATCCTTTTTTCAGCCTATCAGATCTCATAAACTACCTCGCCCGTTCATCACAAACTATCTATAAACAAAAACGGGGCTGTCCTTTTGTGGACAGCCCCGCTACTTTTAGCTTCCTTGCTAGCTTCTGCTTTTACCTGCTTCGCTAGCTGCCCACGCGCAATTTCCGTTTCTCAATCTCAAGAATGAGAATCAGAATGCCTAATAAGGCAACTAGGACTAGAATTAAATTAATCGTGGGTAAAAGCATTATTTCAGTCATATCGATAACACATACACTTTACCTGTGGTGCGGCTATTTGTCTATTGTAAAAAGTGCCCAAATACAAGTATAGGTTATTTGTGCGAATTAACCAGTCTGCTGCCACAATGAGGGAGATGTGGTAGAAATTACTTCATTCGGGTTTTCGCAATTATTAGCATGATGAAAATAGAATCTGCTCAGGAGGAATAACCCGCAATGAATGAGCCAACGATTATTAAAGCTCACGAAAGTTATGTTTTAGGGGTGCTTTTCACCAGAGACTCAAATCTATTAATGAAGAGAAGCTTGCTTTTGACGCCTGACTGGTCTGGTGCAGAAGCGCAACCCAGCCTTGGTAGACCTTATTCCAAATGCAGGAAGGAAAGAGATTGTTGCTGACCATACATACCCTTAAGCTGCGGATGTCGCTTGCATATTTAATTGAAAATGAGCAAGGTGTGTATCTTGTTGATGCCGGATTACGTGGCGAAGAAAGACAAATCCTAAGTTATTTAAGAAAAATAGATCGCTCAGATCTCAAGCTTATCTTCATAACCCATGCCCATTTGGACCATTACGGTAGCGCGGCCGCTCTACGACGATTGACAGGAGCGCCAATCGCCTTACATGAAGCTGACGCCCGGGCCATGGAATCGGGCCAAACTCGATTGGGCAGCGCAAACGGCCTCGGCCGGGTTATCGCCTCCTGCCTACCGCTTGTTCATCCTCTGCTGAAACCTGAACCGGCCGAGGCTGACCTCATCCTCGGGCATGGGGATCTCCTTGACGAATTCGGACTGAATGCGGAATTGTTACATACGCCTGGTCATACAGCCGGTTCTAGCTGTTTGCTAGTAGATGAGCGCCTAGCATTTGTCGGAGATCTGATAACAAATAGCGGTAAACCGCGTTTACAACGCTACTTTGCTCAGGATTGGACGCTCATTCCAAAAAGCTTCCAACTTCTCCTTGATAGACGACCTGATTTGGCCTACACAGGACACGGCGTCGAGCCCATAAAGTTTGAGCAGCTGTCAAAATTGGTAACCTAGTAATATTTTCAAATGTAAGCTCGGGAACGGAAACTTTGTGGGCCCACAGCCTATGATAGGGAATCAAAATCAATACTAGGAGAAATCTAACCATGCCCCAAGCCATCTGGAACGGTCAGGTCCTGGCCGATAGCAAGGCAACGAAAGTTGTAGAAGGAAACCATTACTTCCCGTCAGAATCCATTAATTGGGAGTTCTTTAGTTCTAATTCGCATAGCAGCGTCTGCCCCTGGAAGGGGGTTGCCAGCTATTATGATGTTGAAGTAAATGGGAAGATCAATCGCAGTGCTGCCTGGACCTATACGGATCCTTCGGCCGCGGCCAAACAAATAAAAGGCCATCTCGCATTTTGGGGTGGCGTCAAGATCGTTAAGGATGAGAGTGAAAAATCAGCAGGGAATCCTACAGCGATTGCGAGGTGCCTTTGCCTGAATCTAAAGTAACTTTGTGAGGAATCGAAAAATGGCCCAGCTGATAAGCGTTCAGTAGCTGGGCCATTTTTTAACTGAGTCCTAATTGGCTTGTAGAACTAGCCATTGTTGATGATCGGCATATAAATTAGCGTGAAATTACCCGCTTGATTTACGATTATTGATGCTTCTGAATTACCGGTAAAGGGTTCATTTTGCCCCAAGCTATTCCTAGCGGTTGCGGAAAATTCATATAGTCCATCACCGCCACGATTTGCAGTATCAAATTCGGCGTTTGTAGCGGTTGTGTCGTCTTGCCATAAATTCCAAACCCCGCCAGCATAGCGGAAGTAAACATTATATCCTTCTATTGTTGAACCAGGAGCCGTCAGACCTGCCATTCAACCATAAATTTAGTCTGGTCCGTTCTTGGCGGTGAGAATGGCAGGACATAGGCCACAGGGTGGAAGGCCACAACTGTTTGTGCTTGAGGCCCGCTACTCCAGCCCTGGGTATTTCCGGCATTATCGGTAGCCCGGGCGCGAAATTCGTATAATGATCCATTCTGAGCACCGGTAACTTGCGCCGATGTATTCGTTGTGCCAATCTGCCAATCGTGCCAATCGCTTCCATCAACGCGTGCTTGTACATCGTAGTGCTTGATGCCCGAAGCATTATCTGTTCCACTCCAGGTCACGATGAAGTTGCGGTAAGGGTGAATTGAGGCAGCGGGTTCACGGTAGCCGAAGGCGCTAGCGCGTCAATATTGGTCCAGGCTTGTGGGCTACCCCATGATTGCTGATTGCCACAATGGTCCGTTGCTCGGGCGCGAAATTCGATGAACTGGCCATTGGAAGCCCCTTTGTAAGTGGCCGAGGTGCTCGTCGTCTGCGTCTTCCAATTTACCCAGCCACCGCTGTTTACTCGATACTGAACATCGTACCAGGCTATACCAGCGCCACTATCGGTGCCACTCCAGAATACTTTGAATTCATCTCCCGACCAATTTGGTAAGGGTGTGACGGTCGCGCTAGGCGGGGTAAGGTCAGAACAAGAGTGATAGGTTACATCAACGTACGGACTGAACCCTCCGTATTGCCTTGAGCGAAAGACACGGCTGCGGTTAGGTTGCGGACCTTCATCACCGGTCATTATCAGGCCGTAGTTGGGTTGGGCGCCGCTATGCCAGGCCTTAATAAGGTTGGTTATATCGCCGATTTTCCAGCCTAAGGCACTGTTGAAACTACCGATTCCGATTTCTGCCCCGCCCAAATAATTGGCGTTATTCCAGGTAACCGAGCTTTCGCTCCACTGAGTTTTCATGTATTGGGCTCTGAAATCCATGGTTTGTGGATCGCCAGGAGGTGTAACACTTTGCTGATATATTCCTACCTGGGCCTGACTGATAATCGCTTGGGATGGAATCTGGTTAATGTTAAATGCCAGCAACATTCTTGAAGCATTGAAGGTGCCCGAGGCATAGCCAAGCGTCATTGTCGACCAGCTACCATAATTCGTATCGGCATTTAAGGATGATAGAAAGGCATCTTTTGTGGTAAAAATCCTGACTTGGGATTGTACCCCGTAAGGTAGCTTAACTTCAGAAAGTAAGATTGGTTCGCGAACCGGCGTGTCGACTTCTGATTCACCTTCTTGCGCCACTACTGCGCTTACGGAAATCATCAGGGCGATTAGCAATAAAACCAGGCCGATTCTACTTTTATGATGGATGATATTGGTTTTTGCGACTGTCAAGGATTCTCTTTTCGTTGTCATAACACCCTCCCTCGGTGCTTTCATAATAATTATTTGCTAGGTAATTGGTAACGTTTTGATGCCATTGATCCAAAAAAAGTCTATTCACCTACCTTCAAGTCAGAGTGCCAATCAAGCCGGCTGAAATAGCCACTTGCTGCGAGCAAGAAGCAAGAACAAATTTGATTGTGATTTTCCGATTCATCGTTGCTCTAGTACCCCTGGTAATCTGGTAAGACTAGAACATTCTGGGTTTAACGTGGCCCCGATCAAAGGTTCAATTCCAATGGCACCTCATCTTGATATGATACCATTTGAAAAGGGATAAGACGAGCAAAGAGATGAGCCCAAATTATCCTGGGCTGCCAGCATTGATAACACAGTCCGTGCTAGTCCTAGCTGAAGCTTCTTGCGCATGTTATGATGGGTAAGCGCTGATCCTTGGGGATAACGGTCATTATAAAATAACCATAGCCAGACATTACTTCATCGCCCATGGTTTTCTGATCATGGAAGACCTTGCAGCTTGTACAAACAGAATTAACCGGTGGAGGTTCCAATGAATCGAAGGTTCGTCATTATATTGGCAATATTGGCGCTTGGTTTGGTATTTCTGGGAGCCGGACTGACCTGGGCTGAACGGGCACAAGGATTCGATTCTTTACCGGGATCATCTATAGTCTCAAAACGCACTCTTGCTTCCTCGAACTTGTCATTTTCCTTGGGTGATCCAGGAACTAGCTACGGTTATGTATCGACGATTGGCACTACCGAGGGACCCTTTTTAGAGGATCCGCCCATTTTTTCACGCCTTATGGTGTGGGTACAGATAATACATCTCTGTGGATTGCCGACGCAGATACCACCGGGCCCTTCGCTTTGGGAATGACGGTTCCTTTTTGTCGCAGATAGGCAAGGGTGGTGTTCCCTATGCGGTTGACGGGACTTATCTGGATTGGATCGCTGATGTTACCGTTGACAGCCAGGGACATGTCTGGTTGGCAGACAATGACGCCAATCACGTAGTCGAAGTTAATTCTGCCGGTGAATTTATCAGCGACATCGGAACCTTCGGTGAAAGTGGTGGGGATAACGACCATTTTGACAGCCCTCGAGGTATTGCCTTGACTCGGTTGGCAACTTGTATGTAAGTGATGAAGACAATCATCGAATTCAAATCTTTGATCCCTCTGGCGTATATACAACAACGATCGGTGTGAGTGGTGAGGAGGGATCTGACAATGAACACTTTAGATCCCCTCAGCATATCACTATTTATAGTGACACGCTCTATGTGGCCGATGCCGGAAATGACCGGGTCCAGATTTTTGATGTTACCGACATTTTCTCACCAACGCATGAAGCGACGATTGGCGTCACCGAAGTGCCGAGTAACACCAATGGATATCTGAATCTGCCAATGGGGGTGGCCGTAAATGATAGCGATATTACGTGGTGGAGCGTTAATCTTCGAGTTCAAGTGTTTGATCGGGTCACACTCGCTTACAAAGCCAAAATTGGTGGCGGAGTGCCAAGCTCCAGCGAGGGTAGATTTCGCCTATCGCCAACTGATGTCGCCGTTGACTCTGCCGGGAACATTTATGTGGCTGATCCGAGTAGCATGCGAGTGCAGCAATTTAATTCCAGCTTGGACTATGTTCGAAGCCATGGTACTCCTGGAGTCCCTATCTTACTGATGAACTACACTACTATAAGCCCACTGGTGTAGACGTTTCCGACGATGGTAGCATACATATTGTCGAACGAATGGGTAAACGGCTGATCAAACTAGACAGTAATGGGCAGCCGTTATGGTCTGTAGGTAATCCGATTGGCATAGGTGGTGGAGATAATGACAGTTTCCAGCGATCCAGAGGACGTGTCTGTAAACAGCCTGGGGATAGTTTTTGTGGCCGATACAGGCAATCACCGCATTCAAATATATGATTCTGATGGCTCCTATGCAACAACCAGAGGCGGTTCTTTAGGCACTGGGAATAATCAATTCGATCATCCTTATGGCACGGCCGTTGACAGTAATGACTATCTTTATGTGGCCGACAAAAATAATGCAAGGGTGCAGGTTTTCAACAATAATTACAATTACGTGGCGACTTTGGCTGTGACCCCAACTTTACCCGTAGACGTGGCCGTTAGTGAGAATGGAGATATCTACGTTGTCGATCAGGATTTACATCGGGTACAGAAATACAATAGCAGCCACGTATATCTGTATACCATCGGTGTGACAGGACAAGCTGGCGATAGTCATGGACGACTAAGATCACCAACGGCTATAACTGTCGATTCTGACGGCCGTGTATTGATCGCCGACGATTTTGGTAGACGGGTACAAGTATTTGATGATAGCGGAGGGTATCTGACGACCCTTGGCGGATCCTGGGGTAGTTTAACAGGTCAAATGCGAAATGTAGCCGGCTTGGCAAGCGACAGCAAAAATGGCTTATTTATCGCGGACGAATCGAGCCACCATATTAGGGTATTTAGATTTGGTGTTCCTGGCTGGAGTCAAAAAAACATTAATGGATTTGGCTATGCAGATAGCGGTATGGTTAGCTCACTGTACACGTATAGTCAAACTCTTTATTCTGGTCTTTCAAATTCCAATAGTGGTGGCCAATTGCATAGGCTTGATTCTAGTGGCTCCTGGGAGGAAATAACCTTAGACGGATTTGGTAACCCGGCAAACGTGTCCATAGCCGACCTAATCGATTTCAATGACAAATTGTATGCAGGCACATTGAATGATGATGGTGGTGGACAGATCTGGCGCAGCAGTAGTGGCGATAAGGATAGTTGGGAGATAGTCGCTTCTGGTGGTTTTACCAGCACCAATAATAGCGAAATGATCCAATTTGCTGTGTACAGTCAAACAATTTATGTTGCTACATTCAACGAGACTAATGGTGGTGAAATCTGGCGTAGCAGCACTGGAAATGATGGCTCCTGGGCGATTGTGGTAAGTAATGGATTTAGTAATACTTCTAACCTGGCAGCCACCTCTCTTGTCCAATATGGCGATTATCTCTATGCGGCGATGACCAACCAATCTGACGGAGCCGAGGTATGGCGTAGTGAAACGGGTGATGCATTATCCTGGACCAAGGTGATCACATCCGGTGGATTTGGAGACAGTTACAATACCCAAATAACCCTTGAAGTTTATAATGGTTTGCTATATGCAGGTACGGAAAATAACACAGACAGTGACAATCCCGGTGCCGAACTATGGACATGCCAACTTTGTGATGGAACGGATTGGACTCACCATGACTCCGTAAAGGGTTTTGGAAGCCCAGCAAACCAGGGAATTTCCTCATTGGTGGCTGCCCATGATTTTCTTTACGCACTTACTCACAATGTAATCACGGGCATGGAAGTTTGGCGTTCAGCTGGAGGTGCCGAGTGGCAGCGGATCGGCTACGCGGGATTTGGCGATAGCAATAACACGACCTCGTACTGGGATAATTCGGCAGTAATATATGACTCCGATATCTATATAGGCACCGTCAATTTGGCTCAGGGTGGGGAGATCTGGACACCATTAAATAGAAATTTTATCCCACTGGTAATAAGGCAATAGCCAAAATGATTTTTCTTTGAAGAAAAGGTGTAATAGAGCAAAAGGTCAATATATTTACCAAATATATCCGGATCAACCAGTAGGTTCTTGGTAGCCGGCCTCGGCATAATGATGGGCCTTAAACGTATAAACATCTAGCAAAGGTGGAGAAACCTTTAGGTTTGCTCTTGGAATCCCGGCCTTATTAGCCAGTATCCTTAAGAATTGATTCGTATCTGGAATCCGCTGCCAAACCTGAGGCAGTAAAAGAGCCTGTTGAGCGCCAGCCACTATCATGACGCCATCTATGCCTGGCATAATCTTGCTGGTCAACTCGCCATAGTTGGCAAAGGTTAGACGGTTGAAGGCGTTTAGCAAGGTGATCTCTAGTCGAATCTCAAACAATTCTTCCGCAGTAACCGGCGAAAAACGCAAATCACGGGAAGCCGCGGCCGCGTTTTGGGCCACATCCTCAGCTATCGGATATTGAGCCTCCGTGTGCCCTATACATCCCCGGAGTTTACCGTTGTAAGTGAGTGTCACAAAACTGCTTCCAGCCTGCTGCAGAGCTTCGGGAAGTCCAATCAACTGAGGTCGATATTGTTCTCCTTGACGAACAAATCTCTCCAAGCTTGCTCTGGCAATGTTTAGAAGAAGATCTTTGGCCGCTGAGTCAAGAAATCGAGTTTCAGGTTGCATTCGGCTTTCCCCCCATTCATGGCGCGAGAATTTTATCAGAGGCTTTATCTTAAGGTCAGACTTACGGGGCAGTGATCGGATCCATAAATGTCTGTATGAATGCCTGCGGCTTCAACCCTGGGCCAGAGTTCTTGGCTAACAAAAAAGTAATCCAAACGCCAGCCAACATTTCGTTCTCTAGCAGTACCAATGTATGACCACCAAGAATAAGCGCTCTCTTTGTCTGGATTTAGAGAGCGGTAAGTATCCAAATAACCTTGGGAGACAACTTTGTCTATCCATTCTCGTTCGATGGGCAAAAAACCCGTCGTATTCTTATTCTGTTTGGGTCGAGCCAAGTCTATCTCTTGATGGGCCGTGTTAACATCACCGCAAAACACAACTGACTTGCCATCTTCTCTTAGATCATTGCAAATACCCAAAAAATCTTTCTTATAAGCCATTTTATAATCAACCCGGCTGTGATCCCGGCTTCCGTTTGGAAAATAACAGGCCAACAAAACAAAATCGCCGTAATCAGCAACGATTGTACGTCCTTCTCTATCGTACTCAGCGATACCTAAACCGATCTGCACTTTCTTCGGCTTTATTTTCGTAAACAAAGCAACGCCACTGTAACCTTTCTTTTCGGCCGATGCCCAATAGGTGTGATAACCATGTGGATTTCTAAGTTCATCGACAAGCTGATCTGGATGACATTTGGTCTCTTGGACAGCTAAGACGTCAGGGGACGATGTATAAAGCCATTCTAGAAAACCTTTCTTATGTGCCGCACGAAGGCCGTTGACATTCCAACTATAAAGATTCATGATGATGATAGCTTATTATCCTGAAAGTTTGCTGAATATTTTTTTAGGATGAGCATGACGATTTTCAAGCCCAAATCAGCCGCAATTATTTCAGTTCGCTCCCTGTAATCTCAGACTCAACTCCATTAGACTTGACAAACTGGAACAGATTTTATTGAAGTAATAAGCCATTCCCTAACTAAGGAGAATATCAGGTGATTCATTTCCTTCAAGTATATCCATATAATGTAGATAAGTGATGGGCCATGATGATTTTGTATTCAATAGACTAAGTTCACTTATCGGCTAGAAATTAGTCAGTTCTAAAGAGTTTATAAATATCCTCATGTTGGCCTTGGTAATTACTGTATAAATAGTAAAAAGATCTATTGATGTTCAACACAACTGAAATTCGCTGGTTTATTCTTGGGCAGATACCTAATGTGATTGATGAGTGGTTTGAACATTGCCCGGGTGATTCGTTCGCACAGCCTGCCCGAACAGACTCTTATTATCGATTGAGTGAGGGCAAGTCGCTTGGTATCAAACTTCGCCAGGGAAGACTCGAACTAAAGGAGCGGACTCGATCACCAGAAGCCTTTCGCATTCAAAACGAAATTGTTGGGTTGATAGAGACTTGGCGAAAATGGAGCTTCGAGCTCGCTGGAGACGATGAGGTAGCATCTTGGGATCGCTCTGCTAAAAATTTATGGTTGAGGGTTAATAAAACACGCAGAGTGCGTCTTTATCGGCTGACAACCAATGATACGCCGATTCCTCAAGATTCAGCCCAGGGATCTATTTGCCAGGTGGAATTGACATCCGTGCTCGTGCAAGGCACACGTTGGTGGAGTTTAGGATTTGAAGCATCGGGAGTAGAGGCAAATCAACAAAAGCTATTGATGATTGTGGCCACTAAGTTACTCAAGCATGTCGAGGGTATTTGCCTTCCGGAAGTTGATTCAATGAGTTATCCAGAATGGTTGCAAATAATTGCACAATAATATGGCCGTTACTTTGCTTAATCCTTAGGCGGAAAATCGCGGGTGGGTTTGTTAAGAATAGTCAGCCTGTAGGTGCCAATACGACGAAATCCGATTGCCAGATAGGCCTTCTGAGCAGGCAGATTGTCATCAGCCGTGAATAGGATGGCCTTTTTGGCGACTTGCGCCTGAGCGTCGAGCAATGATGCCGCAACAGCCGCTCGTCCATAGCCTCTGCTTCTGTATTTTGGGGGCGTCCAAACGCCTCCAATCTGAACGACACTTTCATGGTCGCTCAAATTGACGACTGCATTAAAGGAGCTGCTGGCGACCGGTTCGCCATCTGTTTCTATTATCCAAGTGTGGCCGGCATTCACGTAGTTTTGCATGCTATTGTAGGCCTCACGGCGCATATCTGCGGTTTCTTCGAGGCCAAGGGCTTCAGCCAAATAAGCACTGCGCCAGCCGCCTAATAGGTCGACATCATCGACCCGGGCCCGGCGTCCCAAGACACTCCCGGAACGCAAGATCTCTGGCACCTGCAATTCGCTCAGTCTTAAGCTATAAAGCCATTGGGCTTCGTCACGGAGAATATCTTCTGGCTTCCATTTGAGAATTGTCCGAGCTTTGATTACTTGTTCATCCAGGCCCATAAGCCCGCCAACAGGTCGACCTGAACCAGATACAGCCAACTCTATTAACCGTGCGAGATGATTTTCGCTTTGAAGTATTAAGTTGTTATTCCAATAATGAGCAACGACGCCGGCGATTGTCTGTCCGTCTAATACGGCCGCATAAGTTCCCTGAAGCTGTTGGTCTCTATCTTCCAAGCCCGCTTGCTGCATATTGCCATATAGAAACATAGAGGAATCGAGCCGAGGGTATAGAAAATCTTTTAGGGCCTGTTCATCCCCCTTCCTAAGCAAACGAAAAGTTAATTCTGATCCACTCATTGGCGTATTTCCTTACTCGTTCACCAAGTTCATTTAGCATATCCAGATTATGTAAACATAGATCTACCTTAAAGATATCGTTTCTAAAGCACTCAATGGCTGACCCTCGTGTTATCTATGAAATTAGAATCTGAACTAGGTTCGTGACCACCTTTCGGGTGACACCATTCTTGTCAAGCTCTGGATTCCAAGCTGAAACTGAGACGGCTACTATTTGTCCCGATTGGGCGAGGCGCTTGAACACGTCACTTATTATCTTTACCGAAGGGCCACCCACTGCGGGATAGTTCATTGCCGGTGCTTCATCTGGATCGATAACATCGGTGTCAAAATGCACGTAAATTGGGCCTTTAGGTAATGGACGGCTCAGTAGAGATATGAACTTTTTACGGTGATCGATGCTCGAGCTTTTTATAGCCACTTTTTCATCCGGATCAAGATCGCGGCCGTCTGAAAGGATTATCCGCTGTTCATCTAGCGGCGTTAAACCAATTTCATCTACAATGGTTTGCTCACCCTGGCCGACCAACATGGCTAAGGGCATACCACCAAGAAATCCACTAGGCGTTGTCTCCCAGGTATTAAAATCACCATGTGCATCAAGCCATAATAGTGTAGGGTTTAATCCTGAATGTTGTAGACCGGCTAGTATGCCAATGCTAGGACAACAATCGCCGGCCCAGCTCACAGGCCGATTACCCTGATCGACGGTTCTTGATACCCAATCTTTCAATGGCTGATAAAGAGCTACCATCCGTTCCTGCCGATTGCCGGCCGGCAATGCTGGTTGGTTGATCAGCCATGTATCAGCAATAATCTCGGTCAAACCAGGGGTTGGATCGTCCAAAAAATAGGGGGTTAACATAAAGCTATTTGTCATTCGAATTCTCCATTGCAGCTAGATATTCTCAGAAAGATCTGCTTGGGTCCAAAATCATGGTCGTCTGATATACCGTTTGTAGTAAGTCTATGGCAGGCAGGTATTGTCTGGTTTAATCCAATTTACAATAGTATTGTAAGCGAACCAATATATGTTGCCCCCTGGGAGAAATCTTCCTAGATATGAAGCTTCACCTGCTCAAGGGATGTATGTAACTTTGTTTCACAGTCACCATAGTATTACTCGAGGTACCACTAGCGCCATCTCAATGTATTGGCGATACTCTGTTCATTACAGTTTGATATTGGAGAGGTCTCATGTTGGCTTTATTTGTCATCTTGTTCATCCTAAGTATCTTGGCTTTAGCGGCCGGTTTTGTCTGGGTGTTAGTTAATAAGGGTGAGACCTCACATCGGACGGGAGAGGATGTTGGGGCGGAAATGATGAGCGAGCAACTTGAAGATGATGAAGAATGGTCACCAGCCGATAAGACAGCATTTCGTGGTCAAGCCGAAGTAGTTGAACGAGAAGCTAGCCTTAGTTTCAAAGATATAAAGAAGCAAGTGAAATCAGGTAATTGGCAAGAAGCGCTGCCTTTGCTGCTCGCCGTTGGTGGCTTTTTGGGCCTGCTCGTTTTTGGTTCGTTAGCTCTATTTTTGGCAATCGACGATAAGCTTGTCGGGGGACTAATCGCCATCGTCGCTATTTTTACTGTCGCTAGAATTCTGATTCAGATGGCTCGCGCCTAATAGGTGTGATCTCGACATCTTTGGCCAATCCTGAGATGAGAATGACAGATAATTGAGTTACCTATAGGGAGCTGAATCATATTTATACGTCCTCGCAAAATAGGCCACCTTATTTACCCAACAGATGACTTTCATCGCTCTTGGATAGGCCGATGTTCACTTCTCCACAACTAACAATCTATGACATACTAAAAACCAGTAAAAAGGGTTGTCTGGTTGCCACCACAAAGGTGGTGGCCTCTCATCAATAAACGGAAAATTGTGAAGGAGGGAATCAAATGGTTACTATAACTGAAGCCGTGAACGACTTTCTTGCCCAGAATAGAATCGCTGTCGCCGGCGTATCACGCAGTAAAAATGCAGCTGCCAATGCAATTTATCGCAAACTACGAGACGCGGGCTATGAAGTAGTTCCGACTAATCCCAAAGCCGATAATGTTGAAGGCGACCCCTGTTATCCAGATTTGAAATCTATCCCTAATACGGTTGATGGTGTGGTTATAGCCACCCACCCGGCTGTCGCTGAACAAATCGTTAGGGAATGTGCGGAGCTAGGCATTAAACGAGTTTGGTTGCATCGCTCATTTGGACAGGGAAGTATGTCTGAAGAGGCTGTTACGCTTGCCCAACAAAACCAGATTAAGATCATACCAGGCGGGTGCCCGATGATGTTTGTTGAGCCAGTTGACTTTGGGCACAAGTGTATTCGCTGGTTTACCTCGCTTACAGGCAACTTGCCGAAGGAAGTAGAAGGCTAAAATAACGTGCCGCTAAGACATTAAGAAATTCAGGGCCCCTTTGCTTCTCGGAATAAGGGGCCTGCCTACTGCCACAGATACCTATTTCTCAGTTTCGAACCCCCTTTCCCTTTTTAGCATCCCTCAAATCAATAGCGGCGTCTAATCGTATTGTTAATGTCAAGGACCCGTCATGCGCCTGCCTCTTTGCGGAGTTAATGTGGTGATATGACGATTTTTCGCAATACATTTATCCCCAGTGAACCGGCATTAAGTCGATCAACCATCGGCCGCGCCGCTACCGTGTTGCTCATCTTGGCAATTTCTGTGGCTGTTTATTTGGTCTGGGATCGCGTGGAGCACCCAGGAAGCATTGGTTACCCGGCGATTTTTTTGATGAGTCTGATCGGCAGCGCCGCTTTCTTGATGCCGGCCCCAGGCATCGTACTTGTGATTACCGCCGGAGGCACTCTTGATCCTATCATGGTTGGAATCGTGGCCGGGTTGGGCGCGGCCATTGGTGAGTTGACTGGTTATGCCGCGGGATTGAGTGGTCAAAACATGCTAGTGAACAATCGCTTATACTGGCATTTCGAGCGTTGGATGCAAAAATCAGGCACGATGGTGGTTTTTGTGCTTGCGGCCGTTCCCAATCCGCTATTTGACCTGGGTGGATTTATTGCAGGCGCCTTAAGAATGCCCGTCTGGCGATTTGTATTGGGTACCTGGATGGGAAAAAGCCTACGCTTTGCTTTGTTGGCCGCCCTTGGCGCTGCAACCCTCTGAAGTACTAATCCCTAATATCCAGAAGAATTGTCATCAAGTCCGTAATTTACATAATGTAGGAGGCGACGTATCTGGGACCGCTTCCACTGCCACGATATTCTCCATGCAATTTCGGCACCTTTTTATACATTAAAAGAGAATTTCATTGAAATTTCAGATTGATTCAGACTGTTTACAGCGTGAATAATGAAGCTGTCTCCTTGCTATTCGGATATCGCAATTTGGAGCATCTGACTTTTTTGTATTGCTCGAGTGACCAACTGACAGTTAGAATAGACGCTAGCATTGGCCTCTATTTCGGCTGGGGCCCTTTAAGGCTACGTCAGTGACATTTAATATTCGATGATAGGAAATCGTGATGGCCCAAGGCGAGACACCTGTACCCAAGACCTTAGTAGAAAGGGTCGCTTGTTCTTATGCTCAATCGCCGGAGGGTCCTAAACTAGAACGAGATTGGCAACGATAGATTGAGGAGAAGATTCAATGGCGCAAGCATATGACATTATCATTATCGGTGGAGGAATTATGGGCTGTACCAGTGCTATGGAGCTCTCAAAGGCAGGTTATAAAGTAGCTGTCTTTGATAAAGACAGCATTGGCCAGGGTCCGACTGGCAAGTCATCTGCCATTATACGCCAACATTACTCCAATGAATTGACAGCCAGAATGGCTCTGCATAGCCTACAGGTTTTCCAGGACTTTGAAGATCGGATAGGTGGCGAATGTGGGTTTACCAAATCGGGATTCATGGCCTTGGTAGAGGCAAAGGATCGAGCTGGATTAGAAGCAAATTTAGCGCTTCAGCGGAAAATCGGCATTAGAACTGAAATGCTTTCCAGTGCGGACATTCACGATATTATGCCTGCGATGAAAACAGATGACTTGGTCGCGGTGGCCTATGAACCCGATAGCGGATATGCTGACCCATATTTAACAGTGAATGCCTATGCAAAGGCCGCCCGGAGGCATGGCGCAACAATTTACCAAGATACAGAGATCGTCGATGTTCTATTCCGAAGGGAGCGAGTCAGCGGGGTCAGTACAACCAAAGAAATATTCACTGCGCCTGTAATTGTTAACTGTGCCGGGGCCTGGGGTGCTCGAGTTGCTAAACTAGCAGGTGTAGAAGTACCTATTAATTCTTGCCGGGTACAAGTGGCATTCTTTCGCCGGCCTGCCGGCCACGAGGCTGGCCATCCGGTCGTAGCCGATTTCATAAACGCAACTTACTTTCGAAACGAAACCGGGGGCTTAACTCTCGTTGGCTTGATTGATCCCTCGGAAGCTGATGCGATTGTCAACCCTGATAGCTTCAGGGAGTATATGGATGACCAGTTCGTTTTGGAAGCCGGCGAGCGGCTGGTTCGTCGTTATCCGGCAATGGAACTAAGCGAAAGCACCGGTGGCTATGCCTCGCTCTATGCCATCACCCCAGATTGGCATCCCATATTGGATGAAGTGCCCGCAGGAAGCGGTTTTTATGTCTGCAGTGGTTTTAGTGGACACGGTTTTAAACTTGGTCCTGCCGTCGGTCTCATGGTTGCAGAAATGATTAGCGACGAGGGTCAACCGACATTTGATCCCAGCATATTCCGAGCCAGCCGATTTGTCGAAGGCCAGCCGGTTACAGGCCAATACGAATATAGTATCGTCGGTTAAATCGGCCGTATTCCGTATTTTTGTCCAACAACTTCGGGCAGAGCTACGACCTATTTACGAGATGGAGGAGATCTTTATCGAATCAGCGAATCACCATTAGCTTAAGATCGCTATTTCAGAGTGGCAGGGTTTTAGGCCAAAGCTCCAGATTCTATGACTTTGTATAGTAAGCAGGATATCCAGAAGTGTTCGAGGAATTAGGCAAACTTCTAACAGAAAAGGACAATAAGGAACAGTTTAGTGGTGTTGTGAAGATTTCAAATGGCTCCGAAACACTATTCGAGAGGGCTTATGGGTATGCCAATCGCTCATGGTTGCAGCCAAATGAAGTAAAAACGCGTTTTCGCATTGGATCGATTGGCAAAATGTTCACATCGGTAGCCATTCTCCAGTTGGTTGAACAAGGAAGAATTGGATTTGACTCTAGCGTCGTCAATTATCTTGATTTAAGCGAGACGACCATTCTGCCTCAGGTTACGATCCATCATTTGCTGACGATGACTTCCGGCATTGCCGATTGGTTTGACGAATCTGGGGATTGGCAAGCCAATTGGACCGAGTTGTCTCGCAAATTCCCATTGTACTTGTTGCGTGAAAATCGAGATTACTTATCTCTATTTGTTAACGAACCTCCGGTAAATCAAGTCGGAAAAGCATTCCATTACAATGGGGCCGGCTATATACTATTGGGCCTGGTTATCGAGCGAGCCTCTGGTAAACCTTATACACAATATATACGCCAACATGTATTTGAACGAGCAAGTATGGATCATTCGGACTTTCTCTCTCTTGACGGGGTGTATCCTGATGTGGCTGAAGGTTATATTGGAGTTGAGTCAGAACAAGGAGAATTAGTCGAATGGAAGAAGAACTTTTATTCAACCACTCCAGATGCGGCCGCGGATGGCGGCGCCACTTCGAATGTTGGCGATTTGACCCGCTTCTCGAGCGCTCTTCGAGGTGAAATCCTTTTGTCAGCTGCCATGACAGAAGAGATGCTTACACCCAAAGTTAAACAATTTGACACGCCGAGGCGGGGTTATCATTGGCAGTACGGTTATGGAAATTCCTTTATCTCAAATGACGGCGATGTCGCTATTAGGTATGGGCACACAGGTGAAGAAGATGGCGTCAGTTGCCGCCTTTACTATTATCCGCGATTTGATTTAGATGTTATTATCTTGGCCAACCAAAGTTGGTGCGCAGGGGAAATAGGGTGGTTGATTCACGATTTACTAACCTCTCAAGAATCCTAACCATATCTTTCTCAGTGGACTAGAATGTAGACCATGTATAGCAAAAAGGAGTGAATAAAACTTGACGAAGACAAATAACGTTTTGGTATGTTTAAATTGTGGGCGAACAGAATCCGTCATCCCGCTCGTTTCACTTCGCTATGATGGAGAGCAGGCCTGGATTTGCTCCCAGTGCTTGCCAATTCTGATTCATAAACCGCAAAATCTAGCTGGTAAATTGAAGAACGCTGAGCGGATAGAATCTTATCCCACCGACTAAGTGTGCTGGATATCAATCGATATCCGAGGCATAGCTATGATAAGATTTCCTCTTGTCGCAATATTTATTCTATTAACGACTCTTTCCTGTAGTATTGTTTTACCTGGAGGGGATTCTGAGGATCCAACACCAACACCGCCCCTTGACCAGGTAGTATCCTATTGGGTGCCAGTATATTCGGCGAATCTTAGTCCTGGTGAGAGTGTTAAGGGCACGCAATTGACCTATGTAAACCGTGATGGAGATGTATATCAGGTTACCATTGATGGGTTGGCGGCAACGAAAAGAGTGGGAGATTCTTTCAACTGGCGAGGAGTTTTAGCGCCTGGTGTCATTGGGAACTATAACTTACGTGTGTCGCCCACAATACTTGGCAATAACTTGCTTACTGCTGGCCAAGTACGATTGTTTATCTTGAATCCGATTGCTGTGGAGTTAGCCAACGATTTTCAAGTCAATCAATCGATTCTTAGATTTAGTAATATTGGTGTTGACTATAAGATTCCTCTTGGAGGACAGGTGCCAGGTACCAGTCTGACGTTTACAGGCTTTGACGATCAGGGAGCGGAGCTAAGTGGTACCAGCGGATACCCCTTTCGCTCAGTAGGCGATTCCTTATTTTGGACCGGACGACTGCGCGGTAATGTTGTCATTCGAAACAGCTTACGAGTTGTAGCGATAAGTGACGAAGAATTGCATCTGCTCGGCACGGCCGAGTTATGGATTACTCCCTCGTAGATTGAGACACAATATCCCTGAATGATATATTAGTATGGATGAGCTTTTGGTCGCCACGCTAAATCTTCGCAATCGCCAAGATAGATGGCGTTCGCGGAGAAAGCTTGTTGTGGCTGAGTTGCTTGATTCCCAACCGGACCTGGTTAGTCTCCAAGAGGTTTACTTACCGATTGGCCAGGCACGTTGGTTGCGAAGCCAGATAAATAGCCGAATTAGCGGTAAATCATCACGTCCTTATTATTTGATTCAAAAGCGCCGGCAAAACGCTCTAAGAGGCTATTTTGAGGGAATCGCTATTCTCAGTAAACTGCCTATATTAGCCCACGATTCTGTTGATCTAGGTTATGGTGGTCGGGTTGCCCTTCGGATTAATGTTGAGTTGCCATCGCGACAGACGCTCGATTTTATCGCTGTTCACTTTCACCACAAGGCCGAGGATCGAGAAGCACGCCTTGAGCAGGCGATGCGTTTGACCGGATGGTTGCAGGAGAAAAATCCAGTTTCGAGGCAAATTGTAGCTGGTGATTTCAATGAAACGCCAGAAGGTCCGGCCATTCAACATATGAAATCTAATTTCCGTTCAGCCTTTGTTGAGGCGCGAGGTTATGAACCAGTGGCCACATTTCCCACAGCGTTAGTTTCACAGTCAAATAGCTGGAGCGGTTGCCTAGACTACATCTTCATTTCCAAGTTTGCCGGACGAGTTACAGATGCTCAGATATTTTGCCGAAAACCGGCTCCCGAAGATCCAAAGCTTTACCCATCCGATCATGTCGGCTTGCTGGCGAAACTCCAGTACGATTCAAAAGTATGAATCTTCTGGAATTAGGTTAAGCATTGCGGCGCTAGGTCAGGCTGAATCTTAATCTTTATATAATTATGCGTGTTCGGTGATGGATAAATTTGAAGAAACGTGTATATAACGTATTGGCAGCCCATTGATAGCGTTTAATATTCAGGTGATTCCTAAGTAGAAAACGAAGGATACATACCGGAGAAACTTGCTAACACCCTATTTCTGTAGCAAGTTGTCATTTACTGAAACAGTCGCCGAGTGAAGAAAGCGGGGCAAATGAAGCCAACTATTTCAATTGTAATTCCAGTATATAATGAAGAGGAAGTACTTCCCGAGTTATACCGACGTTTACAAAATGCCCTAAAACAACTGGACGAATCGTGGGAGATAATTTTGGTTAATGACGGGAGCTTTGACCAATCGGCGACCATAATCGAACAGCTTCACCAGAAAGATTCGAGGGTAAAGGGAATCAGTTTTTCCCGCAATTTTGGTTTTCAAGAGGCCGTGACAGCTGGATTGGTCTACGCTAGTGGGGACGCTGTAATTATATCTGATGCCGACTTGCAGGATCCGCCAGAAGTTATTCCCGGCATGATCGATCTATGGCGACAAGGCAATGACGTTGTCTACGGCATTCGTTCCCAGCGGGAAGGAGAAACCTGGTTCAAAAAGTTTACAGCCAAAGCATTTTACAGGACCATTCACCGCATCACCAGTGTGGATATTCCACTCGATACTGGTGATTTCAGATTGATGGATCGGCGCGTCGTAGAGGCAATCCTCCGGATGCCTGAACGAAATCGTTTTCTCCGTGGCATGGTCCCCTGGGTTGGTTTTTCGCAGACAGGGCTCAAATATCAACGCCAAGCGCGATTCGCAGGACAATCAAAGTTTAATAGTGTTAGGCAGATGTTGCCTTTTGCTCTAGATGCCATTACCAGCTTCTCTTACTTCCCTCTTCAATTAGCCACTTACTTGGGATTTGTCATTGCGGCCATCAGCCTGATCGCTATCGTCGTGGTTATCGCCTTGCGCTTATTAGGTCAGCAAGATCAGTTAACCGGGCAAGCATCTACATTGGTCGCAGTGCTATTCCTAGGCGGTGTTCAATTAATTTCTTTGGGTATTATTGGAGAATATCTGGGACGAATCTATGATGAAGTGAAAGGACGGCCCCTGTATTTAGTTGATCGCCAGTGGGGTTTTGATGAGGACGAATTGCCAGCCCCTAAACGGTAGCCATCCGCCGACCCACCCTTAGGCCAATTCAAATTCTAGCCGCCAATTTCAGACATAACCCGATCGAGAGGAATGATATCCTCGGATAAGCCATGACCCCAGGGTTTCCACCAGATACCCTCGCGTATAATTTCAATCAGGGTTTCGTCACTGGCACCATTGCGTATTGGCTCTATTAAGTTGACTTCTTTCTCGCGCAATAAGCATAATCTCATACGGCCGTCGGCTGTCAACCTCGCACGCGAACAGCCAGCACAGAACGGATTTGTTACCGAGCTAATGAATCCCAATGTGCCTTTTGCGTCGGCTATTTGAAACAGTCGTGCTTCTCCATCTAATTGACCACCGTTTACCATTGTTAACGGACCTAAGGACTCGCCAATAGTTGTGCGAAGCTCGAGTTCGCTAACTATGCCGGCCTGTTGAAAATCGGCGACAGTGCCAAAAGGCATCATCTCGATGAATCTCACTTGCCAGGGATTATCTACGGTCAGTTTGGCTAGCTGAACAACATCCTCCCGGTCATTATAGTTGCGCACAACCACAACGTTGAGTTTCACTTGCATTCCTGCTTCCGTAGCGGCTCGAATCCCCATCCATACATCGTCAACTTTTCCCCATCGAGTTAATTTCTTGAACTTGGTAGGATCGAGGGTGTCGATACTAATATTAACCCGCTGTAAGCCTGCCTCCGCCAGTGGTTTGGCCAATGTTTCTAACAAGAGACCATTGGTAGTCATTGCTAATGTCTTAACGCCTGGTGTGGCAGCAATATTAGCTACTAGGTCTATAAGATTTGCCCTAATAGTCGGCTCGCCACCTGTCAGCCGAAACTTCTCAAATCCAAGCTGGCTAAAAATTGATACCAGGCGAAGGATTTCATGATCCTGTAACAACTCTTCGCGTGGTTTAAAAGTCATTTCTTCTGGCATGCAATAGACACAGCGTAAATTGCACTTATCAGTGAGAGAAATGCGCAGATAATTAATATTGCGACCAAAGCGGTCAAATGTCATCAATCACTACCCTAATCCACAAAAGTCATTAATACGGGCCTATATATGCTGGGGCCAACGTTCCCGAATCTGCTAATATTAACTCAATTATAATAAAGATGCTGCTTTATTATCAACTTTTTCTATTTTAATACCAATCTAGCGATCCTCATAGGTGATAAGTGCTTGCACTTATCATGGCCGGCGCTAGCGACTTTTATGATTCATTCTCATTAAAGTAACGGCCGGGCAGTTATTAATTCTCTGATAGCGGGTAAGGCGTCGACTAATCACAGGTGTTTGGTATTACACGTTCTTACTTGCAGAGCTATAATTTCTTGTATCTCGTAGATCGGCGATTACTCTACCAAGGGTTAATGGTACTAATCTCTAATTAATTTGGAACAGTTGGAGTCGGTTCGTAAATTCAGAGAAACTTGAGATCTTTTTTCAACATCGGAGTCTAGGAAGGAGTTTGCATTGTTCAAGAAAAGTCGAACGGTTTTGCCATTGTGGCTAAGTAGCATTTTGGCGATTACCTTTCTCGTTACGGGAATCATCGTTGTTACTTTTGCCTACCTCTCTCTAACTGCCTTCCTAAACAGGCCCTTGAATCCTCTCGCTGAAGCGGCCGAGGCGGTAAGTAACTTGGATCTGGCGCCTATGCCCCAGGATGGCCAGGTACCCATGCCAACTGTACAAATAGGAGAACCTACACCTACACTTATCCCCACTTCATCGGCCGTGGCTGAATCGGAAAGAACAAATGTACTCGTGATGGGAATCGATCGCCGTCCGGGAGAAGCATTCGTTTCGCGGACGGACACGATGATGCTGATGTCATTGGACTCCGCATCAGATACTGCTTCTATACTTTCAATACCGAGAGATCTTTACGTCGTTATTCCAGGCCGGGGTCGTGATCGCATCAACACGGCATTCGTATATGGTTCAGCCGGCAACAATCCAGCCGGCGGGGCTCAACTGGCAATGCAAACGGTTGAATATAATTTGGGTGTTCCTGTCGATCATTATGTCTTGGTTGATTTTAGTGCTGTAACTCGTGGTGTTGACGCTATCGGAGGGATTGATGTTAATGTGCCTTACATTATCAACGATCCGACATTTCCAGATATGGATTATGGGTACGATCCATTGTATATTCCATCGGGCCTGCAGCACTTTGATGGGCAAACTGCCCTCAAATACGCTCGTACACGTCACCAAGACAACGATTTCTATCGGGCCCAGCGGCAACAACAAGTCTTATTGGCAGTGCGCAACAAGATCCTTGGCTTAGGATTTATTGAAATGCTTCGCCAAGCCCCTACCATTTATGCTCAATTGGACTCTGGAATTCGGACTGATTTGAGCCTGGATCAAATTATTCAATTGGCCACTGCCTCAATCAATATTCCCGGCGAGAATATTAATAGAGCAGTTCTGGATCAGAATTACGTGAGCAGCTACCGAACACCTGCGGGGGCTAGTGTGCTCGTACCCATGAACGAACAGATTTCTCCATTGATTCAAGAGCTATTTTATGATCAGTGAACAGGCAATCTTTTCGAAAATTGTTAGAAGATGGTCCGCTGCTGCTTGATGGGGCCATGGGAACTGCGCTGCACGGGCTGGGAATGCCTATTGACGAATGTTTTGATGCCGCAAACATTCAGAATCCTGCCCTGGTAGCGAAAATTCACCAGCGTTACATAGATGCCGGAGCCGACATTATCGAAACCAATACATTTGGAGCCAATCGCTTTAAGTTGAAACAGCATGGTCTAGAAGACCAGGTTGAAGAATTGAACAAAGAAGCCGTTTCGATTGCCCGTAGCGTTATTCAAAGCAGTTTCCAACAGGTATTATTAGCAGGTTCGATTGGCCCGCTGGGGGTGAGATTAGCGCCTCTCGGCCGGGTAAAGAAGAAAGAAGCCGAGAATGCCTACGCCGAACAAATAGCCGCACTCGTACAGGCGCCAGAAAACCGCCCCAATGAAACCGGAGTCGATCTCCTAATCTTAGAAACGATATCCGAGCTAGCTGAACTGGAAGTGGCAGTCCGGGCTGCTCGTTCTGTCGCGCCAGATATGCCGCTTATAGGCATGATCACTTTCACCCGTGATGATCGAACGATCTTAGGTGATACCTCAGCCAGTGTGGGCGAAAGGCTTTCCCATCTTGACCTAGATGTAATGGGAGTCAATTGTAGCGGCGGACCGGTTCAGGTTTTACGCCTCTTGGCGTTCATGCAAGCTCAATCACCGGGCATGCCATTAGTAGCCGCACCTAATGCTGGATGGCCCCAGCACCAAGAAGGGGGTCGCGTTCATTATCCGGCTACGCCTGATTATTTCGCCGAGTATGCTCAGTCTTTTGCTCAACTTGGCGTGCAAATCATAGGTGGATGCTGCGGAACGAACGAGGCTCACATCGCTGCCATGCGACAGGCTTTGGATAATCCTGTCCTTCCAGGAAGGGATCTGCCGCAAGTCTCTTTGCTCAGGCAGAGCGGTCCAATTAATGGCGAGGTTGATAGACCAACCGAACTTAATTTGGCCCTCGAGGAGGGTCGCTTTGTGGTGACCGTTGAGATGAGCCCCCCAAGAGGCAGTGGCGCTAAACGACTACTGGCCGGGGCTTATACGCTTAAAGAAGCGGGAACAACATTTATAGATGTGGCCGATAGTCCGTTGGCAAGAATGCGCATGAGCGCATGGGCTGCCGCCCATTTAGTTCAAAAAGAAGTGGGATTAGAAACAATTCTGCACTTTCCTACACGAGGTCGAAATTTACTTAGGATACAGGGTGATTTATTGGCAGCGCATGCCCTAAACATTCGCAATCTCTTAGTTATCATGGGCGACCCAACACAAATTGGCGATTATCCCGAGGCAATGGACAACTACGATATAGTACCAAGTGGCCTTATTCAGTTGATTAAGAACCGGCTAAACTATGGACTCGACCAGGCTGGTCGTAAGATAGATCAGCCTACACGCTTTACCGTTGGCTGTGGACTTAATCTCGAACCGGCAGATGCAGCAAGGGAAATGAAACTGATCCAAAAAAAGATGCAAAATGGAGCAGATTTTGCGGTAACTCAGCCCGTATTCAATCCAACGGCAGCCGGCGAGTTTATCAGAGCGTTTGAAAAGGATTATGGCGCGCCAATGTTACCCATCATTGCCGGTATCCAGCCACTGTACAGCGCAAGTAATGCTGAGTTTCTACATAATGAGGTGCCAGGAATCATGATTCCTGATGCCATACGCGAGAGAATGAAAGGTAGCCGCGACCCAACAGAAGTCGGAGTCATCATTGCCCAGGAAATACTTGAGGAATTGCGTCCCGTCGTGCAAGGAGCTTACCTGATACCCGCTTTTGGCCGATATGATTTAATTGCTGATGTTCTGGAGGCCGTGGAAAGAAACCCGTGATAATAAATGTCTTGTTTGCCTTCATAGGGTTGTTTGCTGGTGGTTTAATTAACGCACTAGCGGATGATCTCCCGGCCCGAGATCGGCCGCGTCGCCCACATTGTCCTCGATGTGGTCACGAGTATGCATTTGCTGGTTGGTTGACCGCAGGCCAACTTTTGCAAGGGGGCAAATGTCCATCTTGTAATCTGCCAACTCGGCGTCGTTCAATCCTGGCAGAAGCATCGACGGTATTGATCTTTGCTATTCTGCCCTGGTTCATCCAGCCCACGACAGATCTACTAATCTATAGTGTCTATGTCGCAGTCCTGATATTGGTAATCGTCATTGATATAGAACATCGCCTCGTGCTTCATGTCGTTACATTTCCGACCACCGCTTTCGCTCTTCTAGCGAGCTTCATCTTGACTCGAATGACCTTTGGCCTGTCCATCGTCGGTGCCGCAACCGGGTTCATAATCTTCTTCCTGCTCTTTTTCCTGGGTGAACGATTATTTGGTCGGGGGGCGCTTGGTTTTGGCGATGTTACCCTGGCTACGATGTTAGGGGCAATGTTGGGATTCCAACTAATTTTTCAGGCTCTTGTATTTGGAATTCTATTGGCTGGCCTGTGGGCTATACTCGTGCTGGCTACTCGCCAAGGTTCGCGACGAAGCTACTTTGCCTATGGACCGTTCCTGGCGATCAGTGGAATTATAATGGTCATCTGGGGCGAGCAAATCTATAATTGGTTCACAACAGGGTAGAAGAAACATAAGCTTTTTAACCACCTATCCAGTCGGCCGCTTAAGTCTTCAAATGTTTAAAAACCCCTTTCAAACAAACCTCTAAATGCTGATCTGTCAAGGTGAGATCTGCGCTAGTGATTGCACCGGTCGCTCCACGCTGTTTTAGTTGAGACGGTAACGTGCTACAAATGACCCTAGTCGGATTGGCCAGTTCCTTGCGTGCTAGCTCTTTGATATTAATGGCTGCCAACGCTGCTTTGGATTTTAGATCAAAACGCCGAGTATGTTCGCTAATGTTAAGTGAACCTGCCTTTAGCCGAACGGATGGTGTGGTTGATAGCGGATCATTTATCAGGTCATATTTGAATTGAAGGAAAGCAACTATTGGTCGATGAATATGAACAACGAAGCGAATCTGAGCCTGGCCTTTTTTAATGGCTACTTTCATTGATGGCACATTGTGGATCAAGCCCAAATTACGGCCGCCGATTTTGTGTTGGTCGAAAACGTTATAGACAACGTTTCTCATGATGAGTGCCAGTTCTCTGGCATCAAGACGGCCCAGGAAATGCCCATCTGACAAAAGCGAATCGGCAATCCTAGCCTCAATTTGTTCTGTGGAGTGTTTTTCAGCAGCCGCAGCCTCAATTTGGGCGCGAAGCTGCTCATCTGTTGGTTTTATTCGAGGCATTTTAATTGGCAACGGTTGAAGAACGCTAGGTAATTTCTAGTTTACCCTAATAGGTGAGATACGTGTAGTGATCGCTGGTCACGTAGCAAGTAATCTTCTCATTGCCGCATCAAACACATGAGTCTTAACAGTCGCTTGTTGCAAATACCTCTGGTAGAATCCAAGCCTATCCATGTGTTGGACAACGACAAGTCCTAACAGGAGGAAACCTACATCTAGGATTTACAGATGAGTTCAATACAGATCTTACCGGTAACTGAAGTGAGCGACGCCGAACAGCTAGAAGATGTCCAGCGGCAAACCTGGCAGATGAGCGAACTTGAGATTTTTCCAGGTCGTTTCTTACATGCTTTACAATATAACGGCGCTTGCTTGCTCGCAGCATACGATGGTCAGAAGATGGCTGGTTTTGTATTTGGTTTGCTAGGTACTGTTCCAGACCTTGATGATCGGATAGATCAAGTTGCGGCCGCTCGTCTCCAAATGTATTCGGCCATTATGGGGGTTTTACCCGAATATCAAGGCCAGGGAATCGGTTATCGGCTCAAGCTAGCTCAACGCGAGTTTGCTTTAAGGATTGGTGTTAGGTTAATCACTTGGACCTATGATCCGCTGGAAAGTCGGAATGCCCACTTGAACATTGGCAAGTTAGGGGTCGTTAGCCATCGATACTTCCGCAATTATCACGGTGAATTAGCTGGGCTAAATCAAGGATTGTCTACGGATCGCTTTTATGTTGAATGGTGGATTACCAGCAATCGGGTGAAGAGTAGGCTTGGCTCAAATAGAGCTCCGTTGAAATTGGATGCCTATCGATCGGGTGGCGCCGAGTTAATCAATGAGACCAAGACTCTCAGTAACGGAATGTTGGCTCCTCCAAATGATTTCCTGCTCAGCGATAATCGAATTCTTTTAGTAGAGTTCCCCAACCAGATTCAGGAAGTAAAGAATCAGGACATCAAGTTAGCCGCTGCCTGGCGAGAACATACTCGTAAATTATTTGAGTATTATTTCGAGCATAATTACTTGATTACTGATATGGTTCGCGAATCATCGGTCGGTGAACCAAGTCGAAGTTATTATGTACTTACTTTTGGCGACGCCTAAATGGGGTACACAAGACAAAGAGATGGCCTGGCTCGCACTTGATCTTGGCTCAATAATGTTAACTCGTCTTCCACAAGTAAGGGGCTGAATAGTGAGAATCGAACGAATAGATTTGTATCATGTCAGCCAACAGCTGGTGAGTCCCTTTGAAACAAGCTTCGGTCGACAAGAAGAACGGCACTGCCTTCTCCTGACTATATATGGAGATGGTCTGATAGGTTGGGGAGAATGTACCGCCGCAGGTTCTCCTGGCTATAGTTATGAGACCGTCCAGACGGCCTGGCACATCCTGAGTGATTTTCTCATCCCAACGGTAATGACCCGGGAGCTCAAGGAACCAGAAGAGTTAATTGAATGGCTCACTTTCGTCCGAGGCCACCCACTGGCTAAGGCAGCTCTCGATCAAGCTGCTTGGGATATTACGTCACAGCGGGATGGTCTTTCATTCTCCCAAAAATTGAATCAACCCTATGCCAAGGCACCTCGTCCCCGCGTAAAAGTTGGGGTCAGCATCGGCATCCAAGATACGATTAAAAAAACTGTAAGCGTCATTCAGCAGCATCTTGATCTTGGATACGGACGAATTAAGCTTAAAATTCGTCCGGGGCATGATGTGGAATTGGCTAGAACAGCTAAAATTGCCTTTCCCGAGGTTCCGATCATGTTAGATGCCAATTCCGCTTATCGACTGGAAGACGCACAGATCTTCCAGCAGATGGATGATCTCGATTTGCTGATGATCGAGCAACCACTTGGGTATGAAGACATTTACGATCATAGCCAGCTGCGGAAGCTCATAAATACACCACTATGTCTTGATGAGAGTATTCACTCAGTCGATCATGCCCGCTATGCCTTAGCAATCGGGGCCTGTGACATTATCAACATCAAACCATCCAGAGTTAGCGGGTGGACCGAAGCGCGTAAGATCCATGACCTATGTCTCGAGCACAATGTACCAGTTTGGTGTGGTGGAATGTTGGAAACAGGGGTCGGTCGGGCTGCTCAGCTAGCTTTGGCTTCGCTTCCAGGGTTTACCCTGCCTGGTGATATCTCCGCTACGGAGCGATATTACAATGAGGATATAGCCATACCCAATTTTTATCTTAACAAAGCGGATAGTACGATAGATGTTCCTACGGCCGACGGTCTTGGGGTTCAGGTTGACTACGATCGTCTCAAGGCAGCAACCCTCAGGAAAAAAAGCTTCGAAAAATGATGACCAAGATGCGTTTCTTAACTGAGTAATGGAGAACAGGATGTTTAGTAATAAAAACATTGCCTTTATAGGCAGTGGAATCATGGCTGAAGCGATGATAAGTGGTTTGTTGACGAAAAAAATCGTTTCGGCAGATCAAATCATTGCTTCAGGACCTCGAGCAAATCGGGGAGAGCGGTTGAATAAAGAACATTCTGTTCGAGTGACAACTGACAATACTGTGGCGGCCGAAGAGGGGCAAATAGTCGTGCTATCGATTAAACCTCAGGTGTTAGACCATGTAATGCTTGAGATCCGTGGCCATCTCCGCCGGCAGGATCTCGTATTGTCGATCATTGCCGGATCGCCGATTAAGAATATTTCCAATGGATTAGCTCATGCTGCGGTAGCGCGTGCCATGCCGAATACACCGGCCCAGATTGGACAGGGAATCACCGTTTGGACTGTAACACCAGAAGTCATCGACTCTCAGAAGAAGCAGGCCCAAGTAATTCTGGCCTCTTTAGGCGATGAGGTTTTCGTGGATGATGAAGAGTATCTCGATATGGCAACTGCTCTAAGCGGAACGGGTCCTGCTTATGTTTTCCTTTTGATGGAAGCGATGATAGATGCGGGTGTCCACATGGGATTTTCGCGGCGGATCGCCAGTCGATTGGTGACCCAGACTTTGCGTGGTTCAATCGAATTCGCGGATCGTTCGGGTAAACATGTTGCTGAATTGCGTAATCAGGTCACATCACCAGGCGGTACCTCTGCGGAGGCACTTTATCATATGGAAAAGGGTGGACTACGCACAGTGATTTCGCGTGGCATTTGGGCCGCTTACCAACGATCTATTGCCTTGGGCAAAGGGAAGAAAAGAGGTGAGGTGGATAATTAGTTCGCTGATATTAAGGCTCTCCCTTTGCGATTTGACCAAAACAATTGTCTCCTGGGACATTAGGCAATCTAGATGACCGGATTGGTAATTTTACAGGATTGTTCGGGGACCCGATGGCTACGTTTCGAAAATCCGATCAAGGTATTTCAGACAACAGAGATCGAGGATGTGCTGCCGTTAATCGAAGAAGTAGAGCAGCATGTGAACGAGCATCACTTATTCGCCGCAGGTTTTATTTCGTATGAGGCTGCCCCTGCATTTGATGAGGCGCTGGAGGTTAAGAAAGCCGGATCGATGCCTTTAGTATGGTTCGGGCTGTACACACGACCTCTCGAGCATAATCTATCCAAGAATAAGCCAGATTATTCAATAGAGAATTGGAATCCATCGGTCAATTGGCCAGACTATCAGCAATCAATTGATCGAGTTAAACAGAATATCGCTGCAGGTGATACCTATCAGGTTAATTACACGTTTCGGCTCCGTTCAGAATTTTCTGGTGACCCGTGGGGTATGTTTCTTGATCTCATAATGGCTCAACAATCTAATTATGCTGCGTACCTGGATATTGGACCATTCGTTATCTGTTCAGCCTCGCCAGAGCTATTTTTTCAATTGAATGATCGCGACCTGATTGCTCGGCCAATGAAGGGAACGAATGGGCGTGGACGGACGCTGCTTGAAGACAACGAGAAGGCTTGCTGGCTGCAAAAATCCGAAAAGAATCGAGCCGAAAATGTCATGATTGTTGACATGATTCGTAATGATTTGGGACGCGTTTGTGATATAGGGAGTGTTGAGGTGACCCGTCTATTTGACGTTGAGCGCTATCCCACCTTGTGGCAAATGACCTCCACTGTAAAAGGAAAATCAAACGCATCATTCGGGGAGGTATTGCAGGCATTATTTCCCTGCGCCTCAATTACCGGGGCTCCTAAAGTACGCACAATGCAGATTATCGCTAATCTTGAGACAGAGCCCCGTGGTCTTTATACTGGTTGCATCGGATACCTGGCCCCTGGTCGCCAAGCCCAATTTAGTGTGGCTATTCGTACGGTTCAAATTGACTTGGCTAAACATCGGGCTGAGTATGGTGTGGGTGGGGGCATCGTATGGGATTCAGGAGCAGGCAGTGAGTACGAAGAATGTCAGACGAAGGCCCGTATTTTATTCGATAAGCAGCCAGAATTTCAATTATTAGAATCCTTGCTCTGGAGCCCTGCTCAGGGTTATTTCCTATTGGACGAACATCTTCGGAGATTGGCCGATTCTGCGGATTACTTTGGTTTTCACACGGATTTTAAACTGATACGGCGAAAGCTAATGGAGACGAATGATTACCTGCCAGAACAACCCCACAAGATAAGGGTTTTGCTCAGTCGAGATGGCTCGACTATCGTGGAGACAGCGTTTTTAGGACCGATTGTCGGCGGATATAAGATGGTAAATCTAGCGCTAGAACCAGTTGATCCGGAAGATGTTTTTCTATATCACAAGACCACGAACAGACAAATTTATGAGCAGGCGCGTGCTGAACACCTGGCTAGTGATGATGTGCTCTTATGGAATAATCGGGGAGAGTTAACGGAAGCAACCACTGCTAATATCGTCATGCGCTTGCATGGCCAATTAGTGACACCACCGGTGGAATCTGGATTGTTAGCTGGGACGTTTCGGGCCAAACTTCTGGCGAATGGTCAAATTCGAGAACAGGTCTTATTGCTCGAAGATTTGAACAATTGCGATGAGCTCTATCTCGTTAATTCAGTGCGCAAATGGTCGAAGGCAAGGATACCGGTTCTAGTCCATTAAAGGCTACATCTTGTTTCTGGAAGCTACAATTTCGGCCATTATCGAAAGCGCAATTTCTTCAGGTGAGCGGGCGCCAATATCCAGGCCAATTGGTCCGTGAATATGGTCGAGTCTTTCTTCAGGAACGCCTCCTTCCAACAAACGTGCACGTCGCCTGGCGTGCGTGTTCCGGCTACCTAACGCACCAACATAGAAGGCAGGACTAGCAAGAGCAATTCTTAAGGCTGGATCATCTATCTTTGGATCGTGGGTCAAGCTGGCAATAGCCGTTGAAGAATTGATCTGATACTTCTCAAATGCTTCCTGGGGCCATGATTGTATCAATTGATCTACCTGAGGGAAACGCTCTTTACTGCCAAAGGCACGACGTGGATCGATTACAACAGTCTGATAACCTAAGTTACTGGCAATACTGGTTAAGGCAGTTGCAATATGAACTCCACCGATTGTTACCAGGGAAGGAGCGGGCTGCAGCACTTCGATGAAGAGATCGAGCGGCGCCAGTTCTGAATCCGGTATTTCAAACCGTTGGCGCTCTGATTCACCACTTGCCAGCGTCGTCCTGGCGGCCGCAGCGACTAGACCATCAATATCCGAAGATATTTGACCGAAGACCCTTCCACCTCGTTGAACGACAAGCTTTTTACCGATAAGGTCTGGCTGTCCACTAATGATAGTGACCGTAGCAAACGATTCATTCTTGTCTAGAAGTTCATTAATAAAATTGTAGGTTAGTGGATCAAGGGGTTCAACAAATACCTCTATGCTACCTCCGCAAGCGAGTCCAACGTCCCAGGCTGTCTCATCGGCTATCCCGAACGATAGCAACTGCGGTGCCCTAGATACGAGCACTTCAAGTGCCGAATCGAATACCGCCCCTTCCACACAACCGCCGCTAACGGAACCCGTCATGAGGCCTTCTGCGGTCATGGCCATCTTTGCCCCAACTTGCCTAGGTGCGGATCCCCACGTTTCCAGTACGGTTGCCAGGACCACAGGCGATCCACTTTTTAACCAAAGGTCGATATCACTTACCACATCACGCATAATCGATGCTCCTCATGCTAACTGGGTTACCTTACTTTCCCACTCTGGAGTCTTATTGGTCTTCTTGCATCCAGAAGGGTCAGATGATTGGCTAGAGATTCAATGCTGGCCAAGTTATGAACCGGCAAAAAGTCGTCAATATAAGGAAGCGCTGCCTGTATGCCTCGAGTAAGAGGTTCATATTCAGGTGAACCAAGCAAAGGGTTTAGCCAGATCAAACGAAAACAACTTCGCTGTAATCGAGCTATCTCTCGTGCCAATAGTTGTGGATCGCCCCGATCCCAACCATCGCTAATCAACAGTACAATTGCGCCTCGACCCAAAACACGTCTGGCCCATTTAAAATTAAAGCGCATCAAGGCATCTCCTATGCGAGTGCCTCCCGACCAATCGGGCACGCTTTCTGAAACTTCATTCATTGCCCTTTCAATATCATTATTAATCAAATGACGAGTAATTCGTGTTAATCGAGTGCTAAAAACGAATGCTTCGACAGGCTGATCCAGTCCACGAGTTAAACTATAGATAAAATGCAGCAAGATTCGAGTATAGCGTTCCATCGAACCACTAATGTCAGCTATTGTCACCAAGGGGCGGGGTTTGTAACTAAATCGTCGATATGACCATACCAAGGGCTCACCACCGTAGCGTAGGTTTTGCCGGAGGCTTCGGCGCATGTCAATCTGACTTCCCCGGCGAGGTCTGTACCTTCGAGTGCGACGTTCCCCTAGTTGCCAGATTAGCCTAGCCATTAACCCATTAATCTCCCCAAGCTCATCATCGGTCAATTCTGAAAAATCTTTTTGCCGCAGTCGTTCCTTGTTGCTATATGTTCGAGTCACTTCCAATACGGGTTCTGACTCATCCGTTGACGGAGATCCATTTTCTTGGCTTGCACGGTCCGAGATTATTGGCAATGTCTCCGCTGCTTTTGATACCTGCTTTCGTGCGCCCTTATTCTGGAAATCTCGAAGTTCTAATTCAAATTTTTGATCGATGATCTGTTTCCAGAACAATTCGAATGCTTGATCAAAGGTAGATAAATCGTCTTTGTCATGTACAAGCAAACAACGAGCCGTATAGTGGAAATCAGCCTTCACACCAATATTAATATGATCTAGGGCATGAACTAGATCGATCATCCGACCCGTATTGACATCTAATCCTAGTCCACGCAGCACCCGCCCGAACAGCATTAGATTATGAAAAAGCTGTCCGCCGGAACCAGAATCGACACTCACCGCCCGTTGCCTTGTATGCTCGCCAAGATCTGCCTAGCAGTTTCTCCTTGAACTTTGCCTACGTCATCCTGATATTTCAGGATGACCCCTAGCGTGTCGTTCACGACTTGCGGGTCCAAAGCTGTTTGATCGAGAGTTATTAGAGCGGCCGTCCAGTCCAATGTTTCAGCCACACCTGGAATCTTGTAAAGCTCAACCTGACGCAAATGCTGAATGAAACCAGTAACCTGTTGGGCTAAGGCGACAGGTGCCTCCGGCACGTTGGCTAAAACAATCTCCAATTCTTTCTCAAAGGTAGGATAGTCAATCCAGTAATACAGACATCTTCGTTTCAAAGCATCATGTACTTCTCGGGTTCGATTAGAAGTCAAAATCACGGTCGGTGGCTCGCTTGCCGCTATTGTGCCAATCTCTGGGATAGTGATCTGAAAATCCGATAGCACCTCCAATAAAAAGGCCTCAAATTCTTCGTCACTGCGATCTATCTCATCAATCAGCAGAACCGGTGGTTTCTCGAAGTCGCCATCAATCGCCTGGAGCAACGGTCGGCGAAGTAAATATTCCGGACCAAACAGCTCAGCCTCTGATGTTTTTTCTCCTCTCGCTTCCATTAATCGAATATGCAACATCTGGCGGGTATAATTCCATTCATATACAGCTTGGTTTACATCTAGGCCTTCGTAACATTGCAACCTGATTAAAGAAGATTCCAACAGACGAGCTATTACCTTGGCTACTTCTGTTTTGCCGACACCCGCTTCCCCCTCCAAAAACAAAGGGCGTTTCAGTTTTAATGCTAGAAAAATGGCCGTGGCCAAGCCTCGGTCGGCAACATAAAGCTGATCACGCAAGGCTATTTGTAGCTCGTCAATCGTTTGGACAGTCATTTTACTATCGTATAAACCATAGGTCTGCGCCCTGTTTCGGCATAAAGGTATTTTGATAACGCTCCCTCAATACGTTTATAAATGTGATCGCGATTCCTCCCGCTAGCCCTAACAGTTTGCACGATCACTTCTTCGGCACCCTTCATGATATCGCCTGCTTCATCGAGATAAACGAATCCACGAGAAATAATTTTGGGTCGCCCCGTCACTGTACCTTCATCATCGATCGATACCACGGCAATGAAAAAGCCACTGTTAGCCAATCGCTCTCGGTCACGCAGGACCCTAGGTCCGACATCACCAACGCCGCTACCATCAACAAATATATAGCCACCCGGGATCCGTGGCCCAACCTCCATCGTGTGTTCATCCAGTTCTAAAATAGTTCCATTCTCGACGACGGCGATATTATCTTCTGGGATACCCATCTCGCCAGCTAATTGACTATGAGCTATGAGGTGGCGCAACTCGCCATGTACAGGCACAAAGAATTTGGGTTTTACCAGGTTTATCATAAGCTTCATCTCTTCCCGACTGGCATGACCTGACACGTGAACGTTGGCAATGCCCTCGTGCAAAACCTCGGCCCCACGTTGAAATAACTGGTTGATGATCCGGTAGATCATCTCTTCATTACCAGGAATAGGGTGGGCTGACAAAACAACTGTATCTCCCTCCTCTACGTTGAGCTTAGCGTGCCGCCCAGTGGCCAACCGGCCAAGTACGGCCGTTGGTTCACCCTGAGAACCAGTGGCCAGGATTACTACCTTATTGGCCGCTAACCCGTTGGCCTGCGAGATATCTATCAATAGTTCTTTTGGGATATCAAGGTACCCTAATTCGCGAGCGATTCGCGAATTGTCCCGCATCGATCGTCCGGTGATCGCCAATTTTCGACCATGATGGGCTGTTACATTAGCCACCTGTTGAATACGAGAAATTAACGAAGCGAAGGTGGCCACGATAATCCGCCCTTCTGCTCGGGCGAAAAGATCCTCAAAGGCTGCAGTGATAACAACTTCGGACTGTGTCCACCCTGGCCTGTCAGCATTGGTACTGTCAGCTAATAAACACAGTACGCCCCGCTGCGAGAATTCTGCTAATTTTGCAAAATCTGGAGGCCAACCATCAACTGGAGTGTGATCAAACTTATAGTCACCCGTGTGAACGATAAGGCCAACAGGTGTCGTTATACCATAGCCTACACCATCGGGAATGCTGTGCGTCACATGAAATGGTTCGATCATGAAGGAGCCAACGTGAAATACATCGCCTGCTTTAATCGTTCGTAGAGTTACTTGGCCCGCTATTTTGGTCTGCTTTAGCTTGCCCTTGATGAGACCGGCCGTCAGTTTGGTCGCATAAATTGGCGCGTCTATAAGCTGCATTAAATGGCTTAAGGCGCCTACATGATCCTCGTGACCGTGGGTTATCAGCACAGCCTTAATATTGTTGGTCTTATCTAAAATATAGTTGTAATCAGGAATTATTAAATCGATTCCTAGCATATCATTTTCGGGAAACATGATGCCCGCATCGATGATGATTATTTCCTCACCGTATTCGATAACGGTCATGTTTTTCCCAATTTCCCCTAATCCACCCAGGGGAATGATTCTTAACTTTTCAGCCACAATAAACTCCAAGTTGGTTGCTTATAAATGAAAGAGCAGAGAAAGCCAATCGGGCAATCCCTGCTCGAGAATATTCTACTCGTTGCCTGTATTAAAGGCCTTAACCGTTGACTAATTTCCAAACTAAAACAATAAGGACTATCTGTACAACTGCAAGGACTGCAGGGTAAATCCAAAAATACGCTTGCGACTGGACCATCCTGTCTAATTGTTCGTCACCAGACAAAATTTGTGGAGCTGGAGAAGCTTCACCATCGACAGGTTGCTCCCCAATCTGCAAGACAGCTACACTAATATTATCCTCGCCACCTCGATCATTGGCAAGTTCAATCAGCTGTTTTGTTGCTAGTTCCGGCTCTAGGCTTTCGACAGCGTTCCTGATTTCCTCATCGGCAACATGTCTTGTCAAGCCATCACTACACAAAATCAAATGATCTCCAGGAATCAAATCCAACTCATAGAGATCGATTTCAGGAGAATTTTCTGAGCCCAGGCTATGAAGAATCACATTTTTGCGTGGATGGTTGCGGGCTTCTTCATCTGTGATAACGCCTTCCTCTACCAATCGGGCAACAAGGCTCTGATCCCTTGTGACTTGCCGAAGCTGCCCTTCCCGCCAGTGATAACCACGGCTATCGCCTACGTTGGCAATGGTGGCAATATTATCATGGAATACCGCTGCCACCATCGTCGTCGCCATGCGTTTTCCTACGTCACCTTTCATTGATAGCTGACGTAGCTCAGTATTCGCAGTTTGCATGGCCTTGTGAAGTCGGCGCCCCCATCTTTTATCTTGGTGGTCAGCGAAGTAATGATGAATAGTGCGTTCAGTTGCATATTGACTCGCAACCTCTCCCGCATCGGCTCCCCCGACGCCATCGGCAAGAATGTATAGCCAACCATTGTTGTCGCGATCTTCCTGTGACACAGGCTCGCGGCAATCTAGGAAGTCCTCATTATGTTCCCGAACGCGACCTTGATCGGTAAGCATAGATGCGGTAATCCGCATTTTGCCGAACATGGTGAGGACTATATACCCGATCCCTTATCCGGGCAACAAGCACCATTTAGGTAGTATCGAATGCTCTACCAAGAGAAAAGATCAGAGGGCAATGGCCCAACCTTTCTGTTCCAGGTAAATCGTTTAGCCTCTGCTAGCCGCAAAAACGGGCTAAGCAATTCGGCTACGAGGAAGTGGTCTTTCAGGAACGTCCTCCAAGAGCCCCCCATGGCCAAACTGCACGATATCCGCCTGGGTTAGCTGCTCTCCGGCTAATAATCGGGGAAGAACCAAATCGACAATATTTGTCTTTGGACTGCGCGCGCAACCTGGCGCCCCTAGAATGGGGACAGTGTCCAACTGAGCCAGCATGAGTAAATTGCCTGGATCAACTGGCGCACCGTAGCAAATTATCTCACCTCCGGCTCGTTCTACTGCCCTTGGTGCGATATCCTGAATATCCATAATCGCTGTCTCGCCAGCAAGAATCAGCAGTTGACAGCCGGCCTGAATCTGGCTGCGGATAGTTGAGGCAAGTTCACGCTCGCCAGCCTCATCCTCTAAAGGGACATAGTTTACTTTGACGATATCTGCTTCCAGCAAATTTAGCCTTCGTTGAAGAGAGCTTTTAAAACTATTCACTACCCTCTCGCGGACGGAAGATGAGCCAGAGAGAATCAGACCAACTCGACTAAATAAAATTTTATCAACATCCAAAATAGGAGGACCTGAATTGGCAAAATTCTCAGCCACGATAATCGATCTTGAAGGAAGCGCATAAGGCAAGATTTTCACTGTTGCTGCCATTTTGCCCGCTTCGATCATTCTATTGGTTGCCGAGGTTGCGATAGTAATTCCTTTCACAGAATTGATATTGGTAAGAACGGAGAGATTGACGCGGAGAACGCCGGACACAGTTGCAAAGAGATTTACTCGGCCAGTTGCAGACGTTGAAAGGCGGAGATTTTCACCAGCCGTCGCGACGGCAACGCGTTCTGCGGCTACGTTTTCCGAAACATCATCGGTTTCTAGTTCAGCGACGTATATGGAAGCTCGATTAAGTGCCCTCAAGAGTTCGACATCCTCTTCCGTGAGTATCTTACCCTTCCGGAGAATCCGTCTGCCATCACGGTCGGCAATATTGTGCCCCAACACCTTTCCGAAGGCATTGCCTACTTCAATCGGTCCAAATCTCATTTCTGATTGAACCGTATCCTCTCTTCTAAGATATCTGCAACCTGATTCGCCAGTCGATTTGTCCACCAATTGGATAATGCCCTAACAAATATGAAAAAAGCACCCATGCCCACAACACTAAGCAGGATGTTTTGAGCTTTTTCTGGTGGCATCATATCAGTAACCATTCTTTTGGTTACCCCTGCGGCAAATTGAAGTTCAGATGGAGGTGCTGGAACCGCTTCAGCTGCATCTTCCCCCTTCACGGCGGCCTCAATCTGAGCATTCAATGACTCGAGACTTTGGCCAATGAGTGCTTTAGTCGAGCTCTCCATGAGACGCTGTCCAACACTAGCTAATCGGCCGCCAACTCGGGCATCCCCCTGGTAGACTAGCACAGTAGTATCACCATCCGCTTCTAACTGCAGCTCGCCTTCACCCTTAACAAATCCTGGTGCTCCCTTTCCATCAACCTCTATCCGAAAATACTCGGGCTCACGGAGGTCCGATAACTTAACATCTCCACGAAACAAACCCTGTACTGGGCCAATCTTGATTTTCATTTGGGTTTTATATTGGTTATCGCCCACCAATTCCAAATCCTGCACGCCTGGCAAGGTTCGGGCAAGTACTTCGGGATCTAGAATTGTTGACCATACTAATTCACGGGGGGCATTAAATGAGAATGAACCTTCTACTTTCATGATGCTTATCTCCTGGTTTTATGCCTTGAACGATTGTAGCCTAAGATTACCGGGTTTCTGGAGGCATATTAACATACCATTCAAGCGGGATGCTGAGGCCCCCAATCCGACTCTGATTTCCGCAACTAATCCGACCGCATTCGAACACCCACCTGCAAGCTTATAAGATAAAAAGGTGGAATCAAAAAGCTTATCGCAATGTTTCTTCTTAAGTTGAATCTAAGTCAGCTTCGTCCAGCTTTGTGAACAGCTCATCTAGTCGTTGGTTTAGTTGATCGAGGTCGCTTTTGGTCGGTATTCCCTTATTCACCAATAGCTGCTCCAAGTCCTCTTCGCTAGGGAGAGACGTTTCAGGAGTTTTAGGACTTAAGGACAGCATTTTTTCTAACCATTGACGACCTTCATCAGGGCTCAACTCACCCATTTCGACTAAAGAATCGATTCGCCTTTCGATCTCTAAGTCAACATGTACTTTCAGGTTGAGAGGCGAAGCCAGCGTTCGTCGCAATGTGCTCAATGTATATCCGCCTGATTGAACCAGTCCGGTCAATACAGAGCGGGGAAGGAAACCACTTTGCTTCTTTTCTTGCTCAAATATGATCTGGGTTAAAGTGACAGTTGTTAGATCTTCTCCTGAAGCGTGATCAAAGATTTGCACCTCTTCACCCTCACGAATTAACAGAGCAACTCCCTCCAGGGTTACGTACTTTTTCGAACTCGTATTGTATAGTTTGCGGTTGGGGTAACGTTTGATGACGTTCATAGCCTATACCTATGCGATAATTAAATAGGAGCACTTGGTTTAGGCAAATTATAAGACTCTGTCTGAATCAGTGTCAAATGTCACTGGCATGGCCAGGAAAGCCAATGGTATAACAGAAAAGGAGACAGCTACCATTAGTTCAATTACAGCCATCTCCCTAAGCAGTTTTTATTATTTGTTTATTTCGTCTAGTTTCTCATTAAGCGCAGTCAACTTTCGGTTCAACGAATCAATATCAGATTTGCTGGCAATATTCATGCGGGCAAGAACACCTTCCATCCGATGTTCTAGCTCTCCCTCAACTTCGCTTTCAGTTTCCTGGGATTTCTTTCGCCGTTTTTCCTTGAGATCGTTAATTAGTTTGCGGCCGTCTTTTTCAGCAATCTCGCCCCGTTCGATGAGCTTATTAACAAACTTTTCGATTTCTTCCTGAGTCAGGGCAAGGGCGCCAATACTAGCCAGCAATACTTTACGGGCCATATCAAGCATTGGGTTAGGGTCTTCTTCCAGAATTTCCTCGGTGACTTCGACTTCAACTACTTCTTCGGTCATATTTGAAACCTCCATATCATCCAAATAAAATAGGCATTGCATTTTTATAACGCAGTGCGTTATTTGAAATTATAACGCGTTGCGTCATGGCTGTCAAGCTTGCCTATCGCCCATAATGCAAATTGCTATTAGGCATATCGTTACCTCAAAAAAGGTTGCAATTGGCAACGACATCAACAAGCTTTTCACAGAGCAATCCTGACTTCAAACTCGTTCATAATTACTCTAAAATAATCCACTTGCTAGAGTAAGGTCAAGAAACGATTATTGTTTACAATGCCTTCCATAAAGGTATAATAAAAATTCCTTACTTTTATTACGAAAGGTCGGCAGAAAGACGTATCGACGCTTTCCCGAATATGCCGCGATCTAGCGTTGATAACGAACGAAAAAAGAAGACTTTCTACAAGATAAGTTTGCCATATGTTAAGAAGGGTTTACTGGTTGGATAATCGGGCAAAAGCAATATTCTGACCTGCAGTTAGGATAGGTGCAATGGGTGGGTTTCCGATTTAGGAGAATTTAATGGTGCACAAAAGGGTGATCTTGGTTACTGGCGTTGCCGGTTACTGGGGTTCAAGGGTAGCTAACAAATTAAGTTTGCAAGAAGATGTACATGTTATCGGCCTCGATAGAACGGAACCGTTGGACATGGGCGAAAGCATCGATTTTGTTCAGGCAGACATACGCAGCCGATTGTTGCCTGATCTGCTCGAGGCTGAGCAGGTGGATACCGTGTTCCATCTACAATTTATAGAGCGAGCTGAATTAAGTGAACAGGCTTTCGATCTAAACGTAATGGGCTCTTTGAATCTCTTTGCTTCCTGTGCCAAGGTTGGCGTAAAAAAAATCATTTTTCGCAGTAGCACCTCCGTTTACGGCGCCCATTCTAATAACTCTGCCTTTTTGACCGAAACTGCGCCACTCCGTGGAAGTCGTCGCTATGGTTATACTCGAGATCTATTGGAGATTGAGGCCTTTGTAAACGGGTTTCGCCGGCAGTCTCCGGACACCAAGGTAGTCATGTTGCGCTTCGCGAATATAGTTGGCCCCACGGCTGATTCACCGATGATCCGTTTCCTTAATCTTCGTCGGCCTATTGTATTACTGGGTTTCGATCCACTGATACAAATAATTCAGGAAGATGATGTTCTAGAAGCATTAGTATATAGCTTGAATTCCGATATCTCAGGCGTTTATAACATTGCTGCTGAAGGTGCAATGCCTCTTTCTAAGGCCCTTCGTTTGGTCCGAAAGCTGCCAATACGAATATTTCATCTACTGGCATTAAAAGGGATCGAATTACTAAAAGACACACATTGGCGGCCGCTTGATTATGTGCCGATTGAATTTGATTATCTGCGTTATAGCTGGATCGTTGATTTAAAAAAAATGCAAGACGAAATGGGATTCCAACCTTTGTATATGGCTGATGAAACATTACGCGAGTTTGCGGGTCAAGAATCGTTTGATGAAAAGGATATGCAAAAGTCTGCTACTGTCGGTGATGACGAACTATTGCGGGACCTAATTGAGCGAAGGCGCAGGGCCAAAGAAAAGATCTCAAATGATGATGTTAGAGAATGATCAAGTTAAATACTACTGGGAGCAAGGGCATTAACGGGAGTAAGTTAAATGAGTGACACAGACGGCGCGAATCGCTGCTTGGCCACGACTAAAGCCGGAACACATTGTAAACACAACGCCATACCTGGAGAAGATTACTGCCACATCCATCGCCCGGTACGAGCTAGTCGACCAGCTGCGGAATCGGAGTCTTCAAGCGCGGTTGGAGATTCTGGCACCAAGGAATTAACAGACCGCGAACTTCGAGAACAACTCCTGGAGGAATTGGATGGTCTCGTTTCTCGCGTTCAGGCCATTTCTCCGGATTACACACCGCCCACTTACTCTTCAGATGAGATGGATCGGTTGGTGGATGAACAATCCGAAGAAATCCCCTCTGAACTACGAACTCGAATCTTAGAACGATTGCGAGGGTCAATAAATGAAGATCTACTGGATATTGAAACTTGGAAGGGCCTATGGTACATGGTCAACTACACGGTGGAGTATCAGAGTGATATCTTCAAGAGACGCTTGACCGGAGACTATGATACGGATGAATGGGGTTTAGATTGGGAATTTGTAGAAGCCGTGCGCCCCTTTCTAGACTTTCTTTACAAAGCATATTGGCGGGTAGAAACGACTGGAATCGAACAAATACCGGATTATGATCGGGCGCTGTTGGTGAGCAATCACTCAGGACAATTGCCTTGGGATGGCGCAATGATAATGACCGCCATTTTGAACGAACATCCGGCTCAGCGACTGGTTCGCAACCTGTATGCGAATTGGTTTCCATCATTACCATTTGTGTCGTCGGCTCTAGTGAAAATGGGCCAGGCGCTTGCATCTGTGGAAAATGGTACCCGCCTTTTGAACCAAGACGAATTAGTGGGAGTATTTCCTGAAGGGTATAAGGGCGTAAGTAAATTGTTTAAGGATCGATACAAGTTAGCGCGTTTTGGCCGTGGTGGTTTCGTAAAAATGGCCATCAGTGCACAAGCGCCAATTATACCTGTATCAGTGGTAGGTGCTGAAGAAACCTATGTCTCTATAGCCAAGTCCTCCATGTTGGCACGGTTAACGGGATTCCCTTATTTTCCTATTTCATTGCGATTCCCTTGGCTTGGACTGATGGGAGTGATTCCCTTGCCAAGTAAATGGTATATTGATTTCGGTGAACCCATTGCAGTGGATAGGTACAGTTCAGATTCCGCCAATGATTTGGTATTGATTTCGGAGCTAACAGATCAGATCCGAAATATTATTCAAGAGATGATCAATAACCGGCTTGAAATAAGGAGGTCGATTTTTATATAACATGCCCGTATTTAGCAGTACTGAACAATTCTATAAAGTTACAAAAAAGCTATTTGACACGGTTCAGAAAATAAACCCGTCAGCGGCATCGGATCTTGAATCCTCAAAACTTATCATCCGCTTTAATACTTCGGATCCTGCGGCGACTCTCTTGATAAATGGCAGGCACAATCCGGCTGGCGTTAGTTTTGGAGAGAATCAAATACGCCCGGAAGTAGATGTAAATATGACTGCAGATACGTTACATCAAATATTACTAGGTGAGCTCGGGTTAGCAAAAGCCCTGTCCTCCAAGGCCATTCATGTGCGTGGGCCAATGAGGAAAACATTAAAGGTAGCGGAACTATTTCACCAATGTCAGGCGGTTTATCCAGATGTGTTACGTGAAGAAGGGATCGGGATCGGCTGATCAGTTGCTTCTATACCTAAAACACAAAACTTGGGGAAATAGAGATTTCGCAACGGAAAATTAGTATATAAAAGGTGAAGTAGATAGCTATTCCGGTTATATATGAGGAAGGTTAGGGATGAGCATCAGATTTCCAACAGATGAGTGGATCAAAGCCGCCATGGCTGAAGTTAATAACAGCGCCGCCTATAAGAAGGCGGCCACAAATTGGGAAGGAGACATCATTTTTCTGGTAACTGCATTGCCTGGCGATCGTAAGGAGGTCGCCTTGTATATGGATCTTTGGCATGGGGAGTGCAGAGGTGCCTATGAATTAACAGATACTGCCGCTCGGCAAGCCGAATTTAAAATCGTCGCTCCACTTGCGGTGTGGCGTAAAGTATTAGAAAAAAAGCTTGACCCGATTAGAGGGCTTGTTTCTCGGCAACTCAAAATCCAAGGCAAGATGGCAAAGGTTCTAAAATCGCCAAAAGCAGCTGTTGAACTAGTCAACAGCTGTGCTCAGGTTGATACTTCCTGGCCATTATAGGTTTAAATAAATGAAATATCTTATCCATAAACCGGCATTAGTTATTTTTCAGACCATTATTTGCTGTAACAAAAGCTTACGCCTATCCTTTTAGTATGATTGTTAGCCGCTCTGGTCATTCGATTCTGAAGTGCCCTATAGCTGATCTGTTAGTAAGGAAATCGATTTACTAACCTAAAAATTGTCTGACAATGTTATCAGATAGATCTAACAAACGAATTGGCTTGGCCTTAAGTGGCGGGGCAGCGCGGGGGCTTGCACATCTTGGTGTATTAACGACTTTGAGCCGCCACAATATCCCCGTAGATTATGTTGCTGGCTGTAGCGCGGGGGCTATTTTGGGGGCAGTTTATTGTGCCGGAATGCCCGCGGACCAAATGTATAAGTTCGCCCCCTATATTTCATGGCGCCGGATCGCTGAACCAATAAGGTCAGCCGAAGGAGTACTGACATTCGAGAAATTAGAACGCTGGTTGATTATGTTACTTGGCGATCTGGAATTTTCTGATTTGACCATACCGCTCGCTATTGTGGCGATGGATGTAGATAACGGGGAGCGGGTAATAATACGCCATGGTCGTCTAGCTAAGGCGGTTCGGGCAAGTTGCTCAATCCCAGGCTTGGTTGAACCAGTCGAGATAAATGCAAGACGTCTAGTTGACGGTGGTATTGTGGATAATTTGCCTGCGGACGCTGTGCGACAAATGGGTGCGGACTATGTGATTGGGGTTGATGTCTTTCAACCTCATTATGGTCGAATGGGTGGGCCGCTGGGACGGGGTTTAACGGCCATTGAAACCCTGGTGAGAAATTCTGGCGGTGGAGTTGGTAGAGCTGATTTTCTCATCGCTCCCAGGACGGCCGGTTATTCCTTTGTTCGATTTTCTAATCATCAAGAGATGATACGATTAGGTGAAACGGCCGCTGAGGAGTGTCTGCCTTTCCTGATAAAAGACCTGGATCGTTAAATCATGGACTATGCTTGCCCGAAGGCATACCTTTCGAATTATTACTAGATTCTCTGAGTTAGGTTCAGTTCGTCTATCCTGAATTTGATTTCTTCCGTCTAATCTGTTGGCGGCCGACGAATGACCAAGATTACAACAACTGCCAACAGACCGAGGGCAATTGAGACGCCAACGATAGCGAGAACATTTTTTAGCTCAGGTCCTGTCCTTCGATCAACGCTCTCCACAATAGTCTCACTAGTAGGCACGATCGCCGTTGATGTTATCGCAGATATTTCAGTACTCTTTGTGGTAGGTGAAGCCGGCGCTGTAATGGTTGGGCTGGGTGAGGGAGATGCCGTCGGTGTTTCCCTGGTTGGGGTGGACGTTGGTGAAGGTGTTTGAGTCTGTGTCGGGGTAACGCTTGGTGTTGCCGAAGCCGTGTTCGTTGCCGAAGGAGTTGTTGTCGAAGTAGGCCGGGTCGCGGTAGCAGTATTGGTGGGGGCTGGCACCCTGGTTGCAGCAAGTTCATCGGTTGCCATCGGGGTATGGGTAGGTGGTGCCGCCGTTGGCGCAAGGGGTGCAACAGCGACCAAGCTAGCGTTATCCCAATACATATCATTGTGTTTATTGGCAAAATCTGGATTCGTGCGCATGAATACAGTCAAAATATCATTCTGAGCAATTGCTTCAATGCTGATTTGGCCCCATTGGTCAATTATGCTTGACATCGAAGCATCGCTTGTCCAGACCACTTCAGCTGCACCGGGATGCCAATTCCCCGTAGGATCTATGCCAATACGCAAGTGAGGGTTTGCCGGTAGAACCGATGAGTTCGGATTATCCTCGAGCGAGGACCAAACCTGGGCAAATATCGAAAACCTGTATCTTTCCCCAGGTGTCACATCGAAAACTTGTTGGTACATTCCGGCACGGTGAGAGGCATGAAAGGTAAACCATTGTTGGGCGGAATCACCACTCAAAACGCGTTTAGGAAATTGGGAGGATATGGCTCTCTTGTATTCGGGACGAAAATAAGCAGGATCGTGAGCTGGATCTTCAAACCACCATGGCGTCCATTTGGAAGCGACCTGGATCTCTGGAATGCCGTTCCAGCCCCTAAATTTGCCTTCAAAACCTGGGTTCTGTAAGAGATTCCCGTCCTCTTGTCGCGCTTCAGCGCTGGCAGCTTGATTGGCAAACTCTAATGCGAGAAGTAAGAGACACAGGAAAATTATAGACCCTGCGCGCCTAGAAGTTGGAAGATATATTGTTCTAAGTTTTCTCACAGCCCCAGACCAATTACTCATATTAGTTCTAATCAATGGTCACCATTGTCACATCTTCCACATAATCTTCATCGCCGGCTTCACCTACAAAGGCCTTAATCTGAGCTGTTCCATTAGCATCTGCAGGAATATACAGGTCTATTTCCCAATAACCATTATTATCGACACTAGTTACGCCCTCGTTTAGTAAACGGCCATTTCCCAAAAGAACACTAATGGCAATTGTTTCCGAGGGAGCGTTGAAGGCCGTTCCATAGACCAGTAATGATTTTCGATCAGCGATTACCGCGTTTGGTGGTGGATTGCCAATCAATACGCCTTTGGCTTTTTCATCTGTAGAGGGAATTACATTAACCGTAGTCTGTACCTCTCGCCAGTCTTCTGATGCCTGTTCTCCAAAACTGGCGATTGCACAGACTTCGCCAAATGTGTCCCTTGGTATAACAATAAAACCCTGCCAGTAGCCACTTCCTCTCAACCGGTAACTCTGTTTGGCGACTTGGACACTACAGTTTTCGGTCCACACAGAAACACTTAGCAAGTTATTTGTGGGCAGTTGCGCTCTTCCGTCAAAAAATAAATAATATCCGGCCACTGCATCATAGCCAGAAAGCGGCCGATAGAGTTCTAGATACCGACCTGTAGCCTCTTTATCTACCGCTAGAATTACGGGTTGCTCGTCAGAGGCCACGACGTTTCCCGCTGCATCCTGCACAAGGGCCCTGATTTCACCTGCCCCGCCGATAAAATCCGGTACGCTTATAGTGGCTTGCCAACTATTAAAATCGTTTAATTGAATATCGCCCTTAGCTAGTTCTGCACCACTAGCATCGTGGAGGCTAACCGATAAATCGTCATCAGGCCCCAGTTGAACAAGACCACCAACGATTAGCTCGCTACCAAGTAAAAGCTCAGTACCAACATTAGGCGTGGTAATATTCACACCTGATCCAACGACTGATGTGGCCACAGTCGTAGGCAGGACAGGAGTCACTGAAGCTGTAGGGGTGAAGGTGGGTTCTGAGGTTTGGGTAGCGAGAGGCGAGTTAGGATTCGTTGTAACAGTTAATGAGATCTGGTTCTCGGCCGTGGGTACGAGCGTTGGCAATTCTTGTGAATTTGCGCAGGCAATAAGAAAAAGCGGCAGCAATAGGAAGTAGATTTTTTTGCATAGAGGCAACATTCTGACCAGATTATATCCTTACTTTGACGCAGTTACCTGTGACCATGGTGCCAAGCTAACGTAGAAGAACCATGATATTGCTAGCGATCATGGCGACATTGATAGGCTCTTAATCAAGACAAATGATGCAAGAATAAGTTGCGATTCACTTTGATTCGGTCAACAACAAAGCCACTTTTGTTGCCCTCCCCGGACAAGGAAAGTAAACTGACGTCGATTAACGGGCCCAGACGATAGGTGATTAATATATAAGACATCTTGCAATTTCGTGTCCGATTAAGATTGCTTTCTTTTTATCCAATGGCTACAATGCCCGGCTCTTTTGATAAATGTCTATGTCAATTCTCCTGGCCCTAATTCCCACTTTGCTCGTATTATGCATCATCGTTTGTTTTGTATTGAGTTCGCGTCGGCCGGAATTCATCAATAGCACGGCTACATTAACGGTTACCGCTGTCCTGATTCTCTGGCTTGTTATCGGTCTAAACCTGCCTATCACGCTAGGCGAACCTGCGGAGTCGAATGCCTTCCAGTTTTCTGTATGGGTCCTGCGGGTAGATGAAATCGCCTGGCAATTGGGTCTATCGCTATTGATACTAATCGAATCGCTATTTCTTGTCGGGCTACCTCGTCTGCAAGTTGTTGAATCCACGCATACATTGCCTACCAAGCAGCGATTCTTATTCCCAGTAATTCTTCTAATGGTTACCATATCACTGCTTGGATTGTGGTTAATCTCCGGTCCAGGCTTGTTGACAGCCTGGACTATAATGGGTGCCGTTTGGCTGCTTCTCCTCTGGTTAGCATCTGACGGCCGGGTAGGCTTTAAAGAATTACTAATGCGAGCAGGCTTTCTATTGTCTGGCGTGATTTTTTTGTGGTTAGCTCTGGCGACTATAGATGATCCAGCAAATCCGGCCTTGGGTGAGAGCAGTTGGACAACGCCATCTATGTTCTGGGCCATGCTTGCCATACTCGTCCAATTTGGTGCCGTTCCACTCCAATGGTGGCGACCATTAGATTGGTCGATGCATCCGTCGTTAGCGGCGATTATTCATCTCATTCCAAGTATCTTTGGGGCATCATTGTTCGCTCGTCTTATGGCTGCTCAAGAACCCAACCTAACGATTCTTTTCTTAACTACCATTGTCGGCCTGCTTGGATTACTCATTGGTATAGCTCTGGTTTGGACTCACCTAGATGAGTCTATTCGAGTTGCTACGGGTCTTGTTTTGGCTCAAGCGGGATTGATTATCTTGATCGGTTCGTGGATTGGATCCGCGGCCGTTATCGCTCAATCAAAGCTGTTTGTTTTGGCCTTGGGCAGTTTGTTTATTGCCGGCGACTTGCCACGACAACCTTATAATTGGAATAGTATGGTGCCGCTGGCAGCACTTGCTGGTTTACCGTTAACGGCTGGATTTGTATCACTTGCGTCCCTGTATAACACATGGCTTACTGGTGCTAGCTTTTTACTGGCGATAGTGACTATGTTGCTACTTGTACCTTTTATTGGCGCAGCTCTATTAGCATTCAGAACCAAAAGTCAGAATGTGGATTATCCAAATACGACCCGCCAAGCGAAACTTAGAACAAGCATTGGTTTATTACTTCCTACTGTAGGACTGCTTGCCTTACCAACTGGCACAGGCACATTATTTTCACCGGTGTCCTTAATTTTTATTTTGTTGGCAGCCACTGGAGGAATAATACTGGGCATCGCTGTTAGAAGGGATCCAGAAATCCAGTCAGGATTGCAAAATGCCTTTCATCTAAAGATTCCGAGCAAAACCTATCTATCCATTTTCAAAACAATTTCTGAGAGGTTGGCAGATTCAATTAGAGGAATGGCCGTGATATTCGAAGGGGAAGGCGGCTTGTTGTGGCTGTTATTATTTATTGTTGTATTTTGGCTCGCACTTAGCAGTTAATCTAAATACCTATGGGTGAAATTCCTACAATATTTGACTCTCTTCGATGGTTTGGATTCTTACGAGGCGAGCCCACCGCCTATCTGCTCATAGTGACAGCTTTTGTGATCTTGGTCGTTGCCGATCTGCGCTGGTCGTTATTTGCCCTACTTGCTCAATATTTATTGGTGGGGTTATTGCTCGTTGATGTCCTATTGCCCCATCTTGCACTTCTAAAGGTGCTAGGCGGCGTATTTGTATGTCTGATCCTCTATGTTACTGCTAGACAGGTAAACTGGGGCAAGCTGCCAAATGATGTGACGCTAGAAGAAGAATCGGAGCTGGTCAGTTCAGGGCAATTGAGGATGACTGGTTATAGTCTGAAATTAGATTTCCCATTCAGATTCATGTTAGGCATCCTCGTTATAGTTGCAGTATGGTTTCTAGTTGAGAATCTGAGACTTCGACTGCCGATTGTTCCAGATTACTTCAACCTGGCCATATTTGGCCTTACTGCTTTAGGATTGGTCACCCTAAGTATTACAAGCGAACCTATAAAAGCTGGCATGGGATTGTTCACATTCCTTACGGGTTTCGAATTAATATTTGGTGCGATTGAACAATCTGGGACTGTCATTGTTTTATTTGCGGCGGCAATTTTAGTGTTGTCCTTAGCCATATCTTACTTGGCTCAGACGAGACATGCCTATACGAGTTTGTTGGATTGAGAATGATCTTTAAACTCAGATTGACCACTTTTAAACGCCAAGCTGTCGGGAATTTTTTGTCGTTCAATTGAATCAGCTTCGCTGCAAAGTTCGTCCTACTACTATGAGACATTTATAACCCGCAAATGGAGATATCCAGTCTGAGTGATGCCATTTGCTCTTCTCGCCAAATGACGAGGCAAGAATGATTTCTATTCCAACCTTGATATTGATTGGACCTATTTTAGCTTCGGCCTTAGTCTTGCTTATCCGTCGATGGCCAATAGCTTCTGTAGTTGTTGGTGTAATTGCTGTTTGGACTATTGCCGCAGGGATCTTGTTATTTGACCCAGGCCAAGCAACGGATGCAATAGGGTCAGGGAATTTATGGACTCTTTTCGGGTATTCGCTTGATTTTCAAGGGTATGTTAGAGGAGCGCTGGCGCTTGTTTACATAACATTCGGTTTTATTTTTTTATTATCTCTTATTGTTCCACAGGATAATTTGTTTATATCCATATGTTTACTAATCCTCTCACCTCTAGCCGCTTCGTTGCTCATGGAGCCTTTCGCGATTGGGGCTGTATTTTTCGTCATTATTGGAGCGCTGACGGCCGTTCTAATACAAGGTAAAAGAGCAGGCTCTACGCTTGGTTCCATACGGCATTTAACGCTTACGGTTCTCGCTGTTCCATTGCTGTTGATAGCTGGTTGGATGCTCGACTCAGGACAAGCTCAATATCTTTCAGCTGCTGCTTATTTATTGCTACTTGCGATATTGATATTATTTCTTGCTTTCCCGTTTCAATTCTGGTTAGGACCAAACGTTAGCGAATCTCGCTCATTGGTACCGGTAGTCGTTTTTGGTGCGGTTCAATTTGTAATTGCCCTCTTCTGTCTGCAAATGTTGGTCGACAATCCCGTTATTTATGGGAATGCACAATTCCTTAGCATCATGAAGGTCAGTGGCGTTGCGACGTTAGTTATTGCAGCTCTTCTTGTCGCGACAAGCAGATCCCTCTCCAGCTTATTTGGCTATCTGTTACTCTTAGATGTAGGTGCGACGATTCTTGCATTGAGTACAGGGGGTCGCCTTGGTTTGCAGGGCACGATAGGCCTATATATGTTGCGTACTTTTGCTCTGATATTTAGTGGTGTTGGACTAGGGCTAATTCAAGCTCAGAAACGCATTAAAATCGGTGAATCGATTAATTACGACAAATTGGCTGGACTTGCCCAACGAACCCCTCTGGGTATCGCCTTGTTCGTATTTGGATGCTTGTCACTTGCCGGAGCACCTTTGACTCCAGGTTTCGCTGGGCGTTGGTTTCTCGTAACCATTCCTGAAAAATCGTCAAATTGGTTATCAGTTGTCGTGATATTATCGGTAACCTTAGCCGTTGCTGGGATATTGAGGATTTTGCCAGCGATTTTTGCGGCCGAGGTTGATAATGATGGTGTCATTATTGAGCCAGTACATACACGTCTAGTTGCTGCTATAATGCTGGCATTCGGCGCAATAATAACGCTAGCTCCCCATTTTGTACTCGAATTGGCCGAGCGATTGACAAACCAACTCTTGTAGTTGCTATATAATTTAAAGCGAGAAGACTGATCTAGATGGCGAACCTTTGGTATGCCCTACATGTAAAACCTCATAAAGAACCTGCCGTATCTGGTTTATTACATTCCAAGGGATACGAAGTCTATTACCCCGCTTTACAAGTAGAACCTGTCAATCCCCGATCTCGAAAGGAAAGGCCCTTTTTTCCCGGCTATTTGTTCGTTCGTCTAGAGCTTTCTGAAGTGGGAGGTAGCGTTCTTCGCTGGACTGAAGGGACTCATGGCTTGGTGGAATTTGGAGGGGAACCTGCGTCAGTACCTGAGAATCTAATAGATGAGTTGAAGAATCAATTGGCCTTAATGAGGTTAAATGATAAATCGGTAACCGCATCTTTTCACAAGGGAGATCGAGTGCGGATCGTCGAAGGCGCATTTGAGGGGTATGAAGCCATTTTTGACACTAGTTTGCCAGATCGTGATCGGGTACAGGTACTATTAACCTATTTACGGGACCAACCAAAAAAGTTAGATCGTCGAAGGCGCATTTGAGGGGTATGAAGCCATTTTTGACACTAGTTTGCCAGATCGTGATCGGGTACAGGTACTATTAACCTATTTACGGGACCAACCAAAAAAGTTACGTATAGATTCATCAAAATTGCTTAAAATTGATTCGAAAAAAGAATAGGTTCTTTCATAAAAAGTTCATGTATCGTCACCAGAGCCACATAAAACGTGTTGTGTCACATAGAATTAGAATTAATTCTAACGTAAGGTGATGTGTCAGCCGGCAAAAGAATATAAAAGATGAGTAAAAAACAGATATTGCTAGACAGGTTTGCCAAAAAAGAAGCAGTAATTGGCGTTGTCGGACTTGGGTATGTTGGATTGCCACTCGCTGTAGCATTCGCCGACGCAGGGTATCGAGTGATCGGTATTGACAACGATGTTAAGAAAGTTGAGAGTCTCAATCGCGCTAAGAGCTATATTCAGGATATATCGGATAAGGAACTCGGGCCGCTCATTTCGAGCGGTCGGCTTACTGCCAGCACGAATTATGCCTCACTGGTCGACGCTGATGCGATCTCTATCTGTGTGCCTACGCCGCTTCGAAAGACAGGCGATCCTGATATCTCATTCATCGTCGATGCAGCGGATAACATTGCCCAACTCGGGGGTAATGGCAAACTAATTGTTCTCGAAAGCACCACCTATCCAGGTACTACTGAAGAAATAATTCTTCCCCGTCTTATCAGTAATGGCGCTGAAGTTGGAACAGATGTGTTCGTGGCCTTCTCGCCAGAACGGATAGATCCTGGGAGGATCGACTATACCATCTACACTACACCGAAGGTTATCGGTGGAATTACTGAAAATTGCCTGGAAGTGAGTGTGGCACTATATAGCGCAATCGTTGAAGAACCGGTACCAGTATCTGGTACGGCAACAGCTGAAATGGTTAAATTGTTGGAGAATACATTTCGGGCTGTGAATATCGGTTTAGTCAACGAAGTTGCCCTGATGTGCGATAAGCTGGATCTTGATACCTGGGAGGTGGTTGAAGCTGCCGCCACTAAACCATATGGCTTTATGCCCTTTTATCCTGGGCCTGGATTAGGTGGACACTGTATACCAATTGATCCTCTTTATCTAAGCTGGAAACTACGAACATTGAATTACACAGCCCGCTTCATTGAATTGGCCTCGGAAATTAACAGCCAGATGCCTGAGTACGTTGTCAATAAAATAACCGACGCCCTTAATGATGAGTGCAAGTCTGTGAAGGGGAGCCGGATTCTTATCTTAGGCGTTGCCTACAAGGCCAATGTTGGTGATGTGCGCGAAAGCCCGGCTATAGATGTTTATCATTTATTGCGAGATAAGGGTGCTGACATCCTCTTTCATGATCCCCTCGTAAATGATTTGTCTCATGAGGGTATATTTGATCAGTCTGTCGTATTAAATGCAAATCAATTAGAGAGGGCCGATTGTGTTGTTGTTCTGACCGACCATGACATTTTCGATTGGACTTATATAACCGAATACGCCAGTCTTGTGGTAGATACACGTCATGCGATTATTAACTCAGGAGATAGCAGGGTAATCTATTTATAAGAATTGAAGCGAGGTCTACAGTTCCTGGCGATCTTGAAGGTTCGATAATATTAGTTCAGACGGCCCAGTAGCTGATGTTTAGCCCAAATCGCTGCCTGGTAGTAAGGATCGAGGGATATCGCCTTATCAAATTGCTCGATTGCAGTCTTAAATCGACCAAGATGTTTATAAGCTCGACCCATATTTAGATATGCGAAGTGGGGGGATTCGTATCGCTGAACAGTTACTGCCTTTTCCAACCAGGGAATGGCTTTCTCCCATTGGCCTTGTTCAATGAGATAGGCCCCAATATCATTATAAGGATTCCCGAATTCTGGATCGATCATAATGGCCTGTTCACAGCTTTCAATGGCTTCATCGTAGCGATCCAGCATACTATAAGTCCATCCCAGAAAGGTGTACGCCTCGGCAGTGGCGCAGGTCTCGATCGAACGATTGTAAATGATAATGGCATCAGCAAATTCTCCCTTCATCTGGAGGCGGTAGGCCTGATCTACAAGCATCATTGCTTGTTGCCGTTTCATTTCATCGCTCATAATAGATTTAGTATAACAATTCCTCAGCGACTGTTGAATTTGCCGATCACCGGAATTAGCTCTCTGAGATTGTGAATAGTCGCATCTGGATTGGCACCGTTGACAGATGGAAATCTGTCACTTGAGAAGTAGTGAACGACGAACAGACCAGCTTCTTTTCCACCTACTACATCGGCAGCTGGATCATCACCGACAAATACTGAATTACCAGGTAATTCACCTAAGTCTTTTAATATACTTTTGAAGGGAGCTGCCTCCGGTTTCCATTTATTACTATCAGCCGAGAATAGCATCGAATCAAAGAAGCTATCCAATCCAAATCGTTTCATATCATCAATGTGTGCTTGTCCAGAGAACATTGTATTTGAAATCAATCCAATTTTATAGCCGCCTGATTTAAGCTCTGCCAATACTTCTTGGCCATAGGGCAGCGGACTGGCGGAGCTACAAATAGCTTTCTCATAGTTTCTGGCTGCCATTTCAAGCTTACTGCTTTCAGGATGACTAACTTCAAATTGGTCGAAAATGTCGAGCAAAAAGCTGGCTACTGTAAGATTCCTAATGCCCCTAGTCGCTGAATGCCACCGCTGTGGCAGAATATCGAACCCAGCAGAATAAAATTGATTCAATTCGGGCAAGACGCTTCCACTTTGAACAAGTATTTGGTAGGCAGCAGCTAATCCCGGCTTTTCAAGGTCAGGCCAGCCAGCGTGATTCCCGGAATAATCAATGAGCGTGCCACCCAAATCAAAAACAACAGCTTTTATTTGTCTTGATATATTATTTTTCATTCTAAAGCTAGTTTCGCTACCGTAACGCCAGCGCCTCCTTCTCCATCACTACCCTCTTCCCATGAGCCAACGTGTTCATTTTGCTTTAAGGCTTCCCTTACCGCTAGGCGAAGCCGGCCTGTGCCTTTACCATGAATAATGCGTACCCAAGGTAAGCTAGCCAAAAATGCGGCATCAAGATACTTTTCCATCAACTCTATTCCTTCATCAACCCGTTTTCCACGGATATCGAGCTCCATTCGAGGAGAGGTGGTCTTCGACCGCACTATGCTTACAGTTTCAACTTCATCATCGTGATTCGGCCGGCTCTTAAATTCTAGCTCGGTTAAGGTCGCACGCATATGTAAGCGACCTACAGCAACTTCTGCATCGTATTTGCCTAGACTCACTATGTGGCCTTTGACCCCTAATGTTGTAACCTTTACCATATCACCAATCTGCAGTTTAGATGATACGCGATGCTGTTCAGGCTGAGAAATAACGGGTGCCACAGCATCAGAGGAAAAAATTTCCTTTTCTACCGCTTCACTCTGCTTCTGCACTTTCTTTAGTCGGCTAATTGACTTGGCATCGCGCAATTCTCTGCGCATCTGCCTGATTTCTTTTCTCAATTCTGCCAACTCAGATTCGGCTTGTTCCCGGGCCTCCTTCAATATATTTTGTCTTTCTAGTTCGATAGTGTTCAAGTGTGCTTGCAATTCGGCACGATCAGCTTTGGCCTGTCGAAGTGCCAATCTTGTCCCCGCCTCACGAGATGAAATCTTTTCCCTGATTTCATAAATAGATTCGAGCAACAATTCTGCTTCTCGACTGCCAGTGCCTACTAGTCTCATCGCGTCATCGAGAACGCTATCTTTCATGCCCAGCCGGCGAGCAATTGCGAAGGCGTTGGAGCGACCGGGCACACCAATGCTCATTTCATATGTTGGCATTAACGTATCAACGTCAAATAATAATGAGGCATTTGTAGCCCCCTTCGTCTGACTTGCATAGAGTTTCAGCTCGGGATAGTGGGTGGCAACAAAAGTGGTTGCACCCTTATCTCGCAGATAGCTAATAACTGACTGTCCTAGAGCTGCACCTTCCGTGGGATCAGTGCCCGAACCTAGCTCGTCCAATAGAACGAGAGAGAATTCATCCACCACCTGTAATATTCGAATAATGTTTGTTATATGACCAGAAAAGGTTGATAAATTTTGTTCAATCGATTGCTCATCCCCGATGTCAGCAAAAATATCGTTGAAAATGCTTAGTTTTGCTTCAACTGCCGGCACATGAAGGCCCGACTGAGCCATAAGAACCATTAATCCCACGGTCTTTAGGCTTACAGTTTTGCCCCCCGTATTGGGCCCAGTAATTAGGACGATATATACATCTTCATCCAATAGAAAATCTGTTGGCACGACGGTTTCAGAATCTAAAAGTGGGTGTCGGGCTCCTTTTATCCAGATCGTTGAGCCGGGATCAAGCTTATTTGATTCTGTCGATTGAGTTCCAACAGTGGACACAGGTAACGATTTAATGGTCGATTTTCTCCAGGGAACAAAATCCGGCATCACTGCATCAACCGAATTCGCATATCGGGCTCGGGCAAATATCAGGTCAAGCTCAGCCAAACGCTCAACCACCCGTTTTATTGCTTCTGCATGATCGGCTACTAATAGCGTAAGTTCGGATAAAATGCGCTGAATCTCATCTGCTTCTGCAAGGTGCAAACCTCGATAATCATTGTTCAACTCAACGGTATTGAGAGGCTCAATCCATAACGTCGCGCCACTGTTACTCTGGTCATGAACAATTCCTCTGATGCGCCCCCTATAATTTGACTGTAATGGCACCACATAGCGGCCGCCACGTGTTGTGATCGTTGGTTCCTGCAGATATTGATTCTGTTCGCTATTTAGAAGAGATCGAAGCCGGTCATGAATTCTGCCATGTACGATACGTAATTGCCGCCGAATATTGGCCAGTTCAGCACTGGCACTGTCTATGACTTCACCTCTTTCATCAATGGTGATGGTTATTGCAGAGACAAGGCCGGGACATTCTTCGATTAACTCAGCGATGACCGCTAGGTTTGGGTATTGATCTTGTAATTTAATAATCTTTCGTCGCAGGTCGCGAGCCGCCACAATAGTTGATCTCACTTCCAAGAAATCATCAGCATCCAAGATGAAACCTCTTTGAGCATTGCCCGCCGCTCGGCGAACATCTCTTGCCCTGCCGATGGCAACATCCGTTTGCTTATCTAGTAATATCCGCGCCTCATTGGTCTCGGTTTGCCAACGGATTGCTTCCTCCAAATTGGTTGTGGGTGATATCTGCATAGCAAGTGATTCGCCAGCGCTAAAACTAGTGTATTTGGCCAAACGGCCGAGTATTTTATGAAATTCGAGAATCTGCTGCGATTTCTTATCCATCTTTTTGGCTGATATGTTTCGCCTTAGTCATTTCGGGCTTGGAACAGACCGATTTTTCATCGGGCAAGGGTGATCAGATTAGCTGAAGTATAACGGAAATTTAAAAGGATACGCATACCGATCTATTAAAATCTCTGTGATGTACATCTCATAGGTCAAGGCTGAGAGAGATGACTTGAACAATTCTCAACTGTCTTGATGTTGTTGTTTGAATAATTTTAAAGACCGAATTAAGGTCAACGTATTTCGTGGCGAACGACCATCGATAAAGAGACAAATAGAGCGCCATATCATACTTGCGTAATTAAGAGTTCTTGACTGCCAAAACCTACACCCATATTAACTACAGCCATTTCTGAATCCACGGGATTCAAGTATCCAATCCGATCACTGATTTGACTATTTTGTGCTTTTCTCAACCCGGGTAAAATAGCATACTATTAACCAATTAAAGATAGCCAGATTAATCGCCGAAAAACCTTGATCTTTCGGATGAGAAGATTTTGGTCCACAAAAACTAGCTTAATGTACATGCTGTTTTTGTTCCAGTAACGAAATAATAACAAGGACAAGAAGATGACGGCATTTTGGATCCCATTAATTTGGGGATGGCAACTTTGACAAAGCGGGAATAGATTCTCAATAACCCGTGCAAGTTGTAGTGGCCACAGTTTTTGGTTGAACTGGTTAAAGTGAAGTGCTTTGCCCCGGCAGTGATGGGCCGGGGCATTTCGGTCTCTACTTGAAGGTAAAAGGAACTTTGCCAGAAATTTCGGTAGCTCTAAGAAATAGAACACTTATCTTGTTGGAAAAAGCCATCGACTGACTGTCCGAAAAGCAATATTCTCACCCGACTTTACATGATTTAGACTGCTATGAATCAAGAACCAGCGATCAGATTTAAGAGCGTGAGCAAGCGCTTCAAACTTAATACAAACCAAGCCGACTCGGTACTGGATACAATCGTCGGTCTATTTTCGCGAACGCGAACCGAAGATAACGAAGAAGCAGTATTGCTCGCGATGAATGACGTAAGTATTGAAATATGGCCTGGTGAGACGGTTGGTCTGGTGGGTCGAAATGGGAGTGGTAAAAGCACATTGCTGAAGCTGGCTGCCGGCATCATCCGCCCAAGCACTGGTCGCGTTGAAATCAGGGGCAGACTAAGTGCATTGTTGGAATTGGGGGCCGGATTTCATCCCGACCTCACTGGGAAGGAAAACATTGCTCTTAATGCTTCTATTCTTGGTCTAAATAATTCAGATATTAATGATGCCTATGATGATATCGTAACGTTTTCTGAATTAGGCGACTTGATTAACATGCCTGTAAAACATTATTCATCGGGTATGTACATGCGTTTGGCTTTCAGTGTAGCTATTCATGTTCAACCTGAAATCTTGTTAATAGATGAGATCCTGGCGGTTGGTGATCAGTCATTCCAAGATAAATGTATTTACCGTCTACATCAACTTCGTGACGAAGGAACTACGATAATATTTGTTAGCCATAATCTGGAGACAGTTCGCTCACTTTGCTCGCGCATACTTTGGATAAGCCATGGCAAAGTTCTGGAAGACGGTCCAACAGAGGCGATTGCAAGTCAATACGAAGAGAGCCATATTCAGACAATAGGTCCGCCGGAACAAACGGAATCGTTGCCACGTCGTTGGGGATCGGGTGAGATCGAAATGCTTGGTCTTCGCTTACTCGATTCAGAGAATCGAGAAAGAACTCGCTTCGTTACGGGGGAACAGCTTACAATTGAAATGAATTATGTTGCTAAAAAACCTATAGAGGAGCCCGAGTTTGGTCTTGCAATTCATCGAGCAAACGAAAGTGACCAGGACGAACCATATAGCGTGATCGTTCACCCGCATACTGGGGTTCTAGATGGACAGGGTGTTGCTCGGTGCCGAATCGACAAATTACCGCTATTGCCGGCTGAGTACACCATTTCGGCGACAATCTATGACTCGGCCGGGAAAACGGCTTATGATCATCAAGAACGCATTCTGTCTTTTCAAATAGTGGCAGCCGTAGGCTCGGGTGGAAAAGGTCTGATCGATATACCGGCCACTTGGGAAACAAATCAGCGAGAACACGAACAATCTGCTGCTGCTGAGGGTACTGGCGAAAGTGGTTATGCGTCCACCACTGAATCCCCGAAAAAAATCAAGTGAACAGAAGATTCTTTCCTTAAGTTACTAAGCCACCTGAATCATATTGGCTTAGGCTGCAATTGGGGGCTTTGCCAGTTACTCATCCCAGTTAGGTTTCCTTGAACCAACATTCAGTTAGCTTGGGTCTGGTCAGGGCTTACAAGCTTCGGCTATTGATTTTTCTTCGAGCCACTTGATTCCAGTCGTTTTAGCCAAGAAAAAACAGATAAAGATCAACAACCATAATCACCAGTATGGTAGCCAGAGTAGCTGCTTTTGCCGAAAACGGGAACCTGCCCTGCCAATTTCGTACATATTTGATTGATAACCAAACTGTAATCATAAAAACGGCAATGATGGTGAGACTTATTGCGTGGCGCGCTGGAAATTGACCAGAAATGATATGAGATATGGGAGAATTGATTGCCAGTTACTCATCCCAGTTAGGTTTCCTTGAACCAACATTCAGTTAGCTTGGGTCTGGTCAGGGCTTACAAGCTTCGGCTATTGATTTTTCTTCGAGCCACTTGATTCCAGTCGTTTTAGCCAA
>PVMK01140346.1_pt1 | contig 106016 bp, 95 predicted proteins | sample 1853481 | NCBI WGS metagenome assembly PVMK01 (sample SAMN08533507, study PRJNA380276) | Marine sediment metagenome, whole genome shotgun sequencing project.
CGAATTATTTTTTGGCGCAATTACCACCTGATCAAAACTTAACCGTGCAATACTACAGGAATTTAACAGATGCCCAATTAGAAGAAAATGAAATTCTTCCGCAAAATAATTATAAGAATGAAATGCCATTTTTGCAAACTCTCTACGTAAGGGTGGAGAGTACTGATAATGGAGATTGTTTCGGTATTGGTCCACATTTGGTTTTGAATGTAGATCCACGACCCGAATTTGATGTAATCCCTAATGAATTTGTATGCTTGAATCTACCACCCCTTACTTTAAGAACAATGAATCCATCAGATAATTATGCCTACGAATGGACGGATGAAAGTGGGAATATTATTGGCACAGAACCTAATTTAAAGGTGTCGTCCGGTGGGAAATATACCGTAATTGCCACTTCCAATTTGAGTTGTAAATCTTTCCCTAAAACGGTTACCGTTGATGAATCTATCATCGCTACGATCACTGAGGAAGATGTCACGGTTATTGATGATTCTGAAAATAATTCGATCACAATTCATAATGCCAATAATAATTTAGGAATTGGCGATTATGAATTTGCTTTAGATAATGCTTATGGGCTCTACCAGGATGAACCTTATTTTGAAAATATAATACCGGGTATTCACACCGTCTATGTTAGAGATAAGAACAATTGTGGAATTGCTGTAATCGAAGTACCTGTAATTGGATTCCCGAAATTTTTTACACCGAACAGTGATGGATACAATGATACCTGGCAAGTTCTTGGTATTAACGAATTCTATTATCCGACTTCGCAGATCTATATATATGATAGGTTCGGAAAACCTCTGTTCATTATGAAAGCCACCGGAGAAGGATGGAATGGTTTTTATAATGGTTATTTATTGCCTTCTAATGATTACTGGTTTTCGGTTTTACTAACGGATAAAAATGGAATTACAAGAGAAAAAAAAGGACATTTTAGTTTGATTATCAGGTAATTGATTCTTTTTTTATAGGGAATTACAAATTCTCTAAATTATTTTTTCCCTGCAACAACCATAACAATTTCACCTTTTGGTGGTTTGTCCGTATAAAACTTCAACACTTCTTGTACAGTTCCGCGAATAGTTTCTTCAAATAATTTTGTTAATTCACGAGAAACCGATACTTGACGCTCTTCTCCAAAATATTCAGTGAAATTGGTTAAAGTCTTGATTAGTTTATGAGGAGATTCATAAAATATCATAGTTCGCGTTTCTTCAGCTAAGAATTTCAAACGAGTTTGTCGCCCTTTCTTTACAGGTAAAAAACCTTCAAAAACAAACTTATCATTTGGGAGACCACTATTTACTAAAGCAGGAACAAAAGCTGTTGCACCGGGTAAACATATTACTTCAATATTATTTTCTATACAAGCACGTGTCAGTAAAAATCCGGGATCGGAAATTGCCGGAGTTCCTGCATCAGAAATTAAGGCGATAGTTTCACCGCTTTTTAGTCGCTCAACAATTCTGGCTACCATTTTATGTTCGTTGTGCATATGGTGGCTTTGCATACGTGTAGATATTTCAAAATGCTCAATAATTTTCCTGAAGTTCGGGTATCTTCCGCTAGAATAAGATCTACTTTTTGCAATATTTTTATTGCTCTAAAAGTCATGTCATCCAGGTTTCCTATTGGAGTTGGAACAATAAAAAGTTTAGGCATTAGGAATGTATAACGATTGAATCTGTAAAGCTACGAAGAATAAATTCTACTTTTGCAACGTCTTTTATTCATCAGAAGCCAAATGTTCTGGAATCTCAATTCGAATCAATTCTTTTCGGCCAATATCCTCTTAATAGCATTATTTTTTATTGGATTAACCCAAACGCTTCAATATTTGATCAAAACCAGGAATTTTTCGAAAAGCTTTGAAAGATCTAAAATTAACGCCTTTATAAGGCAGATAAGGATCAAAAACATCCACGGCGGTATGGGCAAGCTCGAGTGCATATTTGTCTTTGCCAACAGTTGCAGCTGCTATGGCTAACTGGGACGGAGGTAAGTTTTGATCTTGATACCTTCTCTCTAGTTCTTCATAAATTTTTAAGGCTTCGGATGTACGCCCCATTTCCATGTAGATTGTTGAAATCAGGTTGAGATCCCATGCATGACGGTTAGACGCATCCAGTGCGGTAATACATTCTTGAAGCGCCTTTTCCAGCTGTCCTGAACACCGATAGCAATGACTCAAAGTATATCGCGGAAGCATGGAACTTTGATCTAATTCAACAGCAGCTTTAGAAATTTTTATTGATTCTTGGGTCTTATTAGCCGCAGCTAATACAAGTCCATAACAGGCAAAGGCATAGGAAGACAATGGATCATTAGAAATGGCAATTTTCGATTGTTCTATTGCCTCTTTAAATTTTTTCATAGCGTAGGTGAGGTAGAAGAGGGAATACCAAACTCTGGCCTGTATATTTAGAGGATTTAGTGCCAGGGCCTTTTTAAATTCTCTTTCGGCGTCTTCAAGATTTCTATCATGCAATAAGGCAATAACGGCAAGCGTACTGTGGGTTTCGGCTAGATCAGGACCATACTTGAATGCTTTTTGTGAAGCGGGAATGGCCTTGGCCCAACAATCGGATGGAGATAAATATCCATGAAAACAGAGCATAATATAAGTGTCTGACAATCCGGAAGAAGCCAATGCGTAATTAGGATCAATTCCCAAAGCCGATTGAAAACATTTTAGCCCTTCAAACAATGACATGCCACGTTCATAAAATAGTGACCGACCTTTACAGTACAATTGGTAGGCCTCAATACTCTGCGTTTGCTCCCGAGACTTTGGCATTGATTTTTTACCCAATAAAGTTACTTGCAGTTGATTGGCAATTTCAAGGGCAATTTCATCCTGAATTTCAAACACATCAATTAATTCACGATCATATTTGTTTGACCATAAATGAAATCCGGTAGATGCTTCTATTAATTGAGCTGTGATCCGGACTCTCTTTCCTGATTTTCGAACACTGCCTTCCAGAATATTATTTACTCCTAATTGTGACCCTATCAAACGAAGGTCTTCATTTTTTCCTTTGAAACTAAAACAAGAGGTTCTGCCAGCAACCTTAAGATCAGGTAGTTGCACAATTGTATTTATAATTTCTTCAGAAATGCCTTCACAAAAAAATTCCTGCTCCGGGTCACTGCTCATATTAGCAAAGGGAAGTACGGCTATAGATTTTAGATTTATTTTTGGCGAAGAACCGTTACCCGAGATATCAGGTTTAGCATTTTCAATGAGCTTTTCACATTCTACTTTTACGGCATAAATTCTTACAGGTTGCTTTACATTTTTCAACGCTTCTTCCTTAACAAATTTAATTTCTATCCCTTTTTTATTTTGGATATTTCGCTGCACGGAGTCAGAAACCCAAATTCCACCTTCAGGCGCAATCGCTTGGATTCGGGAGGCAATGTTGACACCACTTCCAAATACATCTTTCCCCTGGTTTACGATCTCTCCCTGATGAATTCCAATTCGAAGATTCAAATGAGTTTCTTTTTCACAGGCTTGTTGGATCAATCCGGCGCAATAAACAGCATCTGATACAGTGTTAAAGCTTGCCAGAATGCCATCTCCCATCTCTTTCAGAAAGGTTCCATTGTATTGCGTTATTCTTTCTTTGTGAATGGCTCTATTCCTTTCAAGCATTGCAAAAGCTGCATCCTCATCCCTATCCATCAATGAGGTATATCCGGCTATATCGGTGAACATTATGGCGGCTAATTGTCTGTTAGTTTGAGGCATAATTGCCTAAGGTAAGAAAAATCGAAGATATATTATGATATGTTAGAATGGTAAAAAGAAGATATATGATGAATATTATAAAATTAAAGCCGCTGACGAACGGCTTTAATCAAAAATATGTTTAATCTTTAAAACTTTAAAAACGGAATAATCATGGCGGTCTTCTTTTGATATGCTTTGTAATCTTCCCCGTGCATTTTAACCAAATCTCTTTCTTCTAAATATTTTACGGCAACTAAGATATAAATTGTCGTCACTGCTGCAAATAAGAAATGGCCTTGCGTCATTACCGGTGCGGCCCAAAAAGCAATAATAAATCCTAACATAATTGGATGACGAACAATTTTATAAAACAAATTCATTTTAAATTTTGGATCGCTCAAACTTTGATTTTTAAAGTTTTCAAATACCTGGGTCAAGCCGAACAAATGAAAATGACTAATTAAAAATGTTGATATTAGAACAATTCCCCAGCCTGCCCAAAAGATAATTTGAATGATCATAACATAGGTTTCTCCCTCAATATTCCAAACCACTTCAGTCATTGGTTGCCATTTCCAAAAAATTAATAAAAGTGCCAAACTTGAGAGCAGAACATAAATACTTCTTTCCATTGCAGGGCTGAATATAGTTGTCCACCATTTTTTAAAACCTGGCCTCGCCATAATGCTGTGTTGCAAAGCAAACACGCTTAATAAAGCGAGATTAATAATTAAAGCATTCGACCCTGATTCGCCATTGTCGACAGATGTTGGAACCAATATATTTCCTATAAACCCAATTGAGTAAAGAAATGTAGCGAAAAAAATAAAGTAGGAAACAACCCCAAATAATAGAATAAGAAATTTTTTCATAATAGAAAAGTTTTAGTTAATAATGGATTATTACTGGCAAAAACTTTTTCTTAATTACAGCAAGTAGGCAAAGGTTAGCTGAGATTAATCGCTCTATGAAGTCTCTAATATATATAAAAAAAAATTAAACTCCTAAAAAACTTATAATTAGAAATAAATATAGTTCTAATAAATTATAGACTAACAATCAAAATCTTATAGGAAAAATGGTTTATCTCAGTAGGTTTTCATTAAATTTGCAGCTTCAATTTTATCAGGAAAATAATGTATAGGAGTCATACAAACGGGGAGTTGCGTTTAGAAAATGTAAACCAGGAAGTAACCTTATCTGGTTGGGTGCAAAAAGTACGTGATAAAGGTTTTATGATCTGGGTCGATCTGAGGGATAGATACGGCATTACACAGTTAATTTTTGATGAAGATAGAACTCCAAAAGAAATGATGGACAAAGCGAAGACTCTTGGACGGGAATTTGTAATTAAGGTCAAAGGAAAGGTTATTGAACGGGAGTCCAAGAATAAGAATATTCCAACAGGAGAAATTGAAATTTTGGTTTCTGAACTCACTGTTCTTAATGGCGCTAAGACCCCTCCTTTTACTATAGAAGATAATACGGATGGAGGCGATGAATTACGCATGAAATATCGCTATTTAGACATAAGAAGGAATCCAGTTCGGGAGAATTTAATATTTCGATCTAAAGTGTCTATGGAGGTAAGAAATTACCTAACGAAAAATGGTTTTATTGATGTAGAAACGCCTTATTTGATCAAGTCCACACCGGAAGGCGCGCGGGATTTTGTTGTACCATCACGTATGAATGAAGGTCAATTCTACGCCTTACCACAATCTCCTCAAACCTTTAAACAGTTGTTAATGGTGGGTGGAATGGATAAGTATTTTCAGATTGTAAAATGCTTCCGCGATGAAGATCTACGGGCAGACAGACAACCCGAGTTTACACAAATTGACTGTGAAATGGCCTTTGTGGAACAAGAAGATATTCTAAATACTTTCGAAGGTCTGATACGTCATTTACTGAATGAAATTAACGGTGTAAGCATAGGTAAATTTCCAAGAATGACCTTTGATGATGCCATGAAAAAATACGGAAATGACAAGCCCGACATTCGTTTTGGTATGGAGTTCGGAGAGTTGAATGACGTTACACAACACAAAGATTTTGGAGTTTTTAATAATGCAGAACTGGTTGTTGGGATAGCCGTTCCGGGAGGGAATAGTTATAGCAGAAAAGAAATTGATAAACTGATCGATTGGATAAGACGGCCACAGGTAGGGGCTCTTGGAATGGTATATGCCCGTTGTAATGAAGATGGAAGTTTTAAATCGTCAGTAGATAAATTCTTCGACCAGGATGATCTGTCAAAATGGGCGAAAATTACTGGTGCTAAGTCTGGGGATTTGATTTGTGTTCTCTCAGGAGAAACAAATAAAGTAAGAACACAATTAAGTGCCTTACGTATGGAAATGGCAGAACGTTTAGGCCTGCGCAAAGCGGATGAATTTGCACCACTTTGGGTAGTGGATTTTCCGCTATTGGAATGGGACGAAGAAACGGAACGTTATCATGCTATGCACCATCCATTTACATCTCCTAAACCGGGACAGTTGGAATTATTGGCAACGGATCCGGCTAAAGTAAAAGCCAATGCCTATGATCTGGTATTAAACGGAAATGAAATTGGTGGAGGTTCGATCAGAATTCACGATAAAAAGACGCAAGCGTTGATGTTTAATTATTTAGGCTTTACGCCTGAAGAAGCTAAGGCTCAGTTTGGATTTTTAATGGATGCTTTTGAATATGGTGCGCCACCTCATGGTGGAATAGCGTTTGGATTGGACAGATTGGTGGCTATTTTAGGAGGACAAGAAACGATCCGTGATTTTATTGCCTTCCCAAAAAATAATTCAGGGCGTGATGTTATGATCGATGCTCCAGCCACAATTGACGAGGAGCAATTAAAAGAACTTGGTTTAAAATTAAACTTAAAGTCTTAGAACCTATACCCTCCTTATAAGAGGGATTTTTTGTTACTTTTAGCCTTATGGAACTGTGGTTCAAAAAAATTCTAACGAAATTTCTAAAATGGAAATATAAACATATTTCCAATAATCAGTTTATTAATGTAGTTAGTGCTATTATTGGATTATTGGCAGGACTTGCAGCTGTAACCATAAAGAATATAACCCATTTTATACAAGAATTGCTGGAGGGAGAATTTATTAAAGAGATCCATTCAGGATTCTATTTTATTTTTCCAATTATAGGCTTGTTATTAGTACTTCTAAGTATAAAATATATCGTTAGAAAACCAGTAGAACACGGTATTCCTTCTACTTTATACGCTATTTCCAAATTGAAAGGTTTAATTCCACGTCGGCAAATGTGGGCATCCTTATTGACCGCTCCTTTAACCGTTGGTTTTGGCGGATCGGTTGGATTGGAAGGGCCTACAGTAGCTACAGGTGCTGCATTAGGGTCCAATTTTTCACGAGTATTTCATTTAAATCAAACGACAAGAACTTTACTTATAGGGGCAGCTGCAGCAGGAGCAATGTCATCTATTTTCAAAGCACCCATTGCTGCAATTCTTTTTGCCGTTGAAATATTTAGTTTAGAATTAACTTTTGCCTCTATGATCCCATTACTGTTGGCATCAATAACAGCAATACTAACATCTTATTTCTTTTTTGGAGATGAAGTTTTACTCCATTTTCAAGTACAAGATAAATTTCAGTTGACAGATGTTACTTTTTACATTCTTTTGGGCGTTACCTCTTCTATGGTCTCAATTTATTTTAGCAAGATTTATTTTGGAATCTCTGATTATTTTAAACGATTTAAAAACCCATATAAACGTCTATTAATTGGCGGTATTTTATTGGGGACGATTGTCTACTTTATTCCACCGCTTTTTGGAGAAGGATTTGTAACAATTAATAATGTGCTAAAGGGAAATATAAATGAAGTAGTTACCAATAACATTTTTAATACAGTATCTGATAGTATATGGATTGTTATAACCTTGCTTATTGGATTAATTTTATTTAAAGTGGTTGCTATGTCATTTACTTTTGGAGCAGGAGGTGTGGGTGGTGTTTTTGCCCCAACTCTTTTTACAGGAAGTATTTCAGGATATCTAATTGCATTGGTCATTAATCATAGTAATTTATTTGCTCACCAATTATCCTTAACGAATTTTGCTATGGTTGGTATGGCAGGATTAATGGCGGGTGTATTACAAGCACCGTTAACAGCTATATTTTTAATTGCAGAGATTACAGGAGGTTATGAACTTTTTATTCCTTTAATGATAGTTGCCTCAATCTCTTTTTCTATTACAAAAATATATATACCGCATAATATTTATGCAGCTGAATTAGCTAGAAAAGGTCAGCTTATTACACATGACAAAGACAAATACGTATTGATGATGTTAGATGTTGATAAAGTAATCGAAACGAATTTTATAGTACTTTCTCCTGAAATGTACTTGGGAGAAATTGTAAATAATGCAGTGGCTAAATCGTCTCGTAATCATTTTCCGGTTGTAAATGAAGAAAATGAATTTTTAGGAATACTTACGCTGAATGATATTAGAAGCATAATGTTTGACAAAAGCCTGTATAATGAAGTAAAAGTTAGAAGCTTGATGCATAGCGCATCTGACATAATCAATTATGAAAAGGATTCTGTGGAAGAAATATTAAACAAGTTTAAAAGAACCGGTGCCTGGAATTTAGTGGTGTTAAAAAAAGGTAAATATTTTGGATTTATTTCCAAATCGAGATTGCTTACGGCCTATCGGCGAAAATTAATACAAGTTACGTCTTAAAGAGTTTTCAGTAATTCTATTTCTTTACTGACTATTCTCATTCAGGAAATCTGATACCTTATCAGGAAAATCTGTAAAAATACCGTCAACATTAGCTCCAATAAAACCTAACTCAAGTAATTTTTCAAAGCTAGGAATTCCTTCCAGCTGGTCTGCTCTGAATGTAAAAGCATGAACTATTAGATTTAAATCGTGTGCATTTTTAACTAAATCAGAATAAATTACATTTCCGTTTTTATCAAAACCATTTATTATATGCTTAATAGAAGGCCCAATACCATCAGCATAACTTTGATAATTTTCCAATTGACCCTCTTCCAATTTCCATCCAATTAATTGTACCAAAAACAATTCACTTTTTAAATCGATTCTAATTCTTTTTAATTCAGGAGCATCAAAACATTGCAAAATACAATTATCTGATCTCGTTCTATAGCCATAATCATTGAGGATATCCAAAACTATTTTCGAAATATCTTTTCCATTTTCACGATGAAATTTGGGGTTTTTAATTTCGGGGTATATTCCAATATCATTTCCCGTACTCTTATTTAACCCTTGAATCAATTCAATTTCGTCTTGTAGAGAGTGTAAATTAAAATGTGATTTACCATAAGGAAATCTATTTGGAAAAACAGCCTCTTTAGTTTTTGGATTAAATCTTTCTAAAACATTTAATTGTAATAATTCTTTATAGGTAAAATCGATGACATAAAAACGATTATCATCTCTTGATTTATGGGGAAATTTTTCGGCCACATCGGTGATATCATCAAGGTAAATATCGTGAATTACAATGGGCACGCCATCCTTGCTAAGAACTAGATCTTGTTCAATAAAGTCCGGATGCATGGCGAAGGCCATAACTTTAGATTCCATAGTATGCTCAGGTAAATAACCTGAAGCACCTCGATGCGCAATTATTACTTTATCATTGGTTTTACTCACAATAGTTTGGGAAAAGAAATTTGAACAGGGAATAAAGATTAACAGAATAAAGATGATGTTTTTATGCATAACTAAGTGAATTAGAGTCTAGATACCTACTTAACTTTTCGTAAATTTGTTTTTTAAAAAAGATCAGAATGAACATATTATTAAAGATTTTGATTGCAATTGTAATTAGTTTTGTTGCATTTGGGTATTATACTAATTATTTTAATGAAGGTGAAGGAGAAAAGTTTATTGGGATTGGAGTTTTAATTTTTGCATTCATCCTAATGCCACTCTTCGTTTATCACCGTTATAAAAATAAAGATTTATCTCGTTATACCTTTAAAAATTTCAACCAAAATGAAAATGAAAATGAATAAATTGTTTTTTGGACAATTTTTTTTAACTTTGAAGTAATTAATTAAACATTTTTAAAATGACAGGTAAAGTAAAATTTTTTAATGAAGCTGCAGGATACGGATTCATTACCAATGACGAAACAGGAAATGACATATTCGTTCATGCAACTAGTCTTAACGATGGACTGAGAGGCTTGGATAAAGAAGCACATGTTAGTTATGAAGAAGGAGAAGGGAAAAAGGGAATAATGGCGGTTAATGTTTCCGTTATTTAATTTTGAGTTTCTTGCTGACTAGTTTAAATTTCTTTTTTGTATAAAAAATTTACTAATAAGTTCGCCACATTCTTTTTCTAGAACACCACCTATTACCTTAGTTTTTGGATGAAGACTTGTGCCCAAATGTTGAAACCCTCTATGTGGATCAAATGCGCCGAATACTATTTTGCTTATTTGAGTCCAAAAACTTGCGCCTGCACACATTTGACAGGGCTCAAGAGTTATATATAAAGTACAATCTTTCAAATATTTTCCACCTAAATAATCGGAAGCGGAAGTAAATGCTTGCATTTCGGCATGGGCGGTTACATCATTTAATGTTTCCGTTAAATTGTGTGCTCTTGCAATTATTTTATCATTAATTACAATTACCGCTCCAACCGGCACTTCTCCTTTTTCAAAAGCGATTTGTGCCTCTTCTAAAGCTTTTCTAATAAAGTATTCGTCATTGTATGGATTTTCCATCATCAAAAATCTAGTTGTACCGCTTTAAAATTTTTATTCATTCTGTTCAATATACTTTGAAACACCTCTGGATCTTTATTGATATAAAACAGCTGTTCCGTTTTTGAAACCTTATTATTTATTAAATTCTCTAATTCTAAAATATTTTTGGTTTGACGGGCAACTGCTTCCCCTGAATCAATAATAGTTACATTATATCCGATGATTTCACTGATCTGGGGAATTAAAAAAGGGTAGTGTGTACATCCCAAGACCAGATAATCAATTTTTTTTTCAAGCATGGGGTATAAATGTTTGCGCAAGAGAACATCCATATCAGGAGAATTCATTTTACCGGATTCAATTAATTCAACAAGACCTTCTCCAATTTGCTCAATAACTTCCACACCTTTGGCAAATTTTTGTGAAGTTTCGTAAAATAGATCACTTGTTATTGTACCTTCCGTTGCCAGAATTCCAACGGTCTTAGTTTTTGAATTAAGGGCAGCGGGTTTTATGGCGGGTTGAATTCTTATAAAAGGGACATCGTATTTTTCACGTAATGTTTTAACAGCATTTGTAGAGGCTGTATTACAGGCCACTACAATTAGTTTACATCCTTTCTTTAATAAAAATTCCGTATTTTTAATACTAAGTTCAATTATTCTTTCCTTCGACTTTTTCCCATAAGGAGCATTCTTGCTATCGGCTAAATAAATAATATTTTCCTTAGGGAGAATGGCGTGAATTTCTTCAAAAATAGTAATACCACCAAGTCCGGAGTCAAAAATACCAATAGGGTTAGCACTCATATTATCTTTTAAAGTAGGGTTATTCAATTTTGCTTCCACCAAAGATAATTGTAGTTTTGTTTTTGTGAAAAAAAAACAATTACAACATATTAACAGTCCGCATGATCTCAGAAAATTATCTCCAAGGGAACTGCTTGATTTGGCTAGCGAACTTAGAGAATTCATAATAGAAATTGTTTCTGTAAAAAAAGGTCATTTAGGGGCGAGCCTAGGAGTTGTGGAACTCACGATTGTTTTGCATTATATTTTTGACACTCCTAATGATCTGTTGGTTTGGGATGTGGGTCATCAAGCATATCCCCATAAAATATTAACGGGAAGAAGAGATGTTTTCGAGACCAATAGAACGCTAGGAGGCATTGCGGGTTTTCCTGCGAGAAATGAAAGTATATATGATACTTTCGGAGTTGGCCATTCGTCAACTTCCATTTCTGCCGCCCTAGGCATGGCAATAGCTTCACGATTAAAAGGAGAAATTGATAAACATCACATTGCTATAATTGGCGACGCAAGTATTGCAAGTGGAATGGCATTCGAAGGCTTAAATCATGCAGGTGTTGCGAAATCTAATTTATTGATAATTCTCAATGATAATGAGATGGGGATAGACCCCAATGTAGGGGCGCTTAAAAAATATTTAACCCAGGTAAAAAAAGGAGAAGATGTATATAAAAAAAATATTTTTGAAGCCCTAAACTTTCGCTATTTTGGGCCAGTAGATGGACATGATATAGATGCCTTAATTGTGGTTTTAAAAAAATTAAAAAGTATAAAAGGACCAAAATTCTTACACGTTATTACTAAAAAAGGGAAAGGATTGTATCAAGCTGAGAAAGACCAGGTAACTTATCATGCTCCGGGGGCATTTAATGCCAAAACAGGGGAAATTTCCATAAAAAAGGACTTAAATCTGCCTCCAAAATTTCAAGATGTATTCGGTTTAACTTTGGTTGAATTAGCGAGATCGAATAAAAGAATTATTGGGATTACCCCTGCCATGCCAACAGGGAGTTCGATGAAATATATGATTGAAGAGTTTCCGGAAAGAGGTTTTGACGTTGGAATTGCGGAACAGCATGCCGTTACGCTCTCGGCAGGTATGGCCACCCAAGGCATGATCCCTTTTTGTGCCGTTTATTCCACTTTTTTACAAAGAGCATACGATCAAATTATTCATGACGTTGCCTTACAGCAACTACCGGTAATTTTTTGTATCGATCGCGCCGGTTTGGTGGGTGAGGATGGAGCAACCCATCATGGAGTTTTTGACCTGGCGTATTTAAGATTAATTCCTAATTTGATAATATGTGCTCCAATGAATGAAATTGAATTGCGAAATATAATGTATACTGCTCAGACCGGTTTAAAGAATCCGATTGCAATTAGATATCCCAGAGGAAGAGGTTCTATTGTGGAATGGAAACAAAAATTTGAATATTTGGAAATTGGAAAAGGGGAGCTATTAACTGATGGCAATGAGGTAGCAGTTTTGAGTATTGGAACACTTGGGGAAAGTATAAAAAATGTTATCAAAAAATTCCCTAAAGGGAAAATTGCCCATTATAATATGCGCTTTGTTAAGCCTTTAGATGAAGATTTATTACACAATATTTTTAACAAGTTTAATAAAATAGTTACTGTTGAAGAAGGAACTTTGACCGGAGGATTCGGAAGCGCAATAATTGAGTTCTGTTTTCATAACCGTTTTAAGAAAAAAAATATTGAAAATATTGGTATTTGGGATAAATTTGTGCCACATGGAACTATTGAAGAGTTACATGAAATGGTTGGATTAGATGAGAAATCAATAAGCAATTGCATCGCAAAATTAATGGTGAAAAAAGTTTAAAATTTTATATATTCGTAGCTTAATTTCAAGAAATGAAAGCCTTCTGTACTATTTTGATCATCCTTTTTTCGATAGGCATTTCGAAGGCTCAAATAACGGATTCTACAGCTGTCCAAAATCAATTGAAGATTCCAACATTCACTAAGAAAATTGACACTGCCGGAATTGTCAATAATTTCGAGGCACTTAAAATAGACACTCTGTATTTTAAAGGAATGGACTTGTCAAAAATAGATTCTTCGAAAATTGCTAAAGTTTATATTAATTTTTCCTTGCTCGATTCTCTTCTGAAACCATTTTATTTAATCGATGTTCATGATATAACAGAAGACACTATTTTTATACCCAAATTCAGACCGTCTGTAAATATATTTACCCAGGACACTTCGTATGTTCCATTCCCTGTAGCTAGAGATCCAATACCTGTTACACATTCATTTGACATTGATACACTAAAAATTTTTCCCACTGCTGAACTACCGGTTGATATTGCACCTCATCAACAAGTACGTGATCTTACATGGTGGGAAAATGCAAACAGTATTGCTTTCGATTTTAATGAAGTGGCATTCAAGAATTGGACCTCCGGAGGTGAAAATTCGATTTCCGGCTTACTCAAAATATATTTTTCCAGAATCCTTCAAAGGAAATTTACTTATTGGAAAACAGAAGTATTTGCTCGTTATGGATTAAATAAGCAAGAAGAAAGAGAATGGCGAAAAACCGATGATCAAATACGAATTAACTCTACTTTTGGATATAGGCATAAGGAAAATTCTAATTGGTACTATACGGCAAAACTTAATTTCCGTACTCAATTTACTGATGGTTATAAATATCCAAATACGGACGACCCAATTTCAAGATTCTTTGCGCCGGCATATCTATTCGTTGGAGCTGGATCGCAATATAATAGCGAAAACAAACATTTTTTTGTATACTTCTCACCAGTAACCTTTAAATCTACTTTTGTTATGGATGAAACACTATCTAATGATGGTGCCTATGGTGTTGATCCAGGAAAGAAAATGAGACGTGAATTTGGCGCATCGATACAGACTAATTGGGACACCGAGATATTTAAAAATGTGGCAATGATTAATAGGTTGGGACTATATACTGATTATCTGAACAGTTTTGGAAGTATTGACGTGGATTGGGAGTTAATTTTCAAATTTAAAATAAGTAAATTCTTTGAAGCCAATATTGGTGCACATCTCATATATGACGATGATATTTTATTTGGTGAAGATACTAATGACGATGGCGAAATTGATAGTTACGGTCCTAAGATACAATTGAAACAACAATTGGGAATTGGTGTTTTGTATAAATTTTAATTAGTAAAATACTATCTTTAAAAGACAGGAAATCACATCACTATATTTGTGTACCTTTTATTTTTTTATGTAATAGAATTGCATAACTATCAGAAAAGGAGGATATTAAATTACAAACATTTAATAATCGATTATATAAATTTTTAGGTATATTTTTGTAGTTATCGGGCAATAGTAATAAGATCAATTTATCATAATTAGATGCATTATTATGATAAGTATTGTCAATCGCATTTATAAAAACGTCCAGTAAATCGGCAATGATACTATAGCCTGCTATCTCTTTTTCAACAACTTCATTACTTTGATATATTTTTTCCACACTTAATTTTATGATATCATTAATTTGAGCTTCGTATTTACATTTATCTAATAAGGACCTTATGAATTTTCCTTCTATGATCGAACTTTCATTTTCAATAAAAACGGAGGTTGCTTCCTGAATCAGATTACCTATTGCCAAAGCTCGTAAATAGCTAATTCGATCTTTTGTATTGGTCAGGGAATGATACTTTTTTGTATTGATGGTGTCTCTTACGAGATTGATTAAATATTCCAAAGCATAATCTTCAGATATTAACCCTAGATTAATACCATCCTCAAAGTCAATAATGGTATAGCAAATATCATCAGCGGCCTCCACTAGAAATGCCAGTGGATGTCTTGTATATGCCATGTGATTGTCATCTCTTAATTTAGGTAAACCCAATTCATCGGCAACTTCATCCAAAAACGATTTATCACTTTGAAAAACACCGAATTTTTTATCAACTATATTAGAAGTAGGTCTTTTAGGGAGAGATTCTTTAGGATATTTCATAAAGGCCCCAAGGGTAGCATAGGACAACCGCAAGCCTCCCTCCACACCTTGTCCGGTCTCGTTTAATATTTTAAATCCATTTGCATTTCCTTCGAAATCAATTAAATCCTGCCATTCTTTATCCGTAAGATCGTTTTTAAATTTTTGCCCCTTACCGGAAATAAAATATTCCCCTATGGCTTTTTCTCCGCTATGGCCAAATGGGGGATTTCCTATGTCGTGTGACAGTGCCGCTGCAGCAACGATTGCTCCAAAATCATTTGCCTGATATCCTTTTTTTATCAGATCCGGATATTTAAGTAGAATGTGCTTTCCTACAATTCTGCCTAAGGATCTGGCAACTACAGAAACTTCTAAGCTATGTGTTAAACGTGTGTGAACAAAATCCGTTTTAGATAGAGGTACAACCTGCGTTTTATCTTGTAAGCTTCGAAATGAATCAGAAAAAATAATTCTGTCGTAATCAACTTCAAATCCTAAGCGAGTTTCATCCTGATCTTTTCTATTCCTTTTTTCGGTATCACCAAAGCGTTTTAATGACAAAAGTTGTTCCCAGTTCATGACTAAAAATTAAAGTTTGAAAGATACATTATTTTGAATTTATCCACTTCAATTACGTAAATAATATTAAAAAAGTGAATGATCAATTTCCCTAAAGTAAGACTTGCTTTATTTTAAATATAAATTGAATATTTATTGTAAGTTTGTTAATTTCAATAAAATATTTAAACACGGACAGCACTTAGAATATGGACAATATTTACTTATTAATGTTAGTGGCTTTAACAATTTTGGCTGTAGCCGATCTAGTAGTAGGAGTCAGTAACGATGCTGTCAATTTTCTAAATTCTGCCATTGGTTCAAAGGCTATTTCTTTCAGAACTATAATGATAGTTGCAAGTCTTGGTATAGCATTTGGTGCTGTTTTTTCAAGTGGTATGATGGAAGTTGCGCGGAAGGGTATTTTTATTCCGAGTGAATTTTACTTTAATGAGATCATGATCATTTTTATGGCTGTGATGATTACAGATATATTATTGCTTGATTTCTTTAATACACTTGGAATGCCAACATCAACAACAGTTTCAATCGTATTTGAGCTGTTAGGTGCTGCTGTTGCCATGGCTTTGATAAAGATTGGGGCTGATGATGGTTCATTTTCCGAATTAGGAAACTATATAAATACTAAAAAAGCGACAGAAATCATCGTGGGTATTTTACTATCAGTTGTTGTTGCTTTTTCGATAGGAGCCTTGGTACAATATATTGCGCGTGTATTGTTATCATTTAATTTTGAAAAAAAAGCGAATTGGGTAGGTGCGATCTTTGGTGGAATAGCACTGGCTGCAATAACTTATTTTATATTTATAAAAGGACTAAAAGGAACGGATTATTACGGACAAATTAATCCTTATGTAGAAGGTAAAACAGCATTGATAATTGTTATAAGTTTCATTGTTTGGTCTTTATTATCCTTTCTTTTTATAAAATTATTAAAAGGCAATATTTATAAACTTATCATTATCATAGGTACTTTTGCATTAGCTTTGGCTTTCGCCGGAAATGATTTGGTTAATTTTATTGGTGTACCAATTGCCGCCTGGCAATCTTATGAGGCTTGGGTAGGATCCGGTGTACCTGCTAATGAATTTGCCATGGACGCTTTGGGTAAAAAGGTTGCTACTCCAACCTTTCTTTTATTATTAGCTGGTTTGATTATGGTTTTAACTTTATGGTTTTCGAGTAAGGCTAAGAATGTTGTTAAAACTTCGATTGATCTATCTAGTCAATCTGATACGAAAGAACGTTTTGAACCTCATTTTATGTCTAGAGGTTTAGTAAGAGGATCAATGATGCTATCAAAATATTTTTCAATTATTACTCCGCAATCCGTTCAAGACAAAATAGAACGTCAATTTGAAAAGCCTGTTATTAAACTCTCAAAAACCAAGACCCATGAGTTACCTGCCTTTGATATGGTACGTGCCGCTGTAAATTTAATGGTGGCCAGCGTGTTAATTTCAATAGCAACTTCGATGAAATTACCTTTATCTACAACCTATGTAACGTTTATGGTAGCTATGGGATCTTCCTTGGCAGATAGAGCTTGGGGAAGAGAAAGTGCCGTATACCGTGTTGCTGGTGTTTTAAATGTAATTGGAGGTTGGTTCTTTACTGCATTAAGTGCATTTATTGCAGCAGGTGTTGCGGCTTATTTAATACAATTAGGAGGCCCTTTTATGATAGCTGTACTGCTATTACTTGCGGTTTTATTATTGTCTAGAAATTATATTAGACACACCAAAAAAATAAAGGTTGTTAAAGCAGAAGACAGTTTGAACAGAGCAGAAAGTAATTCCATCCATGGAGTAATAGAAGAAAGTGCTGATAATATTTCTAAAGCATTAAAACGAGTTGGAAAAATTAATGAGATGACTGTTAATGGTCTGATCGATCAGGATTTGGTAATTTTAAAAAAGGCAAAAGAAACTGTTGTAAAATTGGAGACAGAAATTGAAGATTTGCAAAATGACATTTTTTATTTTATTAAAGATCTGGACGACTCTTATTTAGGAGCGAGCAAGTTTTATATTGATATCATTGGATCTTTACAGGATATTGCACAATCTTCAAGTTTAATAGTAAAAGTATGTCATAAACATGTCCACAATAATCACAAAAAATTAAAGAAAAAACAAGTTGAAGAATTATTGGAGATCAATGATAAACTGGTTAAACTATTTGGAATAATTAGAGAAGTATTTGATTCACGTGATTTCGACAAAATAGTTCCTGATATAATAGAGGCAAAACTATCATTACTTGAAGATGTTAAAGATTCTATCCAAAAACAAGTGGAACGTACCAGAGAGAAAGATACAACCAGTCCTAAAAACACTACTTTGTATTTTATTATTTTAATAGAAACCAAAGATCTGATATTGGCTTGTATGAATATTTTAAATTTGTATTATGATGAACATGACAGGTCAAAAAAACTTTTGAATGTTAATTACGAAAATATAAATGAAGATTGATAAATTTATCTAGATATAGACATTCTATCTATTTGATGTTGTGACCCTTTTCTTTAGTCTTCATTATTTTCTAAAAATGACTCTTTTTCTAAATATAAAAGTTCCGCGACCGAGATTAATTTTTTTATCATATCGTTTACATTATCATTATCATTTACTAATGAAGAAGCCATATTAACGGTAATCAAATTATCTCTGATTAATTTATTAATGGATTTATTACTGCTGTGGATTTCTTTTTTAGCTTCTTCTTTAAGTTCTAGAAGTTTTTCAAAATACAGATCTCGGTCTTCCTGGTTTCTGAATAAGTAGATAACACGTAATACTTTAATGACTTTTTTTCTAAATTTATCATATTCCTTGCGAATAAATTTATTTTCAGAGTTTAAATAATAAGTAACATTTTTATTCAATTCCCTTACATCTCTAATAATTTCAACCATTTTTCTATTTGCAATTTTTATGACAGTGATAATGTTACTTTGGTTTTCGTTTAATTTTAGGGTACTTTGAGCTTTAGTGGCGTAGCTTATTATTTCACCATAAATGGTTTTAACTTTTTTATAGTACAAACTATCTACATCAGTTTGCATGTCATCCTTTGATCTTTTTATCACTCTTTTAATTTTTTTATCAGATTTAATATCATCTCTATGTAGATTTAAAGCATGAGCTACAATCTCAAAAACGGCATTTTTATATAAGTATTTTGATTCTTTTATAAGCGATGTTATAACTGTTCCAGGGAATTCCAAAACTGCCTCATTAAGAAATTTTGGTTCATCAATATCCTGATCAATTTTTTCTTCAAAGAATTGTAATAGAAAAATTTCTAATTTCGTAATGAACGGAATCATAATAATTACTCCTAAAAGATTAAAAATAGTATGAAACATGGCTAATTTCAGAGTGTAATCTGTAGCCGCTATGCCAAATAAATGGGATAAATAATTTACTAAATAAGCAAGTGGATAAATAAGTATTACTGCTACAACTCCTGTTGTTATATTAAAAATAAAATGAGCTCCAGCCAATCTTCTTCCGGCTACATTTGAACTCAAGGACCCTAAAATTGCAGTAATTGTTGTACCTACATTAGCACCTATTGCTAATGCTAATGCATTTTCATACTCTATTTGTCCTGCCGATAATGCCGTTAAAATTAGCGCCAATGTAGCACTACTCGATTGAAGAATTGTAGTAATAATAATTCCAATGCCGGTATAAACCAGGACTCCTAAATAGCCAGGAATTGCGTATTGAGTTAAATCGATATGCTGCTTAAAAATGTCAAATCCTTCTTTCATATAGTGAATGCCCAGAAGGAAAAAACCTAAACCGGCTAATACATTACCGATTCCTTTTAAGGAGATATTTTTTTGAAAAGAAAAAATAATACCAAATATCAGCATTGGCATGGCTAGAGCCGATATTTTAATTTTTAAACCAAACCCGGCAACCAGCCATGCGGTAGCAGTTGTTCCAATATTTGCACCAAATATTAATCCTATACCTCCGGCTAAATCAATTAATCCGGCACTGATAAAAGAAATAGTAATTACCGTTACCAAAGAACTGGACTGCAAAAAAGCAGTAACCAAAGCTCCAATACTGATACTTTTATATAACTTATTAGTTGCCTTTCTTAAGAGATTCTTAAGGTGACCTTTAGTAAAAACTCTAAAACCTTCTTCAAGCATGATCATACCAAAAAGAAGAATTGAAACTCCGGCTGCAACTATTTTAAAATTTGGATTAAAAAATAAAACAATTGCCAGTAGAAATAAAAAGATTATAAAAATAAACTTTCGAATCATTGATCTAATAAATTATAAATGATTAATCGATTGTATTATTAGCATAGCACATTCAACTCAGGAGTTCTGCATAAGGGTATTAAAGGTAATGATAACTTTTTAATAAAATAACCTCGAGTAAGTTTAACACAAATCTTAAGATTTATTAATACTCACATAACTTTCAAATGTGAGATCTTTAATTTATTTGCATTTATAAATTCTGATAATCATGAAATCTGCAGCGGTATTATTTTTTCTATTTCTTACATCCTATATTTTTGCCCAGGAAGGTAATATAAATGGCCTCATTTTAGACGGCGAATTTGAGAATGAGGCCATTGGCTTTTGCAACTGTAAGTGTTCAAGGTATGAGTAAAACAGTTAGTACAGATGTAAATGGCGAATATTCTTTGGCAATTGAATCCGGCACTTATAACTTGATTTTTGATTTTGTTGGATACGAATCCAAAGAAATTGAGATTGTGGTGGTCGGAAAGAAACAAATAAGAATAAACAACCAAGTAATGTATGCGAAAAAAGCGGCAATGAAAATAGCCTCTATAGATTAGTTAAAATCTAACTCAATTATTAACCGGGAATTTTTATATTGAATAATTAATTTTGAGAATATCTTATATTAAGATCCGCACATCTCACAATCATCTGGATTATTCTGTGATGCAATTAACATTGCTTTTAATTCATCCGCTGTCAATGGAGCATCTTCTTCCTTTTTCTTAGAATTAGAAAGAGTGAATTGAATTGCATTTACGGCCGATTTGGTTCTTAAGTAGTACATTCCTGTTTTTAACCCTGATTTCCAGGCATAAAAATGCATGGAGGTCAATTTACTAAAATTCGGGTCTTGCATGAATAAATTCATTGATTGGGACTGATCTATAAAATAACCTCTTTGTCGGGCCATATCAATAATATCTTTCATACTCAATTCCCAAACCGTTTTATAAAGATCTTTCAAATCTTGTGGAATTGTATCGATATGTTGTATGGACCCATTAGCACGCATAATATCCTCTTTCATACTATTATTCCATAGCCCAAGTTCAACCAAATCCTCCAACAGATGTTTATTTACAACAATAAACTCACCCGATAAGACCCTTCTGGTGTAAATATTAGAAGTATACGGTTCAAATGCCTCATTATTTCCTAAAATTTGCGAAGTGGATGCCGTTGGCATTGGGGCCACCAATAAGGAGTTTCTCACTCCATTTTCCATTACTTGTTTACGTAATTTTTTCCAATCCCATCTTCCACTTAATTCATCTTCAGAGATGTTCCACATGTTGAATTGGAATTCTCCTTCTGAAATAGGAGAGCCTTTGAAAGAAGAATAGGGTTCTTTTGATTTTGCCATTTCCATAGATGATGTCATGGCAGCAAAGTATATGGTCTCAAAGATATCCTTATTTAATTGTTTTGCCTCATCTGAAGTGAAAGGCAGTCTTAACATAATAAATGCATCCGCGAGCCCCTGAATACCTAAACCAATAGGCCGATGTCTAAAATTTGAATTTTTGGCCTCCTCAATCGGGTAGTAATTTCTGTCTATAACGGTATCCAAGTTTCGAGTCACCTTTTTGGTTACATCAAACAGTTTTTTATGATTGAAATATTTTTTACCGTCCTTGTCTTCGCTCACAAACATAGAGACTGCAATTGATGCCAGGTTACAAACGGCAACTTCGTCTTTTGCAGTGTATTCCATAATCTCTGTACACAAATTAGAAGAACGTATGGTTCCCAGATTTTTCTGATTAGATTTTCTATTTGCGGCGTCTTTGTACAGCATATATGGGTTTCCAGTTTCAATCTGTGCTTCGAGAATTTTTTCCCATAAATCTCTAGCTTTTATCGTTTTGCGACCCTTACCAACTTTTTCATAGCCTTCATATAGTTTTTCAAATTCGTCACCGTAGGTATCAAATAAATGAGGACATTCATTTGGACACATCAAAGTCCAAAACCCATCTTCTTCAACGCGTTTCATAAAAAGATCCGGAATCCACATTGCGTAAAACAGATCACGTGCACGCATCTCTTCTTTCCCGGTATTCTTTCTCAGATCAAGAAATTCAAAAACATCCGCGTGCCAGGGTTCCATATACATAGCAAATGAGCCCTTTCTCTTTCCACCTCCTTGATCTACATACCGTGCTGTATCATTATAAACCTTTAACATCGGAACAATTCCATTCGATGTGCCATTGGTTCCACGAATATAGGACCCTGTTGCTCTTACATTGTGTATAGAAAGACCAATTCCTCCGGCGGACTGAGATATTTTAGCTGTTTGTTTTAGAGTATCATAAATACCTTCTATACTATCGTCTTGCATTTGCAATAAAAAACAAGAAGACATTTGAGGCTTTGGTGTGCCTGCATTAAATAGTGTGGGAGTTGCATGCGTAAAGAACTTCTTACTCATTAGCTCATAGGTTGCAATTGCTTCATCTATGTCATCGAGGTGAATACCTATTGCAACTCGCATCAACATGTGTTGTGGACGCTCGGCAACCTGACCATTCAATTTTAACAAATAAGATCGTTCCAATGTTTTAAAACCAAAGTAATCGTAATTAAAATCTCTGTTATAAATAATGGTAGAATCCAATTTTTCGGCATTCTCAATGATCACTTTATAGGTATCCTCTGCTATTAACGGGGCCTTTTTTTCCGTACGAGGGTTTACGTATTCATATAAATCAGTAATAACTTCAGAAAAAGTTTTTTTGGTATTTTTATGTAGGTTGGAAACGGCTATTCTCGCGGCTAGTTTTGCATAATCCGGATGTTGAACTGTCATGGTTGCAGCAGTCTCTGCGGCCAAATTATCCAGTTCGGATGTTGTAACGCCATCATAAAGCCCTTCAATTACTCGCATCGCCACTTTGGTTGGTTCTACCAATTTGTTTAAACCGTAACAAAGTTTTCTTACCCTCGCGGTAATTTTGTCGAACATTACTGGTTCTTTCTTGCCGTCTCTTTTTACTACATACATATGTTATTGTTGTTTACTATTAATATTTTATTAAATGGAAAACACCTCCCCTTAAAAGGTGCTCTTACTTGTTTATAAGTAGCAAATTATTAAAAATCTGCATCGAAACTAATGCTTCCGGTCCCCCCTGATTTAACTCCGGCTTTTTGATATTCAGAAACACGTTTTTCGAAGAAATTGGTTTTTCCTTCTAATGATATCATTTCCATGAAATCAAACGGATTTGTTGCATTGTATACTTTTTCGCATCTAAATTCCACTAAAAGCCTGTCTGTAACGAATTCCAAATACTGTGTCATTAATTTTGCATTCATCCCGATCAGACTCACAGGCAAGGATTCGGTGATAAAACTTCTTTCAATATCGAGAGAATCAGTAAGAATTTTTGTAATTCTATCTTTGGGTACTTTATTGACAATATGATTGTTGTGAAGATGAACGGCAAAATCACAATGCAAGCCTTCATCTCTTGAAATTAGTTCATTGGAAAACGTCAGTCCAGGTAGTAATCCCCTTTTTTTCATCCAAAAAATAGAGCAAAAACTTCCTGAAAAGAAAATTCCTTCTACCGCAGCAAAAGCAATTAAACGCTCTGCAAAACTATCGCTATCAATCCATTGAAGTGCCCATTCCGCTTTTTCTCTAATAGCAGGAAAAATATCGATAGCTCTAAATAGCTCATCCTTTTCAACCTCATTTTTTACGTAGGTATCAATTAACAAGGAATAAACTTCTGAATGAATATTCTCCATCATAATTTGAAAACCATAGAAAAATTTCGCTTCGGTATATTGAACCTCACTAATAAAATTTTCTGCGAGATTTTCATTTACAATACCATCCGAAGCAGCGAAGAATGCCAAAATATGTTTTATAAAATATCGCTCGTCGTCATTTAGCTTGTTTTCCCAATCAATAATATCCTGATGTAAATCAATTTCTTCTGCCGTCCAAATACTTGCTTCTTGTTTTTTATACCATTCCCAAATGTCATGATGTTGAATGGGAAATATTACAAATCGATTCTTATTCTCTTCTAAAATGGGTTCTATAGACGACATTTTATCCTATTTTTTTTAGTTGATTGTATAAAAATAATTGAGGGAAATTATGATAGCAAATATTCCAAAATTTAATCAGATATAAAATCTTATTTATTCACATTAGCTACAAAGTTTTTAACAAGGATTTGATAAGTTAATTTTGTGATTCTGAAAAGTATTTAAATAACACAGGGACAAAGCATTATAATATTGAGGCATCAATTTTTAACCCTATAGCTCAATTAAAATAATAATATTAAACTTTTTGAAAATATTGGTTGGACTATTCTATAGAAAAAACAGCCTTAATTGCGAGATCTATATTATTATTTTCAAGATGGTTTTTTGCAATCAAATGTAAGGCTTCAATTTTTTTTTGGTAATTAGAATCTTGAAGTACTTTGATTAGTTCAGGAGTGTTTTTAAATAAATTGATTTCTTCTTCCGTTGGGATCTTTTCTATATTTCCCAGTCTACCTATATTATTTCCAGAAAGTATATTGGTTTTAAAAATGTGTTTAGGTAAACTATCAACACCAATTCCTCTTGCAAGAATTGGCTTTGGTATTTCAAATAGTGACTCCTTGGTGACTCTCGTGTACCAGTTACCACCCAAACGTGCAACCAAATCTAATTTTTGTGTATCTATTTCACCATTTTCCCCTAAATATTTATCGTTTATATGGATATAAACAACCCGAGATATAATGAGATTTCCTGCACCGCCCTGATTACCTAATTCTACAATATTATCGACAATACATTCAAAGGAAACCGGAGATTCAGATACTCTTGGAGGTTTTATCTTAATGGAAGGAATAGAAAGAAGACCACTTTTTTTGAACTCATTCACTCCTTTGTCGTATTCAGTACTTGACAAGGACATTTGTTCAACCATTGGAAAATTAACCGTGTTTATAACAACCTCTTTTATTTCTCTAATATTTTCAAGCGTGTGCTTTGTAGTATTATCTCTTGTACGTCGTGCCGGAGAGAAAATTAAAATTGGTGGATTAGCGCTGAAAACATTAAAAAAACTAAATGGGCTTAGATTCACATTTCCCCTTGAATCGATAGTACTTGCAAAGGCAATTGGTCTTGGAGCAATAGCCGATAACAATATTTTATGCATTTCCGTGGTTGAAATGGAATTAGGATCTATAGAGGTTATGCTATTCATATCCTATTTTATTGATTTAATGCAGGTAATAATTGGGCCCTAACTTCACCAAAACCAACTCTTATTCCATTCTTTTCACAAAAACCCCTCATCACAACGGTATCGTAGTCTTCAATAAATTTCCGCACACTTCCATCGAGTAGTTCTACCGTTCTTTTCCCTCCCCAGGAAAGTTCCAACATGGAACCATAGCTATTATGTTCTTTTCCACTAATAGTTCCTGAGGCCATCATGTCACCAACCCTTATATTACACCCATTACTGGTGTGATGTGCCAATTGTTGAAACATACTCCAATACATATATTTAAAATTAGATGTACTAACGACAGTTTCTTTTCCATTTTTAGGTTGAATAGACACCTCTAAATTTATGTCATAATTGTTTGATCCACTTTGTTCTAAATAAGACAGTACTTTTGGTTCTTGCTTAGGCCCTTTGATCTTAAAAGGCTCCAAAGCTTCCATGGTTACAATCCATGGAGACATGGAAGAAGCAAAACTCTTCGCTAAAAAGGGGCCAAGAGGTACATATTCCCATTTTTGAATATCTCTGGCAGACCAATCATTAAAAAGAACCTTACCGAAAATATATTCTTTCGCTTTTTCTACAGATATTGATTCACCCAAATTTGAATTTTTACCAATGATAAATCCCATTTCCAATTCAAAATCAACTCTTTTGGAAGCTTGAAATTCAGGACTATCGGCATTTGGCAATAATACTTGTCCTTTTGGCCTATGTATTTTTTGCTCACTTAGAATTATGGAAGAAGCCCTTCCGTGATATCCTACAGGCAAATGTTTCCAATTAGGGAGAAGAGCATTTTCCGGATCACGGAACATCATGCCTACATTTGTGGCATGTTCTATACTCGAATAAAAATCGGTATAATCACCAATATCCACGGGAAGGTGCATTGTTACGCCAGACTGAAATAAAAATATGCCACTAACATTCCGTAGAACCGATGTCTCTGATGAAAGTTCTCTTTGAATTAATCCGCGTACTTTGGAGGTCTTTTTTTTGCCAAGAGCTATAAAACTATTTAGGTACTTATTTTCAAAAACACCTTCATCTATGTTGAGTTGTTCAAAAACACCCAATCTGTTAACCATTACCAGATCAATGACTTGATCCCCAATGGCAACACCAATTCTAGGTTGGATTGATGGAGTGGAGAAAATTCCAAAAGGAATATTATTTATAGTGAAATCTGAATCTTCAGGAATGGACACCCAAGTTTTCATAAAATATTATCAATGTTTTAAATTTTAATTATAACGTTCCTCGATTTTCCTGTTCTCGTTCTATTGCTTCAAATAAGGCTTTAAAGTTACCCTTTCCGAATGACATAGCTCCTTTTCGTTGAATTATTTCAAAAAACATCGTGGGTCGGTCAACAACCGGTTTTGTAAATAATTGCAACAAATAACCTTCTTCATCCCTATCAATTAAAATTCCGTGTTTTTTAAGTACCTCAACACTTTCGTCAATTTTACCAACACGCTCCAACAAATCATCATAATAATTTTCAGGAACATATAAAAATTCAACACCTCTATCTCTCATTGCAGTAACTGTTTCAACAATATTATCTGTTGCAACCGCTATATGTTGAACTCCAGGTCCATTATAATAATCTATATACTCTTCTATTTGCGACTTCTTTTTTCCATCAGCAGGTTCATTGATAGGAAATTTTATTCGTCCATTACCATTGCTCATCACCTTACTCATTAATGCCGTAAACTCTGTTGAAATGTCATTATCATCAAATGAAACGATTTGGGCAAATCCCAAAACTTTATCATAAAACTCACACCATTTATCCATCTCTCCCCAATCAACATTCCCTACCATATGATCAATATAACGCAATCCAACCGGTTCGGGATTATAATGAGATTCCCATTTTCTGTACCCTGGTAAGAACACACCGTTGTAGTTTTTACGCTCGACGAATATATGTACTGTTTCTCCGTATGTATGAATTCCAGACCGTACGACTTCTCCATTATCATCTTTTTCAACTCTTGGTTCAAAATAAGATTTTGCTCCTCGTTTTGTAGTTTCTTCCCATGCTTTTGTAGCATCATCTACCCATAATGCCACCACTTTGACACCATCGCCATGTTTATTAATATGTTCGTTTAATTCTCCTCCTTCTTCCATTGGAGAAGTTAATACTAATCGAATTTTATCTTGCTTTAATACATACGACACTCGGTCTTTCATCCCAGTTTCCAAACCTGCATATGCCTCCGACTGAAATCCAAATGCAGTTTTATAAAAATGTGCTGATTGTTTTGCGTTCCCCACATATAACTCAACATAATCTGTTCCGAACAAGGGAAGGAAATCCTCAGCGCTATCAAATAATTTCTTCAATCCGTAAGTTACGTTTTGAATGTTTTCTAAATTTTTTATTTCTGTTGACATTTTCTTATTTTAATTGGTTATTAAATGATCCAAGATTTGTGATAATCTTCTACTTGCAGTTTTAATGCTTCTTCTGTTATTGACATCGGTTTAAAAGGGTCAATCATGACAGCTAACTCTCCAGTTTCTTTTTTCCCAACACTTCGTTCTATTGCTCCTGGATGCGGACCATGTGGTACACCTCCGGGATGTAAAGTAATTTGTCCTTTTTCAATATTATTTCGACTCATAAAATCTCCATCTACATAGTAGAGTAATTCTTCAGAATCAATATTACTGTGATGATAAGGGGCAGGAATTGCTTTAGGGTGATAATCATATAATCTCGGCACAAAACTACAAACTACAAATCCTTGTGATTCCCATGTTTGATGTATTGGTGGAGGCATGTGAATTCTTCCGGTGATTGGTTCGAAATCGTGGATGGAGAAAGCATAAGGATAATTAAATCCATCCCAACCAACAACATCAAAAGGATGATTGCCATAGGTATATTCCCACATCACTCCTTGCTTTTTAATTTTCACTAAAAACCTTCCTGTTTCATTATGGGTTTCTAGATTTTGTGGAAGTCGCATATCACGTTCACAAAAAGGTGAGTTCTCCAGAAGCTGCCCAAAGTTATTGCGATATCTTTTCGGAGTAAAAATTGGATGAAAAGATTCTACATATAATATTCTGTTATCTTCAGTATCAAAATCTATTTGGTAAATTGTGCCTTTAGGGATGATCAGATAATCACCATATTTAAATTGTATATTTCCATAGTTGGTTCTTAAAGTTCCAGAACCCACATGAATAAATAATAATTCATCAGCATCTCCATTCTTATAAAAATAATCTTTGGAAAATGATTTTGGTGCAGCCAAACCAATGTGCAAATCGTTGTTTACAAATAAGGTTTTTCTACTATCTAAAAAGTCTAGTTCAGGGCTTAATGAAAACCCTTTAAAACTTAATGCTTTCATGTTATTTTCTATCGCAATTTTGGGTGCAACAGAACCTTTATTTTTAATTTCAGATACTACCGTTGGAGGATATATATGATACAATAGAGATGATATTCCGGAAAAACCTGCAGTTCCGAAAAGTTCTTCTTGATATAAACCACCTTCGGGTTTTTCAAAAGTAGTGTGCCTTTTTTGTGGTATTTTTCCTAATTGATGATATCTGGGCATTGTTGTCTAATTTTATGAGTAAATAGTTTCGAGAGCATGAACAAAAGCGGTATTGGCTTCTCTGGTTCCGATAGTTACTCTCGCTCCATTAGGGGCACCAAATTTTTGACAGGGCCGGATCATTATTCCTTGATGAAGCATTTTATTTATAAATAGATCAAGATCTATTTTCGGTTCGAAAAAAATAAAATTTGTATGACTCGGCCAATACTTTACCCCAAGAGTTTGAAATTTATCATAGAGCCATTGTTTTTCTGATTTTATTAGTGTTACCGTCTTGTTCAAATGGTCGACATCTTTCAATGCATGAATACCTGCAACCATCGACAAGGTATTTATCATGAATGGTCTTTTAATATTGTTTAAATAGGCACTTATCTCAGGATTAGAAATTCCATATCCCAAACGTATCCCTGCAAGTCCATAGGCTTTTGAAAAACTATGAATTCCGATTATGGTTTTCCCTTTTTCGATATAATCAATCGCTCTTGGGAAATCAACCGCTTCAACAAAGTGATAATATACTTCGTCATAAACAACGACTATATCATCAGGAAGACGATCCATTAAATAATCTATACTTTCCTTATTTGTATAAGTGCCTGTAGGGTTATTAGGATTGGTAAGAAATATCATTCTAGTTTTATCGTTTATACCCGCTAATATACCTTCAATGTCAATTGTATAGTCTTTTTGGTTTAATGGTATGTCAATTGTAATCCCCCCTTCATTTTCTATCATGTTTTTATAGGCTATAAAGGTAGGGGAACTAATAATACACTCAGATCCGGGCTGAATGAATGCTCTTGTAATAAGTTCTAATACTTCTATACCGCTATTGGCGGTGACAATATTTTCAGGACGCAAGTAGGTCACAGTATTACAAATAGCTTCTTTTAAGCTATGATCATCTCTAAATCCATATTCGTGGAGATTAGAAATATTATCTATGATCGCCTTTTGAGCTAAAGGCGACGGACCCAAAATATTTTCGTTTGACGAAAGCTTCCATACAGTACCTTCCCAATCGGAATGACTTATTTCACTTCTGGTAATTCCACCATCATAGTCTTTTTTTATAATATAAGGCTTAAATATACTTTCCAAAACTTTCATTTTAGAACAAAATTAAGCTTATGCCAGATAATATATATGTATATACTATATTATTTACAATAAACAGTTGTTTTTTCTTTTAATTTTCATTTATTGTAGTTTTTTTCTTTAAAATTGTATTTTTATTCACTTTTAACAAAATTTAATCTTAATGAAGAAATTGTTAGATCAAACCAATTTGAAAATTCTAAAGCTTTTGCAAGAGGATTGTAAAATCTCGAATAAAGAATTAGCACAACGACTAAACTTATCTACAACTCCAGTTTTTGAGCGAATTAAGAAATTAGAAAAAGAAGGCTATATTGAAAAATACACCGCTTTATTGAATGAACGAAAAATTGGGTTAAAACAAACTATTTTTATTGGAATATCATTGAAAGGCCATACCAGGAGCTATTTAAAAAATTTTTCTCAACAAATAAATAAATTCCCGGAAGTGGTTGAAGCTTATCAAGTATCGGGGAATTTTGATTTTTTGTTAAAAATAGTTCTAGAAGACATTGATGCTTATGAAAAATTTGTTCAAACCAAACTTTCCCTTATCTCTGACATAAGAAAGGTGCATAGTTATATTGCCATTAAAAAAGAAAAATATACTACCCAACTAGATTTGAACTCTATAAAAATTTGAGATAAAAAAAGAGTCAATAAAATTGACTCTTAATTATTGTTATCCTGTGAAACAGGAAACAACACATTCAAAATACTCTTTCTTTTTTATTAAAACTAATTCAAATAGGTATACATTTTTTATGTACAATTATTCATGTATGATATGAGATGAGGTTAACATTGTATAGTATTTTTCTTTTTGAGCAATAATACACTTCCAATTCCAGAGATTGTTGTTTTATGAACCTATAAATTGTATTGTTTCATTTACGGCTGTTTCCAAATTATCGGACAGAACACTACTGTCCCAAGGGTGCATACTGTCAAAAGTGTGATTGGCATTTTCAACAATTAGGATTTGATTATTCGAATTCCATGAACATAGATTATTGGCTTCTTCCAATAGCACAGTTTCATCATTGGATCCATGAATAATTAAATAAGGAATTTTCAAGTTATGAACTGCGTTTTTAATATTTAGCCTTTTTTCATTCTTCATGAAATTATCATAAAATTGAATATAATGTGGCATTTTTTGTTTGGTTCTGGCATTCTCCACATAGGAAACTCCTTTATTTTTCCATTCCTGTAAAGCGTCTCCGGTCGGAAATTTTGATTTAAAATCAGAAACTCCGGCCCAGGTAATTACCTGTGATATATTTCTATTTTCGAATGCCTTAATAAGGACAATGGCTCCCCCTCGAGAATGACCAATTAAAGAAATATTTTCGCTATTAATTTCTTTATGAATTTCCTTATTTGCTACTAACCATTCAATAACTGCATCAATATCATCCAGTTCCTTTGTAAAGTTATTATTACCAAATGCCTCAAGATCAGGGAAATCTATCGGTTGATGAACAGTACCTCCATTATGGGAAAAGTTCATTTTTATAAAAAAGAAATTATTTTTTGCAAATTTCTTAGCCACCAGATTCCACGCGCCCCAATCTTTAAAACCCTTATAGCCATGACAAAATATAATAACTTTTTTTGGTTGGTCGTTCTCCTTATAGAACAGATCAATTAAAACAGGTTTTTGACTTTTGCTTTCAAGAGGAATATTTGTTGTTATTTTCATATTAAGCGTGATTTAGTAAAATTTCTTTTTCTTTAAATGGGATTTCAGAATTGTATATTTCAATTAACAATTTGTTCAATTGGATCAAAAATTGATCTACCTCATATTGACCAATGCTCGTATTATTTATTTTCATAAAACCTGCTTTCAAATTTTTAAAAGATATTATGCCACTTTCTACATTTTGATCCACCAAATTGATATTGTTATTTTTTGCATACATAAAAGCATATAACAATACTTGAAAAGTTTTAGAATATGCATAGTCTGAAGAGAGCAAATCCCAATCGTCAATTTTTAAAGCTCTGGTAGTAACCTTTCCTGTTTTGTAATCAAGAATTCGTAATACACCGTTAACCTCATCTATTCTATCAATTGTTCCTTTCAATTTAATTGGGAAAGATAAGCCATCGAATTCATAGTTATATGCTACTTTGCATTCTAAATCCAATATTTTTATCTCATTACCTTTTTCTAATTCACTTATTTCATAGTTCAAAAAATTGGCTAGGAACTGTTTGGCAATTTGAAAGGTTAAATAATTTTTGCCAGTAGATATTGAATTTAACGAATAGTGCTTTTTAAACTGATCCTTTACTTCCGAATCTAATTTAGATTTCATAGCAAACAAATCAGCTTTAGTGATGAACGAACCAATAAAAGGACTATACAAGGCATCCATAGCCTCATGAATAATTGTTCCAAAAGTGTTGGCAGCAACAGTTTCTTCAACCTCCTTAACCTCCTTCAATTTTAATATTTTCTGCTTATAAAAGTCGATAGGATTTCTAATATATACACTCAGTGAAGATGGACTAAAGCCTTCTATTGAAATTTCATTTAATCGATTCATTATTTGGGGCGATTTCCTTATTTCTTTCAAGGGAATAGTATAAGAATTGAATTTAGGAATAACTATCGATTTATATAGATTAATTTTCTCCAATGAATAATTTTGTTTGGCTATATCCAATTGTGTGATAAAACGACTCATCTCTCCCGACCCAAAATCATCCGTAACAGTATTATATAAGAGATATACATTTTTAGATCGATGCAATAGCCTATAAAAGTGGTATGCAAAAATTGCGTCCTTTTCTCGATAGGAAGGAAGATTTTTAGCTATTTTAATTTCGAAGGGAATAAATGAATCTCCACGGCCTTGTGAGGGTAAAAAACCTTCATTTGCAGAAGTTAAAATTACATTTTCAAAATCTAAAACCCTAGATTCAAGCATGCCCATAATTTGCAATCCTTGTAGTGGCTCTCCTTTAAAAAATAAATTTTCGAAGTTTAAAAGTTGTGTGTAGAATATATATAGAGTGTTCAAATTGCTCAGGTAACCAAATTCCTTATTAAGGCTGACAAGTTGCTGAAATACATTGTTGAACCTAAAGAAATATTCTTTCTCCAAATAATTGGATTCCTCATCCTCTTTTAAACATTCAATAATCAATAAAAATCGACGAAGCACATAATTCACTCTTTGATCCCAATCAATAAAAATCAACTCAAATATCTCAGTGATTCTTGGATTGCCTTTTATCAATAGTTTAATATCAGCAGCAGATATGAAAATATTTTTATTTTTAATGAGTAATCTGTCCAATTCTGATTTGAAATTGGTATTTCTAACCCATGTCTTATGGATAAGAGGATGGTCTATAATACTAATAAAATCTTTGTAATAGTAACCATCATTTTTTTCAAACTTGCTTTTATTAAGATGCAGTTTAAAAATCAAATGGAATAGTTTAGATACAGGGATATTCTGTAATGAATAGCCCATGGTTATATTGGCAGTTTCAATTTCCTTAGGGATCGAATTTAATAGAACCGGCAGTAATTTTTCGTTGCAGAGTACAATTGCTGTATTCTTCAAATTTTTTTCTTTGAGATGAATATTTTGAAGAATTTCACCTACTTCTTTAATTTGGGTTATATTTTTAGGAACCCCTTTAACATATATATTTTTTGCATTGTTCAAATTATCTTCAATCCAATTGAATTTGTTGGTTTGGTAATAATTCCACTTCTTTTTGTACGATCGAAAGAATTTCCCAGCCTCATTCTCTTGATTGAAATAAAAGGTATCGGTATCCCAAAAAATTTCGGAAGATCCGGTCTTCAAAATATTTTGAATTATACTTTCTTCTGCCTTATTTAAAGCGTTGAATCCAACAAAAATGAATTTCTTTTCTTCATTTGCCCGTAAATAGGAATCTATTTGTTTATATGCTTCACGATACAATATACCTTGATATCCAATTTTCTTGGCCGTTAGATGTTCATATAAATTTTTGTAGTAGATTTTAATATCATCAAAAAATTTGAGATAATTTTCAGTCAATGTACTTTGCTTATTGTTTAGATCCCAGTTTTCTATTCTTTTACTATCGGTGATATAATTGAGCACCTCATTTGCATCAATTAAATTACTGTCAATTTCATTAAAATCTTGGAGTAAAACCGCTGCCCATTTCGAAAATAATTCGAACGAGTCAATCCTCTTGCCTTTAGTATGTTTTAGATAAACATTGTAAAATTCAAAAATCAAAGTCGTACTTTCAATGGTATCCAAACAGGAGATTTCCTGAATTAAATCTTCAATTCCAATTATTCGAGGTAATATGCTTGAATTTTGAATGGAACTACTGATCTCTTCTTTTAAAAAGAGTCCAGCCCTCTTATTAGGTAAAATAAAATTTAAATCGGAAATATTGTCATGTTTGGATAATACATCCGAAACAACTTTATTAAGGAATATTTGCATAAAACAAAACTACAAAATGTGTGTATAAAAAAAGCCATCTCAATGAGATGGCTTTTTAATTATTAAATAAGATTAATTATCTTTTCGCAAATTCAGAGTAAACTTCAACTCTTCTGTTTTCTTGTCTACCTTTACGAGTTTTATTATTTCCGATTGGATGGTCTGAACCAAAACCTTTAGCGGAAATCTTATCCGTTGGGAAACCATTTTCAACTAAATAGTTCATAACAGCTTCTGCTCTTCTTTGTGATAAGGAATCATTTATTTTTTTACTTCCTGTGCTATCAGTATGTCCTTCTACAGTAAATGTTAAAGTAGTGTACTGATTTAAGATGGTACTAATTTGCTCCATTCTTATCGCTGTTTCGTCTGTGAACGTTGCTTTACCAGTATTGAAGTAAATTGCTCTTGCCAAATCAGTAATTTGTTTTTCTACTTCCGGAGTAACTATTGGGCAACCGTAATTTTCAGCTGGTCCAACTACATTTGGACATTTATCATCTTTGTCTAATACACCATCACCGTCAGAATCTGGCCATGGACAACCATTATTTTCTGCTGGACCTGCAACATCCGGACATTGGTCATCTTTATCAGCAACACCGTCACCATCTCTATCTGGACAGCCATTAGTAGATGCTGGACCTGCTTCGTTAGGACATGCATCATCTTTATCTGGAATACCATCACCATCAGTATCAGGACAACCATTAAATTCAGGTAAACCTGCTACAGTAGGACAAGCATCTTCAGAATCTTGGATTCCATCACCATCAGAATCAGGACAACCATTAAACTCTTCTAAGCCAAATACATCCGGACAAGCATCATGTTTATCATAAATGCCATCACCGTCTGAATCTTTAGCCCCAAATCTAAACGCCATACCAAGTGAGTGTTGCCAATGTGGTAAAAGAACGTCTTCATTGAACGAGTGTTTGTAAGCAGTTTCTACGTTTATAGCAAAAAGTTCACTGAACCAAAAATTAATTCCTATACCTCCATTCAATGTGCTTTCTCCCTCAGAGTCTAACCAGGTATAACCACCACCTAACATTAGGTATGGATCAAACCATCCAGCTTTACCATCACCTGTCTGACTACTTCTACCTCTTTCAAGGAAATTATATTGAACATTAACATCCGTTGCAAAGTAAGTAAGATCACCTAGAGTCTGGTAATTTCCAATTTTAGTTATGGTATTAATAGATCCTTGAAATCCAACAGAAAATCCTGTTCCGATATAATATCTAATATTCAATCTTGAAACGACTGGTCCCCAGTTCCAATGATCCTGATTATAATAATCCTCGAACATACCTCCTATATATCCATCATCACCAAAGGGAGTAGGAACTGCAACACCGTCAAGGTTAAAATCGGCTCCTGTTGGGTAGAAATCAATAGCGTTTGACCCAATACCAATTAGCCATCTGTTATCTTCATCTTGTGCACTTATGTTGTTGAAACTAACAACGGCCAAAAGAATTATTATTACTTTCTTTAAATGTTTCATTGTAATTAATTTTAATTTATATTTATTTTTGTTAAATGATTAGTAAGCTCAATGTTATAACTTCACAAATATATGAAAACTTCATAAAAAACAAGCTTTAAGGTATCTTTTTTTAAATTGTTCTAAATTTATCGACATATATTTTGACTATTAATAAAATGAGGATCTATTGTCTACAATTTCTGAATTGTCCTTTATCGCATTGTAAATTTGAAAATTTCTGTTTTGTAATAACCTCTCCAATGATCTTTTACTCGAGTTATAATTGTCAAGTTCTGTAGGTAAATTTATTTTTGTCACTAATGCAAACGCAACCCCATTTTTTCCGATAATATTTTTGGCTAATATATTTTCTTCCAAAAATGTTACAACACCGGCAATATCCGTAAACCTGCCTTGTCCGGAAAACACAGGACTAGTGTTAGAAATTGCTAATGAATTATTTACAGTTGTATTGTTCTGTGTGGCTATATCTTCTAATGTTTCCCCAGTAGATCTTTTTTCTATCAGCTCTGCTTTCTTTTGATTTAGAATAATATTTCGAACATTTTTACCTTGGATAGATAAGCCAGCTTTCTTCTTTTTCACTAAGGATACAACTGCATATCCATTGTCAAGATCAAAGCGTTTAATATCGTTAATTTCAGTTTTTTCATCAAATGACCAACGTACAATTTCACGTTGCGATCCTAATATTATAATATTATCATCAAAAATCTTAAGTCCTAATACAGGTCTTATAATATAATTTTTTTCTGCAGCCGATTCATTCATATCACTACCTGAAGATAAGTCATAAGCAAATGTTTCCGCATCTTGAAATATTCGATTTTCTGTTTCTTCTGAAGCTTCTATTTTTTTCGAATAAGTAGCTACTTGAACATTTTTTTGGATGTTTTTTTGACCACCAATTCTTATCACATGGTATCCAAATTGTGATTTTACAATTCCCATATCATCAATACTATTTTCAAAAACATAGTCCCTAAATTCAGGGATCATTGCATTGTAGGTAAACCAACCCAGATCACCTCCCTTTGCACCACTGACTTTATCAATAGAATACTCCAAGGCCAAATCTTCAAATTTTGTATTGTCTGACTTTATAACAGCTAGTAAGCTATCAGCTACTTTTTCGGCTTCAACTTCATCTCTGGTGGTGGTTTGATCTGCCGCCGCCGACCCTAGAAAAGAAATCAATATATGACTTGCCTTTACAGAGTCCGGGAGTTGTTTCACTCCTGAAATTTTAGAAATTTTGTAAAATCCATTTTCCTTATAAGGTCCGAAAACTTCTCCTGTCTGTGAATTAAAAAGTGTGTCTTTTATAGAACTTAATAAGTTTACTTCAGTATAAAATCTATCATCGAAAGGAATATCCGATTCATTTTCTGCATTAAAATCTGCCATGTTTGCAGCATTCTTAAATCCTAAAACCTGAACAGTTGTTTTTGCTGCGGTACTATATTCTTCTCTATCGTTAATCAAGGCTGTTAATTCACTTTTAATGGCTTCTTCATCTTCAGCAGAAGCAACAATATCAAATGCCACAAATTGAATATCTCTTGATGCTTCCACAGTGTATTCTTTCGGTCTAGCCTTAATGTAGTTCTTTAAATCTTCATCGGTCACATTAATTAGACTGTCAGGAATACTTTGAAATGGAACATAAACATATTCTAAATCAACGTTTGTATTTTGAAAATAATAATTTGTTTTCCCTTCCGACAAAGTACTACCTAATCCAGCTCTTATCAGCGAGTTATATGTGTTTTGTTCAAGATCATTTTTAATTCTTTTTTCATAATTTAACCACCCTAACCAAGCGGCTCTACCTTGACCTTCTTCGGAATTTTCTTGTAGAGTTGCGATATATTCTTTTAATTTTTCCTCATCAAAAAGACCAATTTCATTTAAAAATTGCGGGCTGTTTTGTTGGCTGATTTGAGCTACCATAGCATCCCAAATATCTTTTTCTCCAACAACAATACCAGATTTTTTTAATTGTACTTCGTATATTTTTTCACGAACCATATTATCCCATGCAAGATTCACATTTTGTGTATTAGTTGACCTTCCATTAGATCTTGAACGATATATCTCTAATTGTTGAGCAAATTCTTCTCGGCTTATAGCCTCCCCGTTAACTTCACCAATTTCTGATAGGTTTTTACTAAAAAGGTTTCCATCAAAAAGTCCACTAAGAACAAATGAGAATAAAGCTAAAGCTATAATTATTATTAAAAACAATGATCTTTCTCTAATTTTTCCTAAAACTGCCATTCTTTCTTTTCTTTTAAAATTTAGGTTGCGAAAGTACAATAACCCTTTTAATAATAAAAGTAGTTTAGGAGTAATTTTTTAGGAGAAATATTACTTATTTCTCTTGGAATAAAACTTTTAAGTAGACCTCTTCAATTTTGGAAGTTGACTCTTTTAAAATAGTAAATTGAAAATTGTCAATAGTTATAATTTCATCAACAGATGGGATGTTTTCGGTATGATGTACAATTAAGCCACCGAGGGTCTCATAAGTTGTATCTTCTTTAAGATTAAGATTATAAGTTTCATTCAAATAGTCAACCTCCAATCTTGTGGAAAGCTTAAATTCTCGGTCGTTTATTTTTTCTTCCAGTAATTTAATAGTGTCGTGTTCATCTTCAATCTCCCCAAATAATTCTTCAATAATATCTTCTACCGTAATTAATCCTGAAGTTCCTCCATATTCATCCAATACAACTGCAACGCTTTTCCTCTTCTTTATTAGATTATTCAATATATCATGGATCATCATTGTTTCGGGGACATTTTCAACCGGTAATAAAATCGCTCGGATACTAATTGGTTTTTTGAATAATTCAAATGCATGAACATAACCTATAATATCATCCAAGGAATTACTGAATACCATTATTTTTGATAATCCTGTCTCCACAAATAGTTCTTTCAAATTTATTATAGACTCATTTGCATCAACGGCAACAATTTCTGTTCTGGGAATCATTGCTTCCCGTGCTTTTACGTTGTGAAAATCCAAAGCATTTTGAAAAATTTGAATTTCAGAATCAACTTCTTCATCCACCGATTCCAGCTGCTCTGTAATATAGTTTCCCAATTCAGCTTTGCTAAAAGCCAACTGCACCTTATCTTCTTTCGTATTGAAAAATACTTTTAAAAAAAAATCTGAAATGAATGTTACAAATGAGGAAATGAAATAAAATAGAATAAAAAATAGATAAGCCGGAATGGCAAATAATTTTAATGTTTCATTGGCATAAATTCTGAAAATAGCTTTGGGCAAGAATTCTGCTGTAATTAAAATAATAATCGTTGAAATAAGAGTTTGTGTAAGAAGGAGTAGAAATTCACTGGAAAAATATTGCGCCAAAAAATACATTGATAAATCTCCCATAAAATAGCCATATACAACCAGAGATATATTGTTACCTACCAACATAGTGGTAATAAATTTGGAAGGATTTTGAGTAAGTTTGGATAAAGTTTTTGCCAGGAACGTTTCCTTTTTCTTTTCCAGTTCAATGTGCATTTTATTTGCGGAAACAAAGGCAATTTCCATTCCTGAAAAGAAAGCTGAAAGTAAGATAGAAACTAATATGATAAATATTTCAATAATCATTTTTAGCTTTCCTTATTTCTATTGTTCATTCTTTTTCTAAAGTTCTTTTTAAAAAAATACATAAAAATTGCCAATAAAGCAAAAGCAAGATAAAGATAGGCTTTCTGAGGTTCAGGTTTCCAATTCAGAAAAGTTTCTACCATTAAAAAAATTGCAATAATTAAGTAACCATACTCAATAAACTTATAATATTGTTTCATCTGTTTATACTTTTATATTCTCGTTTCCTATTTTATGGATTATCTTTCACGTAAATGGTACCACTTACCGATTTCATATTGAGTTTTGACAGGTCCTCACTTGATTCAAAGCCTTCTCCATGTATGGTATCTGTTTTTGTGATAAGTGTAAATTTTTTCTCCGTATAAATATAATGTTCATTTGCATCCCAAAAAAGCTGATCTGTAGTTAATTTTGTGTCATCTGCATAATTTGTAATACTCACATTATTTTTAACTTCAGAAATATTTGTATTCATATAGGTTATAGAATAATCCGCAATTAGCACGACCGAATCTCCATTTTTGTCATAGGTAACCACCATCAATCCTTCAGGAAATTCCGTGTAGGGATGGTCCTCGCGATTCGAAAAATCGTGTAACAGAGGAGCTATAAGTTTAGTTTTAACAAGACCTGAATCTGTTTGGATGGTATAGATATTTTTAGCTACTCCTATTGGTAAATTTTTTTCTGCTAAAAAATCCTGTACTTCCTTTAGTTCATTCCCACAAGAAAAAAACATTGCCACTAAAAGAATAGCAGCAATGTTTAATATTTTGTTTATCATTATTTAAGGATTCTATATTTTATGGAATTCTGGTTGTTTCACCGATCCAACACCCGACTTTAAAAGTTGATCCGGATTTTAATCCTTCTTGAAATACCAATTTTTTTGAAGGAGCACTTGCCATATAACTTTTTATATACTTATTTGCTGTTGAAGTGATTCCCGGGTCACTGGCTTTTGCCTTTCTCGCCTTATCAGCAGCTGCAACATAAACCATTCGTTTGGAGAACTCATCCGTTCCGCAAGAATTGGCGCTTGAATAATATAAACTTGCAATTAACAAATAGGCAGATCCCATACTTGGTCTTTCCGCCAATGCTTTATATGCATATGTTCTAGATCTACTTTTGTTTCCCTTTCTTTTGTTGATCGCTGCCACACGATAGTAATATTTAGCTTTTTTATAATTATCTGTTTCTAAGTTTATTGCCTTATCAAAATATTCTATAGCCTTATTCTCATCGCCTTGACTCATTAAAATTCCAGCATAAAAAACATATGCATCAGATGAAGGTGCCGCGTTTACATAGGCTTCCACCATTTTAGGATATAAAGCATCCTCAGTACATCCCTTTTGATTTAATCTTGATACCGCCCTTTTTAACCAGATTTTATCTGTCTTATTTGCTTCAAAAGAATTATTATATAACGGAACTAACCTTTCACAGGTAGCAACTTCAGTTAAAATATTGTCTAAAAAACCTTCAATTTGTCCTAAGGCCTTTAAATTTATTTCTGCAGTTCTTTTTGTTTTTTTGTCTTTGCTGGTTAAAGCTTGTCCCTGACTTTCTTTAGTAACAATGGCATCTAATTTTTTAGAATAACCATCCATTTTTAATCCCACGGCTTCCGTAATTTCGTCATATCGGTCAAATACTAATTGAGGCTGGGTATCTTTAAACTCCTCTGTATAAATTTCAAAATATTTACCAAGATTTTTAACACTCATACCAGTTGGATCAGCCTTAAATGATAATTTTAATCTCTCAAAGATTTCATCTTTTCGTGTTCTTTCCTCCAAGTATGCACTTTTAAAGATATCGTTTGCCCAATCGCTATATACCTTACCTAAGTTTTGAGGAAAATATTTAATTCGTTCCTCATACAAATCGTCAATTTCCTTAGATATCTTTGCCATTTCAGGTTTGTTAGCCATAGCAGGATTGTAGTATTTTTTACCTACTTTCTTAAAGTCAGTACCAACAGGCTCGGTAGTAGTTGCCATAATTCCGGCAGCTTTATCATATCTGTCATCAGCCATTAATAAACCGTATTTGTATAAGTTCTTAGAGGATGAAGGACAGTTTTGCATACACCAATTCCAGGGTTCAACAGCAGCATCGTAATTACCAACTTTTGCATATTCATAGAAAATGGAAAGATTGGTTTTACATTTATTAGGATCAGATCCGTATTTGTCCTGCGCATAGATAGAATTTTTTGATCCTAAAAATAGAATCAATCCTAAAATCATTACCGTTTTTAATGTTTTCATGTGTTTATATTTACTGTTTTTTACCTGTCACATGGTGCATCCATATAATTATTTTCCTGGGGATCAAGATTTTTGTATGGATGGTTCATGTTTTAGTTATGTTTATTAATGAATTCTTCGTTTTCCAAACCACTTATCATTTAATGAAATGCTAAGCCTAAAGTTATAATAATTTTCTTTTATCAAGTTATTCTCAGTTGTTCCCCTTTTTCCTAATTCAAATCCCATATTGAAATTTGATATTTTCAAGCCTAGAGGTAAACTAACACCAAAAGATATGCCAATATCGTCAATTTCTGTATCATTTACAACCAATCCAAGATTTTTATAAGCAAATCCAGCCCTATAAGTAACTCTTTGCCAATAACTTGCTATTGAGTTGTATTTAGGTGTAAAAAAACCTCCAACCGACAAAGAATTAGAATTAACATATTCATAAGTTGAATTCTCATTATAAATTTCACCATCAAAGTCAACTCCATTTGCAAAGGTGTATTCCGCTCCAGCAAACCATTTATTAGTTTTACCTATACCGGCGCTTAAAACTGTTTTCAAAGGGTAGGTAATTGTTCCCCTATAGTCAAGATTTGTTATTGTATCCTTTGGAAATATTGAGCCATCACCAGAATTATCTATAGAATAAAAATATTGACTTCCAATATCTTTCAGTTCATATTCAAAATTAAAAGTTGTTCCCAATTTTATATGCATATTATTAGGAATGTCTATGGTATATTGAGCGCCAAATTTGTAGGAAAGCCCATTAACATCGGATCTTGTCTTATGTTCTGTGGCTAATTGAACGTCTAATCTTCTATTAACAATATTATTTGTTATTCCTCCAAATATATAGGCCACTTCAACACCGAGATTCAAATTAAACGGAAATTTATATCCATAACCGAGAAAAAGCCTACTCGTTCCTCCATTACCTGATAACAAATTAGTTTCAGTTAAATCACCATTATTATCATAAAGTTGTTCTAATAAAGAATAACCAACAGCCGTATTTAACTGCAAACCTGCGGCTAAACCCTGATTGCCGCTTATAGGGATTCCCAGGGCAATATAAGTTAAGGATGCAGCAGAACTTGTTTGAACATTTTCACCATCATCTACCTTATTAGTTTTATTACCACCTGAAAATACATAAGTTGTCCATAATAAAGAACCGTAGGATGCTGGATTTGTAAAACTCAATTGAAACTCGCTGTCAAGCACACCTCCCATTTGACCCATTGCAATCTCTTCCACTGTTTTAAGTTTTGCCTGATCTCCAATCCCAAAAAAAGAATAAGGAGATGAATTCGTTCTTTGGGCAAAATTATAAGTTGAAAACATAAGAAAAGCAATTGCAATTATTTTCTTTATCATACTTCAATATTATACATCAATATACTGTTCAATCCTTCCAACAAAAAATTTGGATTGGCAAATATGGTACTTTTTATGTTTTTTGCCAAGAAAATTGTGTCTCCACCTGTTAAAACTATTGTTAATTTTTTATTTTTTGCTTTAAACAGTTCAATAACTCCTTGTATTTCACAAATTACACCTTGCAATACACCGAAATGGATTGCATTATTAGTTGTATTACCAAGAGTAGGAATTTTCGTGATCGGTGCCAATTTTGGTAAATTTGCAGTAAAGGAATTCAATGCTTTATATCTCATTCCTATACCCGGAGAAATTGCGCCCCCAAAATACTCTTTTTTACTGTTCACAAAATCATAAGTTATGCATGAGCCTACATCAAAAACAAGTACATTTGTATTTGGAAATTGATCAACTGAAGCCGAAACTAAAGCAATTCTATCTACACCCAAACTAGATGGCGTTTTATATTTATTTATAAATTGCACTTTTGTTTTATAAGTCAGGAAATGCAATTCAACCAATTCACTTAAAAATTTAAAATCCCCATCTTTCAAATTCCCAACAGAAGAAATAATGGCATGCCTTACAGAGTATTTATCCAAAATTATTAGGATATCTTTCTTAAAATCTTTGAGAGGGCGGGAGTCATTAAACAGCATTTTGTGTTCCTGAAATACTGCCGTTTTAACTCTTGTATTCCCAATGTCAATAGCTAAATTCATCTAACAAAAAAATGAAATGCAAAAGTACGATAGATTTTTTAATGAATTGTTTGGTTTTCTATATAAATTAAAATTATATTTGCACCCGCTAAAAAGGTCTTGGTACCTTAGCTCAGTTGGTAGAGCAAAGGACTGAAAATCCTTGTGTCCGCAGTTCGATTCTGCGAGGTACCACTTCTTATTTTAAAACCTATTGAGTGGCAATAGGTTTTTTTTTGGACCATTTTGTTTTCGAATTAAAGATTCTTCAAATTTTCGCCCTTCCTTTACAGGAAATTTTCACCAGTATTTATTGAATTTATTGCAGAATATTTAGTAACTTAAAGAACTATTTTCAAGTTTAGAATTCTAATCTAGAATTAAATTTATAGAATTGAATATGAAGAAATTAGTTCTTCTATTCTCGCTTAAATGGTTAAAGTATGGAAGCAAAGATTTTATTAATTGAAGAAGATGCTATTTTAAGGAAAAACACAGCGGAAATTTTAGGATTGGCAAACTATGATGTTATTACGGCTGAAAACGGTAAGATGGGCATTGAAAAAGCGATTAAATTAAAACCAGACCTTGTGGTTAGCGATATTCCAATGTCTGGACTGGACGGGTATGGTGTATTGCAGGTTCTTAGAAAAAACAAAGAATTGCAAAGTACCCCATTTATTTTTATGTCGACAAAAACCAAACACAGCGAGGTAAGAAAAGGTATGGATTTAGGAGCGAGTGATTATATTACAATACCGTTTGACAAGTCTGAATTACTTAGTGCAATAGAGGCACGATTAAAATTGGGGGAAATATCGAATAACTTAACCAGAAAGAATGGTTCTGTAAAAGATAGTGATAAGATAGAATCTGAGAGTTTAGATAAATTATTTTTGCATAAAGAAAAGTTCAATTATAAGAAGGGATCAACTATATACTGCGAAGGTAACAGTAGTAATTATATATTTTATTTAATTAGTGGAGAAATTAAAACTTACAAGAATAATGAGTATGGCAAAGAATTAATTAGCAGGATATATAGAAGCAAAAGCCTGTTCGGTATCACCTCTCTTATTAAGAATAAGCCGTATAGTGAAAATGCTTCGGCTTTAGAAGATACCACACTGATTAAGATTACAAAAAAAGAGTTTTTAAAAAAGCTGAAGGGAAATCCTCGATTATCAATAAATATAATCGATTTACTTGTTGATAAATTAGATAAATTAAAAACTCACTTAATTCATTTGGCCTACGACTCTGTAAGAAAAAAGACTGCCGAAATATTATATGAATTATATATAGAAAGAGGATCTGAAATTATTAAAATATCACGGAAGAATTTGGCAAATTTGGTAGGTATTGCTAAAGAATCGTTGATCAGAACCTTAACAGAACTAAAAGAGGAAAGAATTATTAAAACGAAAAGGAAATCGATTAAAATACTCGATCCTAAAAAATTAAAGTTGATAAAATAACTACGTTGATCAAAATCAACATTTTTGTTGATTCCTGTCAGTTTAATCTAAACTTATTTAAAGTATCTTATGGTATTAAATATATCATAATGAAAAAGATACTCCTGCCAACCGATTTTTCTAAAAACTCGTTGAACGCGATGGTTTATGCATTAGAATTATTCAAAGATATACCGTGTAAATTTTATTTATTGAATGTTTTTAAAATTCCGTATATAACAAATGAGGTATTGATGGAAAATGATGCTCATCAACTAGTCAAGCTTGAAGAAGGTCTTTATGAAACCTCTCTAAAAGGGATGAAGGATGTGTTAAAAAAACTAAAATTGAAATCAAGTTCTAATCACAAATTTGAACTGTTAAGTGATTACAACTTTTTTATCAACTCCCTCAAAAAATATGTCGAAGCTAAAAACATTGATCTTATTGTAATGGGAACTAAAGGTGCTACCGGAGCCAAAGAAATATTCATGGGATCTAATACCGGTGATGTAATCATGAAAACCGAATGCAATGTATTGGCCGTTCCGGAAAATGCAGTTTTTAAAGTTCCAAATGAAATAACTTTTCCAACCGATTTTAGAATACCCTATAAAAAAGAGGATATAATGCCATTGATTGAAATAGCTGAAATGTACCAGTCAAGTATTAGAGTTTTACTTTTTAGCGACAAAAGTAATGGGGACGAAGAACAAAAGTTCAATAAAAAATCGTTGAAACGATATCTTGGTAAGATTAATCAAACTTATCATACTTTAACCAATACAGATTTTGAAGTTGCACTCAACTGTTTTACACAAAGTAGAGGAAATATAGATATGATCGCTATAATTGCAAAACACTATAACTTTTTCCAACGTTTGTTTTTTAAACCTAAAGTTGAAGAATTGAGCTTTCATACTCAAATACCATTGTTAGTACTTCATAAAATCAAATAGAACTGTTATGGATATTTCAATTTTTTTAGCCAAATTTTGGGGTTGGTACTTTATAACATTTTTTGTTTTGCTAATTATTTACCCGAAACGAATTAAGCAACTTTTTGAGTATACCAAAGATGAAAAATTTATGATTACAACTTCGTTTTTGGCCATAACTTTAGGTTTGTTAAATATTCTTGTACATAATTTGTGGGTGGGAGATTGGAGAATTATTATTACTCTATTTGGATGGCTTACTTTTATTAAAGGGGTTACACGATTTGCTTTTCCTAATTTTTCAACAAAGTGGATTGAGAAAATTGACTTTAAATGGTTCCAGTTTTTGCTTTTTTTATTATTTATAGCTGGAGTTGCATTACTTAATCAGGCCTATAGTTGGGTGCCTTTTTGAAAAGAAATTGACAGTATTGATTACAATCATTGAATTGAATGATGGCAATCATTGTTTTTTATTAAACTCTACAATATCTTTGTTTAATTAATTAAATCAATAGATTAATTATAATCAGTTTTTAAATTCTATGAAAGAAATAGGTTGGATTGATGAAAGTGAATTCAACGAATTTGAGTGAAGATATTTTTTATAGGTTTGATTAATTCCCTGAGATTGAAATCATGAAGAAAGGGGTTTTAAAAGTATAAAAAATGTAAGTACTTGAAATGGAGAGGGGAGCAGATGCCCCCCTCTCTTTTTGTATTATTCTGAATGACGAGAATCAATAATATTATTGATTCTCGTCATTGAATATTAGCGATTTGAATTTTAAATTTATAGTGTATAACCTAAATTATAAATATCATGACATTAGTAAAATTTAAAAAACAACATCGTCTACCTTGGTATGACAATATGTTTACCGATCTATTGAGTACGGATAGATTATTGACCAATGATTTTTTTATGGAAAACAAATGGATTCCTGCAATGAACATTAAAGAAAATGATGAAAATTTTGAGATTGAAGTTGCAGCTCCGGGATTCAAAAAAGAAGATTTTGAGATCGTTTATGAAAATGGTGTAATCCGAATTTCTGTTGAACATAAAGAAGAAATAGAAGAGAAAGAAGATACCTTTACAAAAAGAGAGTTTAACTACCAATCTTTTTCACGTTCCTTCACCTTACCTGAAAATGTTAATGAGGACGAAAAAATAGAAGCAACCTATAATCATGGAATTTTAAAACTAGTTCTAACTAAACTAAAAGAAAGTGAAATTCATCATAAAAGAATAATTGAAGTTTCTTAACCAGAAAATTAACCAAACATGTACTAAATCTTTTTTTACCCCCCTCTCCATGTTTTAACCAAAAGGGTGCAATTGCACCCTTTTTTAATCACCATCTTTTTGCGTATTTATGTGCGATCAATCATAAAGTTGTATGCCTTTTTAATTCAAAGAAAGGTTTAATGATCGCAATCAATTATTTCATTGATTACTATCATTGTTTATTTTTCAAATGAATAATAACTTTAAAAGGTTAAATCAACATTAATTTAAAACCAAGATGTCATGAAAAAATTATTATCAGGTTTATTAGTTTTGGGATTAACCACCCAATTTTATGCTCAGGTTGTGGATGACCAGCTATTACCTGAAGTAGAAATATATGCTATGAATTATAAATATTTGAACAGTATAGATAATAAATCTGCAACTTTTGATATTAGGAATCTCGAGCAAAAAGTAGCGAATTACGATTTGCAAAGTGCCGACTTTTATATAGAGGATTATGATCTGTATAAAGTGACTTTTTATATTCCTGATGGAATTATAGTTGCTGCATACGATAGTGAAGGTGAAGTTTTGTATACCATTGAGAGGTTTAAAGACACAAAATTACCCAAACCGGTGATTAAATCTGTTAATAAGAAATTCCCCGGATGGACCATTACTAAAGATGTTTACAAATTGTCTTACACCAAAGATTATGGGGCAAAAAAAACATATAAAATTACATTAGACAACGGCGTAAAGAAACTTAGAGTAAAAACGGATGAAAACGGTACTTTTATTTGAGAATTTGATCGTTAAATTAATCCATTATGTCATGACCTTAGTAAAATTATAAAAACACCTTTTACCCTGGCACGATAACGTGTTTATCCATTTTTAGAGTACAGAGAGATTATAAACCAATGATATTTTTGGAGGATGAATGGATCCAGCAATGCATAAAAAAGTAATTGAAACATCTTAAATTTTAGACTAAGGAGTTAGTCTCTTTAGTTTATACTAAATAAAAATTCCATGAGAACAACAACCGATTTTAACCAAGAGAAAAATAAGAAAGAAATATTGAAATCCCGGAAGGAAACATTGCAATGGATTAATGAATTGAAATTCATGCAATATGAACGAATATTTTTAGAACATTTATTAGGTTCCCATTTTTTAGCGTTAAGCACACAAAAATTATATGAACCAACCAGAGAATTAATAAAAAAATTAAAAAAGGTTGAGAACAGGGGAAATGAATTATTGGTAACAATTAAAATTCATAAAAAACATATCGCTACTTTGATAGAAAGTATAGGGTTTACCGAAAAATTAGATATTAAAAATGAGCATAAGAAAATTAAAAAGGAATTTGGAAATTATGTGATCAATTTTAAAGAAATCAAAAAGAGCATATTTGATATGATCAAAGAAATAATGAAAAAAGAAAAACAAAAGATCTTAATTAAAAAACAATAATATCTATCAAATTAATTCCCCCTCCTTAATTGTTTTCTTAAAAACAATTTGGTTGAAAAGAGGTTATCCGTTCTAAGATAGCCTCTTTTTTAAGATAGAATTATGCTTTATCGACAAACTCATTTCCCTTCAAGACTTAAAATAAAAGAGGCTAATGGATCAATTTTTAACTTCACAGAACCGTGACCATTTTCTACAATTAATACAGAAGAATTTTGATCCGATAATTGGTATGTCAATTGATATTTTCCATCCTGTAGATTCCATGCCTGAACAATGGTATCAGGCAACTTTAATTCAAATTCATAATCTTTTTCGGCATCAAAATTAGAAATGATGATTAATTTTTCAATATCTGACCACCTTACGAATGAAAAGACTTTATGATTGTAATTTTCGGTATTTGCTCTGTTATAAGTGTGGATTTCCGCATACTTACCCATTAACGCATTGCTTCTAATCGTGAAATTGAGCAAATGTTTGTAAAAATTACGCAGGTCTTTTTCCTTATCAGACAATTGGCCACCATCAAATTGTTTATCATTCATCCAACGCTGATGATGTGGTACGCCAATATAGTCGTACATAGATGTTCTTGTTGGAGTTCCATGACCAGCATTTTCTGCTCCTGGCTCTCCAACTTCCTGCCCAAAATATATTAAGGTTGGGGCTGAACTTATCGTAGTTGAAACTACCATAGCAGGTTTCCCAATTGTAGCCGATCCTGCAAAATCAGGGCTGGCAATTCGTTGCTCATCATGATTTTCCAGAAAGTGAATCATATTATGTTCAATATCAGCCAGGTCTTCCTGAATTTTAGGAAGGTTATCCGTTAATCCATGACCCTGCATGATATGTTTTATCGTGTCATATAAAGCAACTTTATCATATAAATAGTCCATTTTACCCAGATGAAGATAATCGCGATATAACGTTGGATTATAAACTTCTGCCAAAAGAAGTGCATCGGGGTATTTCATTTTGATAGCTGAATTCATATAACTCCAAAATTCAACAGGAACCATTTCGGCCATATCAAATCGAAGCCCATCTACTCCTTTATCCAGCCAATAAAAGGCTATATCTTTAAATTTTTTCCAAGAATCCGGAATCTCTTTGTCCTCCCAAAAAGCAATATGCTTCTCGTAACTTTTTTCATCATACCCTTCTGTTAGTTCCTCAAAATCTTTTGTACCATCCGGGCGAATACCATAATTAATTTTTACTGTTTCATACCAATCATTTGCATCCGGTTGTGTTAAGCGCGAACCGTTACCTGTCCATTTTGCAGGAACTTCGTCAAATATTCCATCGGCTAAAGGATTTGATCCTCCACCTAAAGGTTTATAGCCATTTTTCCAAGCTGGAACTTTGAAACTTTTGCCAACTATATAATAGAAGTTATTATCTCTATTATAAACTTCGGTTGTGATGTCATTAGCACCAAAATCAACAATTCCTTCGGGGTTAGTCCTTCCCTCATAATTTCTGGCTATGTGATTAGGAACAATGTCGATTATGACTTTCATACCTGCTTGATGGCTACGCTCAATAAGTTGTTCAAATTCTTCTAAACGCTTTGCAGGATCTACCGCAAGATCCGGATCTACATTATAATAGTCCTTTACCGCATAAGGTGAACCTGCGCGACCTTTTACTATATCCGGATCGTCATTAGAGATACCATATTTAGTATAATCTGTTATTGTGGCGTGATGTAAAACTCCTGTGTACCAGATATGTGTTACGCCCAGATCCTTAATTTCTTGAAGTGCTTTATCGGTAAAATCATTAAATTTTCCCACACCATTTTCTTCAATGGTCCCCCATGGCTTATTAGTTGTATTTTCATTACCAAATAACCGAGTAAAAACTTGATAAATTACTTTTTTGTGTTCCACTATATTGCTTTTATTCTCATCAATGGGAAGAGGTTCAACTCTTTCGTTTGTGCAATTTGTTAAAACGAATAAGATTAAAATAGATTGTATTATTTTGTTCATAATGTTATTTTATTTCTAGTAGAACAATATTAAATTCTGTTGAGATAATAGCTTTACCGTCCTTAACTTTAACCGTATTATTAGAATATTTATCGAATAAAACATCTCCATTTTTAAAGACAGAAGAAACATCGATTTCTTTTTCCCCTTTTGACAGATCTAGTCCGATGATCACGGCATCAGAAATATTTTCTCTTTGTAATACTCTTGAAAATACATAAGGTGATTTAGAGACCATTTGATGAACCCCAGCTCCAATGGCAGGATGATCTCTTCTAAATTTTCCTAGCTTTTGCCAATGTTCTAATATGGCTTTTGACTGGTCATCTTTAGATACTGAATTCCAGTCCATCATTGAACGCAAGGTAGCGTCTCCATTTGTTCCTTCTACAATTAGGGTTCGTGCCACCTCATCGCCATAATACACCTGAGATGACCCCGGTGACAGCAATAATTTTGTAGCCGATTCAAACGGTCTTTTTCTTTGCATATCAAAAGGATAACTATCATCATGTGAACTGACATAATTTAGAATTTGTTTTCCCTCCAGATCTCCTTGCAAGGCTTTTGAATATCTTGAAAATATTTCTTCATAGCTATCGTTGGCATTCCCCTTAAATTCAAAATTGATCATGCTGTTAAATCCATGGGCATAATAATCAACTTTTTTATCTCCAAAATCGAAGTCGGTACCGTTTTTAATAATTTCGTATCCATATACTTCTCCAACCAAATAAAATGAATTATCATCTAAAACTTTCTCAGAATTATTTTTTTTCCATAAGTTAAAGGAATATTCACACTCCTTTTTAAACTCTAACCAAACAGATTCTTCAATATGTCTTACGGTATCTGCTCGATAGCCATCAATTCCATAATCTTTAATATAATCTGTCAACCATTTTATAATATAAAATCGAGGAGCTCTCGGATAGCCCGTTCTTTCAAAAAACGCATCTAATTCCTTCATTTCCTGTTCATATCTACCCTCACTTTTCCACTTTTCTACTAAATAATCGGGTAATTCCACCTCCTCATTGCTTTCGGTAAGTATATCGGGTAAATTTTCAACCAGAGTACAGGTTATGGCAGTTTCATAGGACTCATAAGTACATTTAGGACTTGTTCTTACCCATGACTCCGGCCAAACGGTATCCAATGGAGTAACTGGTCCTGTGTGATTAATTACGGCATCCATTACAATTCGGATTCCATTTTTATGTGCAGTTTCTACCAATTCCTTCAAATCATCCGGAGTGCCAAAATTTGGATCTAAAGCGGTCCAGTCTTTTGTCCAATAACCGTGAAACCCATAAGTAACTCCGGTTCCCTCATCAGTACTTCCATGAATTTGCTCCACCAGAGGTGTCATCCAAATTGCATTGATCCCTAGATCGGTAAAATAACCCTCATTAATTTTTTGTGTAATTCCTTTGATATCCCCCCCTTTAAAACCTCTTAGGACTGCGGTTTCATCAGTTCGTCCAAAATTCAAATCATTGGTAGTGTCGGCATTGTTGAATCTGTCGGTCAATAAAAAATAAAGGTTTGCTCCTTCCCAAATAAAAGGATTTTCTTTTGATGGATTGATTATGACAATATCATTTTTTTGCACTTCTTTACAAGCAAATATGGTAAAGAAAATAATAGAGATTGCAATGCTAATTTTAGTTTTCATTTTATTGTTTTTATTTGAATATTTTATACATTTTTAATCGAAATCATATTTTTTATCGAACAGCCATATAATAGCTTCCTCAAAATTCTCTCTCCAAAGTTTTTCATTGTGTTCTCCACCGGGAACAACTTTCGACATGATATTTTTTTCAGTAAACCCATTAGATTTCATAAGCGAAATCATATTATTCATATTGCTAACCATGGTTGGACTTTCCTTATCTCCTGCCAAAAAATACATCCTTACACCTTTAATATCACTAGGATTGGACGAAAAATCATAACTCATTTCAGAAAATCCAAAGGCAGGTGAAAAAACGCCAGCTAAGCCAAAGGTTCCGGGAAATCTTAAAGCTCCATAATGTGAAATTAATCCACCTAAAGAACTACCCATAATTGCTGTATTTGGATTATCGAATAAAGTTCTGTAACTCTTATCCACATATGGTTTTAGGGTTTTTACAATAAAATCCAAATAGGCATCTCCTTGACCACCTCCTTTGTATTTATCATTTTCCCATGGAGAATATTCGTCCATCCTTTTTGGACCACCATTGTCAATTCCGACAACAATAAGTCCAAAATCCCTTTCTTTAAATAACTTGTTCAAAGTTTCATCCACCTGCCATTCTCCATTATATGAAGTAGCTTCATCAAACAAATTCTGTGCATCATGCATATAGATAACAGGATAAGATTTTTTCGATTTGTCATAATCTGGTGGTAGGTAGATCCATATTCTTCTGGTTCTATTCAACTGAGATATTTTGAAGTCCTCTGATATAATCGACACATTCTTTAAAGCAGTTGATTTTTTAGGACTAAGACTGGTCCAGTTTGCAATTTTAATCAATACGGTATCTTTTGCCTCATTAAAAATATAGCTCCTGTTGTCAATATTATTTCCTGCCATATCTGTTTCGACAGTGTTCCATGATCCCTGGGTAAATTTGAAATTTATTTCACCAGTTTGTATTGGTAAGGTGATGGCATAACTCTTTTTATTTTGTACAAGTTTATATTCTTCTTGTCCGCCGGTCCAAGCTTCAAAATCTCCGGAAATAAAAATGGATGCATTTTCTGACTTGTTTTCAGGAAGAGCTTCCACTATAAATGTTACCTGTGAAAACAAGACTTGAATGGTAAAATTAAAAATAGTCTTAACTATGAGTAAATTTTTCATTAACATCCATTAGGTTTGATTATAGATAGCACTATAGAACTAGTGTAGTTCCAGGATCATTGATTTTTTACCCTCGATTATCAGTTTTTCCGTTAAGTTTATTTCTTTTTCAGAAATCAATTCATTCCCTTTTGTGAAATTTCTAATTCCTTCTGCAAATCTCAATAAATCAATAGTTTGTGATTCCGGATTGTTATTTATGATCACCATTACACTTTCACTTTCATTTGTTCTAAAATAGACGTATACGTTATTTTCAGGAACAAATTGTATGGTCTTTCCTTTATGAATAACTGCTTTGTCTTTTCTCCATGTCAACAATTTTTTAGTAAAGGAATGATAAGCTTCCTGATTTTCCGTTCTTTCATTTTGAATAAAAGCATTCTGAGAATCGCCTGGCCATCCACCGGGAAAATCTCTGCGAATATCCCCATCACCGTACTTATTTTTATTGCCTAACATACCAATTTCATCCCCGTAATAAAGCTGAGGCATTCCACGGATAGTTAATATTAGGGTCATTACCAATTTATATTTATCGATATCACTTTGGTATATTTCATTGATTCTGTTGGTATCATGATTCCCGGCAAAAACTAAAATATTGTCTATGTTAGGGTAAAGGAAATCATTTACGAAATTTTCATACACTTTGATTATTCCATCATCCCATGATGATTTATCTTTATTAAAAACGCCTGTAATTTCATCGTATAATGTAAAATCCATCACGCTTGGTAAATGAGAATTGAAATTTTGAATGGCTCCAATTTTACTGTCTTTTTGCCAGTATGCCATTTGAGCTTGATCGTGCATCCAAACTTCGCCAACAATATTGAAATTAGGATATTCGTCCGTTATTGATTTTGTCCATTTTGCAATTCCTTCTTTGTTATTGTATGAATAAGTATCCACTCGCAAGCCGTCCAACCCGGCATATTCTATCCACCAAATAGCATTTTGAATAAGATAATTTAGTAGCAAGGGGTTTCTTTGATTCATGTCGGGCATCGTAGTATCAAACCAGCCATCCATACAACCTTTTGCGTCAAATTCCGACGTATTATTATCAAATTGTGTTGTCATTCTGTAGTTACTTCTTCTAAATCCTTCCGGCCATTGGTTTATAAAATCATTGGTTGGAAGATCTTTGATCATCCAGTGTTTAGATCCCCAATGGTTAGTTACATAATCCATAATAAGTTTCATATCACGTTTATGCATTTCATCTACCAAGTGCTTATAATCCTTATTACTTCCAAACCGCGGATCTATTTTATAATAATCACTTTGTGCATAAGTATGATAAGAGTAAACAGGTTCATTATCTTCTAATAATGGAGTACTCCACAAAGCAGTTACACCTAAGTCATCTAAGTAATCCAAATGATCAATTACGCCTTGTACGTCTCCGCCGTGGCGACCGCTTCTATCTGTTCTATTTACTTTTTCCAGTACATCCTTGTGAGAATCGTTTTTTGGATCTCCATTAGCGAAACGATCCGGCATAATTAAATATATTACATCCGAGCTATCAAAGCTATCACGGTTAGCCGAATTTACTCCTCTTTGTTTCAATTCGTAGGTTTGGACTAATTTTTTCTTTCCTTTTTGCTTTAGAATAAATTCAATTTCCCTAGGTCCTGAAACCTTGGATAAATCCAGATTTAAAAACAAATAATTTGAATTTTCAGTTGTAGTGATGCTATCTAAAATCACTTCTTTATCCGTAATTGTGATGGTATATTCTGCAATATTTACCCCATAAAGCAATAACTGCAATTTGGTGTTTTTCATGCCCAACCACCAAAAGGGGGGTTCTGCTTTTTGAATTCCTGTATTAACTGGCTGTAGGTCTTGGGCAGAAATAAAAAACGAAGTGAGAACTAATATTAATCCTAAAGCTTTTTTCATTTATTGAGTATATTAATTAGATCATAGTACAGAGAATAAGCCCGTCTATTGCAGGCAGGGATTTTTGTATTTGAGGATTACACCACCACCAATTCTTTTGAGTTAACAATAATTTTTTTACCATTTACAACAACCTCAACAGGAGTCCCCGATTCATTAGAAAATTTAGAACCTTCGTGGTCTTTATATACTTTAATGGTATTTCCTCTATAATTAATTTTAAAAGAATAGGACTTCCATTCCTTGGGAATTTGAGGATGGAAAGCTAATTCCCCGTTAAAATTACGCATACCACCAAACCCTTGAACAATAGCCAACCAGGTACCTGCCATACTCGTTATATGCAAACCTTCATGAACCTCATGATTATAGTCATCCAGATCTAATCGAGCAGTTCTTAAGTACATTTCATAAGCTTTGTCAATTCTGTTTATTTTGGATGCCAGAATAGAATGAACACATGGAGACAAAGAAGATTCATGTATGGTAAGAGGTTCATAAAAATCAAAGTGATTTTTAATTAATGCATCATCGAAGTGATCTTCAAAAAAATAAATTCCTTGTAAAACATCCGCTTGTTTAATATAAGGAGATCGCAAGATTCTGTCCCATGACCATTTTTGATTGATTGGTCGTTGAGAGGTATCAAGTTCAGATACAGGGATCAATTCTTTATCTAAAAATCCGTCTTGTTGCAAAAATAAATCATTTTTTTTATCGGAAGGGAAATACATTGCATCGGCAACTTTTTTCATTTCTTTAATTTCTTCCTTAGATAGATCGGTTTTTGATATTATCCGTTGATAGTCTTCTTTAAAATTTGTTTTTAAATTGTTTAGATTTTCCAGGGTATATTCTATACACCATTTAGCCAAATAGTTTGTATACCAATTATTGTTAACGTTGTTTTCATATTCATTCGGCCCTGTAACTCCTAATATTACATACTTATTTTTGTCAAATGAAAATGTAGCCCGTTGTTGCCAAAACTTAGCAATAGCGATCATTACCTCCATACCGTATTGAGGAATGTAATTATAGTCGCCGGAATAATTTACATAGTTATATATTGCATAGACCATAGATCCATTTCTATGGATTTCCTCAAAAGTAATTTCCCATTCATTATGACATTCTTCTCCATTCATTGTAACCATAGGATATAGAGCAGCGCCATTTTTAAAACCTAATTTTACTCCATTTTCAATGGCTTTATCTAAATGATTATAACGATAAAGCAATAAATTCTTTGCTACGTCTTTATCTTTTGTAGACATATAAAAAGGAATACAATAGGCCTCCGTATCCCAATAAGTACTTCCCCCGTATTTCTCTCCGGTAAAGCCCTTTGGACCAATGTTTAATTTAGAGTCTTTTCCCAGGTAAGTTTGATTTAACTGAAAAATATTAAAACGTATTGCCTGTTGTGCCTTCAGGTCGCCTTCAATGACAATATCGGCTGTCTCCCAGATATTAGCCCAGGAATTTTGTTGTTTCTCAACTAAGTTCTCAAATCCAATAATAACTGCTTTTTGAAGATTTTTTTCCGAGATAAAGATCAATTCCTCTTTTGGATGATTCATGGACTGTGAATAACCGCCATATTTATATATGGTAAAAGTATCTCCTTTATTAACTGTTGTTTTGTACTTAAATGAAATACTTTTTTCCTTAATATCCGTCTCATATGGGAGTTCGATCTCAAATTCATTTAATTCAAACTCAAGTTTCATTCCGGTACTGACATGAAATTCGGTTTTCTTTGTTTTAGAGATGATATATGCTTCATTTTTTTCTTCCTCTATTTGGAGAATGTCCCAGAAAAACTCGTCATAGTTGGAATCTTCATTTTTTATTCCAGCATCTATATAAGGATTAAATTCAATTTCTCCAGAGAAATTCAAGGGTGTAACACTATATTTTATAGCTCCAATTTCATTGATATCTAAGCTTAAAAAACGAATGGACTGTACTTTAATTTGATCTTTATTTGGGAATTCGGCTATAAAGGAACGTGTTAAGATACCATCCTTCATATTCAGTATTCTTTCAAATTCTAAAACCTTGCATACGTTCAGATCTAAAACTTTGCCAGTAACATTTACATTTATTCCAATCCAATTGGGAGCGTTCAATACTTTTGCAAAATATTCGGGATATCCGTTTTTCCACCAACCAACTCTTGTTTTATCCGGATAATAGATTCCTCCTATATAACTCCCCTGAAAACTTTCTCCGCTATATTTTTCTTCAAAATTGGCACGTTGCCCCATTGCCCCATTTCCAATGCTGAAAATACTTTCTGATGTGCGAATATTTTCTTTATGAAATTCCTTTTCAACAATGGACCATTCATCAGGGATAATATAATCTTGATTCATAATTTCAATTTTTTAGTTAGTCGAATCTGCCAAAAGCAGTCCGGCCTGTCCGATTCAAAATCATTTAGGTCGGGAATTCCCACTCCACGAACTCGAGATAGCCGTCGGAACTATCTGGGTTCATTGGAAGTTTGGTTTATTACTTTTTCTATTAATTCTTTAACAAAATCTACAGTTAGTTCGCTGGTGTTGTTAAGTACAAAACTAGCTTCATTCAATATTTTTTTATTACCGATCCCTATACTCATCATACGTGCATTATTTGCAGCCTGTATTCCGGCCTGTGCATCTTCAATGACTATACAATCATGAGGATCTTTGTTTAGCTTTTTGGCAGCAATTAGAAAAACTTCCGGATCCGGTTTAGCAGAACTTACGTCATTGCCATCTACTATAGCGTCAAAAAGATCATAAAGACCTAATATCCTTAATATTAATCTGGCATTTTTGCTTGCTGAACCTAATGAAAACGGTATTTCATTTTCCTTTAAATACTGTAATATTTCTTTAATTCCAGGGAGAATTTCATCCTGTCCCATCTTTGCTATATAGCCTAGATATTGCTCGTTCTTTTCTTTTAACAGTTCCTCTTTGCGCTCATTACTTAACTGAACTTTACCAATATTAAGTAATATTTCTAAAGAGGCAACTCTACTAACTCCTTTTAAATCTTCGTTTTGTTCTTCAGTAAATTCAAAGCCCAATTCATTGGCCAACTCTTTCCATGCTAAATAGTGGAATTTTGCTGTATCCACTATCACCCCATCCAAATCAAATATGAAGGCCTTTTTTGTCATTATTCACTTGTTATAATTTCGTCATCAACATCTTTAACTTTTGAAACCAGCATTGCGGCAATTAAAAACGAAACACCACTTGTTACCAAGGCATAGATCGGATCGCCACCATAAAGGTACTTAACCACCGGCCCTCCAATTAAAGCATTTATTATTTGTGGTATTACGATGAAAAAATTGAAGATTCCCATATAAACTCCCATTTTTCTAGGTGGAATAGAACCAGCTAAAATAGCATAAGGCATGGCCAAAATACTCGCCCAGGCTATACCAACTCCTAACATAGATAGTATTAACCAATTTTCATTTGGGGCAAAATAAACGGATATCAGGCCAATACCTCCAATAACGAGAGAAATAGCATGTGTTCTTTTGCGCCCTAATTTCTTGGCTACAGCAGGTAAGAAAAATGCGTAAACGGCAGACATCGCATTATAAATACCAAATAGAATTCCAACCCAATCACCGGCATTTTGATAATCACTGCTATGAGTATCTTCCAGAGATAGACCATATACGTGATGCGCAATCGCCGGAGTTGTAAATACCCACATACCAAAAAGTCCAAACCACGAGAAGAACTGTACCCAACTGAGTTGTCTCATTGTCGCAGGCATATTTTTAAAGTCTGTAAAAATGTTTAAAAGACTAGATTCTTCAACATTTTCTTCGGCTTCATAATTATTTATTAATGCCATCTCCTCCGGTGAGTATTCTTTTGTTGTAAATACAGTAATCAGGATACTAATAATAAGCACTATGGCACCAATAATAAAGGAAAGCATTAAGCTGAATGGCACTTTTCCGGGTTCCGCAGTATTTGCAATTCCAAACCAATTCGTTAATACATAGGGTAACCAGGACCCTATAACCGCACCTATTCCAATTAAAATTGTCTGAACACTAAAGCCCAAGGTTCTCTGATCACTAGGTAAAACATCTGCAACCAAAGCCCTGAATGGCTCCATGGCAATATTAAACGAAGCATCCATGATCATTAACATACCAGCACCTACCCAAAGAGCAGGCATAAAGGCGGTAAACATATCTGCATTAGGCATTAATACCAATCCAAAGGAAGCCAAGACTGCTCCTGTTAAAAAAAATGGCCGTCTTCGTCCAAGCTTCGTCCAGGTTCTATCGCTATAGTAACCCACAATTGGTTGAACGATCAATCCAGTTAATGGTGCAACTATCCAAAACCATGATAATTCATGAATATCAGCACCAAAAATTTGTAATACCCTGCTGGCATTTGCATTTTGGAGAGCAAAACCCATTTGAATTCCGAGAAATCCAAAACTGAGATTCCAAATTTCCCAGAAACTAAGACGTCTTTTTTCCATTTTGTTATATTAATTTTATCTACTTCCATAAACAGAAGTAAGAATTGAAAATAAATAATTTTTTTAACGCAGGAATAACCCAACGTTCTCAATAAAAAAATAAAAATATTTTGATGGATAAGAAGAAAATTTCTTATCCTAATTTTTGTGAAGTATAAAAAATTAGCAAGTGTGAAATAATTACTAAATCTGAGACAAATATATATATTTTATTTAAAAATATTATTAATTTGTTTTTTTCGTTGATTCTCTAATTACGATATCAGTACTAATAATATTTGTTTGGTATTGATAATCAGTGTCTTGCTGATTGAGTTCTTCCAATAAAATTTCCATAGATTTTTCTCCCATTGTAAAACCATGTTGTGCGATCGTCGTTAATTGAGGGGAAGAAAACTGGGAGATCAGACCATCTGTAAACCCCATTATCGCTATGTCATTTGGAACATTTAGTCCGTTGTTTTTTGCGATTTTTACAGCCGTTGCAGCGTAAATTTCATTGACAGCAAAAATTCCATCAGGGCAATTACTTTTTCTAAATATTCCTTTGATCTGATCTGCTATATCGTGATCTTCATTTACCTTGACAATTAATCTTTCATCAACTAGCATATTGTTGTCTGTCAGAGCTTTGATATAACCCTCCAATCTGATATTGCCAACCGTAACATGATTAGGAGTTGTTAAAATTGCTATTTTTTTGCAGCCAATATCTATTAAATGCTGTGCTGCTATATATCCACCGCCAAAATCATCAACCAATACTTTATTACATTGAATCTCATCGATTTTTCTATCAAACAAGACCAAGGGAATACCGTTATTTATCAATTCTTTAAAATGGGTATAATCTCCCTTCTCTTCCGTTTGTTTGGCTACCGACACTATGATCCCGTCAACAACACCACTGGCCAGCATATCCATATTAAGAACCTCTTTTTCGTAGGATTCATTGGATAAACAGATCATCACATTATAGCCTTTTTCATTTGCAATATGTTCTATTCCACTAATGACTTTAGAAAAAAAGTGATGTACAATTTGAGGAATTATTACACCAATTGTTTTTGTTTTTTGATTGCGTAAGTTCAGTGCTAAGCTGTTTGGCTTATAATGATAATATTTAGCGAAGGCTTGAATTCTTTCTTTCACCTCCTCGCTAATTTCATGACTGTCTTTTAGTGCTTTTGAGACCGTAGAAATGGATACATCAAATTCCTTTGCTATTTTTTTTAGTGTAATCTTAGCCTTCATTAATAAAAATATTTATGGCCGGGGGAAATTTTAAGTCCTAAAGATAATCAATTTACATTATTTGAAATTGCGAAATAAAAATTAATAGACCTATAAATTTATTAATATTCAATGGAAAGTTAAATAATTGAATATTACGCAAACGTTTTCGCTTAAAAGTTGTTAACACGAAACCGTTTTCGTGTAATTTTAGTTTGTTTATCATGGTGTTAAGCTAATATTAATTTATACATTGGTTCGGTGAAATATAAAGAAATAGCAAGTTTTTATTTAAAATTAATCTTAAAAATTGAATTTATTTTATGAAATAAATAAGACAATTAGTCCTTGGGATTTTATTTCTTATTCGTCTAGTGATGTTTTTACAAGACATTATTAAGGGTAAGTAACAAGATGCCACAGGATTGGAGCTACCAGTAGTTAGTGTTGTTGTTAAAGGCACTGATAAAGGAACCGCCACTGATTTTGATGGCAAATTTGAATTGAGCATCGATGATGCTAATTCAATTATAACATTTTCTTTCATTGGTGTACCTAATCAACCTAAAGTGAACTTTTCAGGTAAACAGTATTGATTATGTTCTTAAACCTTATGATATAGAGGATGTTAAGAAGTCATTAGAAAAACTAAAAAAATTCAAAGGAATTTTTCAAATGCCTGATAAGAATCTGCTGGATGAAATATTAAATAAGAAAACAACTGCTCCAAACAACAGTTTCTTCTTAAAAGAGGTGAAAGCGACCAAACTATATGTAGTCTTGAATTTACCTTTTTTGAATCCGGGGATGGTATTACTTTTGCTAGGCTCTTCAATATGCAAAAGAATATAGTAGATGTATCAATATCAGAACTGTCAAAACAACCTGATGCGTTCAAGTTTTTTCAAATTAACAGAATGGTTTTTATCAACATCGAAAGTTTAGACAAAATGTCCAATTGGTTCAATAGCAGACTAAAAATTAAGATCATTCCGCCAATGGAGAATGAATTTATCGTGAGTAGAGAACAGGTAATTTTTTTTAAACAGTGGTTGGATAAATAGTACTCTTTTTTTATTGATACTCTGAAATAGAAAGAGGCGGTCTGAAAAGTGTGAATTTGTCATTTCGACTGCAATGGAGAAATCTCAAAATATTAATATTAAATTAAAAGATTCTTCGACTACGCTCAGAATGACATAATTAGGCACTTTTCAGACCGCCTCTTTCTTTTTAAAATATCAACTGATATCCTAATTTTGTCTTATTTCTTCTCAAATAAACTTTCCATTTCTTCCAATGTTTTCCCTTTGGTTTCAGGAATGAATTTCCATACAAACACAATAGTTAAGGCGATGAATACCGAGAATAAAAAATAAGGTAAGGAGTTGTTCCATATACCACCATCAATTTTTAATTTATTTACATCACTTTCAACAATCATCGGGAAGGATTGTGATACCACATAATTGGCAAGCCATTGGGCAGCGACTGCTACAGACATTGCTGCACTTCTTATTTTATTAGGGAAAATTTCAGATAACATTACCCAAACAACAGGGCCCATGGACATCGCAAAAGATCCAATAAATATCAAAACACCGATCAAACTGATAATCCCTTCACTTTTTGAAATGGTAGGCAATCCGGCAGAGTTTACTTGAGAATAATCACTTAAATACAAAGTGAAACCCATCATTAAAAAACCGATTAACATACCTACACTACCAATATAGAGCAGGGGTTTTCTTCCCAACTTGTCAACAGTAAACATCGCTACAAAAGTAAAGATCAAATTTACCGTTGCTAATAAAACCTGCTGTTGTAATATATCATCTTTTCCAAATCCAAGTGCCTGCTCAAATATATCTGCCCCATAATATAAAACAGCGTTGATACCAGTAAACTGCTGTAAAACGGACAAGACAGTTCCTATAAGGACTATTGTCAACATAGGTTTTACATAAATAGAAACCTTAGTTTGTTTTTTATCGCTCATTAAAGATTCTTTAATCTCTTTGAATTCTATCTTGGCGAGTTCATCTCCATGAATTTTTTTTAAAACGGACAAGGCTTCTTCTTCTCTGTTTTTGATCATTAACCAGCGCGGGCTTTTTGGAACATAAAAAAGTAATAAGAAAAATAAAACTGCCGGGATTAATTCAGTCCAAAACATATATCTCCATCCCATATTAATATTTTGCTCTTCGGTCAAATTTCCTCCAATAAAATAAGTAGCCAGGAACACTACAAAAAATCCAATTACAACGGCCAACTGATAGTAGGAAACCAAATTACCTCTTTATCAGCAGGTGCAATTTCGGCTATATACATTGGGGCATTCATGGACGCAATACCTATTGCACTACCACCAATTATCCTAAAAATTACGAGTAAAGTTGTTGTTTCAGGTATAAACTCAGGCATTCCAGAGCCCCATGCGGATATACCGAATAAAACAGCAGATATGATCAATGAATTTTTTCGGCCAATAGATTTACTTAACATTCCTGCACCTAGGGCTCCGACTAATGCACCAAGCAAAGCACTGCTAACTATAAATCCTTTAATCGCTCCTGTGAGTTCAAAATATTTTGAAAAATAAAATTGTGTACCGTTAATAACTCCTGTATCATAACCAAATAATAATCCACCTAAAGTTATAATTAAAGTAATTTTGAAAATGTAATTGATTCGCATGTCGATATGTTTGTTTATTATTTAAAAATTATATGGTTTAAATATACAATTAAAAAGCACTCTTCTTTAAAATATTTATTTTGATCATATTTTTAGATATTTCTGTTTTTTTAAGAGTTGAGCTATTACCATAAACTACGGGTTAATTTTCTTTTTTTGGTTTAGTATAAATTTGACAGTTTAAGATCTAATTATTAAAAATATTCTTATTTATTGTACTGATATACAAGGAATAAAAATTTCCCATAGATATTCTTTAAGATATGGTTCTGGAACAAACAAAAATAAATCAGGATCATTTTCATATTGCTGATATATGGACTCCTTTAGTTTAATATTAAATTCAGAATAGTCATTAGGTCTTTTAATAGTGAGTTCCGTCTTACCATAGTTCGGATTATGAACCCACATCAATTCTCCGTTAGGTTCAAGCAAAGGAAACCAGACAAGATCATTGTACTTTCTAACTTTTTCGTATTCAAAACCATAATCCAGATCAGACCATGCACCAAACGTTAAAGGATTGTTAGGGTCAGCACTAAATGTAGCATGTGCCCATTTAGGAGGAACGATGACCACATCACCTACTTCAGCAGTAACAGCACAACATCTGCCAGGATCGTCGTCTGCATATTATTGCATATAAATTACTGCTGACCCTGACCAAATTTGATAAACTTCAGGAGTAGACCAATTTTGGCCATAAACAGATTTTTTATGTATATGCCATTGACTTCTAACAGGTTATTGTCCTAATTTCCTTCAGCATATGTAACCACTCCAAATAATAAATGTTGCTTATTTAATTGTTTTAAATATTTCTTCTTATCAACATTCATAGCTATTGCATAAACAGTATCAGGACCATGACAATCAAAGTCTCTTAGACTATTTCGTATATCATTTAATTTTCTGTATTCAACTTCTGGTCCGAAACAATCCTCTCCATACCTGAAATTAAGCGGATTGGTCTCTGGGGTGATATTTAAGCCTTGATCAAATGTATTCATGTCGTTATTTAATATTAGGATCTTACAAAAGCCTTAAGTGTTCCAATTTTTTTTCCGATACTTTCTCCAAACGGTCTGATAGCATATGCTCCGATCAATGCAGGAATTATGAATGTTTCGGCATAGTTAACAATAAAAGGATCAAAGGCATTACCCGGGCTTTCAACAATTGCCTGACTTCCTTCTATTAAACAGATGACATTTACTCCACCATTGGTATGATGAACAACTTTTTTTGTGAACCAATGCCTACGAGTTTCTATAAATTCCTGCTCATGCAATCCTGTCTTTTCTTCTACCCAACCTTCTCCTTCTCCAACACGCACTACTCGATTAACTAAGTTTTCTTTTGTCCAAGAAGTTGTTCTGGTCCAATCAATTACTTTTTCTCCATGTTCAATATTGATCGGTCTTGGTAGTCCATCCATTCCCAATCTTCCCCAATCCCATAATTTAAATGTGAAAATATATGGAGTAGCACTTATTTCCAGAACCATGCTTCCTTTTCCAGAACAATGGATCGTTCCTGCCGGGATTAAAAAATGATCGTGTTTTTTTACTGGCCAGGCCTCAATGTGTTTATCCGCATTAAAAGGAATATCACCTTTTTCAGCTATTTTAAGATCAGATATTACATCGGCAGGAATTGTACTCTCCTTGGTGCCGAGATATACTGCGGCATCCTCTTCAACATCCATCATATAATAACTTTCATCCTGGGTATAGTTAAGACCAAATTTTTCCTGAATATATTCTGTGAGTGGATGCACCTGCAAACTTAAATTGCCACCACCCATGGTGTCTAAAAAGTCAAATCTTATCGGAAATTCATCTCCAAACCTTCCATAAACTGCTTCTCCTAATAATTGAGCGGGTTCATAAAAAACCAGATTTACTGATGGTGTTTCGAAAGTGACATCACCAAATTGAAAGAGTAAACTATTTTCTTCGGGCACACAATTAAAACACCAGGCGTAATTTTTCTTTGATTTGTCCAAATTACATACCTCTTTCATCCATTGTCCTCCCCAAACACCGGGATCAAAGAAGGGAACCACACTAAACGGTTGTTTATTGGTTAATGAAAGTCCTTCCAGATAAGTTTTCCCACTAATCATTTTAGGTCTTAGCTTGGTATTTGTATCCAGGACATAATTCCATTTACTCATGGTCTTCTTTTTTTGTTTATCACAAACACGCCAGTCTACAAAATAAGCCTGTTTATATAAGAAATTTATATCTAGTTCCTTGTTGTTAACGCCTAGATTATTGATTTCATTTCGCCGCATCCTTTGCTGAATCTCCCACCTGGCCATATCGGCATAAATTAGGATATCCCAATCCTGACCTAAAATAGAAGCCCCGATTCCTGTTATTAAAACAACACCTTCCGTTTTTTCGATGATCTCATTAAGATCATTGATCTTATTAGTATCAAAAAAATCTTCAAGGTTTAATCGTGTCATAAAACCAAAAACGCGATCATCTGTAACATCAGGAAAAACCATTTGCTTAATGTCACTTTCTGCAAGTAAGGCACTTTTGGCATCTATATGTAGATCAGGTTTTAATATTTTTATAAACTCTTCGGAGAGCTCTTTCTCATTAATTCCATGATAATATTCTACAACGACTACCTTGTTTGATTTTTCGATACTTTTCAAATCTTCAATGATCTGTTCACAAATGTTTTCCCATCCGGAATGACATTGGTAACTCTCTGGCATTTTAACAGATGGAAATTTTTTAAATTCAGTTTTCATGGTTTTTTTTGTTTAAAACCAAATAGTATGCACCTAATAAGGCTGACTCATTTGGAATTTTTGATTCTAGTATTTTTGCTTCACCCCATGGGGTCTAGGCATGACGCCTAACTTTTTCCCTAATAAAGGGAACAATAATTTCTACACTTTTCATGATTCCTCCACCCAAAATTATCAGTTCGGGATCGTAGGCATATATTTGATTTATTACACCGGCAGACCATACTTCCAGACAATGATATCGTACAACTTTACTAAACTCTCCTCCTTCAGATGTAAATTTGAATAAAGATTTAAAATCCAGAGATTTCCCTTTAATCAAACTATCTTTATATCTTGGACCCGATTGTAAAAGATCGGCAAGTTTCCAAGTAGATGCTTCTGCCTCCACGCAACCTAAACTGCCACAGGTACATTCATAACCATTTACATTGATCGTAAAATGCCCACCTAGATTTCCGGCCTGAAAATATTTCCCTTTGAGGAGTTTACCATTTATCTCAAAACAAAACCCGATCTTTTATAAGTTCGGGTTTTGTTTAAGATAAAGAAATACTAAATATATTTTTTTTATGCCAAAAGTGTAGCTATTCTATTGATAGCTTCTTTTATATTATCTTGTGATGCCGCATATGAAATTCGGATACAGTCAGGTGCTCCAAAGGCATCACCCGTAACGGTAGCAACATTTGCCTCCTCTAAAAGTAACATCGCAAAATCAGAGGCACCATTTATTGTTTTTCCATTTATTGTTTTTCCAAAGTAATAGGATACATCCGGAAACACATAAAATGCCCCTTGTGGAACATTGGTTTTAATACCTTTTATTTTTCCTAATAAATTTAATATCAGATCTCTTCGAACATGAAATTCATCTACCATATATTGTATTTCAGATACAGGAGCGTCCAAGGCCGTTATTGTAGCTCTTTGTGCAATACAATTGGCTCCGGATGTGATTTGCCCTTGCATTTTAGTACAGGCTTTTGCTATCCATTCGGGAGCGCCAATATAACCAATTCTCCATCCTGTCATCGCAAATGCTTTTGCAACGCCATTCACTGTAATGGTTCTGTCGTACATATTTTCAATTTCAGCGAAACTAAAATTAGGAGTACCGTAATTGATATGCTCATAAATTTCGTCTGAAAGAATAAATATATTGGGATATTTCTCTAACACTTTCGCCAAAGCTCTAAATTCCTCCTCGGTAAAAACAGTACCACTTGGGTTATTTGGAGAGTTAAAGAATATCATTTTTGTCTTAGGTGTTATCGCCGCTTCCAATTGTTCCGGTGTGATCTTAAAATCAGTTTCAATACTAGAAGGAATTTCTACAATTGTTGCTTCACTTAATATTGCAATTGCAGAGTAACTCACCCAATATGGCGCTGGCAATAAAACTTCATCACCCGGATTCAACAGAACCTGAGCAACATTTGCTATGGATTGTTTTGCTCCTGTGGATACAACAATTTGATTTGGATTATAGGTCAGGTTGTTATCACGTTTGAATTTTCGACAAATTGCCTCTCTCAATTCTCCATATCCATTAACAGGTGAATATGAATTGTAATTTTCATTAATTGCATCTATTGCCGCTGTTTTTATAAACTCCGGAGTATTAAAATCTGGTTCGCCTAAACTTAAGCCAATGATGTTTCTGCCCTCTTCTCTAAGTTCTCTTGCTTTAGCTGCCATTGCCAAAGTTTGAGAAGCTGGCAAGCTGTTAATTCTGTTTGATAATGGATTGGACATTGTAATAATAAATTGAATTTGTAAATTGTTATGCTATCTCTCTATGGTGACCCAAATAATTCAGTTGTTTTATATGATCTATAAAAGCACCAAACATTGTTTTGTACTCATTGTAAGGCAAATTAAACTCTTTAGTTGTTTTTCGAACAATTTCGGACAATTTTTTATAATGAACATGAGAGATATGAGGAAAAATATGATGTTCCACCTGATGGTTCAATCCTCCCGTAAAGAAGTTTACAAATTTGCTGTTAATTCCAAAATTTGATGTTGTATATAGTTGATGAATAACAAAAGTATGATCCATTACACCTTCACTATCAGGTTGAGGCATATCGGTTTTTGGTACAACGTGAGCCAATTGAAAAACAATACTCAAGATCAATCCTGCTGTATAGTGCATTACAAAAAACCCTATTAAAACCTGCCACCAGGTAACGTTCATTACCATAATTGGTAAAGCGATCCATGTAAAGTAATATAATATTTTTGTAAAAATTAATATAGCCCATTGTTTAGATGGATTTGGGAATTTACCATAGGATAGTTTTCTTTTTAAATAGTTATGAGTTTGTTTGATATCGGTTGTAATAGCCCAATTTATTGTAAGAAGTCCGTACAAAAAAAGTGAATAAAATTTTTGAAATTGGTGGATCTTTAACCATTTAGTGTGCTTAGAAAAACGAATAACCCTTCCGGCATCTATATCTTCATCCAGGCCTTGGATATTTGTATAGGTATGATGTAAAACATTGTGTTGTACCTTCCAGTTATATACGTTACCGGCAAGAACATATATACTACTCCCCATCAATCTATTAACCCATCTTTTGCTTGAGAAAGATTCATGATTGGCATCGTGCATTACATTCATACCAACACCAGCCATGCCTATTCCTATAACTACTGTTAATAAAAGTTGTGCCCAATGAGGCATATCAATCGTCAATAAAATAACATATGGAACGATGAACATTGTGATGAAGATAGCAGACTTGATATATAACCTCCAATTACCTGTTTTTTTTATTTTGTTGTCCTTGAAATAATCGTTAACTCTTTTGTTTAAAGTTCTAAAGAATTTGGTTTTGTCTCTTGTTAAAAATTTTACCCCTTGCATAAATTTTTATTTTAGATTAATATTACCCCAATAATTTCCAGATGCAAAAATACTCGTTTTATAAATGCAAATTGCAAAATAATGTTAAATTATAATAATCGTATTTTTGCTAAAAATAAACGAAATAATGGAAGATTTGTTGCAATATTTTGACAACTTATCAAATAATCAAATAATGCAGTTTTCAAAACTGAAAGACTTGTATATGGACTGGAATTCAAAGATTAATGTTGTATCGAGAAAAGATATTGATGAATTAACTATTCGACATGTACTTCACTCCTTAGGAATAGCTAAAGTACAAGAGTTTAAGCCAAAATCCAATGTTTTGGATATTGGAACCGGTGGAGGATTTCCAGGAATCCCATTGGCTATAATGTTTCCGGAAAGCAATTTTTATCTGGTAGATTCCATTGGTAAAAAAATTAAAGTAGTACAAGAAATAGTCGATGAATTAGGGTTGAAAAATGTAAAGGCGGAACACATTCGTGCAGAGGAAGTTAAAGGTCGTTTTGATTTTATCGTGAGCAGAGCGGTAACAAAGATGGATGATTTTGTAAAATGGACGCGTAAAAAAATTGCCAAAAAACAAAATCATGAATTGAAAAATGGGATATTGTATTTAAAAGGTGGCGATTTAAAAGAAGAATTACAAAACTTCCCCAAAGCAACCATTTATAATTTAAGTGATTATTTTGACGAAGATTTTTTTCAAACCAAAAAAGTAGTGCATTTGCCTATGAAATATAAACCATGAATGTAACAAATATCATGTTTTATTTTTTGTAAATAAGATAATTTTGTCCTCTAAATTTAAACACATGAATGATCAAAAAGAATGCCTGGTATGCAAAAAAGATGCTCAGGAAATACCGGTTACCAAATTTTATTATCAAGAATCACATTTTTATATCTGCCCACAGCATATACCAATATTAATTCATGATCCGCAAAAGTTAATTGGATTATTACCAGGAGCTGATAAATTACAAGGAGGTTGATTTAGGAATATGGATGATGAAATATTCTTAGCCTGTTGGTTAAATAAATTTCTATTATTTGCTTAGGTTTAACCACTTAAGCCCATCTTCCATCTTGAAGAATATTTTGAATATTCCTTGTCCCCAATTGGCTCCAACAGTTTGGTAAAATTGTTTTTCAGGTTTATTTGCCCTTTCAGAAAAAACCACAGCACAACGGTGATCATGCGTAAGGTTAGTCATTTGTATCAAATTCTTGTGAAACTCATATAATTCATTAAAACTTCCTATCTCTTTTGCGTTCTGCACATTGAAGATGAGATTATGACATTTGTGTTTCTCTCCTATAGCCACGGCTCCATCAATAAATTCAATTATATCTGGGATTCTAACTGGTCCAAGTTTTGTTACTATTACGATATGGTTTAGTTTATCAAATTCTATTTTCAAGATCTGTTAAATAAAATGCCAAATTTAAGTAAAAGTAAAAAACTCATCATTTAATGATGAGTTTTTAAATCTTTATTCTTTTTAAAAGAAAAATTCTTACCAAAAAAAATCCGAAAACAAATATTCAATTAAACTATTCTCCTAAAAATGGATATCTATAATCTGTTGGTGATACAAAAGTTTCTTTTATGGTTCGGTTGGAAACCCAACGTAACAAATTCCAAACAGAACCTGCTTTGTCATTGGTGCCAGATCCTCTAGCTCCTCCAAAAGGTTGTTGTCCTACCACGGCGCCTGTAGGTTTGTCATTGATATAAAAATTACCCGCCGAATTTTCTAAGGCATCTGTAGCATAATCAATTACATAGCGATCCCCACTGAATATTGCACCAGTTAAGGCATAAGGAGAGGTGTTGTCGAGCAATTCTAAGACTGATTTCCAATCGTTATCTTCATAAACAAAGATCGTTAGAACAGGCCCAAATAATTCGGTACACATGGTTTCATATTTTGGATTACTAGTTAAAATGACCGTTGGTTCAATAAAGTAGCCTTTGGAATTATCACATTTTCCACCAAAAATAACTTCAGCATCTTTGTCATTTTTTGCACTTTCAATATAACCAGACAACTTATTGAATGCTCTATTGTCAATTACGGCATTGATAAAGTTCGATGTATCCTCAGGAGTTCCCATCTTCATTGATTCAAGATCAGCACCCATAAAATTCTTGACATCTTCCCATTTGCTTTTTGGGATATAAGCACGAGAAGCAGCCGAACATTTTTGGCCCTGATATTCAAAAGCACCTCTGGATAAAGCTGTTGCAACTTGTTTTGCATCAGCAGTATGGTGCATCCAAACAAAATCTTTACCACCGGTTTCTCCTACAATTCTTGGATAGCTTCGGTATTTACCGGAATTAACATTTCTCCCAATTTGCTCCCAAAAACTATTAAAAACAGGTGTAGATCCGGTAAAATGTATTCCTGCAAAATGAGGGTTGTCTAAAACTATTTCAGTTATCATAGCTGAATTTCCGGTTACCATATTGATCACTCCATCGGGTAATCCGGCAGCTTTAAATATTTCCATAATGATTTGTGCTGAATATACTTGTGATCTGGCAGGTTTCCAGATCACCACATTTCCCATTAAAGCAGGAGCTGCTGATAAATTTCCTGCAATTGACGTAAAGTTAAATGGTGTTATGGAATAAATAAATCCTTCTAAGGCTCTGTATTCCATTCGATTCCAAATTCCTTCAGAAGAAATTGGTTGATCTTGATAAATTTGAGTCATAAATTCAACATTGAACCTGAAAAAATCACACAATTCCGCAACAGCATCAATTTCTGACTGCATAACATTTTTTGATTGTGCAATCATGGTTGCTGCATTCATTTTATCTCGAAAGGGACCGGCAAGAAGATCGGCGGCTTTTAAAAAAATTGCTGCCCGAGATTGCCAGGGAGTACTGACCCATTTATTTCTTGCTTCTAAGGCACTATTGATTGCTTTTTCAATATGCTCTTTTTGTGCAGTATGATAAACACCAACAGTATGTTTGTGATCATGTGGAGGATGCATGGAAATAGTTTCCCCGGTTCTTATTTCTTCACTACCAATGTATAAAGGAACATCAATTTGCTGATTGTACATTTTTTTGTACATCGCCAACAAGTTTGTTCGATGTTTACTATTTGCCTCGTATTGAATTACCGGTTCATTAACTGCTTTGGGTACTTTATAAAATCCTGTAGCCATTTGTTTTTTTATTTGAGTGTTTGCATTATTTTTGATGTTGCAAAATTACAAATTTTAATATAATTTCAAGTTAGATTGTAAGGATTTTGGATCAATCATTTCAATAAGCCCTGAAGATAAAATTTAAAAATATTATGTGCACAGTTACCTACTTGCCTTTGGAAAATGGAAAATTTATTTTGACTTCTAACAGGGATGTTGGCTTTGCAAGACAAAAAGCATTGGCACCAAAAAAATATATAGAAGATGGGGTTGAACTTTTTTATCCTAAGGATGGCAAGGCGGGTGGAACATGGATAGGGACAAGTTCCAAAAATAGAACATTGTGCCTATTAAATGGGGGGTTTGTTAATCATAAATCTGGTGGATCATATAGATCAAGCCGGGGTAATATAGTAATAGACCTCTTAAAGTGTGATAATATTGAAAAAGAAATTGAAACCATAGATTTATTGAATATTGAGCCATTTACATTGGTGATAGTCGATTGGCATCTGAATTTAAAATTGATGGAATTTGTTTGGGATGGCTCTGCAGGACACCTTAAAAATCTAGCCCAAGAAATGTATATTTGGTCATCATCTACCTTGTTCACTGAGGAGATGAAAAATTTGAGAAAAAATTGGTTCTCCAAATGGAGAAAAAATAGTATGATCGATCAAGAATCGATCTTAAAATTTCATCATAATGCAGGCATAGGAGATCCAAATATTGATGTCATACTAAAACGAGAAAGAGTTGGTACAGTCAGTATTACTTCGATAATTAAGGAATCAAAAGGAATTGAAATGCATTATGAAGTTATCTAGCTCAAATTACAAAGGCAATGAAGGATATAATGACACCTCCAATAGATGCCAGAATCACAAAAAATGTGTTCAGTAAAAGGTATTTAATAATGGTTTTTATTCTTCCCTGCTGATAAAAATTTCTTAAAGCTTTGTACAAATAAAACAAAAATATAAAGAAAAAGGATGTCATTATCCACTCGCTACCCACCATTCGATTCACAATCATAAAGAACATCAGTAGGATAAAAAAAACGGTTTGAACGTGAAAAACAAATACCAGGTGCTCTGTGTAATTATATTTGTTTCTTATATAAAGCAATGCCAATACAAATGTAAAAATGGGCAGAAGAAAAAACAGAGCGACCGAAATTTTTGAAACGATGTTATCCCAATATGACTTTCTGAATTCCGGGTCATTTTTCATTTTATTAATATTCTGTGCTTTACTATAATAAAATATATTCCAATAAGTTTGTTCATAACCCAAATCTTTTACCGCTTCTACCGCGTTTGCATCTTTATTTTTATTGTCATACTCCATAAAATCATTTATTTTTTTGAAGGATTTATTGCTGATTATTCCTTTCAGTAAATTATCTTCCAAGGAAATACGATGAGAACTTGGGATGATATAATTAATATTTTCTTCTTTAAATTTATTTTCAATATGATCTAAAGTATAGTTGTTTAGTGCATTGATTTTGCCGACGTTTTCCCACTCATTTACAACAACATCTTTTGTTCCTTTAAACAATAATGATGATTGATCTGTATATTTCTGAAACATTTCACCAAACAGGGAATCCTTCTCGACATTTGTCAAGTTGTCACTTTTAAATTGTTCAAGATAAATTGAGTTGGCAAAAACGGAATCGATATAAATTCCTAATGGTTGTGTAATCGATTTTATATCGGGATCATTATCATCTATAGATTGTTGAATGGCTGTTTTAACACTATCAATTTGAGCATCGAGATCGGGAATATCCTCATCGTTCAAATCAGAAGCCAAACCATTTAATTGAGAAACAGTTGTTGATTTTATAGTGTCAAATGCCATCATGGCATTTTCTTTATTAATTTGGGAAAGAACATCTGAATTGATATTATTTGTAGGGTTGAACTCATCAATAGTGCTATAGACACCTTGTATTAAAAAAAACAGTATGGTAATATGAAGATATAATTGAAATGGATTTACATAACTTTTTCTCTTCCCTTCCACATAGTTTTTTGTAACCAATCCTGGTTTAAACAAGAGAGGTATAATTGTTCTGATAAAACGACTGTCAAAATTGAAAAACCCGGATAGGTATTCTGAAAAATATTGTTTAACACTGATCGGGTTCTTATCATTTACCTGACCACAATTTGGACAGAAATTATCTTCCTCATTAATTATTTGGTTACAGTTTAAACAAACGGTACCTTTAAAATTACTGTTAAATCGGGTAACGGATTTCATTTAGGAAAAATATTATTCCTTAAAAATATGAAATTAGTTAATTAAAAGGAGATTATACAATAAGAAGTTCAATTCAAAGTTGCCGGAATCATTAAATGAAAAGTAGGAATCAGCACTTTAAATTGTTTTGAAGAAGAAAAATTAATCATATTGTAATGACCATTCATGGCCCCTATAGCAGAGGAAAGTAAACAATGTGAGTTATAGGTATAACTTTGTTTCGGAGCGATAATAGGTTTTTCACCAACAACACCTTCTCCGTCCACCGTTTCTAAATCGCTTAACGAATCAAAGATATTCCAATGACGACTTACTAATTGTACGGTATCACTACTTTGGTTTTCAATGGTAATACTATAAGAAAAGGCATAGTACAACCTCAAATTTTGATATCTTTTCCCCTCAAAATTTGTATCAACGGTAATCTTTATTCCTTTTGTAATTTGCTCAATCATTTGTTAAACACTGTAAATAATGGTTTTACAAAGGTATGAATTATTTTAAAAAAATAAACGACTTGCCTTTTTTAGTTTCTTCAGCGATCTCACCTATGCTTTTATTAGAAAGCTCTTGCCTTAAATGTTTTTTACATGGTGAAACAATATTGTGAATTGCACAAGGATTCTCATCGCTGCATTTGGGCAAACATAAAAAGCAATTTTCAAATATACTTAGCCCATCTATACATTTAACAACATCAAAAAGAGTCTTAGAGAGTTCCTTTTCTGTCAGGTAAAACCCTCCATGTGGCCCTTTTGATGATCTGATACTTTTTTCTTTACTAAGCTTTTGGAATATTTTTGCTAAAAAAGGAGCCGGAATGCTTATTTTCTCTGCAATGATCTTAGAACCAACTTTCTCATATCTACTGCTGTTATAAGCAAGGTACAAGATGGATCGTATGGCATATTTGCAAGAGTTTGATAACATGATTATTTTTATACAAATATAAAAAGATAAGATTATCCTTTTATATGATAAAAATCATGTTTTTTATTTCTGCAAGAATTTACTTTTGTAACTTGTGTCGCTAATAAAAAATGTATCTAATTAAAATTAACTAATATGAAAAGTAAAATTATTATTGTACTAATGGTACTTGCTTTTGTTTCCTGTAAAAATGAAAAACAAGGAGAACCAATGGGTGAATCTAAACAAGAACAAGCAACAGTTAACAAAGGGGGAGGACAAGCATCTATTGAGGATGATGGTGTTTCTGCTGCAAATGCACTTCAGGTTGCTAAATCGATTGAGGATTTTTCAACATTAGTTGTGGCTATTGAAGCTGCAGGTGTAGAGAATGCAGTTGTAAATGCTGGTCCATTAACAATTTTCGCACCTTTAAACAGTGCATTTGACAAGTTACCAGAAGGTACCGTAGAGACCTTATTAAAACCAGAGAGTAAGTCAACATTATCTTTTATTCTGATCAATCACGTAGCACCCGCCAATTATCCTATCAAGCAACTCAAAAAGGAGGCAAAAAAGGGCAGAAAATTATATATGGCATCTGGTAAATATTTGCTTGTTGAAAATAAAGAAGATGGTATCTATGTAGGAGGTACAAAAATATTAAAATCAGTAGATGTTAGTAATGGTTGGATTCATGTTATTGACGATGTGTTGGTTCCTGCTGAAGACTAAAATTAAAAAATAAACTAAAATACTATAGAATGAAATTAAAATTTATAACTATTTTGACATTAGGAGTATTAATGTCGAGTTGCGGAGGTGAAAAAGCTAAGAAGGAAGTGGATTCACCCGTAGCAGAAGAAGTAAAAAAGGAAGTTACAAAAGTTGATCCCATGACCGATAAAGGCGTTGGAACCATCAAGAGCATTTCCTTGGGAGAGATAGATTCAACAATGGTTGCAGAAGGAGAGGTGATTTTCAAAGCCAAATGCACGGCTTGCCATAAAATCAGTAAAAGATTTGTGGGCCCTGGTTTGAAGGGAGTAACAGAAAGAAGAACTCCGGAATGGATTATGAATATGATTTTAGATCCTGAGCTCATGGTAAAGGAAAACGAAATTGCAAAACAATTGCTGATAGAGTACGTTGCTCCGATGGCAAACCAGAATTTAACAGAAGATGAAGCGAGGAAAATTTTAGAATATTTTAGAACTAAAAATTAAAAATAAAACTAAACTAAATATAATTATGAAAACAACGATTAAATCTTTAATTGCCGTTCTTACCTTATCTGTTGTGATGGTAAGTTGTGGTGATGCAAATTCAAACAATTCCTCCAAACAAGGAGCTTTATCAGGTAATGCTGCCGAAAGAGTCTATGTGGCTCCGGGAGAGCATGATGAATTTTATGCCTTTCTATCTGGTGGATTTAGCGGACAATTAGCTGTATATGGTTTACCATCGGGTAGATTATTCAAGGTAATTCCTGTATTCTCAGTTGACGCTGAAAAAGCTTGGGGTTTTAACGAAGAAACAAAACCAATGCTTAATACTTCTCATGGATTTATTCCTTGGGATGATTCTCACCACCCTGACATCTCACAAACTGCAGGGGAGTTAGATGGAAGATGGATATTTATCAACGGTAACAATACACCTCGTATTGCAAAAATTGATCTTACAACTTTTGAAACTACTGAGATTATAGAAGTTCCAAATTCTGCAGGTAACCACAGTTCTTCATTTGTAACTGAGAATACGGAATATGTAGTTGCAGGGACTCGTTTTTCTATACCATTTCCTCAAAGAGATATGCCAATTGATGAGTATAAAGGGAACTTCAAAGGAGCTTTAACATTTATTTCTGTTGATGCCGAAGATGGCGGAATGGACATAAAATTTCAATTAATGATGCCTGGATTTGATTATGATCTTTCACACCCAGGTAGAGGTGCTTCGCATGGCTGGTTTTTCTTTAGTACATATAATACAGAAGAAGCAAATTCATTATTGGAAGTAAATGCTTCTCAAAATGACAAAGATTTTATTGCGGCAGTAAACTGGAAAAAAATTGAAGAATATGTAAATAATGGTGGAGGTAAAAAAGTACCTGCAAAATATGCACATAATGTATATGATGAGCATACGCATACCGCTACATCAACCATAAAAAAAGAAGTATTAATAGTTAACCCGGCTGACGTACCAGGAGCTATATACTTTATGCCTACTCCAAAATCACCTCACGGTTGTGATGTTGACCCAAGTGGAGAATATATTGTTGGTAGTGGTAAATTGGCTGCGGAGTTGACTATTCACTCGTTTAGTAAAATGTTGAAGGCCATTGAGGAGAAAAAGTTTGATGGTGAAGCTTATGGAATCCCAATATTGCAATACGAAGCAACTTTAGCAGGAGCAGTTAAACAAGCAGGTTTAGGACCACTTCATACAGAATTTGATGGACAAGGAAATGCTTATACTACTTTCTTTATCTCTTCAGAAGTTGTAAAATGGAAATTAGGGACTTGGGAAGTTATAGATAGAAAACCTACTTATTATTCTGTTGGACATTTAATGATTCCAGGTGGAAATTCAAGAAAACCTTTTGGTAAATATGTATTGGCTTTGAATAAAATTACTAAAGACCGTTATTTACCAACAGGACCGGAGGTAACGCAATCTGCTCAATTATATGATATTACGGGTGAAAAAATGGAATTACTTTTAGATTTCCCTACCATTGGCGAACCACATTATGCAGCCGGGATACCAGCAGATATAATAGCAAAAAATTCACGTAAAATTTACAGACTGGAAGACAATAAACATCCATATGCTGTGAAGAGTGAAGCGGAAACAAAAGTCATAAGAAAAGGAAACGAAGTTCATATTTATATTACGATGATCCGTTCTCATTTTGCTCCTGATAACATTGAAGGTGTAAAAGTTGGTGATAAAGTTTATTTCCACTTTACTAATTTGGAACAAGATTATGATGTGCCTCATGGTGTTGCTATGATTGGAGCACAAACTTCTGAATTGCTGATTATGCCAGGACAAACTGAAACGTTTGTTTGGTATCCAAAAGAGGTTGGAGTATGGCCATTCTACTGTACAGATTTCTGTTCTGCTTTGCATCAAGAAATGCAGGGTTACGTAAGAGTTTCACCTAAAGGATCAAATGTTCCTATTAAGTTTACTCTGGATGGAGACGCAGTTGATGTTGAATAATATTAATAAATAATAGTATTTTAGTTAAGTATTTTTTGAAAACGGACAGGATGTAAGAATCTGTCCGTTTTTTGCTTAACACATAATTGATAATGTTGTCTTTTATGTATGAGATATTACATACTTTAACCTAATTATTTTGTAAATTTGAATCGACTTTTAATTGAATTCAACACGAAATTAAATCGTATAAGAAATTATGAAACGAGCATGCAATGAGTCACTTAACTAAGAAATGATTATCAGCGAACAGCATATGACCAATAAAAAACAATAAATTATAACACATGAAAAAATCTAAATTATTAATGATAATAGGGTCACTATTATTAATTGGTTTATTTGTATTTCCTTTATGGAACATAACTTTGGAAGCACCTCAATATCCTATTCCATTAGGGATGGATATACACATTAATAAATTTGCAGACACTAATGAATTTGATATAAAAAATATCAATTTGATGAATCATTATGTTGGTATGCAATATATACCAGAGACAATTCCTGAATTTAAAATATTTCCAATTGTCATTGGGTTTATGATATTTTTAGGTGTTGTCATCGGATTTATAGGTAAACATAAATGGTTTTTAACATGGTTTGTATTGATGTCCATTCTGGGAATTGCAGGCATGTATGATTTTTATTTGTGGGAATATGATTATGGTCATAATCTGGATCCAAAGGCTATCATGAATTTTAAAAATCCGGATGGTTCAGTGATGGGCTTTCAACCTCCATTATTTGGAACAAGACTCATATTAAATTTTACGGCCCATTCCTATCCAAGGATGGGAGCTTATTTTATGTTTGGCGGAATGCTTCTAACTTTTATTGCATTTTTTGTTGGGAAAAAGGAAGCTAAAAATTAAATTTATTTTGATTATAGTGTAATGTTAATTTGAGCATAGTAGAATTCTATTATGCTCAAATTGTATTATATTTGACATCACTAACTAGAAAAATGAAAAACATTACCAAAATATACTTAGCCATAAGTTTATTATTTTTTATGTCATGTTCTGTAGAACCTGAAAAAATAAACTACGGTTCTGATACATGTCATTTTTGTCAAATGACAATTGTAGATCAACAACATGCATCACAATATGTTACATCTAAAGGAAAGCAATTTAAATTTGATGCCATCGAGTGCATGTTGAATGAATTTTCAGAAATAACTACGGACAATATCAATGTAATTTTAGTTGCAGATTACGGAAATCCAGAATCGATGACAGATGCCAAAAACGCAACCTATCTGATCAGCCCAGAAATAAAAAGCCCAATGGGAGCATTTTTATCTGCTTTTTCTGAGAAAGAAAAGGCAGAGAGATCCTTGGAGGATAATTCAGGAGAGCTCTATACCTGGACGTCAATCAAGGAAAAATATTCTGTAAAGTAATATGCGTAATATTTATTTTCTTCTTATCCTTATAACTTTCGTTACTTCTTTGCATGCTGAGCAAATTGAAGTTTGTACTACATGTGAAATAACCACTATTAAGGAAGCAATTTCCATAGCAGAGGACGGTGATGAAATTATTATCAAAAGTGGTATTTATAAAGAACATGGAATTATACTAATCAATAAATCAGTAATAATAAGAGGTGAAGGAAATCCAATTATTGATGGAGAGAATAAAGAAACAGTATTTAGCATCAAAGCAGATAATTTTACTATTGAAGGCTTGACCATTATTAATGTTGGGCAAAGTTATACCAAAGATTTTGCGGCTATTTTAGTCTCAAGATCGAAGAATTTCACAATCAGAAACAATACTTTAAAAAAAGTTTTTTTCGGAATTCTGGTTGAAAAATCTCATTACGGAACTATTGAGAATAATGACGTAAGCAGTAATGCGAAGGACCAGGCAAGCTCAGGAAATGGAGTTCATTTATGGCATTGTTCCAATATGCAGGTAAGTAATAATACTTTGCATGGATTGCGCGACGGCATTTATTTTGAGTTTGTAAAAAAGAGTAAAATATTCAGTAATAAAAGCTTTGATAACTTACGCTATGGCTTGCACTTTATGTTTTCAAATGAAAATGAATACTTTGATAATATTTTTATCAAAAATGGAGCAGGAGTGGCAATAATGTTTTCAAAATATGTTAAAATGCACAACAATAAATTTGTTGAAAATTGGGGTTCAGCTTCTTATGGGTTGTTATTGAAAGAAATTTATGATGCTGAGATTGAAAATAATCTTTTTGAGCAAAATACAATTGGAATTAGTGTTGATGGCTCTACTCGAATTAACTATAAAAGAAATACTTTTTTAAGAAATGGGTGGGCTGTAAAAATTGTTGGTGCCTGTTATGAAAATGATTTTGCACAGAATAATTTTATGCACAATGCTTTGGACCTTTCTTATAATAGTAAAATTAATTCCAACAAATTTGATAGTAATTATTGGAGTGATTATGCTGGTTATGATCTGGACAAAAATGGTATTGGAGATGTGCCTTACCGTCCGGTAAAATTATTTTCTTATATAGTGCATAGAACACCTGAGGCAATAATCTTATTGAGAAGCTTATTTGTTGATATGATCAATTTTTCAGAGAAGGTTTCCCCGGTTTTTACACCTGATAATTTAGTTGATAATTCACCGTTAATGAAAAAAACAAATGATTGAAATAACTAATTTACATAAAAGATTTGGCAAATTAACCGTTTTGGATGGCTTGGATTTAGAGATTAAATCAGGAGGGATCTTTGCAATTTTAGGTCCGAACGGTTCAGGTAAGACTACATTGATAAAAAGTATTTTAGGTATGGTTATTCCGAATTCCGGAGAAATTAAAATTGATGATAGGTCAGTACTAAAACAATGGAAATATCGAAACCAGATAAATTATCTGCCTCAAATTGCTAATTTTCCGGCCAATCTAGCGGTCAAGGAGTTGATTGCAATGGTTAAAAATTTAAGGCCGAAAGAATCAAATGATAAAGATCTAATTAAACTTTTTTCTTTAGAACCATTTTTAGATAAGAAATTGGGAAATCTGTCAGGAGGAACCAAGCAAAAAGTGAATATAGTCTTGACCTTTATGTTTGATAGTGAGCTAATTATTTTAGACGAACCTACTACAGGCTTAGATCCTATATCATTAATTTGTCTAAAAGATATTATTCAAAAAGAAAAGTCAAAAGGGAAAACTATTTTGATCACAACCCATATTATGAGTTTTGTTGAAGAGGTTGCAGACGAAATAGTGTTTTTATTAGATGGCGAGATTTATTTTAAGGGAACTGCTAAGAATTTAAAATCACAAACCAATCAACCAGATTTAGAACATGCCATTGCTCATTTAATGAAAAAAGATAATGTTTAAGATATTAAAATATAGTTTTTACGATTTAATGCGTAGCCGATGGAGTTATGTGTATTTTGCGTTTTATTTGGCCTTGGGTTTTGTATTGTTATTTTTAAATAATGACATAAATAAAGCCATAATCACTTTGCTAAATATAATTATTGTTCTTACGCCATTAATAGGGACCATTTTTGGAGTGATGTACTATTATAATTCTAAAGAATTCACTGAACTGCTGTTGGCACAACCCATTAAAAGGAGTAAGATATTCATGGGGCAATTCCTGGGAATATCTATTTCACTTACACTGAGTTTAGTACTTGGTCTAGGGATTCCATTTTTGCTCTATGGCCTGTTCATGTCTACGGCAATTTTTGATTTTGGATTATTGCTGGTTGTTGGCTCATTATTAAATTTTATTTTTGTCGCTTTAGCTTTTAATATTGCTTTATCAAATGTGAATAAAATTAAAGGATTTGGATATGCAATTTTACTGTGGCTATTCCTGGCTGTAATTTATGACGGCCTGTTTTTGATCTCATTGGTGATGTTTAATGAATACCCGCTTGACCAGTTCTCTTTGCTGGCTACCATGTTTAACCCTATTGATCTTTCTAGAATTTTGATCTTATTAAAATTGGATATTTCGGCCTTATTGGGATATACCGGTGCTGTATTTAAGAAGTTTTTCGGAACCAATTTTGGATTGATTATTTCTTTTGCTGCAATGATTTTATGGATAGTTCTGCCTGTATGGAGAATTAATATGAAATTAAAAAAGAAAGATTTTTGACTAATATTATTTGGATGCAGGATCTTGGGCCTGACCTGCAATAATAGGGTAACCGTCATTGACCCATTTAAAAAACCCTTCGTCAATAACTGCTGTGTTTTTGTATCCTTTTTTGCGTAACATATTAATTATCTTATCTGAAGCAGCGTGTGGACAAGAACAGTAGGCGATGATCCAAGTTTTATCATTTGGTAGTCCCTTACTAATCTCCTCTTCTGAGATATAATATGGAATTGGTATTGCTCCGGGTAAATGTGCATTCTGCCATTCTGAAGTTGTTCGGGTATCGAGAATAATCAATCGTTTTTTAGATTTCAATGCATCCAAAACTTCTTTCATCGGCACATACCTCTTCTCTCTTAAATTGAACTTTGGATTTTTTCCTTTCGGATTAAGAACATAATTCTCGGGATTGGGATAAGGTGCTAGTTTTTTAGGCTCTGGACTCCATCCGGATGTTAAACTTCTGATATAAGATGTAAGGTCGTTCATTTGTGCTTCCGTCAGTGTATTTTTAAAGGCCTCCATTTTGGTGTCCTCACGTCCATTTATTATTGCATATTTAATATAAGCATCAGTAGCAAAGGCCAGAAATGCCGGATTTGCAATTGCCGGTGCGGTGATACCTTCCCCTTTTATCCCATGACATTCAGAGCATTCTTTTAAATAGATCTTTAAGCCTTCATCCAGATCTCCTGAAATATCTTCTTCTTTAATTGCAATTGTCTGATGACCCGATTCATATTTTAACCAGCTCGCTATATTAAATATTTCTTTCATGCTTAGAGGACCTCCCATGTCTTTCAAATAGGCGGCCATAGGTGTGTTTGGCCGGCCAAACCCAATAGAGCTGGCTAAGAAATTCAAAGGCATTGTTGACATTAGTGATTTTGAACGAAGAGATGGTGCAAAATCTGCGGTATTCCCTTCACGTTCAGTTCCATGACAAAGCGCACAATAACGTTGATAATTTTGTGAGGCGGATTCAATATCTTTAGCAGTAAGCGGAGCATTTCTGATTTGTGAGAAGGTAGAGTGAATGGAACAATTCAACATTAAAAAGAAACTCAATACAGATGTAATTTTCATCAAGAATATGTTTATATAACGGAGTTTAAATTAAAAAAAAGAATTCTAAATAGCTAATTTTTTTTATTTTTGCCAAATTAATATTTGTAATAATAATAATCGATATAGATGGAAAGCAAAGTTACTACGCATCAACAGCAAGGATTGGGAGTTAAGAACAATATAACTATATATTTAACAAGAGTATACAACTGGATGGCATTGGCCTTGTTTATCACGGGCTTAGTGGCATATTATGCAGCAACGTCTGAACAGATCAAGAATTTAATATTTGCATCCAAATTTATATTTTATGGATTGATTATAGGCGAATTACTGTTGGTAGTGTATCTATCCAGAGCTATTCAAAAAATTAGCCAAAATACCGCCATTATGGTATTTTTGTTATATGCTGCTTTGAATGGATTGACCATGTCGGTAATTTTTATGATCTACACCACGTCTTCCATTGCATCAACTTTTTACATTACTGCGGGAACGTTTGGTGTAATGAGTTTGTACGGATATTATACTAAAAACGACTTAACAAAGATTGGCAATTTGGCCATGATGGGATTGATAGGTATTATTATTGCTTCCATTGTAAATATGTTCTTTCAAAATGATATGATGGGCTGGATCATTACTTATTTAGGTGTAGCGATTTTTGTTGGTCTAACTGCCTATGATACTCAAAAACTGAAAGAAATTGGAGCAAATGGCTTTAAAAATGGGGAGAGCATGGAAAAGATTGCTATTATGGGAGCTTTGACGTTGTATCTTGATTTTATTAATTTATTTCTCTTCTTACTAAGAATATTTGGTGATAGAAAATAAAATATTAGACTTAATTCACTAATCTTGTGGAAGTAGTAGTTCCAAATCCAATGACTTGATCATATAACTCGCCGTATGTTCTATAGTATACTATAACGGAATATTCATTTTCTGTTTGGTACATGGAGCCTTCTAAAGTGTGTTTATCAAGTTGCCCTTGGTTATTGACCGATACATAAGTGTAGTTGTAAAAACCTTGCTTCAACATTATTCTCGCTTCATATAGGTTTGTTTGATCATTATAGACCATTTTATTTTCTTCGGTGATCTGCCAATCATTAAATGCACCATAGATATAAATATCATCTCCATTAAAATTTCGATCATATCGATAAAGAAAATGGAGAAAGGAATAATCCCCTTCCAAGGCAGTTTCTTCTGCATCGATTGTACGTAATACAAAGTTCCCGTTAATATCAGGATAAAATGAATAAGGTCTTTTTCCGCGTGCTTCATCAATGAATAAAAAAGTATTAAAAATATTATTCAATCTGGTTTTAGCAATGTTGTTTGTAGCATTTCTAATTTCTTTGGTGTCAAAATAGAGAAATTCATTTCCGGCCCAATAGGATATCTCATCAACATAATTGTATATTAATTGGGAACCTCTGATATATTTTGGTCTAATATTAGTTAGAACAGAGTTCCAATCGCCATTTTGGTATACGGCTACCTTTATTTCTTCGTTTGGATTATTCAGTAACAGATCTGGGTGGTTTATCACGAATTCAATATTGTGTTTTTCGTTGATAAAAGAAATATCCCGACTTCTATGTGCTGTGACACCTACTACCACCTTGGGTTTGTATATAATAAAACGTCTCGAAAAAATTACATTATTATACTCGTCTAATATGGAAATTAAATAATTTCCGCTAATTTTTATGCGATTGTTTTTGTTGGGTATTTTTAAAGTATAATGCGTATAGGATTGCAGGGTGTTGAATGAATTCTCAAAGGTCCGGATCCTGTCTTGGGCATAACCGGTCATGTATTGCGTTGACAAGATGTTAGAAACATGCCAATTGTAATCGCAATGTTCAATTTTATAAGAATAGGTTCTTTGTTCTGCATTGATATCGTCAAAGGAAAGTTCAAGACTTTCTCCTAATTTTATGATAGGGGTATAGGTATCTGGCCTTACCGGTTTAAGTACAATTGACTTGATATTTAGTGGAGGAACAATTGTTATGGCATTTTGTGCATTTAGAGGGAGAACTAAAAATGAACTGAACAAAAGTAAAAAAGTGTAATTTTTCAATGAAAACATGTTATATAGTTGATAGTGAGTAATTTGTGTTAAAAAGAAATTTCAATTAAGATCATTATAAATGTAAATAAAAGTTAAATATATGATAAACTATAAAATATTAATTATTAAATTTGCACACTGTTAAGATAAATAGGATTTTCCTCTATTTTATTGAAAAATAGTGAAAACACAAATTTAAGTAAAAGCAAATTATGTCAACAGACATTATAATTAAAAAAGGTTTAAATATTAAACTGAAAGGAGTAGCACAAAATAAAGTATCTTCAGTAACTCGTTCAAAAATATTTGCAATTAATCCTCCACATTTTCACGGAATTATACCTAAAATGACTCTTAAAGTTGGAGAGAAAGTGAAGGTTGGAGATACCGTTTTTTATTCCAAACAACAAGAAAAAATTAAATTTACTTCTCCGGTAAGTGGCGAAATAAAAGAAATTATTCGCGGTCCAAAAAGAGTAATTTTATCCATTCAAATATTAGCGGATGAATATGATAACTTTAAGGATTTTGGTATCAAGACTCCAAGTAAATTAGTAGCGCCCCAAATTAAAGAAGTGCTTTTAGAAAGTGGTTGTTGGGCATTTCTAAAACAAAGACCATATGATATTATAGCCGATCCAGGTGATACGCCAAAGGCGATTTTCATTTCTGCAGTGGCAACTGCACCATTGGCTGCTTCCTATGATATTACTTTAGTAGGGAAGGAAAAAGAATTTAAGGTTGGGATTGATGCTCTGGCCAAATTAACAGAAGGGAAGATACATCTATCGGTTGGTAAAAAATCAACTTCATTTCTCGAAAATACCAAAGGAGTAGTTTTGCACAAAGTATCGGGAAAACATCCTGCCGGAAATGTAGGAGTACAGATATCTAAGATTGATCCTGTTAATTCCGGTGATAGAATTTGGGTAATACAACCTCAAGATGTTACAATTATTGGAGAGTTGTTCCTGACTGGAAATTATAATCCAATGAAAATTATCGCTTTAGCCGGTTCACAAGTACAGAATCCTCAATATTTTAAAGTAAGATTTGGTGCACAAATAGGTGATATTGTTAAAGGAAATTTGGTGGATGGGGAAAATAGAATTATTAGCGGGAATCCGTTGACAGGAACTGCAGTCGGAGTTAAAGATCCAATTGGTTTTTATGATGACTTGGTAGTTGTATTACCAGAGGGGAAACATCATAGATTTTTGGGATGGATGCCTTTTATAGGGAATAATATATTTAGTATGTCTCGAACTTCTTTAGCTTGGTTAAACCCGAATAAAGAGTTTAAATTAGATACCAATCTCAATGGTGAAGAGAGAGCCTTTGTGGTAACGGGAGAGATGGAAAAGGTAATGCCAATGGATGTTTATCCAATGCAATTGTTAAAAGCTGCCTTGATTGAGGATATTGAAAAAATGGAAAATTTAGGAATTTATGAGGTAGCTCCTGAAGATTTTGCTTTGATTGATTTTATAAGCTCATCAAAAATTGAAGCGCAAGATATTATTCGCAGAGGTTTAGATTTAATGATTAAAGAGGTAGGTTAATGAAATTTTTAAGAAAACAATTAGATAATATTAAGCCTCACTTTTCCAAAGGAGGAAAATTTGAAAAATATGCACCTGCATTTGGTGGTATTGAAACGCTCTTATTTGTCCCTGATCACACAACAAAAAGAGGAGCACATATAAGAGATGCGGTCGATTTAAAAAGAGTTATGATTACTGTTGTAATTGCTCTTGTGCCAGCTTTCATCTTTGGTATTTGGAATGTTGGATACCAAAACATGGGAGATGGATTTGGATTTTGGGAATATTTAAGTTTCGGTGCAATCCGATTTCTTCCAATGGTAATTGTTTCTTATGGAGTTGGTCTTGGAATTGAATTTGCTTATGCAATTTTTAGAGGTCATGATGTTAATGAAGGATATTTAGTGACAGGCCTTTTAATCCCTATGATAATGCCAATTGATCTGCCATTATGGATGCTGGCTATCTCTGTTGTTTTTGCGGTTATTATTGGAAAAGAGGCATTTGGAGGTACAGGAATGAATATCTTAAACCCTGCTTTAGTGGCAAGAGCTTTCGCTCTGTTCTCTTATGCACCGGCAATGTCTGGTAATACTGTGTGGGTGGCAGATTCTGTGGCAGATGGAGTATCAGGAGAAACAATATTAGGTGCTCTAGCTGGTAATACAGTACCAACAACAAGTGTTATGGACATGTTTATGGGTTATATGCCTGGATCTGTGGGAGAGACTTCGGTTCTGATGATCTTGATTGGTGCGGCTATCTTATTATTTACAGGAATTGCCAGTTGGAGAATAATGCTGTCTTCAGTTATTGGTGCTTCGTTGATGGGTTTCATATTTAATATTATTGGAAGCTCAACAAATGAATTGTTCAATTTTCCATGGACACAGCATCTCTTAGTTGGAGGTTTTGCATTTGGTATGGTTTTTATGGCAACAGACCCTGTTTCTGCTGCTCAGACTACAACAGGCAAATGGATATATGGATTTTTAATAGGAATATTTGCAATACTTATTAGAGTGATCAATCCGACCCTACCGGAAGGTGTAATGATGGCAATATTATTAATGAACGTTTTTGCACCAACTATAGACCATTATGTCATAGCCAGTAATATAAAACGCAGAAAAAAGAGACTACAAAAAGTTAAAGCTTAAGGAGTATGGACAGAAACGGTAATGCATATACATTTATTTTCGCAATTATTATGGTTGTAATTATTGCAGCGGGCTTGGCTTTTACGGCAACGACCTTAAAGCCATTGCAGGATAAAAATATAAAGAACGAAAAAATGCAAAATATTTTATCGACTATTGGTGTTGTTGTACCCAGAGATGAAGCGTCGGAACAATTTGGTGAATATATACAAGAAGAATTAGCATTGACAGATGAAGGAAGTGTTTCTGACAATGTTGATGCATTTACTCTCGATCTAAAAAAAGAACTTAAAAAACCTGCTGATAAACAACACTATCCGGTATATGTTGCGAAAAAGGATGGGAAAACATTTTATGTAATACATCTTTATGGGGCTGGATTATGGGATGCAATTTGGGGTTATATCGCCTTGGAAGATGATAAGAATACTATTGTTGGAGCATCTTTTGATCACGCAGGTGAAACTCCAGGCTTGGGTGCTGAGATTAACCAGTATTGGTTTGAAGATCAATTTATCGGCAAGACAATTTTTGATGAAAACAACAATTTTGTATCAGTTAAAGCTGTCAAAGGTGGAGCTAAACAGGGAGATATGCATGGTGTCGATGGAATTTCCGGGGGGACTATTACTTCGGATGGTGTATCAGATATGATAAATGAAAGGTTGGAACATTATTTACCTTATTTTAAAAATAATTAATTATGGCTGGAGAAAAAGAAGCATTATTTTCCAAAAAAAATAGAAGATTATTACAAGATCCTTTGAATGATGATAATCCGATCACAGTTCAGGTTTTAGGGATTTGTTCGGCATTGGCAATTACTGTACAGCTAAAACCTGCCATTGTAATGTCGATTGCTGTGGTTTTTGTACTCGTTTTCAGTAATCTTATTGTTTCATTAATTAGAAACTGGATTCCAAATAGAATTCGAATTATTGTCCAATTACTTATTGTTGCATCACTGGTAATTTTAGTTGATGAAGTTTTAAAAGCGTATGCTTACGATGTTAGTAAGCAGCTTTCTGTATTTGTCGGTTTAATTATTACCAACTGTATCATCATGGGAAGGTTGGAAGCATTTGCCATGGGCAATAGTCCTTGGAAATCTATATTAGATGGCTTTGGAAATGCTTTTGGTTATGGGGTAATTTTGATAATTGTTGCATTTTTTAGAGAACTATTGGGTTCTGGAAAATTAATGGGATACGAAATATTAGGTCATAAAGCCAAAACAGTTGCAGAATCAACAGGTCTGTACTTTTATGGATATGAAAATAATGGTTTTATGTTGTTATCTCCAATGGCTTTGATTACGGTAGGGATATTAATTTGGTGGCAAAGATCAAAAAATAGAAAATTAATTGAAGATTAGATAATAATAACATCTTATGGAAGAATTAGGAAGTTTATTCGTTAAAAGTATTTTTATAGAAAATATGATTTTTGCATATTTTCTGGGAATGTGTTCCTATTTAGCAGTTTCAAAAACGGTTAAAACAGCTGTAGGGTTAGGAGTGGCGGTTATATTTGTATTGACCATAACTGTGCCTGTGAATTACTTGTTGGACACTTACATTTTAAGAGATGGTGCCCTGGTTTGGTTAGGTCCTGAATATGCAAATATCGATCTGAGTTTTCTTAGCTTTATTTTATTCATAGCTGTTATTGCATCTATGGTTCAGTTGGTTGAAATGATTGTCGAACGATTTGCACCTGCATTATATAGTGCTTTAGGAATATTTTTACCATTAATTGCAGTTAATTGTGCAATTCTGGGAGGATCATTATTTATGCAGCAAAAAGATTTTTCTACGGTTACAGAATCCGCGGTATATGGTCTGGGTTCAGGAATAGGATGGTTGTTGGCTATAGTTGCCATAGCCTCCATAAGGGAGAAAATATCCTATTCAAATGTGCCACAACCTTTAAAGGGTTTGGGGATAACATTTATCATCACCGGTTTAATGGCAATCGCTTTTATGAGCTTTTCGGGAATTAAATTGTAAAATAAGAGATACATACATAAGAACCTGGAAGTGAGAAAGGTAAATTAAATAAAATAGAAGAAAGAATATTAAAAATACAAAGAAAGAATTGAAGATTTCAGGAAAGCCAGATGTTTAGTCTTAATTCTTGACACTTGATTCTTTAGTCAACCATAAGCATAATGAATCCAATACTAGCAAGCATCGTTTTTTCATTAATTTTAATACTTATTTTAGTCACAATTTTACTTGTCGCCAAAGCTAAATTATTGCCATCCGGTAAGGTAAAAGTTTTAATTAATGGAGAGAGGGAGATAGAAGTGGAAATGGGTAGTACCCTCTTAACCACATTGAGCAACGAAAAAATATTTCTGCCATCAGCATGTGGAGGCGGTGGAACTTGTTTACAGTGTGAATGTCATGTGTTAAAAGGGGGTGGAGAGCCTTTGCCAACTGAAGTACCTAATTTTACCCGGAAAGAATTGGCTGCAGGAGCACGACTGGGATGTCAGGTAAAAGTAAAAGAGGATATGGAGATTACCATTCCTGAAGAAATATTTGGCATTAAAAAGTTTGAAGCAACGGTTATTTCTAACTATAATGTTGCTTCCTTTATTAAGGAATTTGTTGTTGAATTGCCTGAAGATATGGATTATAAAGCCGGGGGTTATATTCAAATTGAGATTCCATCGACTGAGGTTCATTATAAAGATATGGACATTACCGCGCATCCGGAAGAACATCCAGGTGAACCAGAAAAATTCAAATTGGAATGGGATAAATTTAATTTATGGCCGTTTGTAATGAAAAATACGGATACGGTAGAGAGAGCTTATTCTATGGCCTCTTACCCTGCCGAAGGAAGGAATATAATGCTAAATGTACGTATTGCTACCCCACCATGGGATAGAGCTAAAAATGGATGGATGGATGTAAACCCAGGTATCGCATCATCTTATATATTTAACCAAAAGCCAGGGGATAAAGTTATTGTTTCAGGTCCTTACGGTGAGTTTTTTATCAATGATTCTGATGCTGAAATGCTTTATGTAGGTGGAGGTGCCGGAATGGCTCCTATGCGTTCTCATCTATACCACCTTTTCCGAACACTCAATACTGGAAGAAAAGTAACTTATTGGTATGGAGGAAGATCCAAAAGAGAGTTATTTTATGTGGAACATTTTAGAGAATTGGAGAAACAGTTTTCCAATTTTAAATTCTTCATCGTCCTTTCTGAACCACTTGATGAGGACAACTGGAAAGTCATGAAAGATATTAATGATAAAGATGGAGATGGTTTCTTAGGTTTTGTACATCAGGCGGTAATTGATGAGTACTTATCAAAACATGATGCTCCTGAAGATATCGAACTCTATTTCTGTGGTCCTCCTATGATGAACAATGCTGTTCAAAAAATGGGTGAAGATTTTGGTATTCCAGATGAGAATATTCGATTCGATGATTTTGGTGGTTAATTAATTCCTCCCCCCCTTAACTTATCATTTTATAGATTCTTAGATATATAGAAAGTTACTAGTCTGTTTTATAAAGAATAAGACAGCTATTTTTGTAAAATATATTTAAGGAATACTTTTTCAAACGCTGTATTTGATTTCTTTTTTTGTGCATAATAATTATTTAATGAGAATTCAGAATTATTACATTCTCGATAATTAACATTTTATTATGTTTACTTTTTAGAAAATGGGCTAATTTTAATTATTAAAACTATCGAATGCAGATACTTCTTTATCTTTTCCTCTTCGTACTATTTTTACTTGTTATAGTGAGCACTGTAATGTATTTATTTCAGGATAGAGTCATTTTTCATCCGGAGAAATTACCAAAAAACTATGAATTTTCATTTCCCAATGAGTTTGAAGAGATAAACTTAACAACAGATGATGGCAATACGCTTAACGGTTTGATATTCAGAAGTACCAGCTCTAGAGGTCTAGTAGTTTTTTACCACAATCATTCCGGAAATATAGAGCACTGGAGTAGATTTGCCTTGTTTATGAATAAATTGGATTACGATGTCTTATTAATGGATTATAGAGGTTTTGGAAAGAGCACAGGTAAGTTTAATGAACAATCATTTTTAAGCGATTCCATATTGTGGTATAAATATGCATTAGATCACTATAATGAAGATCTAATTAGTGTCTATGGGAGAGGAATTGGAGCTACATTTGCAGCATATGTTGCATCTTTGAATAACCCAAAGAGACTTTGCCTAGAATCACCTTTCCATAGTATAAATTATGTGGCAAAAGCACATTATCCTTATCTACCCATTAAAATTATTTCAAAGTATAAATTTGAGACAGATAGATATATTGTAGATGTAAATTGTAATATTTATATTTTTCACGGTAAGAAAAATGAATTGGTCAATTACAAGAATAGTTTGAAACTCTATGATCTGTCAAAAGGGAATATGGAGCTATTTCTAATTCCTGATGCCAATCATTATAATTTGATTAATAATACTTTCTATCTGAATAAAATAGCAGAAATATGTAAAAAATAAAAAGCCGATCGTAGGAACGATCAGCTTTTTAAAAAGTATACTGTATTTGGTTATTGCACTTTTTCCTCTAAGATATCGAAGAACTCTTCTAATTTAGGTAAAATAACAATTCTGGTTCTTCTGTTGACAGCTCTTCCTTCTGCTGTGCCGTTAGTGTCTAAAGGAACATATTCACTTCTTCCGGCGGCAATTAATCTAGATGGGTCAATCTCAAAATCTCCTTGTAAAACTCTAATTACGGAAGTTGCCCTGGCAACACTCAGATCCCAGTTATCTTTCATACATTTAGTATTGATTGATACATTATCAGTATAGCCTTCTACCTGAACCTCCATATCTGGTCTAGTTGATATTACGGTTGCAACTTTGCCGAGTACCGCTTTTGCTTTTTCCGATACCACGGCGCTTCCGCTTTTAAATAACAATCTATCAGCTATAGAAATATATACTACGGTTTTTTCAACATCTATTTGAATATCTTCATCCTGAATTCCATCCGCAAGATCTCTCTTTAATTGGAAAGCAAGAGCTAAGTTGATGGAATCTTTTTTCGTCATTGCATCACGAATACCGTTGATGTATCTGTCCTTTTCATTAAGTTGAGCTATAATTTCTTTGATATTGTCAGAAGATGACTGTGTAAGAACAGTTAAGTTTTCAACTTGTTGGAGTGAACGAGCCTTATCCTCTTTTAACGATTTATTCAATTCAGCTAAGTGATCTTTATCTATTAGACAAGATTGTAATTCGGCCTTGGCATCTGTCAACTCTTGTTTGTTTCTATTGTTTTCTGTCTCTAAATCGGCAAATTTTTGCTTAGATACACAAGAGCTAAGAAGGATGGATAAGGTTAGCGCAGTTAAAAATAATTTTTTCATGATTTTAATAAGAATTAATTTTAAATAAGCCACAAATTTATCAATTATTTTATATAATCCTATAAATACTTAGTAAAATAATAGGAATACTTATCTAAACTAAAACTTATCTTTGTATGTTAAATAGAGTATTGCATTTATCATGAAAATTCTACCACTATTTTTTCTTTTTATCTTGCTAATTTCATGCAATGAACCCGCTAATAAAAAATATCAAAAATTTGAGGGTTTAGCACTTGGCACAGTATTTCATATTACTTATGATCCATACGAATATGAAATATTAGAAAATGAAATTGATAGTTTGTTGCATCTTGTAAATAAATCAATGTCAACTTATTTACCGAATTCTGATATTTCAAAAATCAACAGAGGAGATACTGCTGTTATTGTTGATGAAATGTTTGTAGAAGTTTTTAATAAGTCCGACAGAATTTACAGAGAAACAGACGGCTATTTTGACCCTACTATTGGAATAATAGTAAATGCATGGGGATTTGGGCCGAAAGGTCAATTGGAAGCCTTAGATACATTGCAAATAAAAACTATGTTAACCTTTGTTGGCTTCAAAAATGTAAAAATTGAAAATGGTATTGTCAAAAAGAAATTTATAGAATCGTATATAGATTTTAATGCCATAGCCAAAGGATTTGCTGTTGATGTGATAGGCAGGTATTTGGAAACTAAAAATATAGACAATTACTTGGTCGAAATTGGGGGTGAAATTAGAGCAAGAGGATTTAATAGCAGTAAGGATCCATGGACTATAGGAATTGAAAAACCAAATTTTGATGGTAGCAGATCATTTCAGAGCATTATCGCATTATCCAATGAATCGATCGCAACCTCAGGTAATTATCGCAAATTTAGAATTGATAGTCTTTCAGGAGAGAAGTATGCCCATACCATGGATCCAAAAACAGGATTTCCAAGCAAGAGCAATTTACTGAGTGCCTCGGTGATATCAGAAAGGGATTGTGCAGATGTTGATGCCTATGCCACAGCTCTAATGTCCATGGGTTTAGACAAGAGCAAAATATTCCTGCGAAAGCATCCCGAGTTAAAGGCTTTTTTAATTTTCGGTACAAATGATGGTCAAATAAAAACATATACGACTAAAAATTTAAGATTGAAAAACTAAATATTATTAAGATCAACCTAAATCTTGGATATTATTCAAAAACAATAGTCTTTAAAATTGCCTCCAATTCAAAGACAAAATCACGTTTTTTTGTGGATGGAGAATAGCTAAAACCCTCAATTATTATAAGTTGATGATTTTTTTTGTCAGCGAAGGTATAATTCAAGAATGGGCCTCCCATAAAATCATTTTTCACCAGCCAAAGCCCACGAGTTTCAATAGCTTTTTTACCTGAAACTATAACTTCTTTAACTACTGTATTGTAAAGATGTTCCGTCATCATATATGTATTTTCAAACTGTCCCGGGATATATTTTTCGCCAATTGAATCTCGTATTGTTAAAATATCAGACACATTGAAATCATCTTCAAAATTGTAGGGAATTTCATAGGCTATGATGTTCAGCATCCCTTTAGTAATTTCATATCGATACCATACGAAATCTCCTGTATCTTCCACCTTTCTATAACTTATAGGAATTTTTAGATTAAATCCATGTTTATTGAAAGTTTCGATATTTCTAACCTTATGGTGATCTTTAGTAATCTTTTTTTGATATAGTTTTAAATCATTTGTTTTAAAGATGCTTATCAACTCATCTTTATGGTTATTGATATTATCAATCAGGTCTTCTTTATTTTTCCCTAAAATTGTTAAAGTAATTTGCGGATTTGCATAAATGTTTTTGTTCGAATAAAAGTTGTTAATTGAATCATATCCTACGAACAAGATATTTCGTGTTCGTTTAAATAAGTTGTTAAACGCACTTGGTGACACTTGATTAATAGAAAACTGATTTTCTTCTTGCGGAAGGCCTTCAACAGGCGTCGTAACAATATTTCTAATGGCAGTTCCTACATCTCCGTCCCAGTCGGAGTTTTTCATAACAACCAAGACATGGTTAATTCTTCCTGTTGATTTGAGCATTATGACTTTATCATTATCAACACAAGAAAGAATTGTGACAAATAGTAGTGCAAGAAGAGGTATATTTTTGATCATGTCAATATTTTTAGCTGCAACCATTACTCAAAAAGAGCATCGGAAATGAGATCAAAAATAACGAAATTCTAATAGATTTTTAATTTTGTGCCTGGTTTTAAATTATTGCTGGCAATATTGTTCCAGTTTTTAATTTGCGTTACACTTACTTTTGGGAATTTTTTTGAAATCAGCCATAAAGAATCTCCTTTTTTAACTGTATAGGTTGTGTAATCACCTTTAGGAGCCACTTTTTTTCCTGACTTAGTGGATTTACTTGAAGTGGTATTAGATTTGCTTACATAAGCCCTTCTAGGATAAATGGTAAGGCGTTGCCCTACTCTTAAATTGTTGCTTTTTAAACCATTCCATCTTTTGATGCTACTAACTGAAACGCCATATCTATTTGCAATTTTACCAAGATAATCTCCACTTCTTACACGATATCTTATTCTGTCATTTGCTTCAAAATATTTTGGCAAGGGTTTTTCTCTTTTTGCATCATTAGCTTCTGCATAGGCATAGATTTGATCTTCATTAGCAACAAATTTGCCCACTAAATATTTAGGGATTCGCAATGTATAATTTCTATTTTTAACAACAGGAATAATATTTAATTTATACTGGGGATTTAGAAATTCAAGTAAAGAATCGTTTGTTTCAAGAACTTGATTAACCTGATCAAAAGTAATTTGCCTTTTTAAAACAATGGTATCGGTTTCAAACGTATGCATTAATTCATTTGTTGCATACAACTGATGTTCCTCAGCATATTCCATTATGTACAAAGTTGCATAGAAGGCGGGTAAATACCCGGCGGTTTCCCTTGGCAGATAATGACGAAGATTCCAATAATTTTTACTCCCACCGGATCTTCTTATTGCTTTGTTAACATTTCCAGGGCCCGAATTATATGCTGCTAAAGCCAAGTCCCAATCATTAAAAATTTTGTGTAAATCAACCAAGTATTTACATGCCGCTTCAGTAGATTTTATTGGATCACATCTTTCATCAACATAGGAACTAACTTTTAAGCCATACATCTTTCCTGTAGGATACATAAATTGCCAAAGTCCTTTTGCTCCAACTCTGGATTTCGCATTTGGTTTCAATGCAGACTCAACAATGGCCAAGTATTTGAGTTCCATAGGAATGTTGTACTTATCTAAATACTCTTCAAAGATTGGAAAATAATATTTTGCCCTTCCCATTAAATTTGCCAATGTTTCCGGACGGTTCTTTAAATAATGTTTAATGATCTTTTCTAATGAAGGATTATATTCAACATGGAACGGAGTGTTGCTATTCAATTCAGCTAATCGACCTTTTAGAAGTTCAGTTGAAAAACTATCAATTACTATTTTACCTATGGTATCCTGAGGCAAAACCAAAAGCATGCTGTCGATGGAAGAATTAACGAATGATTCCATCCATTTTTTATCGAATTCACTGGCCTCCTGATAATCAATTAAAGCAATATTTTTACCGGCAATTAATGTTGAATCAACCTTAAGTGTATCGATTTTCGATTGATAGTTTGATGTAAATTCTATTTGTTTTTTCGTTATCTACTATCTCTTTTTTGTCATCTTCCAATTTATCTTGAGACAATCCAGTAAAAACTGTAAATAGAAGTAATAATGTTAAAGATTTCTGCATTAAATTCATTTCAAATGGTTCTTTACAATTGTTTTTTATGAGAACGTTAAAATTAGAACAAAATTTTAATCGCCATAATATTTAACTTTTAAATATTTTAAGCTTTGTTCCTGGTTTTAAGTACCTAACTTCCAGAAGATTGTTCCAATTTCTTATTTGATCGATGGTTACTTCAGAAAATTTTCTGGAAATATTAAATAAAGTGTCACCTTCTTTAACGATATAAATTTCATATTTTTTTTTCGCTTTAGAACTCTTATTTAATTTATTTTGTGAGGGAAAATTAGGGGAGACCTTAGGAGAGAAAGGATTTGTACTCGCATTGTTATTGTGTATTGTAAGCTTGTTATTCTGCTCTACAGAGTTTTCTTTTTTATCGGTAATTACCAAACGCTGACCAACAATTAAAAAATCTGTTTGTAAGCCATTCCATTTTTTTAATTTATCTTTAGTGATATTGAATTTTTCTGCTATTTTTCTTAAATTATCACCATTTTCAACTTTATAGCTGTTGGATAAAGTAATTCTTATTGTATTTAAATTGTATATTTTTTTATGATATTGGCCGTTGGAAGAATAAATCAGGTTTTCTTTTTCAACAAATTCTGAAACCAAATTAAGTGGTAGAGTGAGAATGTAATTTTTCTTTATGGTAGAAGGGATATAATCTTTTTTATACTGCGGATTCAATGCGCGTAATAATTCATCGCTAATGGCAATGTTCTTTTTTATAATATCAAAATGTAAAGGACTTTTAATAAGTACAGTATCTACCTCAAAATAGGTCAATTTTGGTACAGTTGATTTGATCTTATGCTCTGTAGCAAACTCGAAAATATAAAAAGTAGCATAAAATGCCGGCACGTAAGCTCTTGTTTCTTCTGGTAAATAATTTCGTATTTGCCAATAATTTGTTTTTCCTCCGGATCGCTTAATGGCTTTTTTAACATTTCCAGCACCTGAATTATAGGCAGCTAAGGCCAAATCCCAATCGTTGAACATTTCATACAAAACAGTTAGATATTCACAAGCTGCCTTAGTAGATTTGATTGGATCGAATCGATCGTCAACATAATAATTAACTTCTAGATCATACTCTTTACCAGTAGTTAACATGAATTGCCAAAGTCCTTTTGCTCCAGCAGAGGATGTAGCTCTGGCTTTTAAAGCGGATTCTACTATTGCCAAATATTTTATTTCGAGAGGGAGGTTGTATTTGTCTAAATGCTCCTCGATCATTGGAAAATAGTATTCTGATCGACCCATTAAATCCGACATTACCTCTCTTCGATTATTTAAAAAAACCCTTATGAACCTCTCTAAAGTAGGATTATGAACAACATTAAAGGGAGATCGATTGTTCAACGCTTCCAGTCTTTCCATCAATTCAAATGATGAAAAATTATCTGTGGTGTAATCAAAACTGTTGAGCTCTAATAACATAGGATTCTTTTTTTCTTTTGAAAAATCTTTGTCGAGTATTATTAGATTCTTATGGTCCTTGGGTAAAATTTTAATTGACATTTCATTGGCCATGGCAAGACTATAGTTCTCCATTGCAAAACGATAACCGTTTTGCGAAAAAAGCATGGGAGATAAAACTAAAAAATAAAGGAGAAAGAATTTTTTCATTAAGTTCTTATGATATAGGTGATTTAATCCGTATTTATTAATATTTTGTTTGTCCAATTAACCATCTTTTCAATAACCTCATTCTTGATCAACTCATTATGTAATTCATGATATGCATCTTTAAATAAGTAGAGTTCGATATTTTTATTTCCCTTATCTCTAAACTCTTCAGAAGCTTTCCAACTTGTTAATCTATCTCCGGTACCATGCATCAACAACATTGGGATATTGATTTTATCTGCATTTTCAATAGCCCATTCGCCGGTTTTCATAAAAACAATGGAGTAATTCGGACTTACTTTATCATGAACTAAAGGATCATTTTTATATAATTCAACTTCATTTTTGTCACTCGATAATGCCTCGACATCTACCTCATTCCCCATCGTAATGGAAGGCATTATTTTTTGTAATAGTTTTCCCAAAAATATTTTCCATTTTGGAGGAGTAAATGCCAATCGCAAGAAAGGGCTTGTCACAATAATTCCTTTCAAATTATTATCTCTTTTCAAGGCATAGTTAACCACTACATTACCACCCATGCTATGCCCGTATAGGAAAATTGGTTTCTTGCCAAAAACTTCCAAAGCTTTGTTGATCACTGTATCAACACAATCTAAAACAGCTTCAAAACCAGGATTATGGCCTCTTATTCCTTCGGTTAACCCATGACCAAATTGATCGTAGGTGATTACCCCTAGCGAATTTTGATTAAAAAAAGGTATAACAAATCTTTCATAGCGTTTAGAATGTTCTCCCATTCCGTGAACCAATACAATAACTGCTTTTACATTTTTAGGCTGAAAATATTTTCCGTAAAATTTAGTATTGTACAAGTTAAATGTAAATTCTTCACGAATCATATAGAACTTATTTGAATCAAATGTATTAAATGAGAAGTATGAAAACACAATATTGTTAAAAAGTAATAAAAACTTTGAACATAACTTTCAGTATAACAGATTTATATGAAATTTTTAATCAATATTACTAACAAAATAAAACAGAAAGAGAATAAAGAATTAAATTCCTAAAAATGAATAATTTTTCACTAATCAGATTTATATTTCGTAACTTTATAAGTGAAATAAAATTAAGAGATTATGTCAAATTCTAAAAATTCATCTTTCGAAAAAAAAACTCTTTCCATTGTACATTTGTTGCACCCATATGTAAAACAGAGATTAAAAGTAGGTGAAAATTTAGGCATCTTACCAAAAAATATGTTTAAAACCAATGAAATAATAGATGAAGTTATTTTAAATATCTATGAAAACGATACCGATAAAAATATTGAGATAAATGAATTGAGATTGTTGATGTTTGAACTAACAAATAATAGGTTGCAAAGCTTGTTTGAAGATGAAAAATGGCATAAAGATTCTATCAGCACGAAAATATTATTAGATGAAGAACTTAAACTGTTAGAAGAGAATTTTACTGTGGATGGAGGGAATGATTTAATTATGGATGAAGAGTTGGATGATATCTCTTATCATCAAAATGATCACGAGTCACATTTATTAGCCAGTGATGGGAGTCAGGAAAATGTATTGGAACTTCTGGATATAAGTGATACAAAAGTCTTTGAAAAACAGTCAAATAAAAATATCTTACAAAGGATGTATAAACTCCTCCCTCTTCAAACTTCAAATGTTGTTGATTTATATATTTTAGGGAAATTGGACATACAAGAAATTTCGCTTATATTAAATGTTGATATAATTGAAGTGAAAAGAATTATAGATTTTGTTAAAGAAAATTTCAAAAAACATATCAATTAGTATATTATTCTTAAAGAAAAATAAAAAGTATTGCAATAAATAAATATTTTCTTTTTTCCCTTCAATTATTGTTGTACTATTGCAAAGTGAAAACAATGGATACAAATACTACAATTAATAAAATCCGCCGCTCGCCCGAGCGCCGTAGCTAATATTTTATATTAACAACTTTTATTATTATCACAAATATTTTCACAATTCACAAATCATCAAAATGCAAACGAAATCTAAAATTCAAAGTTTAAAAATTTTAATTTTCACTTTTTATAGCCTGATTATTCGTCAACCTCGCCGTCGCCCGTAAGGGTATATTTAAATATTAGAGTTAGGTGAGTCCATCTCTGCATTCATTTCAATAAATTACATACAAGAATTTCAAAATCAATACAATGAAAATTGTAATTGCAACAAAGGAACATATTAAGTATGCAAATATTATTAGCGCAACTATTGACAAATCTGCCGAACAAAGAGGAACTGGTATTGCCAAAAGAAGTCCTGATTATATTAAAACTAAAATACTCAATGGTAATGCAATAATAGCTGTTGAGAATAACAAATTCGCGGGATTTTGCTATATCGAGATTTTTAGCAATAAGAATTATGTTGTTCATTCGGGGTTAATTGTCCATGAAATGTACCGAAAACAGGGCCTAGCGAAAAAAATTAAAACTAAGGTTTTTAATTATTCTAAAAAGAAATACCCCGAGGCTAAAATTTTTGGAATTACAACTGGACTTGCCGTAATGAAAATTAATTATGAGTTAGGGTACAAACCAGTAACTTTTTCAGAACTTACGAATGATCCGGAATTTTGGAAAGGGTGTCAAACATGTACAAATTATGATGTATTGCAACGAACCAATAAAAAAATGTGTTTGTGCACCGGGATGTTATACAATCCAAAACACGATGGAAATATTAAAGATCATGCTTATAATTCAAAAACATTAAGCAGACTAAAAAGAATAAAACAAGTACTTTTTTTAAAGAAAAAAGAAAAAATCAATAAAAAAATTAAATAATGAAAAAATTAGTTTTAGCATATAGTGGGGGTTTAGATACTTCCTATTGCGCCAAATATCTATCAAAGGAAGAAAATTTTGAGGTCCATGCCGTTAGTATTAATACCGGTGGATTTACCGAAGAAGAAATAATATCCATTGGGAATAAAGCTGTACAATTAGGGGCTACTTCTTATAAATCGATTGATGCGATCAGCATTTTTTATGATAAGGTGGTGAAATACTTAATTTTTGGAAATGTGTTGAAAAACAACACCTACCCATTATCAGTTAGTGCGGAAAGAATTATACAGGCCATGGAAATAGCGAAGTACGCAAAAAAAATTGGAGCTGATTTTATTGCACATGGAAGTACTGGAGCTGGTAATGACCAGGTTAGATTCGATATGATCTTTCAAATATTGGCTCCTGAAATTGAAATTATTACTCCAATTAGAGATAAGAAATTAGCAAGACAAACTGAGATCGAATATTTAAAAAATGAAGGAATTGATCTGCCGTGGGAGAAGGCTAAATATTCAATAAATAAAGGATTATGGGGAACAAGTGTTGGTGGAGAAGAAACTTTAAGATCTAATCTGCCTTTACCAGATGAAGCTTATCCAAGTCAGTTGCAAAAAACTGATTCCCGGGACATAAAATTAACTTTTGAAAAAGGAGAGCTTATTGCTATTGATGATAAAAAAGACAATCCGGTAGGAAATATAGAAAAGCTAACTGAACTGGCTTCAAAATATGCAATCGGAAGAGACATTCATGTTGGAGATACCATTATTGGAATAAAAGGGAGGGTTGGATTTGAAGCTCCGGCCCCTTTAATTATTATTAAAGCACACCACCTTTTAGAGAAACACACCCTAACAAAATGGCAACAACATCACAAAGAACAGATGGGAAATTGGTATGGGATGATGTTGCACGAGGGTCATTATTTGGATGAAGTGATGAGAAATATTGAGGTGTTTTTAAATGATACACAAAAGTATGTTACCGGAGATGTTTATGTAACTTTAAATCCATTTAGGTTTACTGTTAATGGAATTAACTCCAAGCACGATCTGATGAGCTCTTCTTTTGCCAGCTATGGTGAAAGTAATGAGGGATGGACAGCTGATGATGCCAAAGGCTTCATAAAGATAACAGCAAATCAAGGCAAAATATTTAATCATGTAAATTCATTATTATGATCAAGGCGGGAATTATCGGAGGAGCGGGTTATACTGCAGGTGAGTTGATTAGATTGTTGATACATCACCCGGCTATTACTATTGATTTCGTTTTTAGTACTTCTAATGCAGGAAATAAAATATCTGATGTGCATCAGGATATGTTGGGACAAACTGAGAAGTTTTTCGCAGACAAGATTAATGCTGATGTTGATGTTGTTTTTCTATGTTTAGCACATGGAAATTCAACAACTTTTTTAACAAATAATACTTTTTCTTCTTCTACTAAAATTATTGATCTGAGTAATGATTTTCGACTTAAAAATGATGCTATACTCAATGGAAGAGAATTTGTTTATGGTCTGCCGGAATTACAAAAAGAAAAGATTGAAAGTGCTGCGAATATAGCGAACCCTGGATGCTTTGCAACAGCTATTCAATTGGGAATCTTGCCATTGGCAAAAAATGAATTAATTAAAAGTTCTGTACATATAAACGCTACAACGGGATCAACCGGGGCAGGGGTTAGCCCATCAGAGATGACACATTTTAGTTGGAGAGACAATAATTTTTCTGTTTATAAGGCATTCACTCATCAACATCTGGGAGAAATAACAGAAAGCTTACAATCTCTACAAGCTAATTTTGATAAAGAATTATTTTTTATTCCGAATAGGGGTAATTTTAGCAGAGGTATTTTTGCGTCAATCTACGCTGATTTTGACGCTTCATTGGAAGAAGCATACGTCATATTTGAAAAGTTTTATAAATATGCAGCATTTACTCATATATCCAAAAAATCGCTTCATTTGAAACAAGTTGTAAATACAAATAATTGCTTTATTCATTTACAAAAACACAATAATAAATTATTGATCACTAGTGTGATAGATAATTTATTAAAAGGGGCATCAGGGCAAGCAATACAAAATATGAACCTCATTTTTGGATTAGAGGAGACATTAGGTTTACAATTAAAAGCTAACTTTTTTTAAATTAAAAATCATGAAAATATCAATAATAGGAGTTGGAAATTTGGGCTATTCCATAGCAGTAGGGATCTTAAGTCAAAAAAAGGAAATTCAATGTCAATCTTTATACCTTTCAAAAAGAAATACAGATTCACTATCTCATTTTCAAAAGTTATCAGTTGTAAAAGTAACTAGCGATAATAAGAGAGCTGTAAAATATTCCAATGTTGTAATTATAGCTGTGCAACCAACACAGTTAAAAGGTGTTTTATTGGAAATTAAAGAAGTTCTTAATCCAACAAAACATACTATAATTTCGGTGGCAACGGGAAGAGAAATTGAAGAAATAGAAGGAATTTTGGGGTTTGATATTCCAATTATTCGATGTATGCCTAATACGGCAATATCCGTAGGACAGTCAATGACATGTATAAGTGCTAATAAAAATGGATTAAAAAACATACAAGTTGCCAAGACAATTTTCAACTCCTTAGGAAATACCCTGTGCATAGAGGAAAAACTAATGCAGGCGGCAACGGTGATTTGCGCGAGTGGTGTGGCG